>Ga0180007_10005402_pt1 | contig 12940 bp, 12 predicted proteins | sample MM_PC_MetaG_FD_121122 | JGI IMG/M metagenome (GOLD analysis project Ga0180007, IMG submission 121122) | Groundwater microbial communities from the Aspo Hard Rock Laboratory (HRL) deep subsurface site, Sweden - MM_PC_MetaG | ecosystem: Environmental > Aquatic > Deep subsurface > Groundwater... | reverse complement strand
TTGCTCTCCCTTGTTAACTCCTCCCCCCAAATTTGTATCTTCTTTATCGCCGATTCGATATTCTCCCTCTCATTAAACATGGGCAAAACAAAAGATATGCCTAGATTATCTCTCATATTAGACTTTGTCATTCTAATGGCTTATTCGTAAATACAACTCTTTTGGCCTTCTCATAAACTATTATACACCCTCTTTGATCCCGCCTAATAAACTTATTCTTACGGTAACATCCACATCCTTCCAATACCTACCATTTAGGTGACCTTTGGTCATATAGGGCATATCCTCTGTAGCGTACAATTGTGGAGTAATCAAAAAAACGATGAATAGCATAATTATTATTTTCTTCATATAAGCCCCTCTTCTTCCATTTCTTCTTCTACTTTTTCCCTGATTTCTTGCACTTCATCGACCCTCCGTAAAATCTCAGCTGCTATTTCATTTTCCTTTCCATAAAGATCTTCGCTTAGCTTTAATGATTTTTCATAGAACAAAATAGCTTCATAAATATATCCCCGCCTATAAAACCTATCCGCCGACTTCATAAATCTTTCCAATAAACGTTCTTTTTTAAGCCTGCGGTTTTCTTTAAACTCCCTGATTTCTGAACTTAAAAACTCATATATATCTTTTCGTATAAATTTAAATAACCAGATAGAAACCATAGTCACTACTATGATCCCGGCAAGGTTTATATTTTTTAATCTGGCAATCAGGTCATTCATTTATCTGTTCCTGCTACAAGAAGTTTTTTGGCTTTAAACCACACAATAAAAAGCACCACTATCATCGGCAATGACATGACTACAAGGCCCGCTATTATCAAAACAGTGAACAGGATAAAATATTTTTTAGGATTATTATCTTTATATAGCACATAACATAGTTTTCTCAAAATACCCAGCCCGGCTACAACGCTTATTACTCCGCCACAAAATATAATACCCGCTATCCCCATCATCAGGTTAAACCCTTCCTCTATCCGGAACGCGCCCATAGTGATCTTTGATAATCCTATCAAGAACACATACACGAGCATACTTATTACCAGGTTTTTTCTGTCCTTACGCAATACATCTATATTGATATTGCCCGAAACCTCTATTGCCTCCTGATTGGCTTTGCTCCATGCTGATCTAACAACCTTAACCATCAACCCTATAGCCCCTCTGACAATATAGAGAAAAATAAAAGATAAAATAAAATCTTCAAGAAAAGACGTTCCCGTGCTCTCATCACCTGAAAAAGCAAAAAGAAGCGCCAATGTTAAACATATACCGATAAAAATAGCTTCTCTACCTATTTTTTTTATTTCTATCGCCATGTTTCCTCCCCTTTATTATTTGTTTTCCTTGTTAATCGATACCGCTACTTAATCAGTTGAAATTAATTTCTCCAGATATTCAACAATATCATTATTTCCTCTAGCTTTTGCGAGACTCAAAGCATTTGCACCAGCATCATCAACAGCATTGATATCCGCACCGTTATTTGCCAGGGATTTGACAATATCTAAACTACCTACATACGCCGCCATATGTAATGGCCTGGTATTCCTTACGGCACTCGCATTCACATCTGCTCCGTGTTTTACAAGCAGATCACTCACCTCGTATCTACCCCTGTATGCGGCTATATGTAAAGGAGTCCTTAAATCATCCATTTTAGCATCTACAATAGCTCCTTTATCCATTAAATATCCACAAATTTTCAAATGTCCACCTTGTGCTGCAAGATGTAGAGGTGTCCCGCCGCCTTCAAGCTTTGCGTTCACATCTGCCCCGTCCTCATGAAGATACTTTACTATATCCGTATGCCCCATTTGTGATGCAATAATTAAAGGGGTACTACCGTCACTGCATACTTTATTTACATCAGCATTGTGCTCAATAAGCATCCTGACCAGCTCCAGACCATCCGGCCTCTGCGCAGCCATATATAAAGCCGTATCGCCTATCCCCTTCTGGGCAATATTGACATCTGCACCATTTTCAAGTAAATATTTTACTATTACTGATTTACCATAATATGCCGCGTACATAAGCGAAGAGACACCATTATCATCACGAGCGTTGATATCTACACCTTCTTTTAAGAGACCCTGAACTGTATCCAGATAGCCCCTCATAGATGCCTGCATCAGACGTGTTTCTTTTTCAGTTATAGAAATTGTTTTTACGGGATGCTCTATTAACTTTTTTGCCTTTTGAACCCCGCTTCCGCCGCCACCAATAAGGGCCTCTTCACCACCTTTTATTGACACCCTTTCAATCACCCGTTCCTCTTCCGAATGTACCACAACTTTATATATACCTATCGGAAGCGCTTCTGTATTATTTGATCTAAGTTTCTTAACTTCTTTTCCTGTGGCCTGGGCGAAAACGCTTACATCACATTCCTCTTCCGTTAAAACACGCAAAGCACCTGTATCATTGTACCCAAATTTAAACACAGCACGGTTATTGCCAAGATCATAATCCCTTCCCGCGCAATCAGCCGCTACAGTAACCATATAACATGTCCCGTCATAATCTAGGTCAAAATTCACCTTTCTTGAGGATTGCCCAGGGATAGTATCTATATTCCCTATACCACCCAGTTTTTCCCCGTCAGGATCCTTTCCTTTAATGATATAAACCTTAATATCTTCAGCCTGTCCGGCCCCTATATTCAATACTTCCACTTCCAGTGTCAATTTCCCTGGAACATTCCTGCCTTCAGGCAGTCCTTTTACTTTATTCGCGTATATTCCAATATCCGGATAATCATGGTTAATTTGTTCAGGAAATAATGTTTCAGCAATGTGGTCCGCTTCGGATTGGCTAGTGGTAACAAGCATCTCTTCCTGATATTTTAATGATTGTATGATTTTATGATTACTGACCAGAAAAAAGTTTCCGCCCCTTAGCCCGTTAGTATCAAATTCAACGATATTTTCAGCTAAACCGCCGGGATTGTAATTAAGGTATGTCGGATCAAACTCGAAAATATACTGCCCTTCAGCCGGAACAATATCTTCAAAAGTGCTGATAGTATGTCCGTTTATCTTTATATGAAGGTTATGTTTCGGATATAGCCTGCGATCCCAGGGCAGCTTTATATTAGTGATGAAATATACTTTCTCGACATTATCCTCTAATGCCGGTATACGCACCGGTTCCTTCCAAGTATCCCCTTTGTCGTAACTTATCATAGTGTACGTAAAATTTACATCGTTAACCGGTGCAAAAACCGACAACTCAATACCTTTCTCTGTTTCAACCAGAAAAGGATACTCACTGTAAACAGTATCATGTGTCAGACGAACCTCTTCGGCCCAGTTTACCCCATCATTACTTTTTCTGAAATATATCTCGCTTTCACCATCCCGATTATCCCGCCACGCTGCACAAACACTACCGCCTTGCAGCACTAGAATGCTAGGCTCACCCGACTGTTTTGAGGAACTGGATATTTCAAAAGGAATAGACCATGTTTTTCCTACATCAATACTTTTTGATACATATACTTTCTCGCCATCTCCTTCATATGCTTCATATGCCATCCATAGATCATCCTTATTGCCGGAGATCTGAGGCCATGCCGCCTTCCCTTCAGCTATTCTGGATTCTTCGCTCCAAGTTTTACCTTTATCCGAAGACGATCTCATATATATACCCCCACGCGCGTCTTCCCATGCTAATATCAGGTCATTACCTGAAACCCAGATAAAAGGATCATATGCACCTTTGCCATGATCAGTAATGCGCATATCTCCTGACCAATCCTTCCCTCCATTTTTAGAATGTTTATAATATATTTCTCTTTTTGCACCGTCACGTTCATCTTCCCAGGCAACATACAACTCCCCATTAATATCACCGGCTATCCATGGCCAACGTGAGTCACCTTCTGATAAAGTTAATCTTGTTACCTTGTCAAGTTCACCCTCGTTCACTTGCGCAAAAAATATCTCTTGATTATTACCGATAAAATCATGCCAAACTTTAACCGTACTATTGTCTTCACCAAAAAGTGTTATCGGATATCTAATATTCGAATACTCAAGTCCAGGCACATTATCAAAGACAGGTTGCCTTGGTACACTTGCACGTGGCCTGCCAAAAGGAGCACCTGGAGACGGAACATAGTCTTTTCGCAGCTTCAGCAGTTTATTTTTAAATTTATTGAAAGGACTGTTATTCTTATTAAATGGCGTTGTATCTATAGGCAATTTATCACCGTTCTTATTATAATAATCACCATCTGGTCCCTTATAGTAGTCTATGGGAGGAAATGAATCTCTATATCTTAGGGGTGGTTCGCTTTTATTTTTGATAGGAGGAGGGGCACTTTGATCCTCCGGTATTGGTGTCCAATCAAAATCTCTTGGTGGTGGACCGTCATTTTCTCCCAAATACCCATCTCTATAAGGCGAATCAGGGGGAAGGGGACCCGGCCCATTTATCGGCCCATTCCCGCCCGTATACATAGGACTTTTTATATTCCCTCTATTTGTACAAGACTGCGAATTTCCGGAAACGGAACAAGTTGAACGTGTAACGGCACAATACACATTTTTTCCTTCAGGAACATTAAATTCCATGGGGATCAGCATTTTTTTGCCTGCCCCTGAAATAATAATGTTGCCGGAAAACCCTTTCATGCCTATAAACAAAACCGGGCTAACTTCAACCTTGAGCTGCTGACCGGAAGAAAGATGCGCATGCGTAACCTGAGGATAAAACCGAAGTTGATCTTTAATCTTGTCATCTGCCTGAATTGTAAAATCCGTTAATTTGTCCCCGTTATTAACAATTTTAATATCCGTTGTCAGTGTCAACGGATCCACTTCCCCTTTAGATACATCAAGATCAAAATTCACCTTGTGTACAGTAACAGACACCTTTGCGCTATCCACGAAAGATGTGCCAGTATCTGCATCGGTCACATCAATCACAAATTCATATTTTTCATTCCCTGCGTCCTGTGCGTGAAGTACAAACTCAAGTGGTCTCTCTTCGCCGGAACTCAATTCTATAACGTTATCACCAGACCCTTCGCCTACAAAACCCAGCGCAAGATCACTATCATGGTCCTTGATCCTTGTTTTAAACCGCCGTGGTTTATTATCGTTATTTTTTACAATAATAGACCGGACTTGTTCATAATCACGATTGATCTTAAAATCATATTTTTCTTTAGTAAATATTATCTCTTTAGCGGTTATTTGTTCCTTTATGGTATCATTCTTGCCGATTTTTTCCTGTTCAGGCTTTTTAGCACACCCATTAACCAAAAATGAAAATAGAAAAAGAAAAACTATACCTTTACTGTAATATTTCATAACGCGCCTTCCTCCCCCTTCTTCAATGCGATCATATTAATCCCAGAAAACTCCCGACTTCTTTTCTGTCACTTCCCATTTGCCTGAACTCTTACTCAACATCCACTTCTGAGAGTTACCGCCGCGACTGTTCTCTTCAATACCTCTATCGTATATAGTACGCAGATCCACTACGGCTACCTCTGGCGTTATTTCATCAACTACAAAAATGAAGGTATAAGGCGGCCATTGGCCCCGGCTCAGCCCCATCACTACCTGAAACGATTCAGGGGTGTCATCAATGAGTTTGCCTTCTTCATAGCGCCAGACCCTCAAGGGAATAAATGACTCAGCTCTATCCTCTGATATTTCCGCGTACGTGATAATAGATCCTTCGTAAAATTTATATTCGTTTTCCATAAAATGCATAACTTCTTGCGCGATGAATTCCTCTAATCCTACTGGCACTTTCATCCCCTGCCCCTTCGCTATACATAATTCCGGACATACTGCTAAATGCGCCAAACCCAGGAAAAACATTGTGAAGAATAATTTTTTCATCATGATTTTGGCTCCTCCAGCTCTTGTTTCATTCCATCGATCAAATTATTAGATCTTTCGAGCGTATCAATAAGCGCATCAACATGCGACTGAAACATCGCTTTCATCTTCCATTTGAACGCGTCCAGAACCGTGTCATAGTCCCCATCCCGCATACAATCACGGAATAAAGCTATATATTCCTTTTCTTTATCAGTATTTATCATGGTTACAATATCATAATATTCAGAAATAGCACTATCCGCACCTTTAATATCTTTGCGATAATAAAATTGGTAAAAAGCCAGCAAGAGAAGATAAACAATAATAAGGTACATATCTTTCGCTTCACGCTGAATAAACTCAGCACCTTCGACGATCGCGTCAAGGCTTTCTTCCATGGTCTTGCGCTCGAATTCGTTATTTATCAACCCATAAAATAAGATTTCCACGAAAACCAGATAATAGATTTCGGTATCTACCGTATAAGTTTTAATGTCCGGTTTCATACTCTTAAACAGGCCTATCAATTCTTCCACGGAGTTATCTTCAAGAATGTTTTCATTATACTCCTTGAGCCATTCCAGAATAGTTTTCAACTTTTTACGTGATTGGTGTATACCTTTTCGATCAACACTTTTTTTCATTTTAATCCTTTCGTGAAATCAGAATCACACTGCTTACTGGTAATACTTTTTTTCAGTTTTTAATTCGGCATTTTCCATATAGGCCCTAGATCCTGTTCTATATAATAGATCTTATTATCCTCAAATGAAATCCCAATAATAGGTTTCCATTTATTACCATCCAATTCGTCACAAACACGTTCCCATTTTGAAGTATTGTCAGGTAATTTCCAAACACTTACCTGAAGCGATCCACTCAAAATGGTTTTATTAGTTTCATCTTTAATATATTCAGCAAATGTATGGGTAACGATCGCGTACAATGCCCCTTTATTGTGAAATAATTGAATATCGGCGGCGGGATCGGGTAAATTGAAATGAATATCCTCCCAATGCTTTCCATTATCCAAAGATCGAGAAATATAAATCCGGCTAGAATAATTATGCACCCATCTTAATTGCTTATGAACAAAGGTTTCATCCTTTCGTGCCACGTAAAGAGCCTTTGAATTTTGAGGATTAACAGTAATCCCCGAAGTATAACCTTCAAGCAAGAACTGGCACTTATTATTTCGGAGGTCCATGCATTGCACACCATTTAAACCGGTAAAATATATAATTTCCGCATCCTCCGGATCAAATATTACTGAATGATTACAACCCATACTATTGCTCCATTTCATACCGATCTCGTCCCAACTCCCCCCCCATATCCTGCGATCGATAATACCAATCACCGATGTATTCCTGGAGAGATGGTTCGCATGCTATCACGATCATACTTTCAGTATGTTTTGGATGTATACATAATGCGATAATACCTTCCCCCCTTATGGCAGTCTTCATACCTTGACTGCTCTTAGACCATGAAAGCCCTTTATCACGGGATATGTAGAGGCCACTATATGTTCCTGCAAAAAATGTTTTTGAATCATTCGGACAAATTTCCAAAACAGTGATCATATCTTCAACCGGACAACTGATCTTTTCCCAGGAAAACAACATCGTCATGTTCTTATTCCTCCCCCATTTCTTCTTTTATAGACTTGATGATCTCCACAGCCCTGTACTCACCGCCGGTTATAACCCCGCCACGCATCTTTAGCTTTATTTCCAGATCATTTAATTCTTTTCTGTCACCTTTATTGTCTTTAGCGTTGAATTTTGTTATAAAAATGCCGTCACCGCATTTAGGACAACCTATTTTTTCGAACCTAATATTTACAGTTCCGGGTTTACTGGTTATGCCCTTGAAAACTTCATCGATCTTTATCCCTCTTTTTCTAGACTCCTCTATCCTGGCCACCAGACGATCCGCTTCTTTAACGTCAATCTCTGTAGAGTCTCCGCATTGATGATATACACCACATTTATCACAATAATCCCCTGTAAAAACGAATGTAATAACAGTTGCCCCTAGTAAATAACCTATTAGTTCTATAATAAAGTCGATCCATCCTACTGTAGTAGATCGGGGTAGAGTAAGTGCCTTACTACCGGTATATCTGGTATAGAAGGTTATTTGGCGCGATCCAATATCATTTTTCATGAAATTAATGAAATTCATCGGCTGTTCACTGCCTTCAATAGTATATCCGCTTATATGGTTACCTTCCGTAAAAGAATAAATGATCTTGCCATTATTATCTACCGAAGTCATTGAATAGAAGGTAAAATACATCAAATAAACAGCCAGTAATGTTAAAAACAATACTAAGATCCAGTCTATCCCAGTTAATTTTTTGTTTAATTTCCCCGCGATGAATCCATACCCTGTAGAGATACCAGCACCGACGATTATGCTGCCTACAGGAACAATAAAAAATAAACCGAATGACGTTAGCTGCCATCCCGCTCTTGAATAGATAAAAACAACCAATCCGGCAGTTATTATAAAGGTTATTGCCCATCCTATTAAACAAAACACTCGTTTCATATAATTCCTCCTTTACTCTAATCCATATGCCGGTTCGTGACCGAGAACGCAATGTTCGAGGGAATGCCACGAGGTCCCTCGAGCGGCCGGTCTTGGCATACGGCAGCCAGGCTCGGCACTGTGTCCACCTACATATCCAAAGTGGTGAAGGCCACAGGCGGACGACCGACTCTTTTTGTTTTCGCTTCGCGGAACCAAACGCGGGTTGTAAATGCCTGCATTTGTTCCGCGTTTGGTTTCATGTGGTGTAGCGAGTACGCGCACAGCCGGCAGGCTGGGTGCGGGCAGCCTGCCGGCTGTGCCGAAAAGTCCGCCGTAGCCAGATAATATATAAATAGATTGGCGAAGGCGGGAGCCCCCGGTTCGGCCATCGTGTTTCTTATCGTTATAGGTTCTTTTTTCGTTTCCCATGTATAGTGTTCGGTAAAATAATATCAACAGTATCTGTCGGCTCCACGGCCTTCACCACTTTGAATCCTCCTGGGGTACCCCAGGAGGATTTTTTTTGACCTTTCCCTGGAATTCGGCCAGCGGCCGCCCCCACACGGCCGCTGGCCGTCGTAAGAAATTCTTCCCCCTCAAAGGATGTTTTATAATTTAAAAACTCAAATAATTAAGTATTGTGTCCCCTGAATTCCCTAGCGGTTATTATAATTGTATGCCCATTATTGCCTGCCGATGAAATAGTTTCCCTTATGCCCATGTCCTTCTACTCCTTCTTTTTTATTCTTTCATCTGAAATTTTGTTCCCAGTTGCCCATGAATAAATCAGTTCCTCTATATTTTTCTCAAAATCCTTACTGAATAGATTTTCTTTTCCAGTTAAATCCACCAAATCGAGTAAAGATTCTTTAACAGACTCTTGTGTTTTATCATTAGACATTATTTCATTTATCATTTTCCACGGTTTGTCTTTGCTATCACTAATCGCAAGTTTTCCATCAGAATCTATTTGAGGTGGAATGTGGGCTGCCTCAAAATAAGGAATTGATATCCTATGCATTACCTTCATCCCTTCTTTCCGGGTTTGCTGAATCTCATCGTATATCTTTTTATTCACACTCCAAGCACTATTGCGTTTTCCATCACTTCGGAAGGGGAAATCCAGGTCATGTAAAACAGAAAATGGAATTTTAAAATGTCGAAGCATTCTTATAATTAAACATATGGTAGCCTTTCCATGTGCCCTAGTAACAAGCGGTCTTTCCCCATAATCTTCTGGATTGTTTGTTAACAGATATTCAAAGGCTGCATATTCAGTATCCCCTTCAACAATTAATGGATATCCACCAAAAAATATTTCCGCTAAATTAGTATCAAACTTATTAAGCATTTTCAAATTCACAACTTCATCCATTGTAAACACAACATCATCTGATTTATAAACTTGTGGTGTTGGATTATTCTTTTCCCTACTTAACCTGATAATTGTTGTATGATCTTCGAGCGGATTAATGAAAATCGGAGAATGAGTTGATAGCATAACCTGCCAAGATGGATCTTTTGCAAGCCCATACAAATACTTGCTTGCGGTCCTTACAGCTTTTGGATGGAGAGCTACTTCGGGCTCATCAATTAACAACATATAACTAGGCAACGAGAATTCATGTTTGTTTTTTTCTTTTATGTGATCGACATCTATTTCTTTTAGCTGTTTTATCTCTTTAAGCAGTTCTTTAATTTCATTCTCTTTTTCCTGTCTTTTTTCTTCTTTTTTAGCTTTTTCTTTTGCTTTTTGAAGCTTTGCTATTTCTTTTTCTTTTTCTTTAACATCTTTTTCTATTTTATTTTTCATCTCTTGTGCAACATGTAAAGCTGACCTTACTTGCATCATCGCCCAAAATAATGCCCTTTGTGACCCTGTCCCTTGCTGAGTCCACTGCAGTTCCTTGGCCCATTCTAGAACCTTAACATATGAGTTGTCCCTTAATAACTTTAAGGGATCTATTTTCACTTCTCCGATATCAACATGTAAATCTAATTTTAAATTGGGGAATATTTCATTATGTGTCTTGTTTAGGCCCTCTTTTAATTTATTTAAAGACTTTTTTTCTTCATTGATTGGGACTTTAGCTAATTCTGAAACACCAGCTATGGATTTATTAAGTTCGGATTCTTTATCCTCAAGTACTATCTTTAGTTTTTCTGCTATCGGCTGCAATATTAGTGTTAATAACTTCTTATGTTCCTCTTCAGGATCTTCCAGAGTCCCAATCCTAAAAGGTTTTGGCAATCTACTAGAAAAAACAGTATCTAATCCTGCAGCTTTCCCATTTTCCGCATAATCTCCTATTTCAGGGTCCCATGTTTGTCTTGAAATCTTTCCATCTATATCCCATTGCCAGCGACTCTTCACCAACAAATAGTTACCATTAATAATTTTCCATTTTTCTGCAATATTTGGAGTATCTTTGGGAATGTGAACATATATTATTACTTCAGGGTTTTCATCTTGTTTAGAAAAACTGCATCTATCCGCTGTTAACATACTTCTATTTCCCACAGCATACTCATAAGCCTTCAATATAGTTGATTTTCCTGAATTATTTTCACCAACCAAACATAAAATGTTATCTAGTTCTATAGTTGCGCCATCCGGGCCGAATGGTCCAAAATTATAGACTTCCATTTTTATTAATTTTGACCTATTCTCCATCTTCTTGCTCTCCCTCGCTACTTTCCGGCAATTCTAACATTTCTACTTTAGGCAATGACATGCCTGCCAACCCTTCGATATCTCCCTGCATGCCACCTATGTTTAAAACAACTCTTTCTATTTGTTTCTCCCTTTTATCCCAGATCTTGTTCATGGCTCGTTTTTCTCTATCAAGATCTCCCTTCATGCCGACAAAAGACTCCACAATAGCTTCTACTCTATTTCTAAACTCGGGTCCCGTAAGATAGTTATATACCAGCTCTTTTTTTTCGGCTTTTCCCTCCTGCAGGCTTTTTTCTATAGCTACTTTGGTCAAGATAACCCGTAAGGCCAGAGCAAGGCTATTTGCTGACCCCAGAGAGGCAACCCAAACACCTTCTATTTGTCTAAAATGAGTTAGTCCTGGCGGGAGAACCTCAGATACTATGACTGCGACATCCGCTTTGGCTTCCCTCTGGTCATCTTTGAGCTTTACGAGCCACTTATCACTCCAGGTTTTCGTACGTTTAGTTTCCCACAATATCTTACCGCAAATCTTACCTGATTGAGTTTTTACGGTCTGTATTACATCAGCGCCTTTTACGCCTTTTGATACCGGATCGATTTCATCAAAAACAAATTCTTCTTTCAACATATCTTCAAGCTCTAACTCTAAAACCTCTCCCTGGTTTTGCTGTGATCCCTGTTCAGCTTTCCTCTTTAGATCATCTATTTGCTTAAGCATATCCGCAAGCTGTTTATCCTTCTCAGCGTCCTTAAGCCGGTGATTTTCTTCATAATTTTTTAGTGTTTCTTCTTTAATTTTTGCTCTCTCCTCGTCCACCTTGCGTACCATTTCAAGCTCGAGTGCCTTTTCTTTAGATTCAAGCTCTCGTTGCTTCTTCCTTAATTCAAGCTCTTGTTTTTGGCTTTCCAAGATTCTATTGTCTTTTTCTTTCAGCTGTTCTTGTAAATCCTCCATCTCTAACTTAACACTTTCTGATGCCTTTCTCTTAGCCTCTTCTGCCGCTTCTTTTCTAGCGGTCTCTAGTTGGTCTGTTATCTCTTGTTCTTTTTTAGCATATTTTTCCCTCTCATCCTTTAGGCGCTTTGCAATATCGCTATCCTTGGTTTCTAATTCTTTGAGAGATTTTTCCTCCATCTCTTTTAACTGCTTTGCATACTTTTTTGAAACTTCCACTTCTATATCATGCGATACGGCCTGAGACAATTCAAACTCAGCACCGCATTCTGGACATTTTATTAATCCCTTAGCCATAATAGCCTCCTCACAAAACTTGATTATATATCGTAAATCAATAAATCATCAAATCATGCGGATGTCGTTTTATCCTCTTTTACAAATGTCTTCCCGCACTCCGGGCATTCGGCTTCGTTATCGAAAAATAGGCTACATGGCACGTCAGCCCCGCAGTGCGGACATTTCACAACGTCCGCTCCCATGGCGAAATCGAATTCAAGAAATTCGTTTAACAAGTCATCCATAATGTCCAGATGTAACAAATATGTAGCAAATTTAAATCAAGATAGTTCCTGGATCTCAAAGACCGATATTTTTAAGTTATTTAGTATTTTTTGATACTTTTTAGTGTTTTCATTAATATACTTTTTAGAACTCCCGTCCATAACAATAACAGCCAGGTATGTTATTGTAGGTTTGCCATCCATTATTTCAGGGAAATCAGAAATTTGCTTTAACCATTTTTCCAAGATTTTATCAGAAATCGTATTTTTTGCCTCTTTTACTTCTATGAGCGCTATAAACTGTTCAGTTGTTACCTTTGCATCAAATTCAAACTTTTTCTGAAACAGTATCTGTCTGTTATCTGCGACAATGTCATGCTGTGACGCTATAGTAGAAACGACCTTGTCTATGG
>Ga0180007_10005401_pt1 | contig 12941 bp, 7 predicted proteins | sample MM_PC_MetaG_FD_121122 | JGI IMG/M metagenome (GOLD analysis project Ga0180007, IMG submission 121122) | Groundwater microbial communities from the Aspo Hard Rock Laboratory (HRL) deep subsurface site, Sweden - MM_PC_MetaG | ecosystem: Environmental > Aquatic > Deep subsurface > Groundwater... | reverse complement strand
GGAGCCCCATTCAGGGGTGGGGGGCTGGACCCCTATACCCAGAAACCCCAGGCCTGCAGCAAATAAAATTGCCGTGCCCATGCACAAAGAGGTCTGAACAATAATGGGTGCCATGACATTGGGAAGGATGTGACGAAAGATGATATTTTTATCCTTTGTGCCGCTTGCCCGGGCCGCTTCCACATAAACCTCCTCCCGGACGGTCAGAACACAGCCTCTCACCAGCCGGATATACAAGGGTATCATGCTGATCCCGATGGAGATCACCGTGTTTTTTAACCCCACACCCAGAATGGCAACCAGGGCCAGGGCCAGCAAGAAACCTGGAAATGCCAGCATAATATCTGTAAAGCGCTGGATGAGAAAATCGACTTTTCCCCCGTAGTAACCGGAGATAAGCCCCACGGGGACCCCGAATAAAAGTCCCACCCCGACCACACCCAGGGCGATCATCAAAGATATCCTGGACCCGTAAAGTATCCGGCCCATTATGGATCGGCCCAGTTCATCGGTTCCTAAAAAATATTCCATGGAAGGCGGTGAGAGTGAGTTGAACAAATCCGGGGCAGACGGATCTCCCTTGAACATCAGGGGAGCAAAAAGGGCACAACCAATATAAAGTGAAAGGAAAATTCCACCCAGAAAGGCAGCCTTGTTTCGTTTGAGCTTGGCCCATCCACGGGAAGAAGATTCATCTCCCCCTTCTGCCGGCTCATCTTCATCGTTTTTTCTAGTCATATGGATATCATTCATAGCGAATTCTTGGGTCCACCAAAGCATAAATAAGGTCAACCATTAGGTTAACCAGGGTATAGAGCAGTCCGAATATTAAAATACTGCCCTGAATCATTGCATAGTCCCGGGCCAGGATGGAATCTACAATCAGGCGTCCCAGGCCGGGCCAGGCAAATACGGTTTCCGTTAATACCGCACCACCCAGCAGCAGCCCGAACTGAAGCCCTACCACGGTAATGATAGGGATCAGTGCGTTTTTCAGGGCATGCTTGATGATGACCCATTTTTCTTTTAACCCTTTGGAACGGGCTGTTATCACATAATCTTGGGACAGCACTTCAAGCATGCTGGATCTTGTCATCCGCGCAATAAAGGCCACCACAAAAGCCGCCAGGGTGATCGACGGCAGAACCATGTGCTGCCAGGTGCCGATGCCGCCGGCCGGGAGCCACTGCAGAGTGATGGAAAAAAGGATCATCAGCATAATCCCCAGCCAGAAGACCGGCATGGAGATTCCCACAAGGGAGGCAATTGTCACCAGGTAGTCCACCCAGGTATAGGGCCTGACTGCCGCAATAATTCCTGCGGGGATGCCAAGGGCACAGGCGATAATAATGGCGGACATCGCCAGAAGAATGGTGTTGGGCAGTCTTGCCCACACCTCTTCCATCACCGGGTTCTGTGTCCGGGCCGATACCCCCAGGTCCAGGTGAAGCAACCGGTTCAAAAAGGTTGAATACTGGATATGTAAGGGTTGATCCAGCCCCATTTGAACCCGGATTATCTCTACATCTTCAGGAGACGCCATCTGGCCGGCCAAAACCTGTGCCGGATCTCCCGGGAGCATCCTCAGCATAATGAACAATAGCAGAGAGATTCCTAGGAGAACCGGTATAATGGATAACAACCGTTTTAAGAGAAAATTGATCATGGGTATAGATTATTCCATGGTAATATAGGTTGGATAAAATTTTTCCGTTGGGGTAACCACCAGATTTTTTATCTTGCTGGAATAGGCCAGAACAAACTTTTCAACATGGAGCCAGATCCAGGGAGAATCTTCCCAGACAATTTCAGAAGCCTTTTTGAGCAGGTCAAAGCGTTTGGCAGGGTCCTGTTCTTTTCTGGTTTGAATCATCAGCGCATCAAAAGTGGGATTGGAATAGAAGGAAGATCCCAGACCTTTGGGCGGATTAACCTCTGTGGTAAATTGGCCGTAAAGCCCCATGTCCGCATCCAGGAATAAGGGGCCCCAGCCCAGAAGAAAAACTTCCAGTTCTGTCTCTTCAATGGGTTTTAACAGGCCTGCTATATAGGTCGGCCAGTCATAGGTTCTCAATTGCACTTTAACTCCGATCGCCTGGAGTTGGGCCTGTACCACCTCGGCAACCTGTTTGTCAAAAAGATAGCGGCCATTGGGAGTTCTCATCTGAAGGGTTCTTGAAAAATCAAAGTTAGCTTCCTCAAGGAGCGCCTTGGCTTTTTTGGGATTATAGTCATATTGTTTGTCCATTTTGACATACCCGAATACTTTGGGAGATACCGGACCGTCCATGGGCTGGGCAGTGTTGAATAAAATTCGTTCCACAATGGCTTTTTTATCAATGGCATAGTTAAAGGCCTGGCGAACCCGTTTGTCGGTTGTCGGTCCTTTTAAACAATTAAGGCCCATATAAATCGTTCTGGTATCCAGGGGCATCTCCACGCGGATATTGCTCTGGGCCTCGAGAGAGGCTACATTGGAAGGCAGCGGTTTGTAGCAGATATCAATTTCGCCGGTTCGAAGCATGGCTTCCCGGGTGGTGGCTTCCGGGATAACTTTAAAGATGATCTTGTCAACCGTGGGGGCTTTTCCCCAATAGTTTTCATTTCGGATCAATTCAATCCTGTCTCCTTTGACCCATTTGCTGAGCACATAGGGACCGGCGCCCACAGGATACTGTCGCACATCCTCACCATGTTTTTCTATGGCGGCAAGACTGATAGGTGCCACAAGGGCCATGGACAAAGTGGCATCCAGAGGTGCAAAGGGGTATTTCAGGTTTAATTTTACAGTATGGTCATCCACTTTGACGCACTCTTTGACCATGGAGACGGCAAACCGCAGGGGAACCCGCATTTTGGGATCCAGAATTCTGTCCCAGGTGGTTTTAACCACATCGGCGTTATAATCACTGCCATCACTGAACTTAGCCCCTTTTTGAAGCTTGAGAGTCCAGGTCAGCCCGTCCTCGGAAACTTCATGGCCCGCAAGAAGTCGAGGGTGAAGTTTGCCGTCGGGGTCCTGGTAATACATGTTGTCATAGATCAGGTCACAGATATTCTGGAACAGGGTCGTGGTCTGTTCCTGGGGATTAAAGGTGTCTGCATCTACACCGATACCGATTTTTAATTCCTTGATCTGGGCCGCACCTGCCACGGGTACTATCATAAATACCAACAAAGCAAGGGCAGCAAAGCTGATAAAAACAGGTTGAAACCACGTTAATCGGTTTGTTTTTCTCATGTTTTCTCCTCCTTTTTTACAACAGATTATAATAAATTGTTTGCAACGATGTAACCGACACGCCACATAGAACATGGCAGCACAGTAGAATTTGGGTAAGCTCAGGATCGTAGGATTTGTCCTCCCTTCATCACCAGGGAAACCGCATCCTCTTTACGAAGGATATCAATGTTTTCCACGGGATTGCCCTTGACCAGAACCAGATCCGCCAGTTTTCCCTGCTCAATAGTTCCAATTTGATCTTCCATTCCCACAACCTTTGCGGCAACAGAGGTTCCGGCCATCAATGCCGCCATGGGCGACAACCCATGGGCAGCCAGTAAGGGGATTTCCATGAGATTTTTTCCATGGTGGTTAAAGGGCGTTCCGGCATCGGTTCCCATGGCAATGGCCACACCGGCTTTGTGGGCTTTTTTTATACTCTCCCTGTGATAGGGAGCAACAACATTGCTCTTTTCAACGGCCCATGCCGGTATCCCGGAAGCGGTCCCACTTACTTCAATATGGTGCAGGGCGGCAATGGTGGGAACAAGAAACACCTGGTGTTTAATCATAAAAGAGATGATTTCGTCTGTTAGATAGATCCCGTGTTCGATGGAATCGATACCGGCACGGAGGGCATCCATGATCCCCTGGCTTCCCATGGCATGGGTAGCGGTTTTTTTTCCTGCTTTATGGGCTTCTTCAATGCCGGTTTTCATCTCTTCATATGACAGCTGAGGGCTTCCCGGTTCAACGGATGGGGTCAAGACCCCGCCGGTGGCCATGAGCTTGATCAGGTCTGCGCCGGCTTTTATCTGCTCTCTGACCGCACGCCTGACCTCATCCGGGCTGTCTGCTTCCCGGCCAATGGGCCAGCCATGGCCGCCGGTCATACAGATGAGCCGTCCTGCAACCAGCATCCGGGGTCCACGGGTGAGTCCGGAGTCAATGGCCTTTTTCAACTCGATATCAATATGGTTCTTTCCCCCCATATCCCGAACCGTTGTGATACCGGATGCCAGTGTTTTTTCGGCATTTTTCACTCCAACAATGGTGGTGGTGGCATCTGACTGTTTGGCCAGAGTACCGATGGGGTTTGGACTGGCATCCATGATCATGTGAACATGGGTATCGATAAACCCGGGGAAAAGCGTGGCGTCTCCAATGGGGATTTTATGGGTGCCCGGCGGAATCTCTGAATCTTTTTTGACGATATGAACAATCCTGTCATCTTCAACAAGCACGTTGGCCTGCTCCAATACGGTTCCATCTCCCACAAAAACCCTGCCGTTTAGAAATGCTGTTTTCATATTATCTCCGCTTACAGGCACGGCTGAAGATACCCGGCCTTTTATATTTATGTATTAGTTGCCTTTAGACTTAGCATCAAATCAACATCATAGCTGTCGGTATAAAGCTGATTCTGCATAGGAAAAACGGAAGGGATTTGTAGGATAAGGATTACAAATGCTTAAAATGCAGTTTATCTTGTGATTCAAAGCGGAACAGATTCTGCGGTTTTTGGGGACCACCGCATCCAGGCCAGGATCGGGGCCTCGTCCACAAAAAGGCCGCAAGGTTCCCGGATCAGTTCAAGGGCGCTGTTCAGCCGCTTGCGCTGTCCCCCGCTGATGGTCTTGTCCAGGGGAGATCCGACCTTTGGGTCTGGTCCTGTTAATATCGCTCTTGATATGGCGGCCAATAGAAAGGCCCATGCGCCAGTATATTGAACGGAAACAAACCACAATGACAGGATGGGTCAGACGGCGAACCAAAAGACCAACCTCATTCATGATGTCGACCAAATTTCATACCGTCCTTGTCATAAAAGACGGTAAGCACCGGCAACTGGCTAACCCTTTCGGAAAGCAGCTTAAAAACAGGGAACTTTTCCGACACTTTTTTAAACTATTAGAATAATTCCTTTGCATCTGGTAATATGAAAGACATTTAAAATACATATTGGCATGCCTGTTAATTTTAAACTTAATGAAAAACGGAGTTGGATATGTATGTTTTTTATTAAAAAGCGCTTTATACGGCACAATAAAAATATCGTTATTACCGCTAAAGAAAAAAATATTAAGAATTTTCTTCTATCGTTGTGCTGGCTAGTCGCTGTTGTCATGTTTCATGTTACCGCTTCTGAGGCCCGCTCCTTAAACTTCACATTCACAGCAGAAGAAAAAGCCTGGCTATCCAACAGCAAAAAGATGCTTGAACTTTTGTACGATAACGATCTCCCGCCAATTGAAATTTCTGATCAAAACAACGGATTCATCGGAATGGGGGCAGATATTTTTGAGATGATAGGAAAAAATCTCAACATTGGCGTGATAAAAAAATACAACAAAGATCAACGTGAGCGTTTGGGGGCCTTAAAACGCGATGACTGCCCCAATTCCCCTGCCATTGTTCAGACTCCCGAAAGACAACAATTTTTGCTGTTCAGCTCTGTTTGCGTCACGGTTCCGGTTGGTATTATTGCCAGGAGTCGCTTGAATACAGGAGTGTCGCTGAAGGATTTGTCCAAAAAAAAAATAGCGGTTGTGGCGGGTTCCGCTCCAGAAATGGTTTTAAAAAGGCTGCCGGGGAATGATATCCCTCTCATAGAGGAGGAAGGGTTTTCTGCTGTAAAACAAAAAGGGATAGCGCATCCGGCAAATCATGAAATTTTTTCTGACACCTTCAGATCCTTGGTATTAGCCGGTCTCTTCGTTATAGTGACGATGATAGGTGTCTTTGTCATTTGGCGTATTTTAAAGCAAAGATCAAAAAATGACGCAAGCCGCCTGGATAAGGCCAACCAACAGGACTTTCAATGGGAAGGCAAGTTTCGTTCGTTTTTTGAACACGCTCCGCTTCCGTTTTGTGAGTTGGAGATTAAAACCGAAGCCATGCATTTAAACGCATCTTTTACAGAGACCTTTGGTTATTCCGATGATGAGATTCCCAACCTTGATGCCTGGTGGCCCCTCGCGTATCCGGACCCTGAGTATCGGAAACACGTTCAAAGAGAATGGAACCAGGCGGTTCGAGGGGACGAGTCTCTAGGGATTTCAAAAAAACGACAAGAGTTCAGGATCACCTGTAAAAGCGGCGAGGTGAAAAATGTCGTCATCAACGCCACCCTTATGACCCGAAAGGTACTGATCACCTTTTTCGACATCACCGAGCTTACCCATTACCAAACCCAGTTGCAAAAAAGTCTTGACCGATTTCAGACGCTTTTTGATCTTCTGCCGTTTTCCTGTGTGATTAATGATATGGAAGGGCGATATCTGCTGGTCAACAAACATTATTGTGACACATCCAGAAAACCGATGGAACAAATTATCGGCAGCACGATGGAAGAACTCGGAAGAAGGGTCGATTCCGAGGCCAAAGAAAGGGTTCAAGCTGAAATACTAGAAAACGGTTATGTCAGTGAGATTGAAATGGCCATTGAGGATGACAACACTCAAATCCACATCCTTTTTTCCAGCTGCCTGATCGATTGGCAAGATGAACCAGCCATATTATCCGCGACAGTGGACATTACTGACCGTAAAAAGACCGAAAAAGCGCTGGAAAAAAGCCAGGAACGATTGACACTGGCCTTTGATGCTGCCAATGACGGGCTTTGGGATCTTAATCTTGCGTCTGAACAGATGTACTGCAGCCCCAATTACTATAAGATGCTTGGCTACAAGCAGGGTGATTTTTCAGACACCCTGGACACCTGGAAAAAATTGGTTCACCCCGATGACCAGGAGGCTTCCCAGGCAAGGGTTTCTGATTATATTTCTGGAAAAAAAAAGGTCTATGAATCTGAATTCCGGATGCAGACAAAGCAGGGCGGATGGAAATGGATTTTAAGCCGGGGCCGTATTGTTGAAAAAGATGAAACCGGCAGTCCCTTGCGGTTTGTGGGAACCCACATCGACATAACGGAAAAGAAACTGGCTGAAATGGCGCTTCAGGAAAGTGAGGAAAATTTTCGTGTTACCCTGGACTCCATTGGCGATGCTGTCATTGCAACCGATATCAACGGCAATGTTACCCGGATGAATCCCGTTGCTGCACAACTCACAGGGTGGACGACAAATGAGGCTGCCGGACGGCCCCTTGAAGATGTTTTCCACATTGTAAATGCAGAGACAAACGACCGGGTTGCAAGTCCGGTACAAAAAGTACTCGCAACGGGAAAAGTCGTTGACCTTGCCAGTCACGCCGTACTCCTCGCCCGTGATGGTACCCGATACCAGATCGCCGACTCCGGTTCTCCCATCCGTAATGACAGCAAAAAAATCATCGGAGTGGTGCTGGTTTTCCGGGATGTAACCGGTGCCTATGCCATACAGGAGCGGCTCCGCCAGTCCCAGAAGATGGAGGCCATAGGGGTGCTGGCCGGAGGTATCGCCCATGATTTCAACAATATTCTTTCTGCAGTGATGGGATTTACCGACCTGGCCAAACTCGAAGCCGAGGATCAGGAGCCCTTGAAACAATATCTGGATTCGGTCTCTATGGCAAGCTTGAGGGCCAGGGACCTTGTCCAGCATATCCTCACGTTCAGCAGAAAATCAGAAGTCAAAAAACAAATCATATATATTGATCCCATCATAAAAGAAACTCTAAAATTTATCAGGGCATCTTTACCGACCAATATCGAGATCTGCCAGGAATTCAACGTGCATAAAGCTCGAGTTTTGGGCGACCCCACCCAGATTCACCAAATCCTGATGAACCTTTTCACCAATGCGGGCCATGCCATGAAAAACAGGGGCGGAAAGCTTGAGGTGCGTTTGGATACCGTGTATGTCAGCCGATCCGACACCCATCACTTTAGACATATTAACCCGGGTCAATATTATCAATTGACGATTTCCGACACCGGCACCGGGATTCCAAAGGCGATCATAGATCGTATTTTTGAACCTTTTTTTACCACAAAAAAACGAGAAGAAGGCACTGGGATGGGTCTTTCAACCGTTTACGGTATTTTAAAGACCATGGGCGGCGGCATTTCGGTATACTCAGAGGAGGCGGTTGGTACCACATTCAAGGTGCTCATCCCTGAAAAAACGACAGACGTGCTTCCGGAAAAAATCGGGGAACAGCCTTTGGTGAAGGGGAAAGGAAAAATTCTGGTTGTGGACGATGAGGCACCTATTGTGGCAGGCACGAAAACATTACTTTCCAAACTGGGGTATACCGTAACCGGTACTACCAGCAGCCGGGAAGCCCTGGACAGAATCCGCAGTGCCCCCCTATATTTTGACCTGGTTCTTTCGGATATGACCATGCCCGGCATGAATGGTTTAGAGTTGTCAAGGAGCATTCGGGCTGTCAATGAGGATATCCCCATTATCCTGTGTACGGGATTCAGCGAGGGACTGACCAAAGAAATCTGCGCATCAACGGGTATTTTTGACCTGGTAATGAAACCCTTGATTTCCGCAGAACTGTCCATGACTGTCCATGAGGCAATAAAATCTATTCCTGGAAAGGGAGAAACATGATGCACGTGATGAAACAGGGGGCCCTTTGCCTATGACTTCGGGGATACCGTCCAGATGGCGCCCCGCCGCTGCCGTTTCTGGCAAGAGTTGTCAAGAAAAATATGGTGGGATCAAGCAATTCTAATGGGCAGCCTCTGGAAGCAAAATGTCTGGAAACAAAAACCTGTTTTTTGGGTCTAAAAAGCTTGACAATAAATCCTGTGCACTATATTGACTCACCTGAAGCGGGCGGCTGAAGCCGTCCATCTGGATTGGATTTTAAAATTAATATAAATTAAGGGTTGGCGCACAGCTGTTCAAAAACCCTGTTTTAAAAAAAATAATACGGTTAAAAGGCCACGAAGGTCAACACTCCTGGACAGGAGGACTCTTTGCGGCCTTTTTTTTTGGGGGAGCAAGGGGTCATGGCCGCATAATTTTCCCAAGGAGACCAGAAGATGAAATCACGAACCTGTTTATTGCTGACGATGTTTCTCTTCCTTTTGATCTGCATTCCCGGATCTTTAACCGCAGAAGAGACCGCAGCAAAATCTGCCCACCTGGAAGAAATGACGGTGACTGCCACCAAAACCGAAGTGGATGCCGACCTTTCACCGGTCACAGCCTTTTCGGTGACCAGGGAGGATATCGATTTTCAACCCTCCCACTACATGAACAATTTTGGAGAATATATCCGGGATCTGCCCGGCGTACATGTGGCACAATACTATCCCTGGGGACCTCCCTGGGTCCACATGAGGGGGACGGGCCACTTTCTCCAGCGCAGCGTCTACCTCATCGACGGCATGCCGGTCCATGCATTTTTATCACCTGCCATACACCCCAATGACATCGAACAGGTGGATGTGGTGCTCGGGCCCTCTTCGGCATTGTACGGTGCAAGCGCTGCCGGCGGTGCCGTGAACATCATCACCCGCAGCGGCAAGCCCGGAGAAGGAGCCAGCGCCCGTATGGCCTACGGCTCCAACAACACATTCAGGCCAAGCCTTTCTGTGGGGGATGACAAGGGCAATTTCAACTACAGGTTTTCCTATTCCGGGGATTTTTCCGACGGCTATCCGATGAAGCCCATTGACGGTATGCTGGAGCTGCAAAGACTGGGCAAGCCCCAATATGTTAAAACTGCTTCCGTGGAAGACAATGATTATCAGTACAACTGGCTTACCGGCAAGATGGGATGGGATAATGATCAGGGCACAAGCCTGACCCTGGCAGCCAACTACATGGACCGCTATCTTTCCGGCGGTCAGCCCAACGCTATCATCAATGACAACGGAGACACCCTGGTAACAAACCTCAGACTCACCCATGCCCTGGGAGACTGGGCCAAAATAACCGCCACAACCGGGTATCAATTCCAGGCAATTCCCTCCCAGGACAACGGAGGTGCAAGACTGGTGGCAGGCCTGGTGGCTGTGGACGACACCATCAAGCTCAAGACAGACTGGGACAGAACAAGGGTTCCCTTTGAGGTCCAGAGCGATTTTTATCTGGGCCAGAACAATGTGCTGACCGCAGGCGTTCACCTGGCCAGGGAAGAAGAGGAGATGTACAAATACCATGGCACAACCGGGGCCCAGACCTATCGGTACGAGCTGACAACAGACATGACAGGCATTTACCTCCAGGACCAGATGTTTTTCTTTGATGACCGGCTGAGCCTTTTGGGCGGAATGCGCTATGATGAATGGAAATACAGCAACATCTACGACTCAGGCTCTTCCAACCCAACCCCGGAATCGGTTAAAAAAGACCATATGACCTACCGCGGAGGGATCAAGTTTCGGGCCAGCGACACCCTTGGCCTTCACAGCTCAATCGGAACGGCCTTCTGGCCGGGAAACCCCAAATGGTTTTTCCAGAACCTCAATTCCGGTTCCACCTGGAGAGAGGCAAATCCCAACCTCAACCCTGAAAAAACCTGGATGGCGGATCTTGGCGCAGACATCACCCTGGACCGCTGGAAGACCCTGTTCAAGGTCACAGGTTATTACGGCATCATAGAAGACATCATGGCCTATACCTATGATGCGCACCCCACACTGCCCGGCACGACTCTGATCAAATCCCGGAACATGGGAGAGGCTGAAATATACGGACTGGAATTCTATCTGAAACAGCCGCTCACAAGGCACATCTGTTTTACCGGCTCCCTGACCCTCAACCACTCCCGGATAACCGAGGACCAGATCAATCCGGCCAATGTGGACAACCAGCTCAGAAACTCCCCGGATTACTACGGAAGCATCGGGTTGCGGTATGTAAGGCCAGATCTGATCAACGGAGAGGTTGTTCTGCGGTTTTCCGGCAGCCGGTACTATGACGACAACAACGAGGATCTTCCCTATTACCACATGGAAGCCTATGAGACTGTTGACGTCAAAATCTGGCGGGACTGGACCATTGCCCCCAAGGTTACCCTCCACACGTCCGTTTCCGGTGTCAACCTATTGGACAAGGAATATGCCACAGAGATTGTCTATGTTAATCCCGGGCGTCACATCGAATGCATGATGGGAGTCAGGTACGCGTTTTGAGAAAAGTTCTTCACAGGTTAATAGGGCTGGCTGTGCTCGCATGGGCAGCCGGCCTTTTGCTGACAGGTGCCCAGGCCGGAGAGTCAAAACTTATCATCGGCGTGGGCCGGGATTTTCTTGACGGCCCGGACAGCCGGACCTTTCTGCACGGCTCCACCAATACCTGGGAAGCCCTCACCTATCTGGACGAAAATCTCAAGGCCCGGCCCTGGCTGGCGGAAAAATGGACCAGCCGTGACAAATGCCGAACCTGGGTCTTTCATCTCCAGGACAGGGTATTGTTCCATGACCGCACCCCGATGACGGCCGAGCTGGTCCGGGCCTCTATCCTCAGAATCGCCTCAAGTCCGAAATATGATCCTGCCGGTGTATACACAGACCTTGACCGCCTGGAAGCCACCGGGCCTCTGGAGCTGACCTTTCATCTGAAAAAGTCCAGCCCGGATTTTCCCAACACGGTTTCCTATTATTCCAGCCCGGTCCTCCATCCCAAAAGTTTTGGCAATAACGGCCGTCTGACCGGCATGATCGGCACAGGCCCTTTCTGCCTTGAAACGGCAAGGCCGGGAGATTATGTCGGGTTAAAGGCCTTTACCGGGCATTGGGGGCCTGCGCCGGCCTTTGACCGGGTGGTTTTCAGAACCCTGGTCGACCCCCAGACCCGGGCCATGGCCCTGATGGCAGGAGAAGTGGATGCTCTGGCCGATGTGGGGGCCATACTTCCCCAGCAGGCAGAACTATTAAAGGATTGGCCCGGGATCTGTCTTAAACAGGTGGAGGTTGCCACAACCCACTACCTGCTGTTTAACTGCCGGACAGAATTGTTCAGACAGCGCCAGGCCCGGCATTGGCTGGCCGGCCTTCTGGACCGGGCCGGGATGGTCAAGGCCCTGGCTTCGGGAGCCGGCCGGGTGGCCAATGATCCGTTTACCCCCCTGGCCCGGGACTGGGTCTTTGGTAATCTTGTTGTTTCGCCCCTGCCGCCCCCCATGCCAGTAAAATCGTTGATCCGGATAGTGGTTCACGCAGGGACCCTCGGCCGCTGGCCCTATCTGGACATTGCCCAGCTGCTCCAGGCAAGGCTTGGGGCCGCTGGTTTCAGGGCAGCCATTGCCGTGCTGGAGCCAGGCGCCTATTACCAGACGATCCAGGAGGGGAATTTTCATCTGGCCCTCCAGCCCAACACCCTTATGACCGGGGTCCCTGATTTTTTTTATACCTATTATACGGCATCAAAGGGACCCCGTTATTATGGCTGCGGCTGCCAGGAAACAGATGAACTTATCGACCGGGCACGCCATGAGATAGATTTTTCCCAGCGCCAAAAGATCTACCAAAGGCTGTCCCGGGAGTTTTCACGGGACCTGCCGCTGTTACCCCTTTACCATGATATCAGCTATTATGCCCATACCGACCGGGTGGCAAACTTTTTCCTGGACCAGAATTTCAGGCCTCAACTTGTGGAGGCCCGGCCCGGAACTCTGCCATGAAACGCTATTGCACACTGACTCAGCTAAAGATCCAAGGAGCCTTGAGATGACCCAGTTCCAAACAGATCCAGTCCTGATGGACCATTGGGAAACCCGATGGAACCGCCATCAGAACCGTTCCTATCTCAAACAGACCCAGAATAGCAATCCTGAACGATGGCAGGCCTTTTACAACCAGGTCTCGGGT
>Ga0180007_10005400_pt1 | contig 12942 bp, 15 predicted proteins | sample MM_PC_MetaG_FD_121122 | JGI IMG/M metagenome (GOLD analysis project Ga0180007, IMG submission 121122) | Groundwater microbial communities from the Aspo Hard Rock Laboratory (HRL) deep subsurface site, Sweden - MM_PC_MetaG | ecosystem: Environmental > Aquatic > Deep subsurface > Groundwater... | reverse complement strand
GTCAATGAATCGATTACAGTAGAGAAATGCTCAAGCTCGCTGCTTCCTGTTGATAAGATATAGAAGGTTAAGGTAGGGATATTGAGCTTTACAGCAGAAGAGATTGTGCTAAGAATTATAAGGTTGCTTCTTTTGTAGACTTCACCTATAGGGGTGTTGTGCTTTTTTGAGTAGATATGCTTTCCTTTTGTGACAATAGCTATATGCCTAGGCAGCTTAAACCTGATAGTATCTGAATGATCTTCTTTTTGAAGCATTTCTTTGAATTTATCCAGCATACAGCCCCCCAAATGGTAAGAGTGAGGTAAGTAAGTTTATAAAGGTTTTCGTTAATTGGATGTAGAAAGAAGAGCCTCAAATTGTTGTTTAATCATCTCTTTTATTTTTTTGCTAAACACAGACAATACAAATGGAAGTTCTAATTCCAAGATTATTTTATCCTCTTTCAGGTAGATCTTACCCTGAGTGCTAAAACCCATAATCCCTACACTAAAATCCATCTGAGTATAATCTGAATTCCAATGAGATTTTGGGCTGCTTATCTTATCAGAATATCTCTTCTGCAATTCTGTCAAAAAGCAGTCTATTTTTTTATAAGATACCTTATTTAGTAAATTATGCTGGTAAACTAATTTCATGTTTATCTGTAAAAATGAAATAATTTATAAACTTTCCCGTTTTTTATGGAATGATGGCATATCTAATAATAACTTTATTGATTGTGTTGGCGGGGCTGGTTATTGGGAGTATAACTGACTTCAAGAAAAGGGAAGTGCCTGATTGGCTGAGTTATGGGATGATATTTGCCGGAATTGGATTAAGCGGGTTGTTTTCTGCCGTGTATTGGGATTATTGGTTCTTTTTGAATAGTTTGATCGGATTTTTAGTGTTTCTTATAATTGCGCTTGTAATGTTTTATACAGGGCAGTGGGGTGGAGGAGACAGCAAGGTGCTCATGGGAATGGGCGCTTTGATTGGGCTAGACATAAGATTTTTGAAAATGCATTTTTTGATAAGCAACGGAGTTTATGAAATTACGCAAATGGGGAATATTCCTAATTTTCTGATTGCTTTTTTCATAAACATGCTTTTTGCAGGTGCTGTCTATGGATTAATTTGGAGTGTTTTTTTGATATTTAAGAATAGGAAAGGATTTTACAAGGAGTTTAAGAAAGTTAGAGGTAGGGTGGAGTATGTAAGGATAAGAAATTATCTTTTGGTTTCTTTAGCAGTAATCATTGTTTTGTTTTTGTTCAATATAAGCAATCTGTTCATCTCATCGGTGCTTTTGTTTTTTGTGTTTTTGTTTGCATTGTTTTATATGTATATCTGTGTAAAGGCAGTTGAAAAGAAGTGTATGATCAAGCCAGTTACGCCTGATAAGCTGACAGAAGGGGACTGGATTGTTAAGGATATAAAATACAAGGGAAAGTATATCTGCGGGCCTAAAGATTTAGGGATTGAAAAGAAGCAGATAAAAGAACTTTTGAAATTGTATAGGCAGAATAAGATAAAAAATGTTTTAGTGAAAGAAGGGATTCCTTTTGTGCCTAGCTTTTTGATAGCTTATATTGTAACATTGGTATGGGGGAATTTGATTGGTTTGCTTTTTGTTTAAGGAATCCTTCTCAATTGCCTAACCAAACAGCTTTCTTCACCTTCTGTATCGTCTGATATTGTTTCAATCTTTTTAGGTGTTGAAGATAGTTTTGGAGCTTCTCCAACTCCTACTTTAGAAATCTCTTCTTTGAGTTTTAATTCAATAGTGGACATCTCTTCTTCGCTTAACTGCCTTGTCTTCCACTGCATATTTATGCCATCGTTCTCCATCCTAGGAATAACATTGATCATAAAGTGAGCAACTCTCTGCCCTGCTGGGACCCCATTTGTTACAAATATGTTAGTGCCCTGCACTTTTAGGGTTTCGAAGATTGCAGAGCTTACTTTATTTGCAACATTAAACAATTTTCCTACAAGGTGAGAAGGCATCTGCTCAAATATTGGAAAGTGTTCTTTGGGCATTACAAAGGTATGACCAGGGCTTGCACCATTAAAGTCAAGAATAGCAAGTATATCGTCATCTTCATATATCTTTTTAGATGGAACTTCACCGCTTATTATTTGGCATATTATGCATTGTTCTGCCATTATCTTCCACCTATTACCCGGGCAATATCATCCAGGCTGACTTCTTGGCTGGATTTTGATTTTGAACTAGATTTTGATTCTTTTTTTGATGGATTTTTTGGTTTTACTGCTTTTTCTAATTTGATCTTCTTTTTTTTAGTGGTTTTTTCTTTTTTAGGCTGTTCGATCTGTTCATCTGGCTCTTCTTTTGGAACTTCAAAAGTAAAGTCTGCATCGAGCTCTTTTTTTGGACTGATTAATTGGGGGGTTTCTTCTGATTTCTGCTTTTTTTCTTCGATATGACCCAGCTTTGACTCAAGCTTTTGTTTTATCGATTCAAGGTCATCTTCAGACATCTTTTTCTTTGGAAGCTCGAAGTTGATTCCGTCGCCTTCTTTTCTAGGTATGACATGGATCATGAAATGCTGGGCTTTCTGGCCTGCAGCTATTCCGTTCTGGACGATTATGTTTGTGCCTTGTATGCCTAATGACCTTAAGGCCGCATTAGAAACAGTTTTTGCAATTATAAAAAGATGGGCTATCTCTTCTTCTGGAACCTGGGGCATTATGGAGTAATGCTCTTTTGGCAATAATAAAATGTGGCCAGGGTTAGAAGGATTAATATCTAAAATAGCAAGGCACTTATCGTCTTCATAGATTTTCCTTGATTGGACTTTTCCTGAGATGATCTGGCAGAATATACACTGCTTTTTCTGAAATTCCTTCAGTTCCTCAGGAGACATGTTCTTGATCTTTTCCTGAAGCTCTTTGAGCTGCTCTTCTGACATCTGCTGCTGGGCCATAATAGGATTTTGTTGAGAGAGTTATTTAAATCTTTTGGAATAATGCCCTTTTCAATAAAAAAAATCATAAGATTTATATATCTCATAAATCAGAATTGGATGTAATGGCAAAAAAGAGCGATAAAGAAAGGGAAATTGACTATCTGGAGATAGAGAAGAGCAGGATAAACCGTGAGAAGGCAAGGCTTGTTGTGAACATGGGCCTGATCCTTTATTTTGGGTTTCTTATTGTTGGAATAATAGGGTTTACTTTTGATTATGTTGACAGCACTATGTTAAATGTGTTAGTCATATGCGGGATTGTGATATTAGTAGTAAGCACATTGCCTTATCTTATCATAGTACATAATGAAGACAGGTGGATTAACTCTAAGATACAGGAATTAAAAAATGAAAAGTAAGAAAGCAATGTCACCTTTATTTTCAACTATCATCCTTATAGGATTTGCTATAGCCCTTGGAGGGGTTGTGATGAGCTGGGGCAAGAGCACATATGGCAATTACGAGCCTGGGAAGATAGAAGTTGTATGTGAGAAATTAAGCATAAGCCTAGTGGATTATGGAAATAATAAAGGGGTATGCAATAAAGAAAATGCATTGTATGTTACCATGCAGAATGATGGAGAAGTAGGAATAGAGGGCATTAAAGTTTCTGTTTTAGGGAAAGGCAGCATATATTCAACTAGAGTTAATAAGAAAATTGGAGCAGGTGATGTTGTTAAGCTAAAGGTACCCTATGATAACGTAGGCAAAATAGATAAATTGATATTTGTTCCGATAACTTCTTTATCTGGGCAGGAAAAGGTCTGCCCAAAGAATGGATTTTCAGTTGAGAATGTAGGTGAATGCTGATGAGAAAAAGAATAAAAAAAGAAGCAATAATCCACCATCCTAAGTTGAGCGCTGGGAAAAAGATTATATTATCCTTGCCTGTTGTGATGAGTGTTTCATGGATGATTTATCTTCAATATGTTAGATACAATTATATGACTTATGGTTATAGTGGAGAGATGATGGCTCCAGCGAGCATAATGCCTGTGATGACTGCATTGATTCTTTTTACAGCAGGGTATATACTGTTTTTAGCAATGATGTTTTCTGAGAATATTAAAGAGTATTTTGCAAACAGGCATGTTAAGAAAACTTAGTTCTGTCAAATGTTCTGCTTGAATTAATTAATCTTACAAATTCATCACCCATATAATATATCATTTCTTTAATTGAAGTGTTTGTATAGTAAACTTTCTTAACCAAAACCAGCTCTTCTGTTGGGTGGAAATTATAGAGTTAGCGGGAGCTATGGAATTTTATCTTTTATAGACTTTTGCCCTATGGTCAAATACCTGAACAAGAAGTAATTTTTGCTCAGAGTTTACTTCTATTAAAGCCCTATAATCCCCAATCCTTAGCTTGTATAGATTCTCACCTTCATAATGTTCAAGAAAATGAAATGGGTCTTGCATGACAATATCCATCTTGCTTAATACTCTTTGGATTAGTATATCAGGCAATTTTTTAAGAATCTTAAATGCCTGTGGATGCCACTTTACAGCATAATTCATCTTAACAATTGTCTTTTTACTTCTTTGTGGTCTAAGTATTCAGAAATGGGCGTTTTTCTAGCTAATTTGAGTTGTTGCTTTGATTCTTCACTCAATTCATAATCCTCTTCCAAGATATTCTGTATGAAAGTAATGCTTCTCTTTATATCTTCAATATCCTTATGCATACATTCAATATCACTTGCCATATCCTATAGTAAATCGGTTCCATATATAAAATTTTCTTTTTTAATTAAGATGGGGAGTTCAGAATCAAAAAGCTGGCAAGCCTAAATAAATGGTTTTAGATGAACAAAAAGATTACTACCGTCAGATTCTAATTCAGCTACCCTCACACCATCCTGTTTTACATAAGTTGTATCAAAAGTGCCGCTTGAATTTACAACACGAACAAACTCATCAGAAACATAATAAACTGTTTCTTTTAGGTCACCTGTTGAGTTATACACTTTCTTAATCAATACTCGCTCTTCTGTTGGGTGGAAAATATACTCTTCTGAAAAAGCGAAAGGCTTAAATAGTATATCTGAGATAAACTATTATTATGGCAAGCCCAACTAAAGAAGAGCAGTTGTTAAGATTAATTTTAGAGAATAGTCCATTAAAGCATTGGCATTTTGAGGAGTTCATTAAACAAACTAGTATAAGCAGGGCGGCTTTAAATAAATGGCTCCATAGATACCAAAAAGATGGGCTGATAAAAAGGATAAAAGAAAAAAGCAGATTCCCATATTTTACAGCAGGCATGAACAACCAAGCATATCAATCAAAAAAGAGAGTTTACATGCTGACTAAACTCTACCAGAGCGGGTTAATAGATGATTTAATGAGGTTAGAAAAAGCAAGAACAATTATACTCTTTGGAAGCATAGCAAGAGGAGATTGGTATAAAGATTCTGACATAGACATATTTATTTTTGGGAATACCGGAGAATTCAAAAAGTATAAATATGAATTAGATTTAAAGAGGAATATAGAGCTTCATGTTTTTGAAACAAAAAAAGAGATAAAAGAAGTTAAGACAGGCTTAATCAAGAATATAATTAATGGATACATAATAAAAGGGGAAATTCAGGATTTTGCTGAGGTGAGTTAAATGAAGATTAGTATAGATGATCTGTATGAAACTTATAATAAATGCATTGCAACTGGAAGCTTAAGGGAAAAGAATAGTATTGATAAGGAACTGGTTAAATCATTAAAGAACGTATCAGAATAGGGCCTTTCTTTCATTAAAGAAAAATCAGAAGGCATACCCCAAGATAGCATAAATTGGACATTTGTTTTTAGGGAATATTACGAATCAATAAGGGGGTTGATTGAAGCTTTCCTGCTTTTTGATAAGATAAGTGAAGAGAACCATCAGTGCAACAATGCTTATTTATGCTTAAAGCATCCCGAACTGGAGTTGGACTGGAATTTTCTTGAAACAGTCAGGCTGAAAAGAAATGCTATAAACTATAGGGGGCAGTTGCTTAAATACGAGGATTGGAAAAAGCTAAAACTGAGTTTTGATCTGCACATAAACAAGCTTTCTAGGGAAATTGAGAAGAAGTTAAAGGAAAATTAGTATTCTGCAAATCTTTAGGCATCCCCCCTCCCCAACTATAACCTACTATAGCAACTGGTTGATTGGAGCTCTCATTTTGGATTGCTGTTTTCACATCTTGTGTTGAAACACCTGACTTAAAATTGTATACAGGAATGTCTAAATTCTTGTCAAACTGGCTTTCTATTTCTGTAAAAGAATCTGCTCCCCTAAGAGAATTTGAGGGTGGACCACCAGAGATGGTAACCACTGTTTTTCCATTAGGGTCTATTGATTTATATGGATTATTCCAAACATAACTATAATGGTTCAAGTCTTGGGTATTATGGGGGTCTTGTATTATTGGGTCACCTTGAGTAAATTTTGCCCATTCTGATTTATAGCCTCTTTTATCAAAATCATATTGGTCTATAGTATCATCAAATTCTTCCAGTATAACTATACCTACTAACATTCTCCCCATCAACTATTAACCCAAATGGAGAATAACTAACATTATCCACAACATTTCCAGAAGAGTTTGTGATTAAACTAGTACTTTCCAAATGGTCAGTATGAACAAACACTTTATAAACAACCAAAAAAGCGGAAAGCTTATATAGTTCAATTGTTTAACTGTTGAACTAGGTGATGCTATATGGATGCTGAAATTGTAAAAATGTCATCAAAAGGGCAGTTGGTAGTGCCCCAGGACATAAGAGAAGATGCTGGATTCAAACCATCTGATAGGTTTGTGCCTTTTCAGGTAAAGGATGGTGTATTGTTTAAAAAACTTAAAATGCCCGACCTAAAAGTAGAGTTTAATTCACTAGCAAAAGAGATTCAACAGCAATTTGGTGCTAGAAAAGTAACTCCTGATGATGTAAAAGAGGCAGTTAAATGGGCAAGAAAAAGATAGTTATTGATACGAATACATTAATTTCTGCCTTTGGCTGGGGAGGCAAACCATTTGAGATAGTAAGCAGAGTTATTGGGGGAAAGTACGAATTAATATTATCGTTAAAGCAGATGGAGGAATTTATTAGGGTCTTGGATTACCCAAAATTCGGTTTTACAGATGAGCAAAAAGAGAGATTCTATTTGCTCCTCTTTGGAATTTCCACTGTGATAAAGACCAAAACAAAACTTGAGGGTATATCCAGAGATGCTAAAGATGATACATTATTGGAGCCTGCTAAAGATATGAAGATAGACTATATCATTACAGGGGATAAGGATTTGCTGGTCTTAAAGGAGTTTGAAAGCGCTAAAATAGTAGCAGCAAGCCAATTCTTAGAAGAAAATCCTTAACAAAAACCAAAAAGTTGACAAAAACCTGAGTAAATGGTTCTGGATGCACAAATAATTTCGAACTATCCGGTCTTAATTCCGCTATCCTTACTCCATCTTGCTTAACGTAAGTAGTATCAAACGTTCCAGAATCGTTTACAACTCTTATGAATTCGTCTGAAGTATAATAAACTGTTTCCTTTAAACTGCCATTTGTATAGTATTCTTTCTTAACCAAAACCCCGCATTTTTTTAAGAGTTATTACTCTTTTTCCCATAGAACCAAGAGTAATACTCCAGCCATAAAGGAGAACAGGGCAACTAATAGTTATAAGGTTTATTCCAACCAAACTCGTGAATTGATACTATCAACTGTTTTTAGCAATGATGTTTTCTGAGAATATTAAAGAGTATTTTGAAAATAGGCATGTTAAGAGAACTTAGTTCCGTCAAATGTCCAGTTTATGTCTCTAGGAACTTTTATCCAATAGCCTTGCCAGGGTGTTAGGTTTGTTAGGGTGTTTAGATTAGTTGGTTTATGAGGGGAATAAATTAACCAGTTATTGTCTTTGTAGGCCATTATTGAAGCATATGTGTTGTTTACTTCTTTTAGGGATTCATTGATTAAGGTTGTGTTTAATGATGGGTAAGAAATTAGGTTCCAGCCTTCTTTTAGGGAGAAGTTTATTGGATAAGTAAATTCTGTGCCTTCTATTGTTAGGGTTTGGTTTAGAGGGGAGTTTAGCCAGTAGGCTTTTGTTATGTCGATTGTGTTGAAGTTGTTTGAGGATTCGTTTTTGTAGAAAAGCCAATGGTTATTAGCGTTATTAAAGGAGAGTATAGAAGAATAATCGATTAAGTCGAAGATATAATCTATTGAATTATCAGCAGATTTTATCGGTGATGAAATCAGGTTCCAATCTCTTCTTAATAAATAATTATAATCCTTTGTTTCTTTAAATTCTAGGTCTATGTTAGTTATTTCAACTATTCCGGCAGAGTTTGAGCTAATTAGGATAGGGACTAAAACGTCATAATCTTGATTGTAGTAAGTATTGGATAAGTTAGACATGTTTACTGTTATTTTTTGATTTAGGGTAATAGCATATTCTATATTGTCATCATTCAGAATGTCGATGGAAGCTGATTTTGATAGTAGTTTTACAAGATAAACATCGTTGTTTCCTGCTCCGAAAGAGTCAGTATACCCTGCTAGGATATAGCCTCCATCTGAAGTCTGTTGCGCTGAATTGGCCCAATCATCACCAGACCCCCCGAATTTTTTGCTCCATTTATAATTTCCATTTGGACCTGTTTTGACAATAAAAAAATCAGAATTATCTGAAATAGAAGAGTGCGCAAATCCTACTACAATATATCCATCATCATTTGTTTGATAAACTGATTTGGCTTCATCCCAAGAAAGACGAGCACTGAATGTTTTGTTCCATTCTAAATTTCCATTAATATCTGTTTTGACGAGATAAAAGTCAGAACCATCTGTGTTTTCAGTATATCCTGCTAGAATATATCCCAGGTCATTTGTTTGCTGAACTGATTTGAAACCATCATAATAACCCCTATCAGGCCTGTTAATACCAAAAGTTTTGCTCCATTCCATATTTCCATTGGAATCTGTTTTAACAAGATAACCATCAGAATCGCCGTTTCCAAAAGAATATGTATCCCCCCCTAGAATGTATCCACTATCGTTTGTTTGCTGGACTGAATAAGCTTCTTCCTTACTAGATCCTCCGAATGTTTTGTTCCACTGCTCATTCCCGTTAGTATCTGTTTTTATAAGCCAAGAATCCCCCCCCCAAACATTATAATAATTAATAACTCCGGATAAAATATACCCCCCATCGTTGGTTTGCTGGACATCATCAGCAAGGTCATCACCAGTACCTCCGAATGTTTTACTCCATTCAATATTTCCATTTGGATCTATTTTTATTAGATAAGCATCATAATTACCCGCACCGAAAGAATCAGTATAACCTGCTATAATATATCCATCATCATTTGTTTGCTGGACTGATTTAGCCCTATCATAACCACCGAATGTTTTACTCCATTCAATATTTCCATTTGGATCTGTTTTTATTAGATAAGCACCATAAAAACCACCAGACCCAGTATAACCTGATATGATGTAACCCCCATCGTTGGTTTGCTGAACATCATCAGCAAGGTCATCACCAGTACCTCCGAATGTTTTACTCCATTCAACATCAGGAATTGATTCAGTAGTAGATTCTATTGATTCTGATTGCACAGTATTAGAAAGATATTGGAAATTACCATAACTAAGTTTTAAACTGGCATGAGTTGTAACATTTAATTTGCCCTTAACTGAATCATAACCAAATGGATAATATTTCAATAAAGCATATTTTTGTTCACCCTTATACCCAAAATTGACAGTTACCAAGTTTGGAGTGGAATAATATGTGCCATAAACCTCATCTTCTTTAAAAGAGTTCTCCCTAAAAAGATTGTAGTCTAGAACAAATGGTTTTATTTTTTTACCTAAATCAATTTCCGAATATGTTGGATTAACCACTTCAATGTTAAATGTTTCTGCTTCTGGAGGGAGGGGGATCTCAAAGTATTTTATTGGAAGTATAGGTTTTCCATTATCCTGAGTGTAGTAAAAACCATCAATATTTAATTCTGAATAATTGTTATTTTGATTAACCTGGATATCACTTATGTTTAATTCATAATATATTGTATCTGTATTACTTTCATCAAATAATTCACGATTAAGTTCCGGAATATCTTTATAATCAGGAATTGAAAATTTCTGAGTATTATCCTCATTTGAATCTAAGTATTCATTAATTGCAGTTAGAGATTTCTCATTAGCCTTGATAGTAAGAGATTGAGTGCCTTGAGACTCCTTTAATTCTACATCAAATTGTGCTTTACTTATTGCCTTATTCTGAGGTATTTTGATGTATACAACCTTACTCCCGAAAGAATTGAAAATTAAATTTAAGTTAGAGTATTCATTCAAAATGATTCCATGAGTATAGATGTGTATAATCTTTTTAAGCAAATTATTAGAATAATTACTTTCCATAAATTCATTAAAAGGCGAAATCATAACTGTAAGATTATAACTTCCTTCAGTTAAATTGCTCCAATGGAAAGAAACATTCTTTTTCTCATAAGGATCAAAATCGATAGTAATATTATCCAATAGATTGTTAAGGCTATCATCTGAATAAAGCATGATTGTAGCATTTTTAGCAGTATAACCTGCTAAATTCTCTATTTCTGCAATTGCAGTCATATTATTTCCTTCAAAAAAGTACGTGCTGTTAAATGTTAGTTGATTAGCTGTTAAATCAACCAATGTACGGGCAGTTACTGTGAAGTAAATTGCATTCTTAATTGTTAATCCATTTCGCTCAAAACTACCAATAAACTCTAAATAATAATCCCCTAAAGAAGGGGGTGTAAAGTTTAAAGTAAATATCCCATCATTAGCTAAACCATCTCCATGCAAGCCATCATCATAGAGTGCAGATTCATAGTGATAATCTGAGCTGTTTATGCTAACATGAACTGAAGAACCTGCTATATGATTATTATTTTGCGAGAAGTTTATCTTTAGGGCAACAGAATCTCCAGGAAGTATGCTGGTTTCTGTTGGAACCTGGTAAAAAGAATAATTGGATTGCGTCAATAAAATTAATGAGTAATAATGAGAGCCTGTATTATTATAAGTGATTTCAACCTGCCATGTTCCATCCTCAGGATTCAACAAATCAAATATGTTGACAGAATTTTCTTTTGAAAAGTTACAATCATTATTACATGAACTTTTGTTTATTGCAATTCCAGAAGGAGATATAATATTAACACCCATATTTTCACTAAATAAGGTAGCAATTATCTCAAGTAAATTAACCTCACTAACATTATAGCTGTATGTTTTCGTTTCATAATTACCGATTTCCCCAAATAATTCTGGAAATTCCTGGATGTTTTCTGGTCCTGTTAAGTTTTGAGGGAGTTCCTCACTTAAAGATTGTTCAGATATTGATTGAACTAATTCAGAAGAATGATAATTACTGTTTTTTAGCGTATTCTTTATTTCCCCATAAGTGCCACTATCCTCTAAAAGGTCGCCGTGATTTTGATTTAACACCTTTGTTTTTGAGCCTTTGTTTAGCCAAGCACTATGTATGTTAACAATTCCATCCCCATAATCCCTATAAACGGCCCACTGCCAGGTGTTTGATGCACGAGTATTGATTATCGCTGCAATAACACTATGGGTTACTCTTTCATTAATGATTTCATCTTGATTATGGTTACTATAATAATTTAAATGGTCAAAAGCATCGTAAGATTCACAGAGACTGTAGCTGATATCTGAACCATAATTTAAGATTTTTAAGAAATCACTGCATACACCTAACTGAGTTCTTGCAATGCTTGACCATCCAGATAGAATTAAGTCAACTTCTTCCTTAGAATACTGAGTCTGGTAGTACCCTATCAAATTAAGTATCCAAGCTTGGTTAGCTATATGAGAACCATGATTAGGTGTTCCTAACATTACTATATTCTTTATTGTATCAAGATGGGATATAGAATACCACCTTGCGATTAAACCACCCATTGAATTGGCAACAATATCAACTTTAACTGCGCCGGTTTCTGATTTTATATTGTTTATTTCACCTTCTAATAAGTGTGAATATGACTTAATGTTTCCATTTGCCAGATTGTTTGTAATACGCTCATAATCAAAATCATTGTAAACTACGAAGCCGTCATTTGCCAAACGAGAGTTAAGAGTGTTGAATGTTGCTGGTTTAGATAGATAACCATGAATAAGCAATACTGGTGTTTTACAAGCAGATTGGTCGCAGAGGTTACTATAGCAATCTGAAGAAATAATACAGCTTTTCCAATCTTCACATGGGTTGCAAGAACCTCCACAATCTATATCAGTCTCATCTCCATCTTTGACCATGTTGTCGCAACTATAACATCCAGAATCACCATGATCAGTATAGCCATCACAGTCATTGTCCTTTCCATCATCACAATTTCCATTGGCAATTGTTTCTTCTGTATTATAACCGCCGCATGAGCAGGAGCAGTCTGCAGCACAATTATTTAGATTATATGAGCAGGAAGTTCCAGAACAATAATAATCCCTGTAAAAGTTACCATAACAACCGTCATCAGCATTGCAATTATTGCAAGTGGGATAAACTCCGCAGGAAGTGTCTGTGCCTGAGCATGAACTGCATCCAGAATCAGAAGAATCTGTGTAGCCATCACAATCGTTATCTTTGCCATCCCCGCAGTTGCCATTGGCTGTTGTTTCTGCTGTGTTATAGCCGCCGCATGAGCATGAGCAGTCAGTACAACTGTCAGAAATGTGGCTGCATCCTGCAGCATTGCTCACGCAATAATAATTGTAGTAATAATTACCGCTGCAGCCATCATCGCTATTGCAGTTTGTGCAGCTCGGGTATGTTCCGCAGGAAGTGTCTGTGCCTGAGCATGAACTACAGCCAGAATCAGCAGAATCTGTATAGCCATCACAATCGTTATCTTTGCCATCTCCGCAGTTTCCATTGGCTGTTGTTTCTGCTGTGTT
>Ga0180007_10005399_pt1 | contig 12942 bp, 5 predicted proteins | sample MM_PC_MetaG_FD_121122 | JGI IMG/M metagenome (GOLD analysis project Ga0180007, IMG submission 121122) | Groundwater microbial communities from the Aspo Hard Rock Laboratory (HRL) deep subsurface site, Sweden - MM_PC_MetaG | ecosystem: Environmental > Aquatic > Deep subsurface > Groundwater... | reverse complement strand
TACCGATTCCACTCCCGCATCGCTTCATCTTCAGACAGCTTCTCACGAAAACGCTATTGCCATCGGAAAGTGTTTATGCTGCGGAAGTAAAACCGCAACAATTGCTCCAGATGGCGGCTCACAAAGTATTCGTGACGTGATTAATAAAGGAATCACCGAAGATCGAATTCTATCTGCCACCCAAATAATTGTGGGTGCCGGGATTCCAAATATTTAACTATATTTCATGATCGGACTTCCTACGAAAACTATGGAAGATATTAAAGCAATAGTAACCTTGTTCAAGAAAATAAAGAAGTACTTTGTTGATTCAAGCAGAGAAAAATCTTTTGATGAACTGCTCCCCTGGGATTTCATTGATCATGGCATCAATAAATCTTTTCTTAACAAAGAATATCAAAAAGCATTACTTCAAAAAACATCAGCGCCCTGCCCCATAACTTCATGCAATAAATGCGGTGTTTGTATATATAAATGAAATATTTTCATAAAAAATAATTTTAGCACTATTTTCAACATCCCTCACTTCAACTATATTCCAATATCCAGTAGTTATATGTTTGTATGAAGTTGTGCAGAAAAGAAAAATTAAGCTGTTATCTGAAAACAAAGTTTTTAATATTATGAGCTTCCCAATATCCTCCAATTTCAATGCAATCATTTTCAATCATTTGTTAAGCACATAAATCCTAAAGCTTAACACTTCTGTTTGAAAAATATATTGATTTAATTAAGATAATGTTTTACATGCATTAAGAAATGTAATATTGCTCATTGTATAAGTTATGTCATTTTAGCGTCTTCCGGAATAAATAATCAGTTTAGTTGTTTTAATTTTATTACACTTTCTAAATTTTCAAGGATTTAATATGACCGGATACAATTAAGCCCCGCTCTTCAGATAATTGAAGTACGGGGCTTTTGTTTTTTTAAATATTGTGAACTATCAAAACTTGGAAGTTCAAACTTGTGGTGCCAAGCTTACACTTCAAGTTGACGGGGCACGGAATATACGCCTATATCGGAAATTGGAATGCTATTTGTTTTTTTGAATTGCAGCTACCAGTAGTAATCAAAATCCTCACAACTTTATATATTTAACATTTATTTGCGGCATTTTTAATTGACTATACAATAATTTATTTGAGAAAGTATAAAAGTAAAGGGCGACCTACGATATTCCCCATTCTATAGGAGGTTGGCAGCTATGATAGCAAAACAGACATCAAAACAATCTGTGATTTCAATTTCGTTCAATGGTTTTTTCAGCAATTCCACTCAGAAAAAAAACAACTACCTTTCATTTGCAAAAAAGCATCTATGGTCAGGAAAATTTTTAAAGACGGTTTCAATTCTGTTTTGTATAGGCGTACTACTAACTGGAACATTATGGGCAACGAAAGAACCTATTGTTTCAAATAAGATGCTTTCTGTGACTGATATTCATTTCAATCCTTTTTATGATCCGACCTTAGCGCAGCAATTGGTGCAACAACCTTATCAAGAATGGGACAAGGTTTTTTCAACAAGTAAAGTAACGACACCTACTCCATACAAGAAGGAAACCAATCCGGTTTTGTATCAAATGTTGCTTGGCTCAATGAAAAAGAACGGCCGTGGTATTAAGGCTATTATGTTTAGTGGTGATATTCTGGCTCATGATTTTAATGAGATGATTACGCAGTATACCGGTGCAACAAGTAATTATGAACGTAATAACTTTATTTACAAAACCATGGGTTACGTCTCGATGAAACTGAGAAAAATGTTTCCTCACGTACCGGTATATTTTTCATTGGGAAACAATGATGCCTACAACGGTGACTATGCTTTGGTAGATGATGGCGAATTTTTACATACAACAGCCGATCTGTTTTTTAAGAACTTTATTAAACAGCAAAAAAACAGAGATGTTTTTTATAGTACTTATCCGGTGCATGGTTATTATAGTCTGCCTTTTCCTGCTATTAAACAGGGTCGCATTATTGGATTGAATACTATTTTCTTTTCTACCAACTATGCTTCATCAGTGAGGAATGATCCGGGAACGATGGAACTCAACTGGCTGGAACAGGAATTGATTAAAGCTAAACAGGCAGGAGAAAAGGTTTGGCTTCTGCTGCATATTCCACCTGGTGTCAATGTTTACAGTACGCAACGCAACAGCACACCGAAAACCATCAATGTCATGTTGCAATGGCAGGCTGTCTATAATCAACGCTATCTGGAAATAGTGCGGCAATACAGTGATGAAATTGTTGCCTCTTTTGCAGGTCATACCCATATGGATGATTTCAGATTGATTTATGACACTGATGAAGCTGATCGCAAGGCTATTGATTTTATACATATTTCAGCTTCTGTCACACCCGTTTTTGGAAACAATCCTGCTTTTCAAATTATAAATTATAATCCCCAATCAGGTGAATTGAATGACACGGTAACCTATTATATTGATCTCAAGGAAACTGTGCCGGCATTTCAGCAGGAGTATGGTTATTCCGCGTCCTATAACGTCACGCCTGATTTATCGGGGTTGGCAGAAATTTATCCGACGCTGGTCAGTGATTTGGTTAAGCGTGAGAGTTATACCCAATATTATCCGGTTAGTTCTACAGCAAGTTCTATTGCTGATGTGTGGCAATGGTACTGGTGTGGTATCGGCAATCTGACTCCCGATGATTTCATCAAAGCCTATAAACAAATACAACTACCATCCCAAAAAATGGAGGACAAAAGATGAGACCCGTTGATAAGGGAGATGGAACTGCCTATACAGCTAGTATACCTCCAAGTTTTTATTTTGGAAGTTACGGGAAGGATAAAAGAAATGCTTATGACTATTGTGTTACTAATGGTTATCTTGTTTCAACGCCACCTAATACCTATACGGCCCTAAGAACGGATTGTCTTAATTTTTGGCTGCAAGTTGTTAAAGATGGGATTCAATCAAAACCTAAAAACATCAGGACAGCGACTGATAATAATCGTCTTTTGGTTAAAGGCATGGTTTTGGATAAAGTTACAGATGTCTACAAAACAGCTGGGGTTCCAATGGTGCAAACTATAGGTGGTTTCTGTTGTTATTGCGATACGGCTATACCAGGGCTTTTGGAAGTAGAACATCGCTGTCCGAAATCCCTGTATCCGACTTTTTCCATGGACTGGGAAAATTTTCTGATGTCCTGCGGGCCTTGCAATAATATTAAGCGTGATAATCCGGACCGTGCGACGGTTGAAGGTTGGATGACAACACCACCAACAGATGAAGAAGATTATGAAAGCGAGATCCAGCATTATTATGTCTGGGGTGATATAGATGCAAATCCATATGAGTATATCATTCCTGCATTATATTATAATGATAATGGAACATGGAAAGAGGTAGCAGTCGATTACGCGTTAAATGTGAATAATATTGTTGTTTCATATGACTTAGCAACCAGGTTAGTAAGAGCAAACCTTTATGCAACTGGTAAACCAGATACATTAAACATTGAGGTAAGTGTACGACTAAAAAGTGTAGCAGCAGGAACACGTAGTCAAGTAATAGCTTTGTGTGGATTAAATAATCCTGGCAATACAGATAGTACTTATGACAGAAGAATGGTCAATCGAACTAAGGCTTGGTTTACGATTTTAGCAACAATGAAACCTTTTAAAGCGCTTAATTTTGGCGCTCCTCAAGCGCAGGATATTTTTAATCTGTTTTGGAGTGGTATTTTAATGACAGCCGCCAGTACGGGTTTTTTCTCTGTGTGGTATACGATTCTTAAAAACTGTTACGATCCTTCCGGAGCCAATCTTGGTAAACGTTTTGTTAATGAAAGTAATCATCCTAATTTATTTCCCGGTACCAATACCACTGCAATAGGTTAATTGAAAAGAGAGGAAAAAACATGAGACCTGTAATGAATACAAAACCTGATGTAGCTCAGTTTGACTATCCTGTCGGCGCCTTGCTGATGATGAGCATGGGGGAGTGCTGTGCCATGTGTGAACGTCCGCTTTTGGCAGAGAGTTTGGTTTGGGATAGAGACAAAGAACAAGTGGTGCAGGGAAAAACAAATGCTGACGAATGGGCGAATATGCTTTTACTCTGTCATAATTGTGGTCAGGACGCAGAAACCAGCAAAACGCAAAACATTTCCTCTCATGCACTTGTTTACCCTGATCGACAATTAACTTTTGGATTGACAGAAACCTCTTTATTTCAATATGAACTTGAAAAAGTGGAACAGGTTCAACTTGACGAGAATAACAAACCGATTGGTGAAACAATCACAAAAGAAGTTGTTCTGATAAAAGGTGGTAATGAAGCAGCACAACAAACCATTGATTTTTTTAAACTCAATTCTCACTATTATAATCAGGAAAAAAATACCTTTTTCTTACCAATGAACGAAGATCCTCAGCAACTGGATCGTCGTCTTGACCTCAGAACTCAAGCCTGGCAACGGGCTGATTCATTTGTTCAATTATTTAAACAAACAGATCATAAAGATGTAAGAGAGGCGCTGGCAAGCAATGTCAGAAACAGCATCAGTCATAGTGGGTTTTGGTCTGTATGGGTAACCCGCTTTTGGCAGGCCTTTGAAGACAAGGAAATGATCAGGATGTTATTTGGGAATCCGAAAGAACCGGAGCAGGCAAAAGGGCTTCAAAATGAAGTCCCTTTATTAAGAGGTCAGGGTCCGCATAATCATTTTGTTGGCACCAATGATGGTTGGCTGGATTGATAATAAAAAGATATCAGGCGTGTTTACTTGGGTGACACGTTGACATTACAAATCGAGAGAGGACAGCGCTATCATGGAGACACCTTTTGTCCTGGTCTTATACGGTAATAAACTGGTTAATACAAGTTGGTCCAAAAATGACACGGCCGATGGTTACGAGGTAACCATTTTCGGAGCAAGTGGCCAATCTATTCTTTCGCAGAAAACCGATGCAACAACGACTTCATTACAAATTTCAACTGATGACTACCCCTTCAAATCAGGGGGCATTTATTTTGTTGCGGTGCGTTCATGGCTGAACAATCAAGCAGAACTCTGGAGCGAACCGGTAACATTTACCTTTAATGATTTAACCTTGCCGATAAATGTGGTGACCTATGAAGCCGGTACCGTGATGGCAACGGTTTCCAATCCCACTGTTGATGCAGCTGTTTATACCTTTCAGATTCAGGAAAAAACCGATCCTCCGGTAGCGGACAATCTGCCACTGACCGAAGTTATGGCCGCCACCAAAGGTTTGCCGCTGTCACTTACCGATCAGGTGACTGTCGGTAAAATTTATCAGATCCGTTCTGAATTGTGGTTGCAAAACGCTGTTACAGCTTGGACCGATTATTCAGAACTTACGATTATTGATGTTGCCAAACCGGATTTAACTGTAACCTATGCCAACAAAACCATTCACTGTGTCTGGCAGGAAATTACCGGAGCCGATGGGTACCAACTGGAGTTGTGGTCTACAGGAAGTTCACCAGAGAAAATTTTTGAGAAAACAATCACAGCGGCACCCTATGAAGTGGATATCACAGAAGGTTTTGAAGAAGATCAGGTTTATGATGTCCGCTTACGGGCTTATCAGGGACCCTGTTTCAGCGCCTGGGATGAGAAAGAAATTTACACCAGTTCACTCAGTCCGGTACTAAAAGATTTATACGATCGTTTAGTGGCAGCTTATGCTGCTACTGACAATCAATCGTTAACATTGGATGCAACCACCTTGGGTGATCCGGCAGCAGCTGTAATCACATTGTTCAATGACCAGTTGGGAACGGACAATATTATATTAAATAATCCCGTCACTATTACGCCTGATCCCGAATATGATCAGGTTTTGGTCAATGGTGTTTGTATGGATTCTTTACTGGGGATTGAGGCCAGTGCACAGGCGATTGCTTTTAGTACGGAAGCAACCAAAACAAGTATTTTAATTAATATGTCCATATCAACCGGAAGCGACTGGGCATTTACTCAAACCTTTCCGACATTGAGTTCTACCTATATTGATTCCTTTACCTTTGATACCAGTCAGGAGCAGTTGCCGGCTTTTGTGTTATGCAGCGTGGATCAACCTGAAACAGCCATGGTGGCAGGGCTGAATTTCCAGGGTGACATGAATGTAACCGGAGCGCTGGCGGTGTTGTCTGTTTTGATCAGTACTGTAGGAACAACTGTTCCTGTTATAGGGTCCGTTGTTCGTAACGGAACATCATTGTCGATTTTATTAAAAGGTCTGGTGCCCGATGTAACCCTTGGTTTCACTGGGTTTCAATCATTGAGTTTTTTAAACCCAGCTTTTGTTTTTTATGTTGAGCAGGATATTAGTCAAAGTTATATCAGTCTTGTGCGCTGGGTGGAGAGTGATGTTACCCTATCCGGTGTTAGTATTCCTCTGGCAGTCAAACTGCCAGATGCCATATCGGGTTGGTCGGTTATGCTTACACCTGGCAAAACCATGCCCCTGGGGAATGTACCGAGTTTTCTATGCTTCATTGCCGGACTGGATTTGTCGGCATTATTACCTGATGCTATTAAAGCACTCGATTGTTTTAATCTGACCGGATTCAATCTGGCTTTTGATAAAGATCAGTCCACCTTTAATTCATTGGCTCTTGCGATTAATACAGCGCCTTCTCCAACCCCGCTCTGGACTATTCTGCCGTGCCTTTCTTTTAATCAATTGGATTTTCAATTGCAGGTTTATCCTCAGGCAAGTGGTGGCCTGGCTTATCGCGCTGATATTTTGGGTATCTTTAGTTTAACCGACAGCCTGGCACTGCAAGCTCAGATTGTTTTACCAATCGGTACCGGTGAATGGGTATTCAGTTGCTATTCAACAGAGCCTATCGATAGCCTTGCAGTTTTGTCTTCACTGATGAATGGTGCTGATTTGGCGACCTATCTTCCGCAAGGGTTGGGCACTATTGGCCAGTTTGAATTATCAGGTCTGGCCATTGCCTATGATCCAGGGGCCAACAAATTAACCCGTCTGGGACTTGCCATTGGCTCGGCAGCACCCTGGGTACTTATTGAAAATCAACTGATCATTCAAAGTATTTGGCTGGATATGCAAATGGCCAACCCATTTGATTCGACTCGGACCGTGACCGGCATGATAGAGGGTTGTCTGACTATCGGACAAGGTGGCATTAATGCGACTGTAGGCAAACAGACTGCAACTTCACCCTGGTTGTTCACCATTGAATTGGTACCGGGAACAACGCTTGCCATAACCGATATAGCAGGTTTGGCCGGCATCACCGAGGCAGATATTGAATCCTTCCTGCCGTCACAATTGTCTGTTCTGGGTTTGTTGGCATTGACACAATTTTATATTGAATACGATATAACCAATACAGCCTTAACCAATGTTTCTTTTACAATTGCATTAACTGCACCTTGGGCGATCTATCAGGATAAAATTGAAGTAACATCTTCATCGCTCAGTATGAGTATTACTCCGGCGGCAGGAACAACACCATTTGCCATAGCCGCTTATATTGAAGGCACGATCAAATTAGGTGAAGTAGCTGTGGTGCTTTGCGCGGCCAATGATCAACCCAACGGGAACTGGTTGTTTAAAGGTAATCTGGACGATGGTTCAGTGATCATCTTCGATGATATTTTTACAGAAGTCGGATTGAGCGGATTGCCAGTACCTTACAACGATAACTTTCCACGATCCATAACGATTACCACCTTGGGCACAGAAATCACACCGGCTATTCCCAAGTTTTATTTTGAGGCTGCATCAGTATTTGAATGGGATATGAATTTTGCTTTGGTTACATTTAGTATCCTGGCTTTAAATGCCGAGCTCACACTCGATAATCCGCCAGAAGCGACTCAGACCGTTTATCTTTTTAAAGCCGGCGGATCATTCATGTTCTGTAAAATCAATGTGAATCTTGCTCTACAGATTAGCAATGGTCTGGCAGATTCTATTCTTTTTGCAGAGTTAACCAATGAGAATGCAGCGGAAGTTGCGGTATCCGATCTTGCTGATACATTGACCACCAATGCACAGCAAGGTACAGTATGGAGTGCTTTACCGCTTCCAACAGATCTATCAACCTTTGGCTACGTATCAGCCAAACTCCATGTTAACCTTACTCAAAACACATTCATCCTCTTTGGTTCATCTGATAAATATGGTTCTATTGGATTTTTGACCAAAAAAATTGATGATACCAATTGGGGTTACTTTGTCGGTTTGGCCCTGGCTGATAATTTCACCTTTGCCTCTATATGTTCGAGCTTGAGTATTATAGATTCAATATTAAGTATTCATCATGCCGGATTTAGTGTCTGTTCATTTGAAGATGATTCTGTGCAGCAACTAACAGCCAGTATGCCTGAATTCAAAGATGTTATTGCCTTGCCCGATGGGTCCAATCCGGCGCCACTTAAACCTGGTCTGACGATTTACGGGACGATTGTATTTAATGGGGATCTGTTTGGCAATGTCCTTAAAATCATCAATGGTCTTGAAGAAGATTCGGGGATAACGATTTATGCATTTATATCCAAACAAACCGGGCAGAGTATTTTCAAAGCAACGATCGGAACGTTCTCCTTATTTGATGCCATTCAATTTGAACAGATTGCATTGACCTATCAACCACAGGATCCCACTGACCCAACTATTACCAACATCTTACTTTTAACCGGCACAATTAAAATTATTATCGATAATGATAATCAGCCGACCTTTGCCAACAGTCTTTCAATCAGTTCACAGAGCGCAGCTTTTTCTATGGCAACAACCGAGGCGATTCATTCACCTTGGTCCATGTTTAATGTGACATTGGAAAGTTTATGTCTTGCCATTAATTATACCTTTGGTGAGACCACAGCCGTAACCATTGCTTTAACGGGCACCACCGGTTTTGGTACGCCTGATCCTCAGGGTGTTCATCCTGTGGTGCTTGACGGCAGTGTGTTGTTTGATAACGGTGATCCGGTGGTATGTGCCTTGTCATTGGCAAAAGCGTTAACGGTTGATGACTTTTTGATTACTATTTTACCGGATAATCTTTGGCCTACTGGGTGGCTGGATATCACATTTATTGAAGGGGGTATTTACTATGCTCAAAAGGCTGGCACCTATTTTGGTAAGACTTATCGTCTTGGCTATAATATTGATTCGACGATCAATGTATATGGTCTGGTATTTATCATTGCTGTTCAGGTACAAGAAACAGGTCTTATCTTTACAGGGCAAACCAATAGTGCCATTGATTTGATTTTTGCCAAATTAACAGCGCAGGATTTTTCCGATACCAGTCCGGCATTGGAAATTTCAACAGTCGGTGATGACAAGAAATTCGGATTTTTATTAGGTGTACAATTGTTTGGTGCCAATATTGGAACAGCCGAACTTCTCTATTCGATCACCAATTCACAATTTGAGGGTACCGTTACTTATAATGGATCCATTCTGGGTACACAAAACCCATCAATTCGTTTTGCCTGGAATAAAGAAAAAGGATTCCAGATCCTCGATATGCCCCTTAGTCTGGTTTCGACGGCATACGATTACGCCAAGAGACTTGATGAGTTAAGCACAACTTATTCGAGTGGATCAGGTTGTGGTCAATTGGTGGGGATGGCCTTTGATGAAGTGATGACCACCAGTTATGCCGTTAATGTTGTTTCCGAAGGTATTGTGGCTACGGAAACTACGGTGACTATACCGCTTAATGTTACCTGTACGGTTAGCATTCTAGGTCAGGATGTTCTTTCACAAAGCCTGCAACTGCCATTGGTTATTAGCAAACCACGTGAAATGACCTGGCAAGGATTTCTTGAGAGTTTGATGAACACGGTTATTAATAGTGCTGATGCCATAGTGAAGAAATTACTTACTGATCCTGCTGAATTTGTTGCATTTATCGCAGTTGCAGGATTGCATAAAATGGCTGAAAAAACATTGACCAGTTTGATGTGTCGCGAAGTGAATAGTGAACAGGTGGAGAGTCAATCGGAAGTTGAAGTGGACGAAGGTGTGACAGAATCGGAAACATTAGCAGAAGGAGCAGAGGTCGCGGCTGAAGCTGCTGAAGCGGCGGCAACAGCGGCTGAAGCGGCGGCGGCTGGTGAAGCAGCAGTGGATGCTGTTCCTGTTTTGGCTGTAATCGTGGCCGGTTTGGCAACACTTGTTGCCGGATTGCTCTTGCTTTTTGGTGTGAGCAAATCGGAAGAGCAGAAACAAGCCGAAGCCAATCAAAAGCAGGCTGAAGACGCAGCAGCACGGGTGCGGGCAGCGGTAGAAGCCAAACTCAAACGGCCCAACCCGACAATTAACTATCAATCCGATGACACCATAACTGTAAGTTGTCAACCTGTAGACGGGGGCGGTGATCTTACTTATACATTTGTTCTGAGTAAAGGAGACACGCAACTTGCAACACAATCTCAATCGGCAACTACTTATATCTTTAGCAATGGGGCGATTGAACCGGGTTTCACATACACCGTAAAAGTGAGGGCAAGTTTAAGCAATAAAGATACGGTTTATACAGGTGATTGGAGCCGGCAATCTATTCCTGTTGATTCTATTCCTCAACCGATTAACTTGAGTATTATTCAGGTGGAAGCAAATTTTATACTGAATTGGCAGCCCGGTGATGAGCAAAGCAAAACCTATGCTGTTCGTATGAAAGATAGCAACGGTCATCTGCTCAATCCGCAACCGCAGATCACCATTACCGATTGTCAGGCCGCTATTGACGGGAGTACGCTGACCCACAGTTCGCAGTACCAATTTCAGATACGGGCCTTTAATCAGGATGGTCATGTATTTTCAAAATGGAGCAGTATTCAGGCAGTTGATAGTGGAATGGCTGCACCGGTACAAATTACCGGTAACCTGATTTACCAACAAGATCATTCAATTAAATTAAAAAGTGACTGGCAAGCCGTAACCGAAGCAGATCATTATGCTGTTGCGGTGTTGGACAGCAGCCACCAACCCATTACCCCACAGCCGGTGATTACGATTACCGACTGTGAAGCCATGATTACCTGTAATGCTTTTACACCGGGTACAACAATTTATTGGCGTGTTGCTTCTCAAAATAGAGATAACACGCAGACTGTATGGAGTCTGGACCAGACCATTACCTTTATTAAGTTACCGGTTCCGGCTGGTATGACCTTGGTTTATAAAAGTGATCAGGATACTGTTACGGCTAATTGGACAGCAGAAACAGAAGCCGCAACTTTTAATTTCAAATTGCTCGATAGCACCGGCCAGCCGGTTGGTGAGATTCTAACCGGATTGACTGTACCCCAAGCCATTATTGGTGGTGGAACCATCGTTTTTACAGAAGGTGAAAATTACACTGGTCAGGCGAAAGCTTTGGCAGATCATGCAGCTACTGTTTGGAGTCCGGCGGTAAGTATTACGATTATTAAACTGGCATCACCAACAGGATTGACACTTGTGTATGATCCGGTTGGTCAATCGGTTATGGCAACATGGCAGGTAGTTACAGAAGCAACAGCCTATGAGTTTAAATTACTTGACGATCAAGGTGTGCTGGTCGGGCAGATACAATCGTCCACTGATTGTAAAGCTCATGTTGGTGGGGAAGCCGTGCCGCTTACGCCAGGTGGCACATATCATGGTCAGACCAGAGCCAGAACCATTGATTGCCTGGGACCTTGGTGTATTGCGGTGGATATTACGATACCTCAAACTGATCCTGTGCATGATCTGGCTGAACAGTTAAAAGCTCAGGGTGACAATGTTTATCAGGCCGCTCAGACAATTAGTGAACAACTGCCTGATACTAATCCCAATCTTTTGGCACAGGATTTATATGCTGTTTTCCAACCGCCGCTTTTGGCTATTGATGATATGGCATGGACATTGTGGTTTGGTCAGGTCAAAGAAGCAGATGCACAGGGAGCGCTTAAAATTGTTTTCCCAGACAGTACCGATCAGCAGCTTGAGCAAGCTGTTCAACAAGTCTGGCATCCGACGCCTTTGGAATTGGCGAGTCGTCTTAAACTTGCAGGTTATACAGCGGAGACAGCAATTGTAGAAATGAGATTGGTTATTAATGATCTGCAATTGCCGGCAGCGGCACAAGCACTGAGCGGAGCCGTTTACCCACTATTGGATGCATCAAAGGCATTAAACAATTCCTATAAACCCAAAGCATCAGATCTGACTTCTGCTGTTGCAGATGCCTTTCAATTGGTTAATCAGCATGGCGTGGCTCCCTTGGGTGCAGCGATGAATAATGCCGGACTGTTTTTACAGGATACTTCGGGATCAATGAGCAAAGTCTATGGAAGTGACTGGACTATTGATGATTATAATTTGGTATTAACTATTTACAATAGCGCTGATTGGGAAACGGCTATTGCTGATTTTAATGCGCACAAAACGAGTGAGCAGACAGCCGTGGAACTCAAACAGGCAGAGCCTGATCTGGCAGTAACGGATATGGATAACATATTAGCAGCGGTATTTGATTTGTACCCACCCCATCAATCGGTGGAAGCTATGGCAGAAGCTTTAAAAGCCTCTGGCTATTCATTGTCTGACGCTTCAGGTGGAATGAAATTGTTGTATCAGCCTGACTGGACGCCTGATGATTATCAGGTTGTGTTGACTGTTTACAATGAAGATTAATTTCGTGTTTGGTATACAAGATGGGAAAACGTTAGGAAAAGGAGGAAAAAAACATGGCAGGTTGTACAGGAATTGTAAAAAAAGTATTTGAAAGTTTGGTAATGGTAAGAAACGGATTAGGAGAGGTTTCACTGGTAGAGGCAGCTCAAGGTTGTCGTTGAACGAAGCCGCTGATGCGGCAGGAAAAAATTAAAATTAGTGTATACTCCCTTATCTGCCCAATTCAGGGCACAATTTATAAAGGAGTGTACCATGAATAAAACTGAAACAAATCGATTT
>Ga0180007_10005398_pt1 | contig 12944 bp, 22 predicted proteins | sample MM_PC_MetaG_FD_121122 | JGI IMG/M metagenome (GOLD analysis project Ga0180007, IMG submission 121122) | Groundwater microbial communities from the Aspo Hard Rock Laboratory (HRL) deep subsurface site, Sweden - MM_PC_MetaG | ecosystem: Environmental > Aquatic > Deep subsurface > Groundwater... | reverse complement strand
GTCGTTCGATGCGGCTTACAACATCCTTGAGTGTTATTTTGCCCTGCGGCCCGGCGGGATCGCCCGTACTATTTATGCAAATCCCAGCATACGCGGTTGGTCGATGGATTGTGTCGTCGAACAAAAGCAACCCGTCGGCCATTATGTCCAGCTCGGCGGTTGCCGCAGTCAAAGCGTGTAAACTAATAATTAGACCGATCGATCTGTTGTTACTAAGGGTATTATTGCGCATCACAATCCCAGTCAGTCGCTCGGCGGCGTAATTAGGCTCAAAGACGATTCCGCATTGTGGCCACGTGCCAATGGTGTTTTTGAGTACGCAGTTTTCAATCGTCAAACCATCCACGCTTATTACGGCAACTCCGGACCTTAGATTATTGTCACAGCAGACATCTTCGATCGTGACATTCTCGCAGTAATACTTTACCCCAGCGTATTGATGGTATCGCCCAAGGAATATTCCATCGCCTCCGCTATCGGCCAGGGTCAGCCCTTCGATAATTATGTTGCTGCAGCTTTTGAACTCTAGGACGTGCCGATGTTCACTAATGTTATCCTCGGCCATATACTCAGCCTTTTGCATACGTAGCGTGGCTCCGTAGCCATTGAGCCTGATATTTTCTTTGCATATCGCCCACAAAAGTGAGTCGCCGCGTCTGTGTCTGTTTGTCGCCGTATTCCAATCGTCACCGAGAATACGAAACGCACCTTTCATAGCCTCGACCACTACGCCTTTTTTAAATATAATCTCTTGGTTGCTTTGCAGTTCAATCGGCCCGACCACCCAGGGTCGTTTTATGTCGGGAATCAATACTTTCGGCTTGCCGGAATTGATCGCTGTTTGGATCGCGTTGGTGTCAGATAGACCTTGATTGAGATATCTTTTTGCGTTTGCTGTTCTGAAACACATAGCTACTCCTTTTCGTCTAGCTTGCTCTTATCTTTAGCTTCGCGAACTTCTAGTCGATCAACTGGTATGTGACGTGGAGCGTCGATACCAAGCTTCACGGTAAGATGTACAGGATCAATCTTAACTACCATCACGCGAATGTCATCACCAATCGTAATGGACTCTTGCACTTTTCGTTGCAGCACTAGCATGGAGTTCTCCTTCAGAAGCTGTAATTATCATCAGCCCCATTATCTACTGTTACTGGTTCCTGTTTTTGTTGTTCTTCTTCCACAACAGCAACGGCCAAGTCCTTCTCCTGATCCAGTCTGAAATGTTCTGTAGCTCGAACTGGAGATGTTGCGACCTTGATCTCGATAGAAGCTAACATCTTTGTCAGCTTAGCCCATGTATCAACACTCTCGACCTTCTCAGCCAAAGTAGGATCACATAGACGGCAGTAACCCTTGACACACAGACCGGCTTCGTGCTTGATCTCGTGAGCTTTACGCCGTACTTCCCCTAACGGCAACTGCATACCCATCCAGCGGCCACCGTACACGCCAGCAAGGTATCTAGCGGCCTGCTCCGCTTGCTGATCTGCATTGTGTTCGTCTATCGAATAGTCCAATTCAATCAGCATACCGATCTTTCCCCAGCCATCGTCATCTAAAGCATGACACAGCCAATAGACCGTAGTCATCTGTTTGTGGTCTTTGTACTGATCTCCAGCAATCGACTTGAGAGCTACCAGGAATTTGCCAAGGTCAGGTTGCCGATAGCGGTTGTGCTGCTGACTGTGCATACGCCGGGCTTTGTCAAGCAGGAACACGTCATATCGACCTTCAAGCTCTCTGCGCCAATCCTGCTCATCCTGGTCTGTAGGGGTCCAGCTTGTAGCCCATTTCCCTGTGTTTTGTAAGGCTGTCCAGAACCCAGACCATTGGTGATCTATCATTTCAACTTCCCTTTATACCTATCTGCATCAAAGTTATTCGGCAGGAACCGATAGAATGCAAACTGGCTTCGATCATTCGGCATGTGCCTGCCGAAGAATTCTGAGATTGACCAACGGAATGTCCATTTTCCGTGTTCCGCTGATGTAAATATCTGGTGGTAATGTTCAACTGCCGTAATCAGTTGATCGACCTTCCATTTGCCAAGGTGCTGCTTGATGTTGTCGATAATGTCGGGGGTTAGTTCTTTGGAGGTCTTCCACGGCTGGTTAGTCTGGGGGCATCGGCATCGGTCTGCCTTGGTCTGGGGATCTTGCCAGACCAGGTCATCGCTATGCCAGTGATCGAATATCTCTTGAATATCGGCATCGACAACGACTCTCTTAATTCTTCTTCTATTTATGTCTGTTTTTAACTCTGCTTTTAACTCTGCTTCTGTGTTGGTACACGCGCTTGACATTTGTTGACATTGCTGACTGTCAACTTCTGTCATTGACGTTTGTACACATTCTGCGTTTTTGGCCCGATATTCAGCTTGTTTCTGGCGATTGTATTCTCGACGTTCGTCTTCATTTCTCATTTCTCGATATGTTTGAGCTGAAGGTAAGAAGTATTGGTACTGGCCCTCCTTGACCATCCTTCGTCCTTGATGCTCCTTACAACGGCTGTCCGGGTCTGGCTTAGTCAGGTATTCTATGGCGTCCAATATCTCTTTTTCCTTACAGCCTAAGAGTGTGGCCAACAGGCGAGGATTGATTTCAACTCTGTCCTTTTGGGCGTGAGATATTACATATCCCCAAACCGCAAAGACGACCGGGCCGGCCCCCATCATCGAACCAGAGTACATAGAAGTGAAATGCTTGCCGTACAATTTATAGCTCCAAAAACATCAAGGCCCGCCACTGTTGGACTATCCAATAAGGAATTGGAAGGGCAGTCTTGGGCCTTGTTTATTAGCTAGATATGTCAAGGTGTTACCTTTACCAGATAGTCCATGGTGGCCACCGTAGCACATTTGCCCGCATTTGTCAAAACAATTGTCCTTCATTTAGCTCGTAGGGTTTATCTATCTGCCAAACCACTACATCTACGCCTGGAGGCCCGTATCGCTTCTGGATGTCTAGGTCAACTACCTGGGAATCGTCCCGGTAAATTACTCCGGCTAGGGCATCCTCGACTGCCCTGCACAGCTTGAGAGCGTCTGGACGGGTCGTAGGATAGCCCAAACGGGATTTGGGTACTGAGGCTGGCTTAGGCATCCAGAGCCGCACAGCGAGGCTTACAGGGCCGTCCCAGGGGCCATTAGGAGGGGCATAGCCGCCGGCCACGTGCTTGATTAGCACCTGCCAGGGCTTGGTCTTGGGATTGGCATCTACCACAATAGCCCTATTCGTGCCTGGCGGGACGAAGCCTTTTTTAGAGCCTTTAGGGATAGGCACTCCCCGGACTGAGAACTCAATCTGCGTCATCGGTGTTCCCCAAGTTGATGATCTTCTTCTGAAAATACGTTGTTGCCGCAACCGAATAGGCTTTCTTTGACACTTCCTTCCAGGTGATCATGTGGTTGCCGCAGACTACGTCAGTTCCACCGACCAACTGGGCCTTCAGCTTACGCTCGATAGCATCAAATTCCTTTTTGGCAGCTTCGAGCAGATCTCTGCGGTCCAGCATGTCGGCCAGGTCCACGTCAGAGATTATCTTCAACCCAGTTGTGCCCTTCAGCTCAGGCAGGCAGACGTGAGCCATCTCACAGCGGCCACAGATATCCGGTCGGTTGAGCTTATCAGGTAGTGTACCACCTCGGATGTGATCGTTGATCAGCCGGGCCTTAGCCAAAAGTTCCTCAGCGATCTTCATGTCCAGTTCCCACTCGATAATCTTGATTTCGAACAGGTTGGCCTTGTTGATAAAGATCAGGACACATCTCTTCTGTTCTGTACCGAGAGCATAGACGGTCAACTGTGCGATATACCGCTGCGTCCAGAAATACTTCTCCAGTGATTCGACATCAGAGAGATTGTTGAACACATTTGGATTGCTGGTCTTGATGTCGCATACGCCGTAGTCTTTCCAGATATCGCCTTCCTGTGTCTGTATCACCCCGTCTATGTGACCGCTGATCTGATGATCGGTTAGAACAGTGCTTACTAATTCTTTCTGACTGCCGACAATACGCCAGCGGGGGTCTGCGGCCTGGCCGGCTGACGATAGGATGCGCTCTATCACGGGTTCGAGGACGTTGCCGGTTCCAAACAGACCAGCCAGGCTGGGGCTTGGAAGATCTGCCTTCTCTCCGTCTGTTCGTCTGAGGACCAGGTGACGCGCACAGGGATGCCCCAGACTACTAGCTCTGTTACTTTTATCTCGCCGCACTGACCGATCCCTCAGAGCTAGCTCCGTTACACTTTCTGCTACATTTAACATTTTGTTTCTCCTTTGTGGCTAGGCGATATGCTTCCACGTTTGTCTTTGAGCAATTCTAGTAATTGTAGTTCTGTAGACATTGTATTTTTTACTTAACGCTGTTGCTACTCCATAGATTGGTCTAAATGATGATCGTATCTCCGCAACTTGTTTGGCAGTTAGCTTGGCCTTATTATTTTCCTCACCTACTTTTGGCGTAGTTCTTTTCCGACCTTTACTTATACAATCTGCTATATTTTGCGATTGTGTTCCTGTGAATAGATGCTTGGGGTTGCAACAGCATGGATTGTCGCATTTGTGCAATACACATAATTTGTAATTAAATAGCCCGTTGTGTATAGCAAAAGCAACGCGATGGGCTTTATATATCACCTTTTTTATAACAAACCTTCCGTAACCAAGTTTATTAGAGGACGCTTGCCAAGGCCAACATTCATCAATACGACCAATAGCAACCTTTCCCTAAAATCGCTGAGTTATCTGCGTTGTAATAGGTGGAAATTTGTAATTATGTGTAGGCATGTCAGGTCTCCATAAAAAGCCAAGCCCCTCGGCTATGAACAGAACACAGACCGGAAGGTTTGCGTCTACCGTGGGGCTTAGTTTATCAGTCGGATTATTATGCCGACCTGCATTCTGTTCATGGCATAAAGCTATCATATGAACCTTTGGTTGTCAAGTGGATTATTTATCAATTTCCTAATTTTCCCTTTCGGTTTGATCCCAAGCCCTGCTGGTTAGTCCGTTCGTGCTGACTAACATTATCGGCATGGCTTACGTACACGCCGCAGCAGGGCTTTTCTCCTTGGCCTACAGTCGTTCGATCAGATCAGCAATGCGGTTCTGGAGCATGATCCTTGAGCCGTTGGGCATTTCTACCTGACTTACCAGGTCGCCCACGATCTCGGTCAACTCCTGAATCGCCGTGACCTTCTTGGGGGGAGCATCTGCTTTGTCTTCACCAGGGCCTAGTAGGCCTGTCGGTTGTCCTGTTTCGTCCTTAGCCATTCAACACCGTCCTTTCTGAATAAGAGTCCTAAATCAAAACGGTTTATTCCACGATCTCCTTGACCGTCCCGTCTGATATCACAATGCCTACGCCTTCTTCGCTCGCACATTCAAACCAAAGCTGATAATCGTTATCTAGCGTCAACTGCTCCAAGAGTTTCCTATTGTCGTCATCGAGCAGGCTGCCGTCCTCTACTCGCAGGATACGCAGCTTAGGATTCAGGGCCATGCCGATAGCCGCACCAACCATGATCTGCTCACCCTTCGATAGTTGGCTAAGCGGCTTATCGTGATACAGGGCGTTCTCGGTGTCAACAGACAAGCCCTCAATCGGGAACTTAGCCGCTGCGATCTGTCCCTGCTTCTCGACATCGCACAACTCAATAGCCTTGGTCAGCTTCTCGGCATGCGCCGTTAGCTCGTTGCGTACAGTGAGTTGCCGTCTAAATGAGTTGGCAGCTCTGACCTTGATGTTAACATCCTCAGCCATTGCTACGTTATTCTCAACGGCTAGAAGTTCATCATCAGTAATCTTTTCGGGTTCTTGCTCTACGATTATCTGAGCATCAGATGTTAGATTAGCCACTTCGACCTTCCGCTTATTAGCAATCCGCACTAGCTCGCTCTCATGGTCTGCAAGTTGATTCTCTAACCGAGTAATTTCCCTGCTTGTCTGACTAATTTGATTACGGACCCCTTGCTCTGCGGTGTCAAACCTCATGTCCAAGTTGGCGATCTGAGCAGTATTCTGTTCGCACCCTGCCTGCCAATCTTTCCACTGAACCACCTGATTACGCAGTGTGTTTAGTGTGGCCATGGCTTGTGTGATACTGATCTCTTCTTTTGGCGTATCAGGATCTGGCGGCGTGAGGCCTTTCAGTGCCCCCTCAGCGTCCCTGACCTGACGATTGACATAGGTTCGCTGGTCGAACAGTTCCTGCCTCTTCTTGTCGATCTCGGCGAAGTCCAGGCCTCCGAGCTTCATGAAGATCTCTCGCTGGACGGCAGGTTTTTCGGTCATGAGCTTGGTAGGGTCGAAGGTCAGGTCGCCGATCAGCTTGTCCAGTAAGGCCCTGGGGCTGCCCAGTGGTGGTCCTCCCTCTTTGCTCCAGATCTGAACTTCGCTGCTTTTGTGCCGGCACACCCATTTGACCAGATAGTCTCCGAGGTCCACCTCGACCGTAGCTTTCTTCTGATCGTTGCGAATAGGCTGCTCGATTTTCTTGCCGGTCAGGGCCATGAAGATCGCCTCGGTCACGGCAGATTTGCCAGCCCCGTTCTTGCCCCGGAGGATCACCGCCTTACCATCCGGGTTTGGTGTAATCTCAATTGCTGAAATGTTCTTTACGTTACTTACCTTTAAGTGAACAATGCGCATCTTATTCTCCTTATTGTTCTAGTGCTTTTTCCGAAAACGTAGCCAACTCATCACAGAAATACATGAGCTTGATTATAGGATGATGATACCAGGCGTTTGCTAAGGATTGCTCGTTGTTGGTGTACGGTGTCGGGCCTTTGGCTGTTCGCAGTGGATACTCGCCAGACCGTTCCTCAAATTCATTTAGGCCGTAAACGCCCATATGATAGCGGATCATCAGCTCTTCCAGCTCCGTCAGCAGGATATGTTTCTTGATCCGCTCAATCGAAAGTCGGGCATGGCCTTTAGGCTGATCCCTGTTCCAACTGTAGGGCTTTCTACCGCCCAGGTACGCACCGATCTTGCATACATCGTGTAGCAGGCAAGCCACCGCGATCTCGGCATTGCTTACCTCGAACTTGAATTGCTGGTTGAACCCTACCACCAATCCAAAGACGTTCAAGCTATGCTTTGCCAAGCCTCCATGATAGCAGCCATGATACTTCGTACTGGCCGGCGAGGTGTAGAACCCGCTCTCATCCAGGTACGTCAGCAGCTTAGGCATGCCGGCATGGTCTACGCTTTCGAGTATAGCTATGATTGTTTCTTTGTCAGTCATCTAGATCCGTCTTTTCTGTTTGTTATCAAGCCCTGCGGCGGGTGAAGGACTTACATGTTCTTTCGTTCAACGCCAACTATGCCACCGCAGGGGTACGACAATAATCACTCTTCATCGTTTTCGCATTTCACCTGTACCAGCATGTCACGCGGGGTGACGGTGATCTTGAAACCGTCAAGCGAAAATTTGATCTTGCCATCATCTCCTGGCTTCAAATCAGCAAGCTTTATTAGCTCAAGCAGCTTCGTTTTTATTTTGATTTCTTCTTTGAAAAGTTCCTGCCTTTCCACGACAGCTTCTTTATAAGCCTTTGCTGCGGCAACAATCTCCTTCGCGTTTTCGGGGTGCACATCGATCAAGCAGCCCTGATCTTCTAAAGGTGCCTTGTTTCGCTTTGCCATTGTCGATCTCCTTTGCAATAGAAATATACTTCTAACTATTTAACCCTCAGAGCCGGGTTCGCCCTGCTCGTTCTTCTTCCATTCCTCGTGTGCAGCCCGAGCCTTCTTCAGCGTGATTACCAGGGGGATGCCCGACAGCCAAGCTCGTTTGGCTTTGCCTGGAATCTTCTCGCCCTCGTCATTGACCCAGGACGACATCTCGATGAGTAGCTTTTGGCCTTCAGCTTCGTCCCCGTAACACATATCCATAAGCAGTTCACCCAGCTCCGTTCGGTGCTTCTTGTCGTCCTCAACTCCTTTTTCGCGGTCTGCATCAGGCGTGCCGCCCTTAGTACCTTCTTGGTGCGTAACCTTACCTTTTTTGGTTGTGTCTTTACCTAATGCCGTCAACATCTCGTCGAGGAAGCGCTCAGGCACGCTCCGCAGGCCCAGCAAGGCCTTGATTGCTTCACCACGGCAGATATGGTAGGCAGCGGTCATGATGTGGCCTTCGTTGATCTCGTGCAATGGCCTAGGAGTATCTCCAACCCAGCCCAGGAGCTTATCGCGGCTCGAGAATGTCCCTTGAGACATGATGACCTTGCCCCACATCCGAGCTGAGCACCGATAGATATACCGATACGCCTTGCCATGTTCGTCTTCCCATTCCTGTTTCTCAGGGTCCTTCCAATCGAAGAACTCTACGTCCATCGACCTGATCAGTCTCTCAGCTCCAGCAGATCCCAAGCACGCTCTGGCTTTGTCGCCCTTGCCAAAGACTTCCCAGTCCTCGCTGAAAGTGTGGCTGACGCAGAGCAGCATAATCGCTTTCTGCATCCTCGGGCCTATCGCAGCAGCTCGTTCCAAGTTAGCCAAGAAGGTTTGTCCCCCAGGCTTCACCAAACTGCTTTGTCCTTCTGGTTCCAACACTGGTACAACTTCTGTGACATCTGAAAATTCACTCATGATATTCTCCTTTTAGATAAACTGGTTTCCTTCGGGCTACTCTGGGACATCAGCAGGGTCAGCCTGGTCTTCGCACAAGCCCATCACTTTGGTTATTCCACGGAACAGCATCGCTGCGTGGAGAGGGCAGAGATCGGCACTGTAGTAGATAGCGGGGCCATCACTATTCACCCGCACCTCTATTAATTTCACGTCCTTCCACTTCTGGCAAGTCAGTTTGTCCGTTTTATAATCGCATACGAATCGTTTTTCTATCATTTCAGCCATCGGTTTCTCCTTTTTGTTTGTCTTCCAATTTTTCGATACGTTCTTCTAGTTTTCCTAAAGCCCAAAATATGGTGACTAATATAAGGAAAGCTGTAAATATCCAAATAAAGCCCGGCATCATTTCATTTGCTCCTTCACCTTATCCCAATACTCGTCTGTATTATCCATGTCTGGCCCTGAATTGTGCATTCTAGCTTTCTGCTCGTCCTTCATCGCCCCGTACCGCTGCCAATACCAACGCATAATCTGTTCGCAATGCTCGGATGAATAGACTAGTGATTCATAATTCCAATCGACACGTCCGTACTCAGTCGCGTCTTTCCAATATCGCCAGGTGATCCTGTAGCTTCCACGTTCGCCCGCTGGGCCAATGTCGCCATCATCGCCTTCGATGGCCCGAATAGCGGCAAATAGTTTATCCTCTGCCTTCTTCTTTTTATGTGCTTCGAGTGGTGTGCTAAACACAGCCCCAGCTTCATCGGCATATATATAGCCCACACCTGTACCGGTAACGTCAAACTTAAAATCAACGGCGGCGACTGTGGAACGTCCACTTTGTAGAGCAGGTTCAGTCGTTGGCGAATCACTTCCAACGGCCTCTGTGGTTAAAAATGTATCCTCACTGTTCCTTTCAGAGCTAGTGGTTACAACCCTAGAACATGAATCACCGCCGCCGTTTATAAATATGGTAAAGTCAAATACCGTCAATGCGGTCACCAAGCCTATTGCTCCAGCAAGACAGATTGATACAATCAAGGCTGCATCTCTATGTTGGTTTGTCATATCGTTCTCCTCTTCCGTGGCTGAAACACCTCATCCGTTACATCTGCACCTTTATTTTTGGCCTTGTACGCCTGGGCCTTTTTGATTCGCTTGCCCCTCAGCTTCAATTCTTTGCTATCTTTGACTGCGTTGCTCGCAAGAGTAAGGAGTTTGTGTTTATTTAACGCTGTTTTTGTCTTTCTGATTTCAGCTTTGATTCTGTCCGCCTCAGTGATTGCTTCTTCAGCCGCCACGAACGCATCCAGCATCGAGGCGTGTCCTTGCATGATAATATTCGGACCAGTCTTACATGCGTCACAAATGCCCGCGTCCCAATCCGACACTGGCAATTTATCTCCACACTCGCAGCAATATACTGGGCCTTGCATTTTACACCTACCCTTCGTCTTCGTGTGCTTTTTCAACATTATGGACTGAATCGCGAGCATCATCATCAAATGGAGTTCTCATCCAGCTTGCACAGTGGATTTTTACTTGACCGGGATCGCACTCTTCACATTCTGTTTTTCCGGGTATACCTTTAATGAATGTAACTCGCATTGCCGCTCCACACCGAATGCAGTAGTGTCTGTAAAATCGTGAACCTTTGATACACTCGCCTTCCTTTTCCATAATTCCATCCTTTCAAAACAACGTATCTTTGCGAGCCGAATACCACCGCAACTGTCCATCGACAGTTTCAGGTTCGCAGCCAAACGACAGGCACATCTTGGGATCGCAGTGTTCCCAGCGTAGCGAACAGCTAATACAGTGTCGCACCGTATTGTCGTCCCGCAATTCAGGCAATCGTCTGGACGCCTCATGCCGTTCCACATCGGCTATCTTAGCTATGGTCTTGGCTGTCATCCCCGGGTTGCAAAAGACTGCCATCTCACACCGTATCCGGTGTGTCTCGGCCTTGCCGCTTGCTTCATGGCGTTCGCCGGCCACAAGGCTAGTCGCTGGATCAGATATTCTTGCGTTGGTAGTAGTCATAGTTTTTGATCCTTCAGTTAGGTTCCTAAAAGCTCACACCCCCAGGCCCGAAGGCCCGGAGGCCAAGGCGCGAGCTATTTCGCTAACTCGCGCCTTGCGAACCTTGGCAGGGCCTTAGCGGGCCTTAGACGGATTCTGGTGAACCTGAATTTTGTTTCTCTAGAGTTTCGATTAAGGCACATTTACAACCTAAGGTTTTTTCTATAACGGGTAAATCTTTTTCAGCATCTTTCCGATTTTTCCATATGGGCATCCATTGACTTTGTGAAGATTGGATTGCCCATTTAGGAATATCATCCATTATAAACCCTCCTTTACCTTCGGTAATTATATTTTGGGGATTAGTCCAAGAGGATTTCTTGATCTCGCAAACGGAAGAATCACAAACAAGTTTTATCATTTTTCTAAGTTTACCCTTTTTGGTAGTAAGTACGCATATTGCATAAACAATCTTAGCCTTGTTGATTGTCATTGGTCGCTCCTTCATGTTAGGCTTCAAAAGCACACACCCCGAGGCCCAGCGGCCCCGAGGTCTGGGCTTCACTTGTCTTCCCGACGTTTACGACCAAGTCTGCCCACCAAATAGGTCAGCACGATCCCAACACCTACCACAGGCCATGACAGGCCTACGCCCGTCATGCTCATGGTGATGTGGCTGGCGGGGTCTTTGAAGCCGAGTTGAAACGGCTCCGTTTCACAGGCTCCAGCAAACAAACAACAAAGCAACACACTAGGCCACAATAATCTTCTCATGGTTCAACCTTTCTGCGCTTGATAGCGCGACACTCTCTCATTTGCTCGTGCCTCTGGTAATGACACGTAGGACACAACCATTCGACACACAATGGTTTACTGTAGTCGTTATGGTGGCCATGAATATAGTTATGTGTTATTCCACAGTTTTCACAATTATCAGGTCGATCCAAAACCCCCTGCTTTATGTTTTTTCTTACTTGCTCGCAAACTTGGAGTTGTGTTATTCGTTTTTTGGTGCGAGGAGCCGTCCAACGCTTGCATCTGGCGATATTGATCCTCGTTGCCCGCCCTTTTGGGCTTTGTGCATACGTTCGTTGAGCAATGGCCTTACAATCCCTACACCAATAAAACAAACCATCTTTGGCTTCTGTATACTTGGTAAACTCAGATCGGGGCTTATTCTGACCACACTTACTACAGCGTTTAAAAGACAAGCCCAGAAGGACAACAGCTGGAGTATGCACGAGGCATGTACCAACACTTCCAGGCTTGCCAGTTTCGCTTCGTTGAATTGTCTTTTGAATGTTCATCCATGCAACTCCTTTGCTGTTGTTGGTGTAAGTATATCGACCATCCAATCTTTTAGCAAGAGGAAAATATAAAAAACTTTTCAATATATGTACAGGCCGTACCACTTAGGATAAAAGCAGGCATAATATTTATCTTGACTCTCTCGGCAATTTGTGGTATATGGACACACTAGCTGTTGACAGAGATTTTCTATATCTTGGAGCAATCTTATGGCAACCGTACCTGTCCCCGAGACAAAAAAATGGTGGGCGAGCAAAACCCTATACGGCGTGGTTATCGCCGCGGTGGCTCTCTTCCTGGGCTGGCTGGGCAAGCCAGACCTGGCTGAAGGGGTGCAGGCTGAAACCGCTACGGTAGGCCAGATCGTAGAGCAGATAGCCGTGGTCGTAGGCTTGGCCCTGGCGGCTTGGGGTAGAATTAGCGCCTCTGCCAAACTGACGAAATGATTAGCCTGATAGCACAAATTTGTGCCCTCCTGGTCGGTCTTATAGGGCTGGCGACTCTCATTTATCGGGAGTATTATAGCCCTCGAGCCCTGGCCCGCAAGCAGGCAGCCAAGGACGGCCAAGCGGCAGTTGATGACGGAGATACTAGCGGAATAGTGGCGTTTTTTGACAAAATGAAAAAGGGGTGATAATGACCAAAGTGGCCCTAATTATACTTCTTCTAATATTCCTGGGGGGCTGTGCCTCCCCCAAAATAACCCTCCATATAATCCAAGATACCGATATCCACCGTATGAAGGCTGGGCAGCCCTACAGTTCGCCCAAGGACGGGTACTTTCTATCCGATTTTTTTGTGAAAGAGGTTATGGGAGCTTCTGTAGAATGAAGATTCGCCCTATCCTGTTGGGCCTGATCAGCCTACTCATCCTCAGCGGATGTGCTCAGCAAAAGGACAAAACCTGGGCCTCGCCAACCCCCAGGGAGGACATGTTTTCAGCTGAAACAGAACCGATAATGAAGGCCCTTGTGGACGTTATTTTAGAGCATAAAGACGAGCTCGAGGAGCAAGGTTTCACGGTTAGCCAGGC
>Ga0180007_10005397_pt1 | contig 12948 bp, 12 predicted proteins | sample MM_PC_MetaG_FD_121122 | JGI IMG/M metagenome (GOLD analysis project Ga0180007, IMG submission 121122) | Groundwater microbial communities from the Aspo Hard Rock Laboratory (HRL) deep subsurface site, Sweden - MM_PC_MetaG | ecosystem: Environmental > Aquatic > Deep subsurface > Groundwater... | reverse complement strand
TTGTGTCAAAAGTCAAGAAAAAAAAATTTTATCCGTCAAAATATTTCAATGTGACGAAAATACGTTAGCATGAGAATGGGAATTTAAGTGAGCACAATGAGGGAATTTAGCAGAGCGCCAAGGATTTTATGTGAAGGGGATGGGTGATAAGCACGGGATCGGGCAGGGAATTCTATTTGATGAGTAACAGGCAATTCTGCTTGACATTTACAGTGCCATTGAATTCACTGCGTCACGTCAAAGTGACGATTGGTATGGAAATTGAAGACAGGCGAAAAAGATTTGTACTTACAGACTGAGTACCATAGTGACATCAGGGAGCGAGGAGCGGAGCGTATAGCGACTATTGGATCGTTGTTGCATAGGGCGAACATTATTTGCATTTTATTATCAAAATACTGTATTTGCAGTCATTTATTTTTTCTAATTTAAGATGCAACTTGTTTGCAATATTTGAAATTTCTTGGCGGTCAATAAAATATTTCCCTTCATCGATTAATACAAAATAGCCAATAGAATTACCTATAGATTTACTGAAATTTGATACTGCTAATATATCTGATAAAATTGATTTTATGGAATTTTTCGGTAGACTTATATGGCGTCTAACATCATTGCCTTTTCTTTTGAAATTAATTTCATATTTAAATTCCATAAAAATATTTGGGTAAATAAGTTCGTCACAGAATGTATTGGTGGGATATTTAACAATAGCTAGGTCAAAATATTTCGGTTCAAATATTCGAGAGTACTTTTTAGACGAAATATTTTCTCCTCTTATTTTTGAAAAAATATTTATATTGTTTGAATTCTTTTCAATATCATTCAGTTCATAATGAGCGTTTGTTTTTGAATAATAATTTTCAATATTTTTATCAATTTTTAATAATTTATTATAATAATTTTTAGTTAAAGTAAGGGGCACTATTGGCTCAACGGGAAACTCATTAAATATTTTATAAGGTTCTTGTTGTAACTTAAGTAATCTTTTATGAAGTGTCCAAACAATATCATTTTCTTTAAAAAAATGATATTCATCTTTTCCGTAATTATTCTTGAGTTCAACCGTCAAGAATTTATCAATCTCCTTTTCAAAATCATCAATCATATTTATTTACAGTTATTAACCCTATGCAATGTCCGACAACGTCCCTCAGCATCCTTAATTGATAGTCTGCATCAACAGATTGTCTACAAACTCTGTCTAATAATTTGCTTATTATTTAAAAATAATAGTATTTGACGAATATCGTATTTTTCTCTTAACAAATTACCATGCTTTTGAATTATTTCAATTGGACTTTTATTTTTAATTTCTAAAAATGTCTTTAAGAACACTGAAGTTTGAGATAACCTAATTGAAAGATGTTCGAGACTAAGAACTTCTATTTTACTGCTCAATATATCGATAAATAAATTATAAAGGAAATCACTTAAGCGTGAAGGCTGACTATTAATCAATACATCAGAATGCCAAGCGATATCAGTACCATTTGGAGAGAAAGAGTAGTAATGCTCATTGGTATTTACTCGTTCATGGGGGATTATTGAAACATGTTCTCTTAGGAAAGGTATACTTCCTATATATGACAACCAACCTCTTTGACGGATTGTAATATTTCTATTATAAAAAGGTTCAAGTCTATATCGTCCAACAGAATCAAAAAGTGTTCTCGAGTACTCATTTTTATCAAGTGTTAAAGGAGCAACATATATAGCATTGGAAAAACCAGTATTAGCATATTGCATTAGTATGTTATGCTGGTAATCTACTGCATTTTTAGCCATTTTTCTCAATTGGAAATATAGTATTGGATCACCATCTAAATTCAAATTATTACGGAAGTCTCTTATATCTTCAAGTTTACTTTTGTTTATTCTATTTGAAGAAGGTATAGAATTTATCGAATGAAGACCTTCTGATTTTTTAAATTGCAAATACAATGGGAAAACACCTTCATAGAACAAAGTGTCTGCACCTGTGATGTTTTCATCTACATCTAAAAGGCGAAAAGGTTCTCTTCCCTCTGGGGTTATCCAGCCAAAATATCTTGAAACATCTAGTTCAACTTGCTTTTCTGATAAATTACTTTTAATTTTGTAGTTTGCCATAAATATTTTAAGTTGTTTTTAATTTATTCTCAAAAGTATTATATTTATCATTTAAGTATTTGTATTGATTTTCTAATTCCGGAAAAAGAAAGCGTTCATTTATTCCAAAAAGATTTAATTCTTCTAGAATCTTTTTTTTTTGGTGAATGAATAACTTATCTGAATTATTAAATAAGAGCCAGTTGCTTTCAATATTGGCAGGATACTTTTTCATACCATCAATACCAAAAAGAAAAAAAGCGCCCTCTTGGCGTAATATTCTTTGATTATTCATTTTTGGATTTACACACTGAACAGAGTTTAAAGTATCTTTTTGAATAATTGGGGAAAAATGAGGTTTTTCACTACGAATTTCGTGTAATAAGTATTGGATTTCATCCTGTTTATTGAAACTTTCAGTATCCTCGTCGTATTGTGAAATATCAAAACTTGAAGGTCTTTTTACTAGATTTGCAATTACGGTAACACTATCACTGTCATAATGTCGAATATTCGCAACAGGTACTTTAAATACTATTACCTCACCTCTTACTCCAAAGTTCTTTTTGGCAGCAAAGTACAGAGCAACAAGAGGATTTTTAGTTATATCTAATAACCTAGTTGGTATTAAGTAGTGTTGCATTTTTACTAATGAATCAAATGAAGTTCTCTCATTTATAAATTCGTCTGGTAGATAGGATTGGATTTCACGATATATTATATCTTCATTTTCTAAAAAACCTGTTTTATCTTGTCGATATATTGATGGGATTAATTTGTAATCTTTTTCTTTTGAATGACCTCTAAAAAATATTGAATAACCTTTATCAACATCAATCTTCTTTAATATTTCAATATATGCTCTAATGGAATTGATTTTCATACTATTAAAGATGTTAGTTGCTTTAAATTCGTTATATTATTCATGATACCCTAGTACAACTTCAGGACATAGGTAACATTTTAATTTCAAGACATCAGTAACACTTTTTTTAGTATTTTACTCTATTATCATAATTTTTGGTACAAACTCAATGGTTTCGTTATCTAGGCGTCCCAAAAGATATTACCTGAAATATATGCCCGCACTGAATCAAAAAGCCCGTTCTTGGTAGATTACACCACCACTATTATACAGGAGGTGGCTTGAGAAATAATTTTTCCCTATTGCGGTAGCTGGTAGCGCAATTAAAGTACCAATTGCTTGCTTCAAATCTATTAAAATTGAATAGTTTGTCAATGCTTTGATAAAATTAATCATTATTCTTTTCCTGATTTTTTACATGAATTTCTTTTAGAAAATAGTCTCCTCTTTCTCCATATAAATTACATATTTCGTCTGCGTATGCTTTTTCTTTTTTGTCATAGAGAGATTCTACAAGGCTAAGAATGTCCTTTTTGTCATAAAATACAAAAGAACCTGCTTTAAGCATTTCCACATATATTTTACCAACTAAGTCAGGAGTTTTAATAACATGCTGTAATAAATAATTAAGGAAAAATCCCATTTTTCCTCTTTGTCCTGCAATTTGAGAATATTTTACACTTTCAATTAACCAGGCTGATATTTTATTATCAATTTTATCAACTAGAGAAAGCCAACAATTAAAATATGTTATTATCTCTTTGATCTTATCTGATTTCTCTTCTGTAGATAAAATATTCAACATCATATACCATAGTGAAATTACTTTGGGTTTTACTTTTTCCAAATGTTTTTCTCTCATTCGCCACATAAATTCGATAATTTCTTCAAAATGATTATAATTTTTATTATTAAGCATTTTATTAATTAAACTATTTTCAACATTACTATCATCCCACTCCCATAAATAACCAATGCAAATATGAGAAACAAGCTTTTCATTTGCATATTTATCTTTAAAATCAATTTTGATTGCCTTTTCATAAAGCTTATTTGTTTTTAATAATTGATATATTTCAGCATATACAGTTCCACCTGCAGATAAATAACCAATAAAAGTATATTCCCAATGCTTTTCATTTTCTACAGGGAAAATAATATTGATATTATCTTTGACCCAGTTTTTATCAAGATAGTTAATATTTGGCAAATACATACCAAGTATTAATGAAAAATCGGGTTCTGGATCAATTTTTCTTTCCAGTCTCTGCGTAAATATATTTTGAATTTTTTCGTCCCATCTTGCGATAATATCGTTCTTTTGGGGATTATTACGTGCTGCATACAGAGAGTAAGTAATTAGTGATTCATATATTTGTCCCCGAGGTGAATTAATTACTGCTCCTGTCAAACATCCTCCATAAATTGTGCCGTCTTCTGCAAAAATATGAGATTCAGCCACCTCTAAAAGGGATAATAATATTCCTTTTGCTTTTGGCATTTCTTCTTGTGGAATACTTTTGGCATCATTTTTTTCTGTACCTTGTTCGATTGTTCTTGTTATTGACGAGATAATCCATTGTTTATAATTAGCCCTTTTAACAATAATATTTTCTAACCAAAATGCTGATTTTTTATTTTTAAAATCAAGAATTGTTATTATATATTCAAGAATATTTCCCCAGCCTAGCTCCTTGCCTTTTCTCCAGGCATCCTCAAAGCCAGATATAATTGCATTTTGAAACAGAAGGCTTAAATTACTAAATGGAGATAAATCATTAAAAAATTTTACAGGATTTTCAATAATGCTATTTTTAAAAGTGTTTGCCAATCCATCTTTTGAAGGTGTGCCAAAATCTTCAGCTTGTAGATTGCATTTGGAGATATAACTATATAAATCTAGGTTAGACATTTCCATGATTTCCTTGGTAGTCAAAGGACTGGATTCGCCCCACATTACTTCAGGCATATCATAATGCAGCGGTATAAGTTTGCCAGTGCATTCCTGCTTGAATTTGTTAATTATATTTTTAACATCTTGATTTTCACATTTTTCCAGCATCTGCAAATAATGTAATCTGAAGGAAGCAATTTTAACTTTATCAGTTTTAATTTCTTCGGGAAGCTCCTTATCTTCAACCCATTTAATCAGATCCTTTATTCTTTCCTGTGATTTGCAAATATTTTCTTTGATAACTATCATAGCCTCATCTTGAACCTCTGATTTTTCTTCTAAATAAGTTTTCCAGGCACTCCAGAAAATTGGATTGAGATTATCATAAAATTTATTTATTATTCTTAATGCAGTTTCCTTAAAAATAGCGGGTTGGGTATCTTCTTTTAAATATTTAATAATATTATTTTTAACATTCTCTGGTTGTGAATCATAAGTCAGCATAAGCATATCTTCTAAAAGATAAACAATAATCCATTCAAAGTGATTCATGTAATCACCTCTCGGTTTTCCAAGAAAACGAATACCATATATATATTGATCGTTAGTAATAATTTTTTTAATTGTTTTTTCAGCAAGATCAGCTATTTCGAGTCCGCATAATTCAGCCAGTTTTGTTTTGTTTTTATTAATTGATTCTAGCAACCAATATGTCTCCATTATTGGTTTAATTTTCCGGTGCTGTGATTTTGTATAATCATATTTTAAAATTATCTCAAATAATTTTATTATTAAATCTTTTCTTTGAGCTGATATAAGTCTTGGTAATATGCTTTGTTCGATTTCTCCTGAAATAAGGCTCGTATCATAGATGTTTTTTAAGGCTTTTTCGATATAAGAAATAAATTCTATTTTTAACTTTTCGGGTGGTAAATTAAAAATAATTTTTAATATCATCCAGTCATTGCGCGGATTTTGAAAAGAGTTAGCATTAAGAGGAAAATTTATTAAATCTTCAATAATATTTATTAGAGTACATGTAATTTCATTATTATTTTCTTTATGATTTTGTTCGGAAATGGTGTTTAAATAATCAAGCACATCCCAAAAAGGTGTGGTATAATTCTTATCAATATTTAATACTGGTTGTTTTTGATTCGTTGATTTTAAAAAATTAATTTCATATAAAGGCTGTAACCAATTTATATTGTTTTTCAGCTTATTCAAATAATAAATAAAATAGTGTTTTAAATTGTAATTATCATGTAATGTTATATAGCTATAAATTTTTTTAGCGTGATTAACAGATATTATTAATTCATCAATCTTTAAAGCAATTTTATAAAAATCAGACATTATTTAGATTCCTATTTAATAAAGAACAATTAGATTTTTGTATTATTTTTTGTAAGCACTCAATCCATTCATAATGATAATTGTATCTAATTGGTGTTATAAATATTTTTATTAAATCATTATCAAGATTGAAATCTTTATTGTCAATTTCTATATTTAATATATCCACCTTTTCCGAACCATCTTTATTACTAATATCATTAGGTTCAACTATTTCATCTAGTGATTCTTTTTGTAAAAGTGCATAATGTTGAGGATAGGGAATAAATTGTTCGATTCCCTTGTGTTTTTTTGCATATTCATTTTGATAATCAATAGAATTTTTAATTTCCTTCAGAGCTTGAAGTATAATTGGCTCAAAATTAAATCCAATAAAAAGAATAGTCTGTGTTATATAAATAAATTTTAAATACTCTAAAAGATTATCAGTTTTTGGTTTTATATTTAGATTGTAATAATCTGAATAATCACTGATTTTAAAAATTATATTTTTTTCATCTTTGCGGCCATGTAAATAAATAATTTTATTAATATTCTCGCTCTCGAGATTGTTTAAAAGTGGGATTTCGTTTGTATCCCATTTGAGGTTGTTGTTTTTAAAAACAGAAAGAGCATAAACGGCTTTTTCAAAAGATTGATCATAATTTGTAGTTACTACCCATTTAGCACATTCAACGATTTCAAGTTGACCAGCGGCATATGGTGAATCTTTTGTTTTAATATTTTCAGATAAAATTTTATAAAATGTATTATCATTTTTAAATTATCATAAATTTCTTGTGCGATAAATGGAAAGTCATCGGATTTTATATTAATATTCTGATTAGTTTTTAACTCAAGATTAGTTAATTTATTTTTAAGTGCTTGATTATTTTTAACTACATCCTTATATTTTAATAATAAGTTACACCAAGTTGGTATGCCTGTAGCTTTAACAACACCAGCTCCAGCAAAAATGATAAACCATTTTGAAAAGATATTTGTTTCTTTAATAAAAGTATCTATACTCATTTTAATGAAATATTTCTCCCATACTTGGGAAATATTATACCCACTACCGAATATTACAATAAATCGGTAAAATTTGTAATATTCGAATAACTAACTTATTAACTCTTTACCATTCAAACAACAACAATCACCATATTTTCGTCCGGGGACGGAAAAAGCCCAAGTACCGCTGTAACTTCAGAGGGTTAGAAGCGGAGCGGATAACGACTTTTGGAAAAATTACAAAAGTGCCTCTTCGTGGTGAATTACACCACTATTATCGGGAGGCGGCTTGAGATATAATATGTCTCTACTACGGGTTGTCACTTTATTATAAAATCAATTTTAATACCAGTTTTTTCCCAAAAGTCCGTCTTGAAAGTTGTTGACATCTGTTCAACCTCGGCAATTATTTTATCAATTGTTGAAAATTCTTCATTTCTGATAACACGTCCTCTTCTCTTAAAAATATCGTTAAACATAAGAATAAATTCTTCTTCATAAACTATTTTATACTCTATTAGAATGTTGATTGTGCGAATAAATTTCCTCATCAATATTGCATGGTTGGATAGAATTTCATCAATACGATTTCTGATAATCTCAGCCTGCTTTTGTCGATCCGTGAAGACAGAAGCATGGTAAAAAATAGAAATTTGAAGTGCCAGGTCTTGATATATCTCTATGTATTTTGAAAATAGACGAAATAAATGATCAGATATTTCTGATTCAAAAGTTTCTGCTTTTCTATTGTGATGAAAATACAGTATTGATGAGGGGAAATCTTCTTCTAAATCCCAAATAGCGTTTTGAATAGTACCAAAATCGTTAATTATTTTTTGAACATCTCTAGTTTCATTTTGTTTCATAATAATACGATATCATGAACTATGAAATTGTCAATTAAAATAATCAAATAAATTATAAGAATAATTTCCTTATTATACCAGTCATTAATAATAGGGGAATTGTATGGAACCAAAAATAATTACAGTAAACACAATTAGAGGAGGAAGCGGGAAGACTCTTTTTTCTGTTCTTGCAGCAAAGTATTTACAAGGAAAAAAACTGGTAATCGACAGCGATATCCAAAATTCCCTTTCATTTTGGTCAGGAATAGAGCCGCAAGACAAGAACCTATTCAACGCCATCATCAATACTAATTTAAGGGAAAATATTTATCATATATCTGATTATCTGGATATCGTAAAGTCTGATATAAGGTTGATGGACATATATGGTCTGGAGCCAAGCCGTCTCAAATTTATTAAAGAACTTGAAGATTATGATTATATAATTATCGACACTGCACCCATTTATTCTGGCATAGTCTACAACTTCTTCCAGATATCCGATCTGATAATTATGCCCTTGCTATTGGATTTCTTCTCTTTCAAATCCACGGTTTATACAATAAAGAAAATTGAACAAATGGATCACCATCCTGAGATAAAAGTCTTTATTAATAACTATGAAAAACCTAGAACAGAAAACGCTTATAATAACCAATTATTAGATGTACTAAACAACCATGATGATATTTCCAGGTACTTGTCCGATGTTATGATACCCAAAAATATACTTTTACGTCAATTAAATGATAATACCATTGATGTGATTCCCGAACGGAAAAAAAATCAGGTACTCCTATCAACAATAAAATCTTTTATGGACGAGGTGAAATAAAATGAGTATGCTCGATCGTATTAAAAAACAGGCAGGCAATATCGACAGTCTCAATGCTGACACATCTTATGAATCTGTTACTAAACTTGTTGAATACCGCGACCCAATGGAATTGAAAGAACTGAGCAATAACAATGTAATCCCACCACTTAAGGATGAAGAGTATGAAGAACTGAAAAAGAGTATTCAGGCTGACGGAATAAATGTGCCTCTTCTTATTACTACTGATGGAATTGTCCTGAGTGGAAATCATCGCCGAAGGGCAGCAAATGAATTAAACCTTGACCGTGTACCAGTTATTGTGAAATCTGATGTACCACCTGAAGACTATCTTACCTATGCGATTGAAGATAACCTTTTCCGTCGTCAACTTACTGAGTACGATAGGATTGAACTCATTCTTAAGATAAAAGATAAATACAAAAAAATTGGTCTTGAAAGAAGGTTAATGAATTTGAAGAAAGGTAGAAAATTGCCCGAAGGTGTTGATTTCAACACTATCGGGGAAACCGAGAAACGGCTATCAAAAAGTTATGGTATTGCAAGAGATAAAATTAAAAAATACACTAAAGTTAAGAAAGAAGATCCAGAACTTGCAATGAAGGTGAGGGAAAATAAAACTTCTTTGAATAAAGCATACACACAAGTGAAAGAGACGAAACAGGAAAATGAGACGGTTCAATCAGGAATTAAAAAGGTTTATGATGAGCCTGAGAAACTATCATATAGGATTACTTTTTTTGATGAAAAAAGCTATAAAGAATTTCGTAAGAATGCTTCAGAGTACCTTAAACTTAAAAAGTAGTACCTATTCTTGGGATTCATTTGAGGACTCTCCATATAGGGCGTGGGGAAAAGGAATCTCCATATCGGTCTTTCCCAACAGGCAATTAATTTTAACTAATAAGGTTTTTTGGTACTTCTAAATACAATCGCTTACAGTCGGGTGAGGCTCCAAAGCCTTTTACATATAGGCCTTAAAAAATTTAAATTTTAAAAATTTTTGACCTGAGACTTAATGGAATTAAACAATTTCTTCATTCGAGGAACAAGATGCTGGCAAATTCCATAAAGAAATTCCTCATCATTATTAGTTCGTATTACGGTAGTTAAAGCCTGCTCAAGCCAACTTATTTGTTCATCCTTAGACAGACCATAAGATTCCCTAATAAGATGTCTCAGCGTCTTTTTACACTCTAAAAGAGTGTTGGTATCTTCAACAATTTGCTTTTTATCAAAAGTGTCTACCTGGTAGACACTTTTCTGTCGAACAAATTCAATGGCTTTTTTTTGCCCCATTTTTAATGCTTCTTCTTCAGATAATATATTATTAATGATGGCAGTATCAACAGAGATATAATTATAAACCTGTGCTCTTCCGATGTCAATCTCATTCTCGATATACTCCCTAAATCCTCGATACTTTACCTTATATAATTTTTCATCTCGAATCGTATGGAGTACTTTAGCGAGAGACAACCAGGCCTCATTTGCTTTTTTCAGGTGATGCCCAAGAACATCTTTAAATTTATGTGCCATTTGATTTAGTACATTATACCTTTTTTTTTGTTCAAAAAATGATTGTCTTTTTACTGTCACATTTTTAGTTGACATTCCATTTCCTTAATAATTGATTTAATAATATTGCTAACAAGTCCGTTACCGATTAACCTGTTCCGTTGGGTATCAGACAACTCGACCTTGTCTCCATTTGTGGTTATTCCAAACTTTGTCCAGTTATCTTTCCACGATTGAAGCCGTTCGTTTTCAAGTGGTGTAAATTTTCTGATTTTGGCATCAACAAACATTTTCCCGTGAAGACGATTGACAGGCTCATCTAAAAGATAGGTCTCACCCCGTGAGCAAAGACGCTGGCAATTTGTGGCTGTTAAAGTGCTTGAAATGTTTGTGCCATCAACTAGTTTGATATTATGATCAAAAGAATTACTGAATTTTGATATTGCAGTTGTGCGCTGGATAAACTGCTTGTTTTTCTTACTGAGATAATACTTTTCATCAACTTTCTTTTCTACTATATCCTGAAGCAGTTTTTGTTTTCCACTTCGCTGAGGAAACTTAAAATCAAATAATTTTATCTTGTCATTAAGGAATATTCTTTCTTTAAATTTAATAATAGCGTTTGAACGACTCCTCGTTTTTAGAAGAAAATCATTACTATCTTCAAGTAACGACTGTTTCACGCCGATCAGAAACAATCTTTTTCTTGCTTGTGGTACTGAAAAATTCTGTGCATCTAAAATATCAAAATTAATATAATAGCCACATTTGCAAAATTCAGAGAAAATATACTCGACTGTTGCACCATTATCGTGGGTTAAAATTGCCGGCACGTTCTCAAAGATGAAATATTTTGGTTTTTTTGTTCGAAGGATATTGAAGACAGAATAGATGACTTGGCCTCGTTGATCTTCTAAACCCTTTTTCTTGCCCATTATTGAATAGGAAGTACAGGGGGCTCCCATTGTCAGGAGATCAAAATCAGGCAATGCTTTGGGTTTGATTTGTGTAACATCACCATAATTAATAATTTCAGGGAATTTATATCTTAATATTTGAGATGCATATTTATCATTTTCGACAAAGCCAACGCAATTGTAGGTTTTAGGCAACCCTTGGGAAAATCCTCCCACGCCTGCAAAAAGTTCCATATAATTCATGTTGCACTATAATATCAGTCTATGATGTATTTTGGTAGTCTACGGGTTATAAACTATCTAAAAAAGGCAAAACAGATTTGCAGTTTAATTTCCTTCAATACTGATCTTATCGTTGGCACATCCGCTCTACCGAATTCGTCCATATCATATAAACATGCCCAAGGACACTATATATCTAGTGTAAATCTGAGTTTTTTTTAATCGCAACAGTATCAAACCGTCTCATTGCAAATTTTTTACTTTACTTTTGTTTTAAACGGTGTAATTATATAGTTCTTTCATTTAAACAACAGGCGAAAAGATAAAACATCGGTGTAAATTGTGTTAAAATTACACGCTGCTTGAACATCTACGGAAACATTTTCCCCATTTATAATATTTGTAAATGTTAACTTATCACCAGCATAATCCACAAACAGCATATCTCCATATTCATGGCACCCATATCATACTCTTTATTTATTCGTTCCCAAAATGCAAATATGGTACATCATCGCTACTAAAAGTTCATCCTTATTAAAATCATACATTAAAGACGGCACGACAGTACTCATCTGTAGTATTACATCAACACCAGTAAATAATTTAAGCCCACTTTTTGAGTTACCTTGTTGCTGTATCTTCGCTCCGATTTTGGGCAGAAAAAGATTCTTGATATTTAATCTGGTACCAATACCATATTCAATATTACGATAATCATTATGCGGTATTCTGATTTCACCAGTAGCAAGAAAAATATTGTTATCGAAAGTACCGCCAAAAATCAATTTTCTGGGCAATATATCTGAGTTTCTTATTTGAATACCATTGAGAATACTGAAACCAAAAGCGACAAATGAAAACTTAGTAAATACACCTGGAGTAAGAGTGAGAAATGATTTTTCATTTCCGTTGTAATGTGCACTGAAGTAATTTCCCTGAAGTCCGTATGCGAAATAATTTCCTATCATTCCCGCAGTGCCAACTGATACCGCTGTGAGTGCATTTGTAATCGGAAGTAAGCGTGTAATAATTATTGATGCGGAAACAGGGGCGATATATGAATCAACAATCCCGACTGTGATCCCGCTTCGGGGACCATACATACCTGAAACAAAAATATCATAGGCTTTTGAAAAACCAGCTATGGTTGCGGGATTACTTCCACTTGAATAAATATTATCGTTAACTGCGGAGATATTCATTCCAAGCCCAAGATTCGCTCCTGTTGTTGTTTCTTCAAGAAGGGTACCGCTGTCAGTTCCTATTGAGGAAAGCCTGGTAAGGGTGATCGCGTGTAAATATGCAATAATCAGTAATGCATAAATTATGAATATCTTTTTCATTGTAAATAGCATTCTTTAAAAAGAAATACCTTGTATTCCCGGAAATTGACAATAAACTGTACG
>Ga0180007_10005396_pt1 | contig 12952 bp, 14 predicted proteins | sample MM_PC_MetaG_FD_121122 | JGI IMG/M metagenome (GOLD analysis project Ga0180007, IMG submission 121122) | Groundwater microbial communities from the Aspo Hard Rock Laboratory (HRL) deep subsurface site, Sweden - MM_PC_MetaG | ecosystem: Environmental > Aquatic > Deep subsurface > Groundwater... | reverse complement strand
CTCGGTCGTACCAAAATGACCATTTCCGACATTCTATCGCTTGGTCCCGGTTCGGTCGTGGAACTGAACAAACTGGCCGGTGAGCCGGTGGATCTACTGGTCAATCAGAAGATCGTGGCCAAGGGCGAAGTGGTGGTGGTCGATGAAAGTTTCGGTTTGCGTATTACGCAGTTGATGACACCGGAAGAAAGGCTGAAGGCTCTTGCAGAAGAATAGAACACAGCGACGCATGGTGATTGGGCTTTCGTTACTGCTCGGCCTGGCCCTGATCGGCGTGTTTATGATCAACGTGCGACCGGCAGGCGCCGAGCGGACACTGGCTTCGCTCACGACGTCTGAAGCGCAGGTTGAGGGCGGGGGAGACGTCGCGCAGCAGCCGGCGGAGACTGTCCAGCCGACACCGCTGGGCAGCATTATCAAGATGATCAGTGCGCTTATCGTGGTTCTGTTCTGTGTGTACTTCGGTTTGTATTTCCTCAAACGTCTGATGAACCGTCGAGGAGCAAAGGGCGGATCGGCATCGGCGCTGGAGGTTCTGGATACGGCATATGTCGGTCAGAAGAAAAGTATTTCACTGGTCCGTGTGGCCGGTCGGTCGGTGTTAGTGGGAGTCACGGATACGCAGATTTCCATGCTGACCGAACTGAGCGCGGAAGAAACAGAAGCAGTACTGGCGGAACAGCCGAACACGGAGATCGGTGAAAGTTTCGGCAGGATACTGAGTTCTGCGGCAGGACGAATCAGAGAGATGCGTCCGCAACGACGGCAACCTGCTGTCGAGGCCTAGCCAGAGAAATAGGACCGTCGCAGGATTCGACGGTCGGACGGCGCGTGATATGGATATTGCCGCCTGTTGCTGAAAGACATAGGACATGAAACATTTGCTCAGACTGCTTGCAACGACTTCGGCAGCCATCGCCCTGTCGGCGGTGAATGCCTCTGCCCAGTCCATTCCCAAGGTCTCGATTGAGGTTGGAGAGACGTCCAGCCCCACCGACCTCTCCACCACGCTGCAAATCGTCCTGTTGCTGACCGTGCTGGGTCTGGCGCCGTCGCTCCTGATCATGGTGACGTCGTTCATCCGCATTGCGGTGGTGCTGTCGTTCTTGAGGAATGCGATGGGGGCGCAGCAGCTCCCGCCGAACCAGGTCCTGATCGGTCTGGCCCTGATTCTCACGTTTTTCATCATGACGCCGGTAGTCAATCAGGCCTACGACGAGGGCATCAAACCCTACCTGGCCGAGGAGATTGCGGGGGAGGAGGCGTTCGCCAAAACCACCGAGCCCTTCCGGAAGTTCATGCTGGCGCAAACCCGTGAGCAGGATCTGGCTCTGTTCGTTGATATCTCGGGCATCGACGCGCCGGACAGCGCCGAGGATATCCCGCTGCACGTGCTCATACCCGGTTTTGTGATATCGGAATTACGGACGGCTTTCCAGATAGCTTTTGTGGTGTTCATCCCCTTTCTGGTGATCGACATGGTGGTGGCCTCGGTGCTTATGTCCATGGGTATGATGATGTTGCCGCCGATTATCGTGTCGTTGCCGTTCAAGATCCTGTTGTTCGTGCTGGTTGACGGCTGGTATGTGCTGATCAAATCACTGGTGGAATCATTCCACATGTAGCTGGAGGAGAGAGACTGTGACTCCGCAAATGGTAGTGTCTATAGGGCGCGAGGCGCTGACGGTGACGTTGATGGTTGCCGGCCCCATGTTGGCGTTTGGATTGATCATCGGTCTGGTGATTTCCATTTTTCAGGCGGTCACTCAGATTAACGAAATGACCCTGACGTTTATCCCCAAAATCCTCGCCGTGGCGCTGGCTCTGGTGGTGTTTTTGCCCTGGATGATCAACATGTTGACCGACTTCACCCGCCACATGTACGCCCTCATCCCAACCCTGGCCGGGTGACTTATGTGTGCACCTGCTGAACAGGGTGAACTATTTTCCCTCAGTTCCGGTAAGAATTTCCGGTCGATTCCGGCCGGATCAGATTTCCTCCATATGAGCCAAAGCTAACACGCTGTCGCCCAACGTCTTAAGAATAATCCTCCGCCTGTTTCACTTTGGCACACGGCTTGAGATAGGTAAAGCTGACGATAAGCCCGAAGTGTGAGGAGAAGGAACGTTGTTCGACTTTATTTACTACGGATCGGCCAAGCTGGAGCTCTTCCTGCTGCTGATTCTGCGCGCTTCCGGGCTTCTCCTGTTTTCCCCGGTCATCGGCCACCAATCAATCCCCAAAACGGCCAAAGTAGGGCTGGCGATATTGTTCGCCATCGTGCTTATGCCGGCGATGCAGGGGGTGGAGATTCCGGTGGCTGAGTCGCCGGTTGAACTCGCGGGTATGGTTGCCCGGGAGTTGATGGTAGGTATCCTGATTGGGTTTTTCTTTGCGTTGCTGATCAAAGCGGCCGAGGCGGCCGGATCGCTGGTCGGGTTTCAGGTGGGCTTGATTATTGCCCAGGCCTTTGACCCGAATGCCAATGACCAGGTAGCCATCATCGGCCGACTCTGGATAATCCTGGCCACCCTGATCTTTATGGCCATCAACGGCCACCACCTTGTCATCCTCGCCTTCTCAGACAGCTACCAGGTTATTCCGGCGGGATACATGCAAGTTGACGGCAGTACGGCCGAGTTGATGATGAAGTTCACCGGCTATGTGTTTGTGCTGGCGCTCAAGTTCGCCGCCCCGGTGATGATAACGCTGTTCCTGACGGATGTCGCGCTGGGCACCGTGGCCAAGATGATGCCCACGATGAACATCTTCGTGGCCGGTTTCCCGATCAAGATCACGGTGGGATTCGCCGTGCTGGCGATGTCGCTGCCCGTGTTCTCCTACGTTCTCGAAAAGACCACGGTCTTAATCAACAACGCCGCCGGCGGTTTGCTGGCCTCAATGGGTAAAGTGTAAGCAGGCGTCATGGCTGAAGACAGTTTCCAGGAAAGAACGGAGAAAGCGACACCCCGGCGCCGTGACAAGGCGCGCGAAGAGGGGAGAGTCGCCAAATCAATGGAGTTGAATGCGGCCGCCGTAATCATGCTCGGTTTTACGTCTCTGTTCCTGCTCGGACCGTTTATTGCCGAACGCACGCTGGATCTTATGCGCTACACGCTGTCACACGCGCCGGACCTGGCCCAGAGCCAGCCGACCTTTCACAAGTTCTTCGTCGACAACCTGGTGCGCTTCTTCACGATCGTCAGCCCGGTGTTTATCACCATGCTGGTGATCGGCCTGATAGTCAACATCGCGCAGGTCGGCTTCAAAGTCTCGACGAAGGCGATTGAGCCCAAGTTCGAAAAGCTCAACGTGGTCGAGGGAGTAAAGAAGCTGTTCTCCATGCGCTCACTCGTACAGCTGTGTCGTGATACGATCAAGCTGGTGGTGGTGGGATTTGTGGCCTACAAGGTTATCCGGTCCGAGTTCGACGGCTTTTTTGCGCTGGCCGACATGACGACCATCGAGTTCGCCGTCACCATGGGCAAACTGGCCATGATGGTGGCGCTGAAAATCGGCGTGGTGATAGCCATCATTGCCGTCCTGGACTACGCCTACCAGAAGTACGAATTCGAAAAGTCCATCAAGATGTCCAAACAGGAGATCAAGGACGAATACAAGGATACCGACGGTAACCCGCAGTTAAAGCAGCGGGTGCGTCAGATTCAACGGGAAACCTCGCGGCGCCGGATGATGGACGCGGTACCTACCGCCGACGTGGTGGTGACCAACCCGACTCACCTTGCGGTCGCACTGAAGTACGATCCCTCCGAGATGGGCGCCCCTGTAGTGGTCGCCAAGGGAGAACGTCTGATCGCCCAGAGAATCAAGGAAATCGCCCGCGAGCACGGGGTGCCGGTTATCGAGGACAAGCCGCTGGCCCGCTCGCTGTTCAAAATTTGTAATGTCGGCGACTTCGTTCCCGAAAAACTGTATCGCGCCGTGGCCGAGATTCTGGCTCACGTCTACCGCCTCAAGGGAAAGGTATTCGGGTAAGCCATGGCCGGTAGCAAGAGCATACTCAACGGCCTGAGTTCACGCGCCGACATCGCCCTGGCGATCGTGGTCATCGGCATTATCACCGTCCTGGTGATTCCGATACCGTCCGTCCTGCTCGACTTTGCCCTGGCCTTTAATATCACCTTCTCGCTGGTGGTGCTGTTGACCACGCTCTATGTCAAGGAGCCGCTTGATCTGTCCGTGTTCCCCGGTATGCTGCTGATTGTCACCCTGATGCGGCTGGCCCTGAACGTGGCCTCGACCCGGATGATTCTGGGCGACGCCTACGCCGGTGAAGTGATCAACTCGTTTGGTAACTTCGTGGTGCAGGGGAATTACGTCGTCGGCTTCATCGTGTTCGTTATCCTGGTGATCATTCAGTTTGTGGTCATCACCAAGGGCGCCGGCCGAATTTCTGAGGTTGCCGCTCGCTTCACTCTCGACGCCATGCCCGGCAAGCAGATGGCCATTGATGCCGATCTCAACGCCGGTATTATCAACGAGGATCAGGCTCGCGTGCGCCGTGAAAAGATTTCGCGCGAGGCCGACTTCTACGGTGCTATGGACGGTGCCTCCAAGTTCGTACGCGGTGATGCTATCGCCGGTATTCTGATCACCCTGATCAACATTATCGGCGGCTTCATTATCGGCGCCGCCATCAACGGCATGTCGCTGTCCGAGGCCCTGAGAACGTACTCCCTGTTGTCAATCGGTGACGGTCTGGTTACCCAGATTCCGGCTCTGCTGGTGTCGACTGCTTCCGGTGTGATTGTCACCCGGGCGGCCTCCGAATCCAACATGGGTACCGATCTGTCAAGACAGCTTACTCGTCAGCCGCGCGCGATCATGATCACCTCGGCCGTTCTGATTCTGTTCGGACTGGTACCGGGGATGCCGACCCTGACGTTTGTCGTGCTGGGTCTGGCCGTCGGCGGAGTGGGCTATGCCACCCGTCAGGCGCAGCAGCGGCTGGCTGCCGAGAAACAGCAGGAGAAGAAAGCGGCTGCGGCTGCCAAACCGGCTGAGCGTGAGGAACGCACCGAGGACCTGCTGAAAGTTGATACTATCGGGCTGGAGATCGGCTACGGTCTTATCCCGGCCGTTGATGCCAACCAGGGCGGTGACCTGCTGGAGCGAATCGGTTCCATTCGCAAGCAACTGGCAGCCGAACTCGGCATTATCGTACCGCCCATCCGTATCCGCGACAACGTCCAGTTGAAGCCGAACGAATACCAGGTGAAAATCCGCGGGATCAGGGTAGCCGGTGCCGAGCTGATGCTTGACCATCTGCTGGCGATCAATCCCGGTTTTGTTGAAGAGAAGCTGGATGGTTTTGATACTGTCGATCCGGCCTTTGGTCTCTCCGCAACCTGGGTGATCCCGGCGTTGAAGGATGTTGCCGAGGCCCGGGGCTTCACGGTAGTTGAGCCGACCGCCGTGCTGGCTACCCATCTGACCGAAGTGGTGCGCGATGCTGCCGCCGAAATGGTCACTCGTCAGGATATCCAGCACCTCGTCGAAACCCTCAAAGAGGATGTTCCGGCTCTGGTGGAATCGGTCATTCCCGAAGTGGTGTCGTTGGGCACGCTGCAGAAGGTGTTGCAGGCGCTGCTGAAGGAACGGATTCCGGTGCGGGATCTGACCACGATTCTGGAGACGGTGGCGGATTACTCAGCTATTACGAAGGACACCGATGTCCTCGCCGAATACGCCCGCATGGCGCTCAAACGTCAAATCACGGAGCTCTACAAGGACAATTCGGGGCGGGTCAACGTATTCACAGTCGATCCGGCCCTGGAGCAGCAGATGGCCGATGCCGTTCAGAGCACCAAGCAGGGTTTGATGATGCTCCTGGATCCCGCAATCACCGATGCCGTGTTGAAATCGATCGGGCGCGAGTCCGAGCGCATGCAGGCAGCCGGTGTGACCGCCGTGTGCATCTGCTCCCCGAACATCCGCCTGGCCCTCCGCCGACTGGTTGAGGCGAGCTACCCGAATCTGGCGGTGGTGTCCTACAATGAAATTCTCTCCAATGTCGAAATCGTGTCAACCGGAATGGTGAGGTTGCAAAATGATCATTAAGTCATTCGTCGCAGAATCCTCGTCGGCCGCCCTCAAACAGGTGCGTCGCGAGATGGGCGGCGACGCTGTCGTCCTCAAGACCCGCCAGGTGCGGAGTGACGACGGTATCTCCCGGGTGGAAGTAACCGCCTGTCTCGATAAGCCGACCACGGGCCAGTCCTCGGTGGCGCTGGCCGATCGGAAGCCGGCGGTGGCCCCGATCGCTGCGCCGACAACCGGATCGCGCCTGGCGCCGGACGTGATCGAGGAACCGATGATCCCGGCGGCTACCGCTGCTCTGATCAACGACAGTCGTCTCGACGGATTGGAAGCCAAACTGGATCGACTGCTCAGCCTGCAGGTCCTGCACACGACCGGTATTCGCCCGGACACCCGGGTGATGGAACGAGTCGTGACAGCTTTGCGGAGCAGCGATACGCCCGACGAATTCATCACCGGCCTGCTGGGCGGTTTCGACGGCAGCTCCGACGAAACGATGGTCACGGAAGACGGCGTTTACAACGCGCTGGTGACCCGCATCACGGAGGCCCTCGATCCGGTGACGCCGTCGGCCGGCGATCGCGTGCTGGCGATGGGGCCGGCCGGTACCGGCAAAACCACGTTCATTGGCAAACTGGCCTGTGACCTGGTAACCCGCCGGTCGACCGCCGTGAAGCTGATGTCCCTGGATTCGCACAAAGTCGCCGCGCGTGATGAAATCGAAAGCTATGGTGAACTGCTCGGAGTCGACGTCATCGCAACCGATGACGATGTGAAAAAAAGCATTGATAACGAGAAGGTCGTGTTGATCGACTCGGCCGCCCTCTCGGCCGACAAGGGCCGGGCCGATGTCCTGGCCGGGGAAATCGCGCGAGTGGCACCGACCCACCGCCTGATGATTCTGTCGTCCCTGACCCGCTACCGGGACCTGGTTCGTCAGATTGAAGCCGCCGCATCCCTGGCGCCCACCCATTTGGTGGCCACCATGACCGATCTCACAGACTGCTGGGGCGCCGTGATTGCGGCCGCCGTCAAAACCGGTGTCAAACTGGCGCTGGTATCCAACTCACCTCTCTCCACCACCATGGTCGAGACACCGCAAGCCGAAGCCATTGCCTCCGTGATGCTGCGGCGGGAGGGGAAGCATGACTGATAACAGATTTTCGATAGGGCTGACCGAGGGTATCGGCTTCGGACCGCGCATGATTTCCGTTCTGTCCGGAAAAGGTGGCGTGGGCAAGTCCGTGATCGCCTTCAATCTGGCCCATCAAATTGGCCTGAGCGGCCGGCGGGTGTTGCTGGTGGATGCCGACTTTAGTTGCGGCAATCTGCATATCCTGGCCAATGTGGCCGCCGAATACGGTGTGATGGAGTTTGCCACCGGCAAGTTGTCGCTCGCCGAAGCGGTGACCCGCTGTGCTCACTCCGTTGATCTCCTGGCCGCGGCCAACGGTGGGGTGACGAATGTTGACACGAGCCTTGTCAGCACGCTGGCGGCGCGCCTGCGGCACCAGGCCGGGAACTACGATCTGATCATTCTGGATCACGGGTCCGGCGTTTCCGACCCCGCCACGGTCCTGGCTCATGCCTCTGACCTGAACGTTCTGGTTCTGATACCGGAGCTTACTTCGATTGCCGACTGCTACGGGCTGGTGAAATATCTCTACAACGCCAACGCCAACATTGACTGTCGCCTGCTGGTAAACCGCGTCCTGTCGGACGATGAAGCGGAGTACGTGCAAACCAAGTTTGCGGCGACCGCCGAGCGGTTTTTGCGCCGGGTGCCGGGTTTTCTGGGCCATGTGCCGGAGGATATCGATGTTCGGCGTTCCGTGGGCAGTCAACGACCGGTGATCGACATAAACAGTCAAGCTCTTGTGGTGCAGGCGCTTACTCGCGTCATGCCCGCCGTGACCGGTCCCGCAGTCGATACGGCCCCGGTCAACCGAATTGAGACGATAAATAACGAACCGGCAACAGCCGATATATGGGGATAGCGTTCAAAATGGCTATGACAACGAAAGAAGCTCCAAAAAAGCGCGGGCGCAAGCCCGCTGCCGCCGCCGCTACCGAAACAACAGCCGTAGCGGTGTCGCCTCGGACCCGCAAGTGGGAAGTCACGGTTCGCGATTGGGCCCGGTATCGGAAAAATCCGACCCACGAGATCCGTCAACGGCTGCTCAACAAGTACGTGCCCCTGGTGCGCAATGTCGCGGCCCGTATGGCCATGGGTTTCCCTCGTTCGGTGGAGTTGACCGACCTGATCAACACCGGTGTGATCGGTCTGGTAGAGGCTTTTGGGAATTTCGATCCGGAACGCGGCGTGAAGTTTGAAACGTACGCCGTCCCCCGGATTCGCGGCGCTATTCTGGACGAGCTCAGGGCCCTGGACTGGGTGCCGAGATCGACCCGGGCGAAGTCTCGGGAAATAGATCGCGCGATGGTCTCGCTGGAAAACGAACTGGGCCGTCAGCCGGAGAAACCGGAACTGGCCGAACGATTGAATTTTACTATGGACGAACTGCATAAGGCGCTCGATGACGTGTCCTGTACCAACATTCTCTCTCTGGACGAAGTGGTGTACCCGGAAGATGACAATCGCCAGGTGCCCCGCATCGAGACGGTTCAGGAACAGGGCAAGCCGAGCATCCTGGGTGAAATCGAGAAGGGCGAAATGCGCTCCTTCCTGGTAACGGCGATTGACCGGCTGACTGAGCAGGAAAAGCTGGTGATCGGTCTGTATTACTTTGAAGAACTTACGCTGAAGGAGATCGGTGAAGTAATGGTCATATCCGAATCGCGAGTATCGCAGATCCATACCCGGGCGGTGAAAAAGCTGCGCGGCATGGTCAAAGAGCGATTCGCCATGACCGCCTGAGTATCGCCGATTCCGCCAACGCGGAGATAACATGGCTGAAGCTGATTCAGTAGAACGCGCCGGATACGTCGTTCCCGGCAGAATACAGCAGGCACAGCAGAGTGCACGCGACAGACGACAGGAGTTTGCGCAGGCCCTCAAGGACAAGATGGAAGAAGAACGACGAAAAAAGAGAAGAAAGAATAAACAGGATGAGTTGGTGTTGCAGACCCCGGACGACGCAGGCGACGATACTGTCGCGGCTGTTGCCGAAGACCCTGGTCAGGAGCAACCTGAAGAAGAGGCGACCGACACTCCGGAGCCGTCGGACACCATTGACGATACTGCAGATGGAGACGCGCAGGAGGACACTGCGCCGGCACACATAGACGTGCGAGCCTGATAGGAACGGGACAAGGAGAATAAACATGGATGTGCTTCAAAATCACGCAATTGACATCGGAATAAACATACTCGGGTATTTGCTGGCTGCCGGTTTTGGCATGGTGATCTATTCCATGTTTCGCCGGCGTCGTCCGGAGGCAGCCGCAGTCGCACCGACCGCGGCAGTTACGATATCCACCGCCCTGCCCGAGGCAGCCGAAACGCCGAGCACTCCGACTTCCGGACCGCGCAAAGTCGATCGCAACATCGAATTTCTGGATCTCCGTGGCTGTGATTCGCCGCAGGTGGCCGAGGATGTCGCCCGGGCGACGGCCAAACCGGCCGCATCGGGCCGACGCGACCGCGCCGAGATCATTCGTATTGCGCGCGAGATGTTGAAGGCGGGGGCGCCCTCTGAGGCGATCAAACGGACCCTGCCGGTTTCAGACGGCGAATTAGCGCTGCTACAAAGTGGTAACAAGAGGTAATTGCTGGAGATATATATGCCAAACGACAGCCCATTTTTACAGTTCAAGGTTGAATGCCCCATCTGCAAAACCATCAACGAGTTTGAGCAGATCAAAGTAGGGGCGTTCACCGAAGGCGGCCGGGACACAGACTTCTGTCCCCAGGATATTGAATGGCGTATTGCCAAATACCAGGCCCACAATCCGTTGCTGTACTTCACGGCATCCTGCAGCAATTGCTTCTACACCCGCGAATTCAACCATGCCTACCGTGACTGGAAAAGCGACAACGCCTTCCGTACCTATCGTCTGAAGGCCATCAAAGAGCGCCACCTGGAACAACTGTCGACGGCGGATTCGATCTGCAGCAGCCTGGGACAGGCGATCGATTTGCAACGCTTCCCCAATGAGTCAGCCATCATCAAACTGCTGCTGGCCGTATTCGACGAACAGCTCGCCGAACACCAGAGCAATCTTGATCTCGGACGGTTCTACCTGCGCATCGGATGGGTGTTCCGCGGTCTTAATACGGGCGAGAACCCGAGCCAGACCCTGCTCGGCAGCCTGCTGCGCGATATCGATTCCAAGTATCAGCAGGTAGTGACGAACACGGACAAGGCCAACGCTGATATGGCGCAGCTGGAAGCCAGCGTGCGTGCGCATTTCGAGGCCGAACAGATTCCGGCCGAGTTGCAGTCACAGATGTTCGGCTTCCGGGACCGCTTCAACGATGAATTGCAGAATCTTCAACAGAAGGTCAACGCTCCCACCGAGCAATTGATCGCCTTTCAGACGATGTTTGATGAATATCGAACGATGCTGCTCGGCAGCGGCTCGGGTGATGCAGCCATGCCCTTCGGCCAGCACCCGTCATTCGCTGATTTCCTCCTGAGCATGAGAAAGCAGTGGGATGGTATCGTTACCGGGGAACGGGACGCAATGGAAAAAGCCATTCACTTCTACAAAAAGGCGTTTGCCTCGGGACGTGAGATTGCCCCGGGCGCCCAGCAGATACAGGCCTCGTACCTGATCGCCGAGCTGTCTCGTCGCGTCGGTGATCACGACGGTGCCAAGCAGTTCTTCACGAGTACGATCAAGACCGGGCAGGAGTTTATCTACCAGCACCGGCGCGATCAGTCCAAAACACAACTGGCCAGGAAAATACTGGAACTGGCCATAGAACAGGGAAGAGCTAACCTCGCGGCAGCCAAGCCGGCATAACGAAACGGAACGATGAGCGGGACGCACACACATCAAACGGGCATGCGCGACGGGCTGAAAGTATGGGAACGTCTGCGCATCATAACGGGAGAAGGATCCTCCGCGGGCGTCTACACTGCGCGTATTGAGGACGTGATCAACGGCGGCATAGTGGTGGACAACCCGGAGTTTGTCTCCGGCAACACGCTGCTTCGCCAGGGCATGGCCGTGGTCGTGCAGGTGACGCGCGAGGATGCGGTGTATCAGTTCCATTCACAGGTAAGATCCCAGGGCAGCGGCAAACTGAAACGCGTTATCCTGACGCCGCCGACCCGGATGCAGCGGGTGCAGCGACGACTGTTTGCGCGTGTGGAAATATCCTCGCGCGTCCGGTTCGCCACGTATTATCCCGGTTTTGAATGGACCGATTGGCGTGAGAAAACGCCGTGGTCTGACAGTTTCCTCGTAGACATCAGCGGCGGTGGAGCGTTGATAAAAACTCCGGAGTCGGTTCCCGACGGTTCCCTGCTGCTGGTGGAGATAGAGCTGTTCGCCCAATCCAACCTGCCGGAAGTCGTGTTCAGTCAGAGCCGTCGCCATGTGCGGGCCGACAAGGACTGGCTCTGCGGTGTTGAGTTCATTCTGGCCGCCGATCTCGGCCGTCACGTCAATCAGGGCGAATTGAAACGCATGCCCGAGGAACTCAGGCAGTTCACCGGTCGCAAACAGGACGCTCTGGTAACGCATCTCTTCCAAAAGCAAATCGAACAGCGTCAGAAAGGCCTGATCTAAGATGTCCGCCGCACGCAATTCAGGTCCGGAGATCAACTCGCCGATCACGCTGGAACTGGACTATTCCGTGCTGGTCGGCAGATCCATCCGCATCTACTCCCGTCAGTTCGCCGGACAGGCGTTGGAGAGCAAGGTGCTGTCAGTTACCGATGGCAGACTGCTGGTGGAGAGCGGCGTGCGACACCAGCAGATCGGTTGTTTGGTGAACAATCAAACCACCGTGTTGCGGTTCGAATACAAGGGCCAGGAAATTGCCGTGCGGGCGCAGTTGCAGCGTACTGCCGGCGGCCGGTGTTACTTCCGGCTGTCCCAGGATGTCGCCCCGCTGGCGCAACGACGCTTCCAGCGCCGCGACCTGCCGTTCGCGGTCCGTCTGGCAACCTTCCCCCGGGCCGGGTATCGCCATCGCAACCTGGCCAACCTGCGCTGGCTCCAGACCGAATTGGTGAATTTCTCGAGCGGCGGTGTGCTGGTCGATGTCCCGGCCGTGCTCAGCGTGGATGTGATGCTGTTGATGAACATCGAGGCACCCATGCTCGACTTGCCGCAGCTTCTTCTCGGACAGGTCCGTCATTGTCACCCGACCGAGGACCTGCATTTTCGTGCCGGAGTTGAATTCGTAGTGAGGGAGACGTGTCGCAAGATCTTTTCTGTCGATCAGATGCGAGCCTTTCCATCCTCGCTATTCGCGTATACATCGCGGGACCGCGAGGTCCTGAACAAAAAGCTCATTCTTCGGAAATCAGACGACGTGGGCTCAAACCCCACAGACAGGAGATAGACATGGATACTACTGAGAACGCGACAGCCAACCGTTCAGCCGCCAACGCTGCCGACGCCCTGACCGGCACCGAACCGTTTGAGGTCGAATACGAGCAGAAACGACGGTTTGTCCGCCTGGAGATTTCGTCACCGATGTCAATGCGCAAGGTGCGCGACAGCCGCGGCAACCTGTGGCCGGAGGGCGATCACCAGGTGATCCACGGTGAGATTCTCAATATCTCGGCCGGCGGTGTACTGGTGGATCTGGAACAGGCGCTGAATACCGGAGACCTGGTATCGATGCACTTCACGCTGAACGGCGTTGAGGGGCTGGACAATGTTCTCGGCAGTGTGAAACGTATTGAACCCTGCGATGACTGCTTTGTGGCCGGCATAGAATTCGTCTCCAGGGATTATCTTCTGGATCAT
>Ga0180007_10005395_pt1 | contig 12954 bp, 13 predicted proteins | sample MM_PC_MetaG_FD_121122 | JGI IMG/M metagenome (GOLD analysis project Ga0180007, IMG submission 121122) | Groundwater microbial communities from the Aspo Hard Rock Laboratory (HRL) deep subsurface site, Sweden - MM_PC_MetaG | ecosystem: Environmental > Aquatic > Deep subsurface > Groundwater... | reverse complement strand
TTTAAGAATCTGTCTTTGTAAACCAACTTCATACTGATTATTTATTTGTGTTTGAATCATACAAATATTTAATCAGTATACATATTTATACCTTTCTGAACAACGCCGAAAAATGGAAATAAACATAATACCAAAACTTAAACTACTATTTGTATGTAACGCAGGATTGCATAGAAGTGCAACTGCGGCTGAGATCTATGCTAAAAAAGGCTATGAAACCAAATCAGCAGGTTGCTGGGCAGAAGGAGAAAGATTTCTCACTGAAGAAAAGCTTGAATGGGCAGATATAATAATCTGCATGAAAGAAGAACACAGAAAATGGATTGCAGACAACCATCCAAAAGAATATATGATGAAGAAAATAATAACATTGGATATACCAGATGTTTATAGAGTGAATCAAGAAGAATTAGTTGTTTTATTACGCAAATCTCTTTCTATTCTTAAATAATCCTTATTCTTCATCAAACTCTGTCAACACATTCCATGAACTGCACTTGTTACCGGTGTTGTTGCTTCTCGCTCTAAAACTTGAAAATATTTCTTTTTAGAAGGATCTTTTTTTACTTGTTTTTGTGCGTACTTGCTTTGTAGGGGTTTATCTTCTTCGTCTAGCAAGTATATTCCTTGCCCTATTTGTATTGTTTCAATCATTTTAGTTGTGTATCCTTGACTTAATCCATTTTTCAATGAGTAGAAGTTTGTTTGGATTATATATTCCTGTCTTTGCATATTCTTCTAATGCTTGTTTCTTATGATGTGTTGGGTATGCGTCACCCCAATTTCTTGGAAAGATAGTCTTTGATTCCTCGTACAATCCCTTAATTTTTTGCAAGGTCTTTTCATCAGCTAGTTTTTTCTCAGACTCAAACAATAATCCCTCGTATTCTTCTTGTATTCTTTCCTTTATCTCATCTTCAATCTCAAAGTCTACATTCTGCGTGGCTTGGGCGTATAATTTTTTATTCATAAAAAAGAAAAAATATTCTTATTTAAATAAATTCTTGACAAAAATATTCTTAAAAGAATATTGCTTGTATATATTTGTCCCATCTCAATAACAGTCCCAAACAGCCTTTTTTCTTTGTTTGTCGTCTTTAAACCTTGTTTTCTGACTATTTTTTCGTTTTATTTTTCTCGACAGTGTTTTTGTTAAAGGCTATACTTTGTATATACCTGAAATGGTTTTATTCTCTGAATTCTTTCGCAAGTTTTTTATAGTAAAACACTTCCTTTATTGTCAATAAAACTTTAGAATATTTTTATTTTTTTGAAATGAAACTAAGGTTTGCTGGAGGCGATGTTAAATGATAAATCAGTTCGCTCGGGGCATTTATATTTTAGATAAATTCTTTAAGATTACGAACTTTATATATCTTCATAATCAATTAACTTCCTCTAGAATAGTTGTAAGTAGCTTTATAAATTCTTTAGTGTCTGCAAAATAATTTGGATATGCTTTTTTTAGTTCAACCATGTTGTCAGCTCCAACAAGAACAACATCATATTCGCTTTTTCCATAAATTTTCTTTTCTATCTGAGCATACATATCTATTGCTTTTTTCTCTTCTTTTCTTGAGAATGCCGTTATAGTAATCTTTTCTTGTATTGTGTCAAGTTCCAGTACGAAAAATTCTTTTTGTTTTTCTGATTTAAGATCTTCAAATTGTCTTAGAGATTCATTCCATTTTCTCATTCTAGTTATTATGTTTAATTCTTTTTCTTTTTCTTTTATAAGATTGTATAATACTTGTTTGTTCATCGGAGTGTTTGATACGATAGGACAATTCTCCATCTTCGCAAATGCAGAACTAAGAAGTCTAAAGAATTCATTCCACTTAGCTTCACCTTCTGCGGATTTTAATACCTGGCCTATAAACAAACTTGTTGTTTCTACGGCAGTCGCCCATATATGCTGTAGTTGAGATCTTAATTGCACTTCAATAAGGAGACCATTGTATTCTTTTCGTTCCCTATCACTTTCATACTTATATACTAAATGTACACTTCGATACCCATCAATTTTTGGATAAGTAATATAATCATACTCTTTTATCAATTTATGCCTTAACTTGCTTTTGTGATATTGTTCTTTAAGTTGCCAAACATTCTTTATTGATCGTACTATTGCTCGACAACCAGCAATATCTTGCATTCTAGAAAGCTTAATCTTTCCTTCCTGAAACTCATATGTCCTATTGAGTTTTTTTATTATGGACGGAACCCTTTTTAATCGCTGTACAGTTATTGATTTCCGGTCAATTTTTTCAGAGTAGTTTTTTAGCGTTTTCTTAAATATGTGCAAAGGATAACTATGTGCACCCCTCCATTGGCCGAGTATCTCAAGTGCTTCATTCTTATCTTCTTCAGTAATTTCTTTCTTTGAAAGTGTGATTCCAGCTTTATCAGTTTGAGATCGAGAGTATTTTTTTGGATTAAGTAGTTTCATACAACTTCAATAATGGTTAATATTTATAAATATTTGCATTTTGAGAGGAGAAACTAAAAATTATTTATTCAAACGCGGGAAAAAAATTAATTTCATTCAGCCTCTAAAAAAAGAGTTATTGAGAAATAATAAATTATTAGAAGTGTATGAATGCGGGAAAAAATGCTCTTATAAAATCCAAAACAAGGTATTTGTTTGATTCTTAAAGAAAAAACACCCGCGCAAGTGAAGACATACAATAAACAATATCTTAACTTATATCTGAAGGTTTTCATCTCACTGAAAGGCTTTATAAATGAACTGAATTTGAAAGAACAACTTTTACTCTTTTAGTTAAGCTCTAAATGGTAAAGTAATCAAATAGTTTCGCTCGGGGCACTTCTAATAACTAAACAACTTTTTGGGCTTTTTCATCCGATAAAGCTATAAAATTTATTCTTATTCTAAAAAATTATGGATTTAAAACAAATGCAATTAGAATGAAAGTTTGGAATTTATTCCCATCTAAAGCAGATGATAAATCAGATATTTATTGTACTAACAAATGGATTTTTTCAAATCATCTTAATCCCATGATTGATGTTACTAATAGTTTATGCGAAAAATATGGTGCTGATAAGAATATTTGTGAACTTGCTTGTTTGCTACACGATACAGGTTTAGTTTATATTAAAACCACTATAAAGCGTAAAACACTAAATGCTTAATATATGTCTCACCGGAGGCTTTTTTTATAAAAACCTTTATATTGTGGTTTTTAATTTTTCTTTTATATGATTAAGAAACCTGAACTTATGGCTCCTGTAGGAAGTTTTGAAATGCTTCAAGCAGCAATTGATTCGGGTGCTGACTCTGTTTATTTTGGAGTTAAGGATTTGAATATGCGCGAAATGGGCAGTTCAAACTTTACTTTTGATGAGCTGAAAGAAGTTGTTTCTCGTTGCCATGACAACAATATGAAAGCTTATCTTACAGTTAACACGATTATTTATGAGGGAGAGGGGAAACTCGTGGATAGCATTCTTGCAGCTGCAAAAATTGCTGGTGTCGATGCAATTATTGCATGGGATTTTTCTGTACTTAAAAAGGCAAAAAAATTAGGTTTTGAACTTCATCTTTCAACACAGGCTTCTGTTTCTAATTTTGAGGCTTTGAAATTTTATTATGATTTCGGTGTTCGGCGATTTGTGCTTGCAAGGGAACTTTCTCTTCCTGAAATTAAAAAGATAAAAAAGAAAATTACTTTGTCCAAACTTGATGCTCAGATTGAGTGTTTTGTGCATGGTGCTATGTGTGTTGCAGTTTCCGGTCGTTGTTTTATGTCTCAGTTTAATCATTGTAAATCTGCTAATCGTGGTCAGTGTTTACAGGCTTGCAGACGTAAGTATAGAATTATTGATGATGAGGAAGGAACTGAACTCGTTTTGGATAATCACTTTGTGATGTCTCCTAAAGATCTTTGCACGATGCCTGTTTTTGATAAACTCATATCTGCAGGTATTGATGTCTTTAAAATTGAGGGGCGTGCTCGTTCTCCGGAGTATGTAAAAATTGTTGTCGAGTCTTATCGCGAAGCAATCAATGCTTTTTTTGATAAATGTCTTTCTGCTAATTTGAAGAAACAACTTGTTTTGAAGATGGAAAAAGTTTACAATCGTGGCTTTAACACTGGCTTTTACATGGGTTATCCTTTGGATTCTTGGGCTGGTGTTTATGGTTCAAAAGCAACGACGCGTAAGGTTTTCTTGGGCAAGGTTAATAATTATTATAATAAACTTGGTGTTGTAGAGGTTTTATTGGAAGCGGGTGATGTTAATTTTGGCGACTTGTTTTATGTGATTGGTCCGACAACGGGTGTTTTAGAGGGTGTTGTTCCTGAGATGTTAGTTGATGATGAGGTTGTTTCAAGGGCTTTGAAAGGGGTGATTGTTACTTTTAAATGTTCAAAGGTTCGTGTTAATGATAAGTTTTTCAAGATTGTTTCTGTTGATGAAAACAAACAATTAACGCAATAAATCACTTCAGAGTAGTAAAAAACCGATATATTTAAATACTACTATTTGATTCTGATGTTTATGGTATTAGGAACTGAGCCTTCAGAAGATGAAAGTGAACCACTTATGATTAATACTATAATTGAAAATTCTTCTAGTTCTTCTGCTAATCCAGATGAAAAGCCTCGTTTTGACCAGTTCCTTCCAGATATAAAATTTATAGATGCTTGGTCGTTTAAGAATCATGATGTGTTTTTAGAGCTGAAGTTTGATTCTCCTCTTCAGGACTTGCCATTACTAGATTACTTACTTAATTCATTAGAGCAAGAGAAAATTCATATATCAAAAATAAAATCTAGTGATAAAGAGACAAAAATAAGTGCAGAAACAAAAGTTTTTAATTCCAAATTTACTGTTGGAACTAATTATGCTAGCGTTAATATTGAAAAGAGATGGGATGATTATAGTTCTTCAGTATTGTTGAAAATATTAAAAGATTATACAGATAAATACAAACAAATATCTGCTCAAAATGACGTTAAGAGAAATATTCTTTTAGACTACAAAATAGAAAATGAAAAGGGATTCTTGGAAGACCCTAATACCACAAACAATTTCTTACCGCCTCAAAATCTTATCTGCAGATGGGTTGATAAAAGTTATAAATTAAGAGGTTTGTTGAAATTTAAAAAAGATTTTTTTGTGCCAGAATTAAGTTATGCATTATTAAAAGACTTTGACATACCAATTAATGGTATAAAACATGTTAAAAGAACATTAGTTATTTCTGGAAAAACAAGTTCTTTTAATTATAATATGAATTTTACAAATCTTAATTTTAATGGTTATTTGGATATGATGGATAATCATGATAGTGTCGAATTGCGCATAAATAGAATACAATCAAAAAGAAGCAAGACAGAAATCGCTTTGGTTCGTGGTGTTCTTATGTCTTACTGTAAAGCCTACAATACTGTTGAAACAACACCTTCGAACAAGAAATAGTTTTTTCTTCTAAAGTTTTTTAAATCCGGGTTCATAACCATTATTTTATGATTGTATCAATACATCAACCGACTTATCTTCCATACATTGGTTTTTTTGACAAGATGAAAAAATCCGATGTTTTTGTTTTATATGATACAGCACAATTTGTAAAAAATGAGTTTCACAACAGAAATCAAATAGTAACCCGGAACGAACCATTATGGCTTACTGTTCCTGTGTCAAAGGATTCTTATTTGCAGCCCTTATTCAAAGTCAAAATTAGCAATCAATCCTTTTGGCAGAGAAAGCATTTAAAGTCAATTGAGCAATCTTACAGTAAGAAACCTTTCTTCTCAAAATTCTTTCCAAAACTGAATTCAATTTATGAAGACAAATATGATTTCTTGCTTGATATTAATATTCGATTGATTGAAGAAATAAAAGATTTTTTTGGAATTAAAACAAAAATTGTGAGAGCAAATTACTTAGATTATGACAGATCTCTCAAATCAACAGATGCAATAATTAGTATTTGTAAAACTCTTGGTGCAGATACCTATCTTTCTGGCGATGGTGCAAGGGCATATATAGAAACGGACAAGTTTAAAGATTTAAATTTAGAATTTCAAAATTTTAAGCACCCAATATATAATCAACATTTAAAAGGAAAAAATGAATTCGTCCCGAATCTGTCCGCAGTAGATTACTTATTTAATGAGGGGTCAAAAGATTGGTAATTGTCTTTCTCAATCTCTGATTTTTTCAAAGCTCTTATTTTAGATATTCTGATGCTAAAATTTAATAAAAACACGCTCATTAGGACAAATATTATTTTTATGATTGTTTTATTATTCTTATTTTTTTTGGATTATTTAATTTTTTTGAATTATTTTATAATATAATTGGGTCTATTATGTTCATTTGGTTGTTTTCTTTTAATAGCATATTCACTATTTCTGGGTCGCTTAGAAATGCTTCTCTTTTTATATCTTCAATTATGTAGTAAACTTGTTTTTCATTTACTGGGAATTTTTGTTCTAATTTTTCAAGGAAATCTTCAAGTTCTTTTACATGTTTAAACACTGCATCTATTAAATAATCGTATCCATTGTTAATTTTGAATAATGAATTAACATTTTCTTGGCATTGTAGATATTTTTTTACTTCTTCCCGATCGGTTATATTTACTTTGATAGTTATGTTTGCTCTGCAAAGATAGCCGAGTTTTGTAAAATCTATTAGTGTTGTGTGTTTTGTTATCAAACTTTTTTCTAAGGTTTTTAATTTGTCGTATAATGTTGATATTGGAATATCTGTTCTTTTACTTATTCTTGTTAATGTTTCTCTTGCGTTTTGTCTTAAGTGGGTTAAAAATAAGAGATCTTTTTTTTGCATAATAATCACCTTTCGTTTTTTTCGAATTTTTTCCGTTTCTTTCGGAAAATTAATTCTATTGAGACTTAGTATAATTATATAATTTTTTCTTATAATTTATATATTTGCTTATAATTATATACTATCGAAATATTTATATAATCGTTTGTCTTAATAAAAAAATGAAAAGAAAAATCATTCAACTCGCCGGAAAAACACTTGTAGTATCACTGCCCATCAAATGGGTGAAGGAGAAAGGAGTGAAAAAAGGCGATGAGATAAACCTGCTTGAAACCAAAACAGGTCTCTTAATAGAAACAAAAGAAAATGAAGGAAAGGAAGAAATAGAAGAAATAGAAGTGGACATAGCTCAACACGAAGAATTATTAAACAGATATGTTGGTGCGCTCTACAAAGCAGGGTATGACAAAATAAAAATTTTCTTTAAAAATAAGAAGCAATTAGAAATAATAGACCAAACCATAAAAAAATCTTGCATAGGCTTTGAAATAATAGAAGAAACAAATAACAGTATATTGATAGAACGACTCTCAAAAGCACAAGCAGATGAGTTTGAAAAAGTGCAGAGAAGATTGTTTCTATTCTTATTGGGTGTTGCACAAGATAGTCTGGAAGCAATAATAAAACAAGATTATGAAGAGTTGGAAAAAATTATAAAACGAGATGATAATATTAATCGGTTCTCAGATTTTTGTAGAAGAATAATAAACAAGAAATTATACACCGGAAAAATGAAAACAGCACCATTATATCACATATTTGTTCAACTAGAAAAACTTGGTGATTATTATAGAGAGATATGTAGAACTTTTCTAAAACATAAAGAACAAATAAACCCTAACATCACTGAAACATATAAAATGGTAAATGAATATGTTAGATTATTTTACGAATTATTTTATAGCTTTAATCTGGAAAAACTAACATTATTCAAAGAAAATAAAACAGCCATAAACAAAGAAATTGAAATTATCTGTGAAAAGAAATCTCAAATTAAAATTTTGTTTTTACTGCAAATTATCTTAGAAACAACCTTCGAAATGACCAGTTCATTATTGGTGTCACAGATTTAGACTATATCTCTTAGAAAATCATAATTGGCAGTCTTAAGATACTGTGCAAACAAGTCTTTAAGGGAACCATCCATATAAGACAAAGCCTTCTCAGCATATCTTTGTGCAGTTTCAAACTCACCTCTTGCAAGGTGTGCACCAGTTTCACAAAGACAAATATGAACACGATACTTTTGATAGTTTTCTTGAATTATGTTGGGAATTTTCGGATTTTTTTCAAAATCAACCAATTCATTAGTATAATGGTTAAGTAATTCTTCTTTGTTTAATTTATCAAACAATGGATTTTCTAACAATTGACTTATATCGTGTGTGGGGTCTCCAATGCAAACCTTTTCAAAATCAATAATTAATCCCCCTTCGAGAACATTTGTAGCGTAAAAATCTCCATGAATAAAAAAATTTAATTCACGCGTCATTTCCATAAAATAACTATACTCCATAAAAAATTCTTTTATTTCAGAGTTGAAAATTAAACGAGGACAAGCATCGTTTTTTTTCTTTAAAAAGCTACGTTTCAAAAATTCTTTATTGATTTCAAGTTTAGGTATCGTAATATTATATGTTTTATTTTCATCTGCTACTGTGAATATTTTTTTTTTAAATTTTTTCTTTAGTTCAATAGTGGCAAAATAATGAATTTTTGCAATACTTTCTAAAGCAGACTTAATATTTTGAATTATTATCTCTTCTTTTTCTTCACCATAAATATTATTACAAATATCTTGTAGATTCAAAGCTTTTTTTCTCTTCTGAAAAAAATATATCCTTTTATCTTTTTCAAAAAGAAGTAAAGGTTCGGGAACAATTATGAATTTTTCATCAATTATCCCATTTAAAACATCTGTTCCGTATAATCGTAAAGTGTTATCTAAAAAAAGACTTGTCGCATATTCTTTTGTAAGGCGTTCTTTTTCATGTGAAAACTTTTTTTTAGGATTATTTGTTTTTATTATATAAAGGTTTTCAGAAATTGGGTTTTCCAAATTTATTTTTACAGGATTGGATGATTGAAAACTTATGTCATTTAAGAGTTCATCTTTTTGATTCAATTCATTTGTTAAAACTCTGATAATAATTTTCATAATTTTTTCATGCTTGACAATATCTCCTTGTGCATCTAAAAGATTTGCAAGAATAGGTCCTGCGTTTGTAAAATCCTTTGTTTCTTCAAAATAGTCTTCAAGTGTGGATACTAATGAATCAATGTTTTGAAATTTTTCGAAAATAAGACTTAATAATGAAAAATATCTTTTTTCAGGTCCGTGCGAAAATGCCTTTAAGCCTTCTATAAGTGCTTCTGGTAAAAGGTTTTTTTGGAGGGCGAATAATCCTTTGCAATAATGTCCGAAACAATGATATGGGTTGATTTCATCAGCCTTGTTAAGAAACTCCTCAGCTTTTTTGATTTCATCAAGATGAAGATAACCCAAACCTGCATTTAAAAGAAACATGGGCTCTTTTGGTTCTTTTTCTACTGTTTCCAAATAATTTTCAAGAGCTTTGTCATACTCACCAATTCGAGAATAAATAACGCCTATGTTATTTGTCCAGTTAGGATTATCAGGCTCTAGTTTTTTGCATCTTTGGAAAAGTTTTATTGCATTATCATAATCATTTATTTCATCATATCTTTGTGCAGTAAAACTTAACAAACGAATATTCTCAGGGTCTTTTTCAATTTCTTTTTTTAAAGCTATCAACCCTTTTTTTTTAGATTTTTCAGATGAACAATGTATGCTATGCAAAAGACTTTTGTATCTTTTTTCTAGGCCGGAAGGTTGTCTATAATTCTCAATTTCAATTTTTTCAAAAAGATCTTCAAGACTTTTTTTTATATTAGAACGTATTTCATCCAATGATTTGTTTTCCTCTAAATCTTTCATTTTTTATTTTGGAAATGCATCTTTTTATTTAAATTTTAACAAATAAATCATAAAACGCACACAGAGCCTCTAAAACAGCTAAATTCGATGGGCTGAAATGCCAGAATTCCTACGTTTCAAGACCTGAAATCCCATTTTTCAATCGAAAAATATTTAAATTGAGTCAAATCAATAATTAATACAACTTCTCAAGTTGTTTTGAGGGTGGATATGAGTGATAAAATGACAGGAAATACAGATTATAATGCAAAAAACATAACAGTTCTAGGAGGTCTTGATGCGGTCAGAAAAAGACCCAGCATGTATATTGGAAGCACAAGTGAACGGGGTTTACATCATCTTATTTATGAAGTTGTAGATAACTCAATAGATGAAGCAATGGCTGGTGTTTGTACAGATATAAAGGTCATAATTCATAAAAATAATTCTGTTACAGTACAGGATAATGGGCGGGGAATACCTGTTGATGAACATCCAAAATTTAAAATGTCTGCAGTTGAAGTTGTAATGACAAAACTTCATGCAGGCGGTAAGTTTGATAAGGACACTTATAAGGTTTCAGGAGGACTTCATGGTGTTGGTGTATCCGTTGTAAATGCGCTTTCTGAGTGGTTAGAAGTTTATGTTGAAAAAGATGGTAAATCATATGTTCAAAGATTTGCTCGCGGAAAAAAGAAAACTGAATTAAAAGTTATGGGTAACTCTGATAGGAGAGGAACAACAGTTACTTTCAAGCCTGATCCAGAAATATTTTCTATAACAGAATTTTCATTTGAGACCGTTGCAACAAGACTTAGAGAACTCGCATTCTTAAATAAGGGTCTTAGAATAATTTTTGAAGATGAACGAGAAGACAAAAAGAAAGATTATTTTTTTGAAGGGGGAATTATAAGTTTTGTTGAATACTTAAATACAAATAAAACACCTCTTCATAAACCAATATATTTTAATCAAAATAAAGATGATGTGTTTATGGAAGTTGCTATGCAGTACTCTGGGTCATATTCTGAGAATGTTTTTTCATTTGTAAACAACATAAATACTCATGAGGGCGGAACTCATCTTTCAGGGTTTAAAACTGCTCTTACAAGAACTTTAAATAACTACGCTGAAAAAAACATGAATGGCAAAGCAATAAAACTTTCAAGTGATGATGTAAGAGAAGGATTGACTGCGATAATTTCAATAAGAATGCCTGAACCACAGTTTGAAGGTCAGACTAAAACAAAACTTGGAAATTCAGATGTTAAAGGAATCGTTGATAGTCTTGTAAGTGCAGGTCTTGTAATATTCTTAGATGAAAATCCTAAAGTTGCAAGAGACATCATAGATAAAGCTTCGAATGCAGCAAAAGCTAGAGATGCTGCAAGAAAAGCACGGGAACTTGTGAGAAGAAAGAGTATTCTTGAAACATCAACTCTTCCCGGAAAACTTGCAGATTGTTCAGAGAGAAATCCTGCTAATGCAGAGGTTTTTCTTGTTGAGGGTGATTCAGCAGGTGGAAGTGCAAAGCAAGGAAGAAACAAGGAGTTTCAAGCAATTCTGCCATTAAAAGGAAAAATTCTCAATGTTGAAAAAGCTAGATTGAACAAAGTTATTTCTAGTAATGAAATTATCATTATGATTACAGCTCTCGGAACAGGGATTGCTGAAGAATTTGATATAACTAAACTTCGATATCATAAGATAATCATTATGTGTGATGCAGATACTGATGGTAATCACATAACAACGCTAATACTGACTTTTTTCTTTAGATATATGCGGGATCTTGTTGAGGGTAAATATATTTATCTGGCTCAACCACCTCTTTATCTTTTGAAGAAAGGCAAGTCAAAACACTATGTTCAGACGGAAAAAGATAAAGTGCAATTGCTAAAAGAGTTGGGTTCGGGTGTAAGCATTCAGCGATATAAAGGTCTTGGCGAAATGAATCCTGATGAATTATGGGAAACAACAATGGACCCTGAACACAGAACTTTAAAACAAATAACAATTGAAGATGCTGTTGAGGCTGATCAAATGTTTTCTGTTCTTATGGGGGAAGAAGTGGAGCCTCGAAGAGCATTTATTGAAAAGCATGCAAAAGATGTTATTAATTTAGATATTTAATTCTTTTTTAATTCTTTTTTTTAACTTTATTTTAGGTTATAAATCTAATCATAACTTTTATAAATGCACCGTGTTTTCTGAGAATTCATGGCAAAGAAGAATTTAGCAACAAAAAAAATAAAGAAGAAGAAATGGTATCCTATTATTGCTCCAAAGATATTTAATGAAAAAGTTATCGGTGAAAGCTTGCTTGCAGAATCCTCTGCAATGGAAGGAAGATATATAACTATGAATTTAATGAATATTTTAGGAGATCCAAAAAAACAGAATACAAATATTCAGTTTAAAATTACAAAAGTTGTTGACGGTAAAGGTTATACTACACCTGTTAAATTTGAGTTATTGCCTAGTTTTATAAAACGTCTTGTTAAGCGTGGAAAAGAAAAGGTTTCTGATTCTTTTTTGGCTAAAACTGCTGATAATAAAATTGTCAGAGTTAAACCTTTATTTATAACTAATTCAAATACTCACAAATCTGTTCTTAGCAATTTAAGAATTTCAGGTAGAAAGCTTATCAGGGAAAAACTAGCTAAAAGTCCTTTTGATAATGTTGTTTCAGAACTTGTTAATTATCAATTTCAAAAAGATGTTCGTGCTAGTCTTTCAAAGATTTATCCTTTAAAGGCTGCAGAGATGAGGGTTTTAAAAATAGAGTTAAATAAGGCTGATATGAAGCTTCCTGAAGTAAAACTTGAAGAAGTTGCAGAAGTGGTAGGAGAAGAATCGGCTGAAGAAGAAGTTGAGGATGATGCTCTTGAAGAAGCAACTAAAGGTGATGTTCCTGAAGAAGTAACTGAAGAAAAAGCTGTACCTGTAAAGGAAAAATCCAAACCTTCAAAAGAATCTGTTAAGCTTGTTGAAGAAGATAAAAAAGAAGCAGATAAAAAATAATTTTTAAGTTTATTTCTATGTTTTTATCATTAGTTGTTAATTTCTGTTTTCCAGATTTCATCAGCTTTTTGCTGATAGAATGCTCTCATGTCGTTGATGTAGCTTTCTGTTTGAGTGAATACTGGATTGTTGATTATTGTTTTTATTAATATATTCATTCCGAAGCC
>Ga0180007_10005393_pt1 | contig 12961 bp, 12 predicted proteins | sample MM_PC_MetaG_FD_121122 | JGI IMG/M metagenome (GOLD analysis project Ga0180007, IMG submission 121122) | Groundwater microbial communities from the Aspo Hard Rock Laboratory (HRL) deep subsurface site, Sweden - MM_PC_MetaG | ecosystem: Environmental > Aquatic > Deep subsurface > Groundwater... | reverse complement strand
TCCCAAAGAGTATAATATAATTCATAAAAATTGTTTAAATGCGCAATAATAACAGAAAATGTTTTCATAATGGTTTTAAAGTTTTAGGGTCAACTTTAATATTATCATAATGTTCTGGCGGCGGATAAATCTCTCTATGAAAATGCTCTACGGCTTCTGGATAACTCCAATTCTTTCCCCAAATATGCTGGCAATAAATATCTCTTGCCCAGCCCATTTTTAACCCTTTTTGTTCTAATCTTAAATCAGCCGCCCTATTGCTAAATTCATTATCCCAACCAACTTCTTTAAGTTTAGCTGTTTTAAACATCATAAATGTTGCGCCAACGTGATTATTTTCTACTACTTCTTTATCTGTGTTAAACTTGGAATTATCAGCTCCAACCGCTATTTGCGGTCGCAAAGCAATTACATCAAACTCTGGGTATCTTTTTATCAAAGCAAGCTGTTGGGAAAGCCAATCTGGCGTTAAATCAGGGCATAACAAATCATTGTCAAAGAATACGCAGTATTCGCTATGCGTTAATTTTAAAGCAATGTTTCTGGCAAATTCTAAACCATAATTGCGGTCAAGTAAAATAAGATTTTCAATATATCCACCTTGTTTTAATGACATTAAATTTTTAACTGTTTCATCTTTTGAACCATTATCTACAACAGTTAAACGATAACCAAAAGTTAAAGTGCGACCAAACAAATAATCTAAACATTTTTCAGTTAATTCCCAACGATAATAAGTAGTCGTGATTAAATCAATCCGTCCATCATCTTCATTGACATTTTGCTCAAAATATTGTTTTTCTTGGTCAGTCATAATAATATTATATTATATATAAATTAAATCTTATTATTATAGAGGGACTAAAATTTGGGGATAACTTTGTTTTTTGTTTATTTTAAAACAATTTTAATCTGTTTAATCTGTGGATAACTTGTTGATAAAGATGTGGATAAAAAGTTGATAACTTTAACCTTAAAAACTTACACACAAGTTATCAATAACTTATCCACAGGTTATTAACTTTTTTTCCATTAACACTCTTTTAATCTTATATCCAGCGTTGCGATAAGACCGCATTGCTTGTTTATTAGCAAAAGAAGCTCCCAATCTAATCTCTTTTGCTCCATTATCTTTTGCCCAATTATCAACTATTTTAAGCAATACTTGTCCATAGCCCTGTCCTCTAAATTCAAGAATTAAATGGATATAATGCAAATCGCAATAATGATAATCTTTATAAATATCAAAAATAAGTTTAAGCCAAAGAAAACCAATCTGTTGTTCTTGAAATTTAATTATCCACATTGCCGCTTTTTCACCTTCACCTATTCTATTAAATTGTTCTTCTAAAGAAATTAAAAATAATTTTGGTTTATATTCGCTGTCAGGAAAATTTATAGCGGCGTGGTCTTTATGCCATTTAACGATTAAAGAAAAATCTTGTTTATTTATGGTATGTAATGAAATTTCCATATTTTTCTATTTTTTTAGTAATATACTTTAAGTCCTGCATAGTTAAACCGTCGTGAAAAGGAATTGAAACCTCGTGATTGCCCCACCAATTAGAATAAGGCAAACTATAATCTACTTTATAAGCGGTCTGCCAATGTATCGGTTTGAAATGAACTGAACATTGAATATCAGCTTCTGCCATTTTTTTAATAAATTTATTTCTATGTTTAAGAAAAACAGGATAAAGATGTAATGATTTATTATTTAACCCAAAAAATAAATTGTAATAATCGCGAATAGATTTTCTATAAGCATTTATTTTATTTAACTGTTGTAATTTAGAAAGTAAAATAGCCGCCTGCACATTGGTCATATTCATTTTCCAACCAGCAAATTCTACATCATAATCCCAATCAAACATACCTTTTCTCTCCATACCATTAGACCGAGCTTTCTTTAGCCAATTATACGCCTTGCCGTTATTAGTCGCAATTATACCACCTTCTGCTCCGCCTAATTGTTTAATTGGATAAAAAGAAAAACACATTAAAGATTTAGGAAATTGTAAATAAATATCTTGTTCTAATTGATGAGCTGAATCAATAATTTGGTCTCCATTACCATCATCAAGTAAATAATAAGCTGAACCAACACTAATCATATCTGCTAATCTTAAATTTAATCCTGCGTGTTTTATTACATTAGCCACTGAAGCAAAAGTAGCAGAAGGTATAGTTATTGTTTTAGAATAATGAAATCTTTTATTATATTCTAAACATAAATATAAGGCAGAAGTGCAAGAATTTACCGCTATGGCAAATTGACAACCGACAAAAGAAGCAAATTGTTCTTCAAATTCTTCAACATATTTACCGTGAGTTAAAATACCTGACATAAAAACTTGTCTAATTATTTTTATTTCGTTTTCACCAAATTGTGAATTATAAAGCGGATATTTTATATTTGACATTATGATATTTCTTATTAAGATATTGTTTAATTTCTTTACATTTAGCAATTTCGCCAATACAATTAGATAAAGATTGAAAAAAGATATAAAAAAATTCTTTTTTAATTTTTTCATTTGAAACTCTATAATGCCTTAAATCAACAATTTTTTTAGTAGTTATTATTTTTGCTTTTAATGTGCTTGTAATTTTTGAAGCTATATCAATTACACGCCAATTTTCGCCAACCACATTATAAAGATTAAAACCTTTATTTTTTTTTTCTATACATCTAATAATTGTTTTCGCCGCATCTTTGACATAAAGCAAAGGTCTGAATTGCGAACCGCCATTAACTATAACTTTACCTTTATTAACAGCTGTGGAAATCATAGTATTTGCCACTAAATCAAATCGCATACGGGGCGAATAACCAAATAAAGTGCCAAACCTTAAAACATAAACATTAAAATAATGACTATATCTTTTAAGAATTTTCTCGCAATCTAATTTGGATTGAGCGTATAAAGATAAAGTGTTGGTTTTTGATTTTTCTGTTAATTCTTTTTCCGAATAACCATAAACCGAACAAGTGGAAGCAAATATAAATTTCTTAACTTTTTTCTTTTTACAAATATCGCATAATAATTTAGTTGCTTCTTTATTAACTTTTATTGCTTGTTCAGAATTTAACTTGCAAACTTCATCACCAACCAACGCGGCTAAATGAATAACTACATCAATTTTTTTAGTAAAACAATTAGATAAATCAGATAAAGAAGAAATATCACCTTTAATAAAAGGAATTTTTGGTTTATTTTGACCATATAATAAATTATCAATTACAATTACATTATGATTTTTTTGCAAAAGCGGAACTAAAATTTGTCCTAAATATCCAGCCCCGCCAGTAATTAAAATATTCATATATTTGATTTATATCCTAAAGCAGTTGTTAAGCAATCCAATTGTTTACACTCGCTTATTCCAAAACCTGTATTTAACATTAACTTTTTTAAAGCAGTATAAGAAATACGCCAATAGTCATCATAATCAGGCAATCCGTGATATGGAAATTCAAATGGACAATCTATAATCGCATAACCGCCTTTTTTTAATAAACGATAAATTCCATTTATTGCGCCTGTAAAATCCCAAAGATGTTCTATAACTTGAGAACAAATTATTAAATCAAATTGTTCGCTTGGTATTGTTGGGCAATAACTAATATCTGCTAAAATATCTGGTTCAAGCCGTTCTAAATTATCCATTGTTTTCCATTGATTTCCTTTGCCAAAATACTTATAATTTCCGCTTGGCTTTTCATCACCGTCAATCCCTATTTCTAAAATATCCCAACCTTTCATTTCAGGCAGTAAATTTTTATAATGTTCCATTGATTTCCAAACGGCTTCACGATTTGCAGTTGCCATATTATATTCTTATATGATGAATACTTAAAATTACATCTAAACATTTTGATTTGTTTTCTCTGGTCAACCACCAGAAAAAAGCATAATCATCGCCAAACGGATTGCCTAATGGCAACCAATTACCTTCTTTATCTTGTTTGCAAATTTCTTTAAACTTCTCATCTTTTTGAACTAACAAAGCTGGAAAACTATATTCATCGCCATAAGGTATTCGGGTCTCTGGAAAAAAAGTTCTTTGATGTAAAAGTTTCTTTTTAAATATAAATCCGCCGCAAGTCATCACGCCGCTTGGAAAACTCTCCATACCTTCACCTTCTTCTTTTAAATGTAAAGGCGGAATTATAGTCCAGCCCTTTTCATATCTTTTACCTTCAATAATTTCTCTTTGTTTAAAAATTGCTCCAAAATTAAAAATCCCGTAATCTGGATTACGAGATATTTCTTCGTTTAAAACTTCTAAATAATTAGAAAAATATTCATCATCAGCATCAATCCAGCAAATCCATTGATTACGAGTCATACGCATACCAATATTGCGGCTAATAAGCCGTTCATAATTTTCTGGGGTTATAAACATTCTTATCCTGTTATCTTGTCTCATCAAATTAGAAACCTTTTGTTGTGTCCCGTCAGTTGAGCCGTCATTGATAACTAATAATTCCCAATAAGGATAATTTTGGTTTATTATAGAATAAATTGCTCTCTCTATTGTTTTTTCCCCGTTAAATACGGGTAAAATTATGCTAAATTTATTTAACATAAATTAAGGATAGCATAGATTCCAAAAAAAATCAAGTTCCTTATTTTCCTATGTCTTCATTAACAACTTCTTCAATATTATTTTTTTCATTAACATATTTTTTGTAAAAACCCCTGCCAACAAAAATTATTGCACCAATTAACAATAGTATAACACCGCTGACAATATTATCTTTAATAGTTAATGCGCCAACAGAAACAATAGTAGTTGCTACAAATAGTAATAACTCTTTTTGTATATTCATATAATTATTTTAAATAAACAAATAATTCTAAATTTGTTCCAGTTAAATCAACATACAAACCATTTTCGCAATAGAGAGGACTTGGAAATATCGCTTCTTTGGATTCAGTGGCTATGCACCTACCAGCGGATATTTTACTGGCGGCTGTTTTAGAACTATCTGCTTCATTATAAAATTCAACTACGCCTGTATTAGAACCATCAGGAAACATTTGATAGCCCAAAATAATAATTGGCGCAGTAGAAATTTGAGTGTCAGAAGTAATTCTTTTAATTCTCATATAATTTATTTCCCACCCTGCCTTAAAATAAGGCAGGGTGGGTTTATTATTAACTCACTGAAATTGTTTGAGTTGCAGAAGTAGAAGTTGTAGAAGACGAAGTTGTCGTGGTTGAAGAAGAAGTAGTTGTAGTAGAACTTGAAGTTGTAGTAGTAGTCGTTGTCGTGGTAGTTGTAGATGAACTTGTAGTAGTAGTTGTAGTAGTGGTAGTAGTGGTCGTGGTAGTTGTTGTAGTAGTAGTAGTAGTAGTTGAAGTGGTAGTCCCACCTTGAGTTGAAGGAACATAATCTACTTGCACTGTCAAATCTACTAAAGAAGTAGCAGAAGCGGCTTTGGTAATTTGTATTTCTAACAAATCGCCAGCATTGATATTTAAGTTTTGGTCTGGCGCTAAATCTCTTGGTGTATTAGCGGTTAATCCAGTAGTTGTAGTATCTACAGCCGTAGCAATTAAATTAACCGAAGCTAATCTATCGCCAGTTTGATAACTGACGATTTGAAAAGACCAATAATTATCAGCGTGAGCCGCTAAAGTAGTATCGTCTATAATATAGATAGCTTTAATTAACATATCAAGCGGAGCGCGAAATAGATATTTATCTGCGCTGGATGTTACAGCACCTATATTAAGCAAAATAGATTTATATTCTTCTGCGGTGGGAGTTTTTTCTTCCCAATAAGGAAAGTAAGACCGTGCAGTTCTATTTTTTGGAACAGGCATATATTTATTTACTACTTACATTATAAAAATTAACGACCTTTACAGGCGACCATATTATCAAGAGCTGGTCGCCGCCACTCTTCCTATTAAGATAGGTTGTTGTGATAAGCTAATGTCTCAACTGCATTTCTGAATTCAGCTGTATATTGTCCTGAAATCATATACTCAAGAGTTCTGCCTGTCTTGGCTAATTCTTCCATACTCATATTATCGCCTTGTAAAGGACCCATTTTAATCTTGCTCATATCACCCATTATCATAACATCATCAGGCATTACAGGGTCAACAATTACTTCTAATTCAAAACCCAAATCAGTTAAGATTTTTTCTACTGTGAAACCAGCAATTCTGATGTTAAAATCACTTCGACGATACGCTTGGTCAAAAGTGGAAATTACTCTTTTTAACGCTCCGCCAACAAGAATAAAGCCCCTTTCAACTCCGCCACTATCGTCCCAAATTTGTTTAAACATTGTATTAACAACATTTTCAGTTAAATTTTCAGTTGTAGTATTAGTATTACCGCCTGATTGAGAAGCAAATTCAATTAAACCGCCCATAGTGCCATAAACAGTTGCTGAAGGTGCGGCATCTGAACGAATACCGTGTATTAAGTTAGCGTTCATTTCTCGTGAAATTTCTTTTAGGCGATAGGATGATTGATGAGCTAACTCATTGGCAATCACAGTTTGCTCTACTAATTGACGAGTTCTGGCTAAACAAATGCTTTTACCAAAAATTTGAGTATAGTTATAAACCGAAGTTCTTTCTTTGGTTTCGTCTTCTTGCGCAGGTTTCCAACCTTCTTGTTTCGGGTGAGCAATAATTTGAATTGTTGCTCCGTCAGTATGAGTCTCGCCAGAAGTTGAACCAAAGCCACGAGTCACGGCAATAGTGGTTGAAGATGGCGTGGTATTAACTTGCAACATTTCTGTCTTGCCTTTTTCAGAAAACTTGAAAATTGTTCCACATTTAAAACGAGCATAATTGGTCACAGTAATTGTTGCATCAGCCGCTCCTACATTGCCAGAGTTATTCAATACATCAGTCATTACATTTAACGAATCTTCGGCAAAGTAATGAACTCTTTGAGTAGCAGTAAATCCAGCTGTGCCAATTCTATCTAAAAAAGCGGTGTTGTCTGGTCTGATAACTTCAGCCAATTCTCTTGAAAGGTCAATTATAAAAGTATTGGTTGTTCTATCAAAAGACGGCACACCAACATTGGTAGCTAAAGCCATATAAATATAACAAATCAAGCATTAAGATAACGCTTAATTCGTTTTAAATTTTAGTTATCGTCTGCCTAAAATCCTGTCAGTTAAACTTCTACTTATCTCTTCCACTGTTTTCGGTTTTATTTCTTCTTCTTTTTTTTCTTCTGGTTTAACTTCGGAAGAAGGATTAGCGGGAGTTGGTTCAGGCGCAGACGGGTTATCCGTATTAGTTTTTTCAGACATAGGAGCAATAGATTCGTCAAGAATATTAGTTATTTGGTTCAAGGCATCATCAGCGTCCAAAACTTCTTCAGAAAGAAGAGCTAATGGATTGTTTTCCAAAATCCGAGTTAAAGTTTTATCTTTTTCAAAAACTTCTCGGTATTTTTGGTCTCGGATTAAACGAGTAATACCTCTTTCTACTTTAACTAATTCTTTTTCTTGTCTCATCTTTTCCTCTTCTGCCTGCTCATTTTCTTCGGGATAATCAAAAGAAAAATGAGTATCGGGCTTGGAAATTTTTATTGGCAAATTTCCTTTAGTCCGTTGTTCCAATTTAGTTAATCTGCCGCCGAACCTTTTAAGTTCATTGAGCACAGTATCTAAATCAGAATTTGCCTGCGGTTTAACCACTGCTGGCTCTGTGGTTTTAGCTTCGGGGGTTTCCGTTTTCACGGGGGTTTCCGTTGCTTTAGGTTTTTCAGTCATATAATAACATTATACAATTTATAAAATGCTTTGTCAAATTATTCTCTTTCTAATCTTCTTAAAGCTCCTTGTTCTTGTCTTTGCCGATTAAAATAATTTTGTATAGAACGCATTTCATCATATTTAATCAATCTAATTCCTGTAATATAATATAATAAAGCTAAATAGATATTTTTGTCAGCAATGCTGGCTTGTTTCCAAATATTAAAACGACCAAATTCATTTACTAATTCTTGCACAAACGCTTTTCTTAATCTTATTTCTTTTGGCAACGATTGGTCGGCTAATGGTTTATCACGATAAATGTCATAATTAGCAATTACTTCAAAACCAAATTTTATAAGAGGACTAATAGAAGAAGCTAAAGTTTTAAAAGAATATTGATTAAAACCAAGTGTGGCTAAATCCTGAAAAGGCATATCAGGAAAATAATAATAATTAAACGGTAATCTAATATTTAATTCACCTGTTTTTAACCAATCAGGCAAAAATAATTCTTCTTGAGCAGGCGATATTGTTTCTATACTTTCTTTTAAATGCAAAGGAGCAACAAACTTGCCAGGTTGTTTAACAACTTGTTCTAACATTAAAGGAATATTCTTTCTTAACCAAGTATAAAATGGCACTATTCTTTTCATTACTGATTTTTCAAAAATAGTTAAATCGCCATAATCAAATAAAAACTTTTTAACAGTTAAAGCGGCGCTGTCAAAATCAGCTCCTTTTTTTATTTGGTCTATAAATAAAGCTATCCGAGCATTATTTTCTACGGCTGTGCCAAATCGTCTTGGTAAAGTATAAAGTCGCTCCAACATATCTTGGTTTGTCACAGGTATATGTCCTTCCCAAAATTCTTTGCCCATAAAACCAGTGCCTAAAATTCCTTTTTCTCCCATTATATTATAAAAGTCTTTTATTTTCATTTTACCTCTTATTCCTAAATCTATCATTTTGTCTCCTACTACTTTTTTACCTCTTAACATATTATTGCCTAATAATTGCAATTCACTGGCTATTTTATAAGTTTCTAAATCTTTATTACCGCCAAGCCAACCAAGATAAACATTAGACATTGCATTACGACTATGAAAAGAAAGCCACATTGCTGTTTTTGATGTCTTCCAGACATTTAACAATTTATCATATAAACTCCACATACTTCTTATTCCTTTATCAGTCATTTCAGGGGCTATTTTAGTTAATTCGTCAATAAGTTCAGGCGTGCCATATAACTTCTTGCCCCACAATTCCACTTCTTTCATTTTAGAAGGTATTTTGCCAACTTGAGTTGCTATTTGTTCTGGCAATTCTTTAAATAAATATTTTTCCGCCACTAACCAATCAGTAAACATTTTATTTACTCTTGAAGTTGTAAATTGATTAAGACGAGCTAAATATGCTTTAGCCGCATCTGCTTCAAAAGACCACTTTCGTTGTTTTTGCGCTTCTTCAATAGTCGGCACGCCTGCTTTACGAGCTTCATAAGCAGAAATTTCCACATCTTGCGGACTGATATAACCTTTTGCCATTCGTTTAATATAACCTCTTGGGTCATCTAATAATTGTTTCATATCTCTAATATCTAATTTAATTTCTGTTAATCCTATTTCTTTCATTTTTTCTTGAAAAACTGATACTACTTTTCTTACTGATTTATCAGTAATATCTTTTAAACTATACAAAGTAGGAAATTTTTTTCCTTCTAAATAATGTTTTACAAAATTATCGGAAAAAAAAGCATCATATAAATTTTGAAATTTTTTATTCTCAAAAATAATTTTAGGTTTTTTTGCCGTTTCTTTAATAGCCATTTTTTCTATATCTAAAATTGAACTAATTATTCTGTTTTTATCAACCATTGTATTATGAATATCAAAAATAGTTCTTTCTAAATCTTTAATATTTTCTAAAATAACTATATTTCTATCAACTAATCGTTTTTCGCTTATTTCAACAATTTTTTTACCCTTTTTTACTATTTCTTTAACTGGACGAAAATACCATTTTTTACCTGTCAAATATATTTTTTGTTTTTCTAATTTTTGAATTAAATTAAAAATTTTCTCTTGCAAATTCATAGCTCTGGCAGTAAAAGCCGAATGCCACGCCGCTTTTAATCTTGGCAAATCAATGCCAAAAGTTAATTGTTTTATTTGTTTTTGAGTAGGAGATGCTTGTTTAAAAAGAGAATTTAATTTTCTTAATTTTTTTAAAGTTTCTTCCAAAGAAATTATTTTTTTTGGTTTTAAATCTTCTGTTAATTCATTAAGCCATTTATCAATTTGTCTTTGCAATACTCCTATTTTTGAACCTGTTATTTTTTCTAAATTAGCTAATTCCTGTTTTAACAATTTAGGATTAGCCGCTTTTTTAGCAAAATCTTTTTTAATCATTTCACTATATTTTTGAGTTAATCTTGTAAATATCTTTTCTCTCGTTTCTGGTAATATTTTTTTAATTTTATCTAATTCTTTAATTAAAAATGAAGTAAAATCTTTAATTTCTTCTTTATTTAATAAATTTTTACTTTTAGACTGCACTCTATCTATAAAACTACCTAATGTTTCTCTTTTCAAAAATTTTTCTATCTCAAAACTTACTTGTTCTCTTTGCGCTTTAGTCATACCTTTAAAAACCTGTTGGGTTTGATAATAATTCAAAGTTTTTTCCCACGCTTTAATATTTCTTACTTTTTCCATTTCAGTTAATAAATTTGCTTTTTGAACATTATCTAAATTTTTTGCATTTCTAATAGAATAACCAGTGCTAAACGCTTCACCAGCTAATTTTTGTATTCTTAAACCGCTAATTTCTATAAACTCGCCAGCTACAGGAATTTTAGCAATAGTTCCAAAACTTTTAGAAAATATTTTTTTAACGCCTTGCAACATTTCCGCTGTCTTGGGAATTTCACCGCCAGCAAAATACATTGCTGTTTTATTAAACCATAAATTTGGGTCTTTTAACGCTTCTTGCCCAATAAGTTTAGCTGTTTGTTCCCACGCTTCAATAGTTATTTTTTCACCTGCTTTAGCAATGTCTTCAACTTTGCTTAATTTAACTCCAATCTTTGCGCCTAAACTTTCTAAAAATTTAGCATTGCCAAATTTAGACAATGGCTTATTTAAAACTTTTATCGCCCCTACGCCTTCGCCTACGCCTAAATACATCATTGGGTCTAAACCTAAACTGCCAATAAAAGAAATAACTCCTTTATCAACTTTTCCATAATAATCAATTGGTTGATAAAGTTTTAATAAAGCTAAATTAACAGGAAAACCAGTCATTGCTAAATCCATTTTACCAAAATAATCTTTTGGTTTCCAACCATAAGCGGTTAAAACATCTCCAAAACCTGTTTTTACTTTTCCTGTTAATCCTTTTTTTAAAGCTGTGCCTAAATCAATTATAGGATTTGTTGGCGGTTTATCACCAAAAGTTCCTTCAGCCAATGTCCGCACACTTTCCATTAAAGTAGAATAAGGTCTATTTAAAATTTCTAAAACTTTTAGTGCGCCGCTAACAGTTCTGGTAGTAGGTTCTTTAACACCATAAGTATAAAAAGTTTTAATTGCTTTTTTAGGTAAATCCAAAATATCGCCTAAAGTAGATTTCACTTTAGACGATACAGAAGGAGTGGGAACAGACACAGGAGAAGGAATTGCCGAAGGAACTGCCGTTTGTTTTGCTTCTTGTAATATTTGTTCTAAAATTTTTGGGTCAATAGCCATATTTATAATTTGCTTTGCATAATTTGTTGAGTGTCTTTAAAAGACATTTTTTTCTCATTAAGAGATTTTAAACCCTGCGGTTTTGGTTTTTGTCTAAATAAAGGAGTTAAAGTTTTATATAAATTATTTATTTTTTCTAATCCACCGCCTATTTGTTGATTAAAACTTTTTTGTTCAGGCGAACTTTGTCCGATTGTCTGTTCAAGTTGATTTTGTATTGCCGATTTTTTTTCAGTTGACATAGGCGCATAGGTATTAAAATCATACATTTGTTTTAAATTATCTATTTCTTCCAAAGACAAAGGTTTAGCGTCAGCTGGATTATAACCTTTTTCTCTTAAATAATCAGGACTTCCATAAGCGGTAAAAGTATTATCTTCATTTACTAAATAATGAGTATTATAAGGAGATTTAAAAATAGACCCTGCTTTATATTGCGGAAAATAAGTTAAAGAACTAAAATCAAATTTTTTTGTTTTATCTTCTCCTTTTTGAAAAAGAAAAGGCATAGTATCGCTTCCTTGAAATACATTATTGCCAACTTCAATTTTTTGAAAACCTAAACCACTGCTACTAACCCCGCTTAAACTGGAAATAGGTTTGCCAAAAAGAGTTAATCCTTGAACTTGAATAACTTTATTCATATCTTCCATTAAAATTTTATAACCGCCTGTATCTGTTAATTTTTTAATTTGTATATCTTCAATATAACCAGCGGGCGAATCAATAGTTATGCCATATGCTTCTGGCGCAATATCAATACCCCGATAAAAATTCTCCTGTTCTTTAAAATATTTAACAACTTCTTCTGTAGGAACAAGAATATTTTTAGCAGTTGTTAGTCCTTGCATTTCTTTTAAATAACTTTCTGCTTCTATTCTTTGTTGTTCTAAATTATTTGTCATTGCTTTTGACATTAACTTGATACCTTGCGGATTTCTTAATAAATCTTTATTTTTCCATAATGACTGCCAATCATCATCAATTTGCGCTTTCGCTTCTTTAATAGTTTTAGCAAATACTTTTTCATTTTCTAAATCAAATTTTTTCTTATCCTTAATCATTTGATTTATGTCATTATTTATTTGTTCTCTTTGATTGATAGTTAAATCAGGATTTTTTCTTGCTTCAATAGCAACATCATAATTTTTATTAAAATAATCTTCGCTTATAATATTACCATAAATATCAGAATAATCTTGAGTAAGCCTTTCTTTTTTATTCAAATATAAAGAATAAGGGTCATAAGTAGTCCCTGTTCCTGTTTTTTCGACTTTTTTTAATTGATTTTTAAAATATGAAGTTGTATAAACAGATTTAAATGGCATATCTAAAGTGCGAGGAGAGTTAGGATTATCAAAAGATTTTATTACTCCTTCAATTTCTTCTCTAACAGGAGAACCGCCTTTAATAATTTCTCTTAACTTCCCCGTATTCATTAAATTAAATTTTTTTAACTCTTCTTTG
>Ga0180007_10005392_pt1 | contig 12963 bp, 8 predicted proteins | sample MM_PC_MetaG_FD_121122 | JGI IMG/M metagenome (GOLD analysis project Ga0180007, IMG submission 121122) | Groundwater microbial communities from the Aspo Hard Rock Laboratory (HRL) deep subsurface site, Sweden - MM_PC_MetaG | ecosystem: Environmental > Aquatic > Deep subsurface > Groundwater... | reverse complement strand
TTTGATACAACAGCCCCGCAATACGGAGTCACAGGCACAGAAGCCGACACCAACACCCTGGCTGGAGGCAACTTTTTCTGGGTCTCCGACATGGATGATCGGAGGGGTCATAATATCCAAGGACTTGCCCTCCCGGATCAGCTTTTAACCAGCCCTCCAGGAGGATATGGGTCATTTAGCGGTCAACTCCGCTGTGCAGGAACCATGGGATGCCATGGCGACAGGACTGTTTCCGAACAGATATCCTCTGTCAAGGGAGGCCATCACTACAAAGACCATACAATCTGGCAGACTGGAGAAACTGTTGCCACCAGCTACCGCTTTCTTGTTGGTATCCAGGGACTTGCCGATCCAGACTACGAATTTCATCCCACCGATTTAAAACACAACAAATATTACGGCCTCGATCGTAGTGCCGAATCAGATACCGCTGTCGGCACCATCAGCTCCCAGTGCGCCCAATGTCATAAGGATTACCACAACGGTACTGCCACCCTGATTCCCGGGACCCTGATTCCCGGGGGCACCTTCGGCTCCGGGGTATGGCTGCGTCATCCGACGGATTACGACATGTCTAACGCGATTTCTTCCGATGAATATAAGCTGTATAATAACAGCAGTACCAGCGGAAATAACATTTACAGTGTCATTTCTCCGGTGGCCACTGCCGAGACCTCCACGACCGTGAACACACAGGTTTTCGCTCAGGCAAATGATGCAGTGGTGATGTGCCTCTCATGCCATCGGGCCCATGGCAGCCCTTATGCAGGCTCGATGCGCTGGAACTACAAGGCCTGGCCCGCGGGCGGGTACAATGGCTGTGCCATCTGCCATACCGCTAAAAACTAATTTTTTTATTCATTGCTCGCCTGGAATGGCATCTCACCCTTGCCACTCCGGAGCCAGCTGGAATGAGACTTTTGAATAATTTATCAAATCTTACTACACAAAGGAAACATCCCATGTCCCGAGATCTATTGGTCAAGAGATCTATCCTTTTTTTCCTGGCCTGTCTCTATTGCTTTCTGTCATCATCTTCTCTCCTGGCAGGCGAATATATCGATTCCGCCCATGGCTCCAGTACCGCAGGGGTTTTTCGCCCGGTAATCGGGGATGCCCCCCCGCAAGGATTCGGTTATTCCCGTGGAAACTGTGCCCATTGTCATGAACAGCATGCCAGTATAGGAGGCAGTGAACCGGTGCCAACCACCGGGGGAGCTTCGTCCTATGAACTCTTTGCCAATAATTTTGATACCACCCAAAAAACCATCCCCTACACCGAGTCTGACAACTTCTGCTTTTACTGTCACAACAATCCCACCTCAGCACAATTGGTGGTAAATAACGATTACAGCCAGAACTTCGGTTGCGCCCCTCAGGGACCGACTACAATCATGTCCGCCATGAACCAGCGCTCCTACCACAACCTCTACGATGTGTGGAACTTTTCCAAAGATAAATTTCCCTGGTTCACTACCTACTCGAATCCCTGTGATGCCTGTCATAACCCGCACCTGGCCAAGAGAAACTGGGCCAATGCCAAGGATCCCGCCTATTCGGCCATATCAAAACCCACCGACCACTTTGCCTTGTGGGGAACTACCGAAACCATGGACAGCAGTTACAATACCAAATATGAACCACCCTACTGTTCCAGCAGTCTGCTTAACCGAGAACCGAATGCCAGTATCGATGCAGCGACAGGCCGTGCCAATACCCCGGATTATGTGGACTTCTGTATCACCTGCCACACCACCACCAATACCATCTTCAGCACCAGTCTCAATCGTAACCTCACGCCAATCAACTGGAGCGACAACGGAGACAAGCACGGCTTGCGCCCGATGGACGGTTCGGTCTCCACCAAGGCCCCCTATGACCCCAACTCAAGCGGTACTGACTTTGTTCTATCCTGTCTCGACTGCCACGAGGCCCACGGCTCCAAGAACGTAATGCTCATGAGAAGACGGGCCAACGGCTCTGATCTCACCGACACCATCGCCACTTTCGAGACCAAAAACTGGGGCCTGATCTGCCTGAAATGCCACAAAGATGATGCCGCAGCAGGTATCGGTCCTTCCAATGACTGGGAATACGTGCACCATCGGGTATCAGACGCTCCCTACTACCAAGGAGGCCCTTGCGTAACCTGCCATACAAGTGGACGTGGTTTCCCCATTAACTGCCAGGAATGCCATACCCATAGCGGTATTATGATAATAAAAGATACTCAAAATAACTTACGAATAGGATTTTAACACCAAGCCTATGAATCACTGATCTTTCACTTAACAAAAGCCCCGACAACTCACATGAAAAAAATCGGATATCGCCAAGCTGCTTTTCTGCTCTTAGGCTGTTTTTTTCTGCTACTCTCTGGCTGCGCGACCTCTGACGGACCATTCTCCACCTCAGATTCCTCGCAAAGCGGAAGCGGAGGACAGGCAGATAAGGGTGGTCAGATTTCTCTTTTCCTCAATCTCAAAGAGCCCGTAGGACCGGAGCGGAAGATGCTCATCCAGTCAATTGAGGTGCTTGCGGAAAATAACAATTGGATCTCTTTGCGTCCCGATCCAATCGAGGCTGATTCACAGTTGATCCTGGGACGACAGATATTCCTGGGAAGATCCTACCTGCCCTCTGGATATTACAGCCAGCTACGCATTACAGCCAGCCAGGACGTCCAATCCAATGGTGCAGTCTCTGATCCCACTGCAAGCATACTTGAAATTCGCAATCCCCTCTATGTTGCAATTGGCGACTCCCATTCTCTCTTTCTGACCTGGGATGTTATGGCTTCCTTTGCCGCAACCGATAAGGACAGACCAAGTCTCAGCCTGACACCCAAGCTCAAGAACATGCTGGTAGATGTGGCCTATGTGGCCTGCCCGGAAATCAATACGGTGTACATGATTTGCACCGACAAAAACTGGGTTTGCGATTCTCTCGGCGTCAGCGGCGGGCCCAGCTACCTGATCAGTGACCCGAATAACCCTACAGGGAACCTGTTGGCACTTACCGAAGATGACAAGAACATCAAACGAATCGGACCTGCTGCAAACCGGGTTGAGGAAACCTATAATCTGCCGATGGTCGGCAAACCCCTTCATATTGCAGTCAGCCCAGATAGTCACTGGGCCTACGTTATCGATAGAAAACGGGGTAATATTCTACGCATCAATCTGCAATCAGGTTCAATAGAGGCACGAAACAGGCTGGGCTACGAACCGTCTTACATCCTCTATCTTGAGAAACAGGATGTACTCGCCGTCGCCCTGTCCCTTTCCCAGACGGTGGTTCTTCTTGACCCGGAGACCCTGAACCAGGTTCAAACAATCTCTACCGGCAGCAAACCCGAAGGGTTGATGCTCTACAATGACACCTATCTCTACATCGCTGAATCAGGCAGTAATTCCGTTATGGTCTATGATCTCACCCTCAATAAACTGCAAAAACGAATTCCCGTGGATTTGTCCCCCATGCGCATCCTGGCTGCGAATGGCCTTATTTATGTAACGAATGAGGCCTCTCATTCCATCTCTATTCTCAAGCACGGCCAACTTGGGGTATCAAGAACCATCCCTCTGGACGGTTCTCCACTTGAAATGGCCTACAGTCCTACCAACAAATGGTGTTACGTTGGTAATGAATCAACAAAGACGTTGGATATTATAGACCCCGTGAACAGCAAGATAGTGGGCCAGATTCCCCTTGGCGCTCTGCCCAAAGGCATGGCAGTCCTGCATTAGCAGACCTGCAACTCTTCCAGCGTTTCCCGTCTACCGGGTCCGGGAGAGAAAAGAAAGAGGTACATAGAGGTATGCTGGAATCATATATTTAAAAAAACAGGTGAACGGTCGACGTATCCAAGGTAAAATAGTATTTTCGGAATGGGAACCAGTAACTTTTTTTTTCATCTTTCACAACATGGCCTCTCCAATGACATACTCTGTCAAATTTTTTCTTCTCATCGCTCTCGCACTGCTGCCCTCCCTGGCAGCTGCCGACAGCGGCACGACTGAAGATGAAAAATGCATTACCTGTCATGAAAGCAAATACAATGAGGCCCTGAACAACATCTATGTCCATAGCCCTTTCCTTGGAAAAAAATGTGTCACCTGCCACATTGAGGATCACTCTTCGCCACTGAGCAATAGCAGGCAATCTACCCGGCACGACAACAAACCCAAGATCACCTGGCTGCAGAAACATTATGAACCTGCCCGCACCCACTTTTTTCTGATTCCATCTGCCAAAGTGGACGACACCCTTTTTGTGCAAACAGCAGGCAATGACCTTCAGCCTAAAGTAACATCTATCAGCCTGCCACCTCTCCAACAACTCCCGCAACTCGCCAACGACGGACAACCTCCAAAAATATTCGACATTAAATTCCTCGGTGTGAAACGGGGTATACTCTATACAGCCACTATCAGCTGGAAAACGGATGAACCGTCAGACGCGCAAATCCACTATGGCGTCGGAACATTCACGCAAAAAACCAGGCTCGACCCGCAGCTCAAATCCATTCATACAATTGATATTTCCCCGGTAATACCCGGTAAAACATATAACTACACCTTGATATCAAAGGACATGCACGGCAACAGGATGATCTCTCAGCCCCTTACTTTTTCCACAGAAAAAGTAGATCCAATGGTACTTTCCAGAAATACCACTCTGAGCAGACATCCCTCCTCCCCTGAAGATCTCAGTCACCAGCTGTTGGCCGTGGAAGACCAGTACTTCATAACTATCACGGCCAATTGGCCAACGTATATAAATATCGGCAGACATCGCGAGTTGCGGCCGCAGATCACCCTACCTGCCAATGACTTGCCTGCCGTTAACGAAAAGCAGGCAGTACCTGTGAAGCATGTCATAATGAGAAGCTCCTATGACACCAACATTACTTCATGTCTGCACTGTCACAAGGATTATCAGGCCAGTTCGAGTCATCCTATCAATGTTCTGCCCAAACCGGGAATGATTTTTCCCGATGACTATCCAGTACTCGATGACGGCAAAATGCACTGCATGACCTGCCACGCTACTCACGCATCCAACAACGAAGCCAGGATCAGGCGGCCGACCAAACAGGAACTCTGTATCGGCTGCCATAAAAATTACGATTGAGCCCTGGCACTCATGCGCGACTGCCAGTATGTGCCATCGAAGTAATAACTACCTATTATCGTTCAGGAGAACAGATGTCCGACTATAAGAGAAAGCGAATAAATCTGGGTGTAAAAAAATATTTCCAGAAATGGCTCCTGATCCGTATTCTGGGAATGATCATCTTCAGTTCCATTATTGCCGCCCTTATTCTTTACTTCTATGCAAGACAGGAAATCACTTCCTCTTTTTTCGATGCCCATATCAAGATTCGACGGGTCAGTGATCTTCTCTTGCCGGTTGTGGCGGCCGGTAGTATGGTCAGTCTCATCAGTGGGATAATCCTTTCTCTGTTCCTTCCTCAGAAGATTGCCGGACCGATCTTCCGGATAGAGCAAGGCCTCAAACCTATCCAGGATGGTGACTTTACCTCGCTCATCAGTTTGCGCAAAGACGATGTGCTGAAAGATCTGGCAGGAGAAGTAAACAAGGCAACCACTGAAACCCGTGTCAGAGTACAGAAAAGTAAGAATGCGCTGGCAGCTTTGATTGAAGCTATGGGTAGCACGGCTGCAGACAGTGCTGTGCAGGATCGGATCAAAGACCTGGAAAAGTCATTGGCCCAGTTTAAAACCAAATAATCTTGAGACCATAACGTTACAGCCCGTTATTCTCATTATACTGAATGGTTTTAGTTTTTTTTTTACAATCATATTATATAACCCCCTTCCGACAGAAAAGGGGTACTATCCGGGAACCAGTACAAATGTCAGTTACAGTCAATCGAAGATGTTGCAATTTTAACAAGCTGGTTTTCATCTGCTTTTTGATATCCCTGTTCCTTCCTGACTTGAGCTTTGCCTATACCATCCTTTCTCCCGTATCACCTTATGCTGTCATTATCCAGGCAAGGCGTCCTCAGTCTACCCTGATCCTCAAACTCTCCAGCAAAGATGAATTGGCGCATTTGCGTGTAGCCACAGCCCAAAATAGAGCTGGAGAAGATCATGTAATTGACCCATTGGGTCTCTATGAAAAAGACGGGATTTCCTATATACACTACACCCTGCCTCTGCAAAAGGGAGACAACACCTTTGTCATCAACCCAGGAGAGCAGGAACTGGAAATCCGCTATCAACCTGTACGAACGCTGCTCAACGTCAACTTTGAGGATTCAAAAGCCTTCCTCTTCCATCGAACTGCGGTTGTTCCCAAAGAGTGTGACCTCTGTCACAGCGAGCAGCTCCCTGAAGGCCATGGTCTCGACGTGAATCGCCTGAAAAAAAATGCGAACTTTTCACCGATATGTTTTTCCTGTCACCGAAAACTCCACAGCAAAAATGAATGGCTGCACGGGCCAGCCGCAAACATCTATTGCCTGAGCTGCCACAGAAAAGGGACAGGCGACACCAAAATCACCATGCTCACGGGTCGGGTTGATGAGGTATGCTTTCAATGTCACATCAACAAAATAAAATTCAAGACCCAGGCTCATGTCCATGGTCCGGTTGGAACCGGCGACTGCACCATCTGCCATGACCCCCATGGAGATACATACCAATTCCAGCTCTGGGCCGAAGGAGGCACTGACCTCTGCATTGGCTGCCATGGTGATAAGAAAAATGCCAGTAAAAAGAGCATAGGCTTTTACTCCCATGGCATAATTCTGGGTGGTGGTTGCGTCGCCTGCCACAGCCCACATGCAAGTAACAACCGTTTTCAATTATACAAACCGATCAATGAACTTTGCGTCAGTTGTCATACCGGTTTGGCTGATATGGAAAAAGGTCATCCGGTTGGCAATCATCCTTTAAAAGGTAAGGATGACCCGCGCCGAAAAGAACGGGAACTATCCTGTACCAGTTGTCACAACCCCCATGGTTCCAGTTACCGATACCTGCTTATTGGAGATATTTTAGGTGGACATGTATGCAACAAGTGTCATAACAACAATTAGTTTTCAGAAAAGACTCCTTCTGACCGTCCTGTCAGCGACTTGCCTCTGTGCGAGCCTGCCGAGCCGGAGCCTTGCTATAGTTGAGGAAGAGGGGAAAGTTGGTGTTGAGGTTATAGCTATCCTGAACACCGATGAACTGGGCGAAAGACTCCGTTATCCCTCCGCCGTCATGTATGACAAGGAAATGGATGAGACGTATGTAGTCGGCGGTGGTGAGGGCAAAGTCATTGTCTATGGTTCCAACTTTTTCCCAACCGTCTCCCTTGGCAAGGGCCGAGGAGCCGACTCTGCAAGAGGAGTCTATATCAACGACTCCAGCAAGATCTACCTGTGCCAGTCCAACTCAGAAAACAAGCCGGCGCGGATAACATCTTTTAACGCCGCCTTTTTCCCTGAAAAGGAAATCGTTTTTTCCTCCATGCCGGAAGGAGAAAAATTTGTCCCCAAAAACATGGTCACAGGTTTATCCGGCAACATGTATATTACCGGTCAAAACACCCGCGGCCTTCTGGTTCTTGACAGTGAAGGAAATTTTTCTCACTGGCTGAAGCCGATGGACAAACTCATCACTGAAAATTCCCTGGTCAGGCCTCTTGAAGAAGGGGCGGAGGAACTTTCACCGGACCTGGTGGCTATGACCGAAGCAGTACAGGATGCAGCCCAGAAAGAAAACAGTGAAATGAATATGAGAGACCTGCTGCCACCTGGTCTCCTGCCAAGCATTGATGAGAATGCGGCAACGTTCACTGATCAGGAACTCAAACCGGTTCAGGTTGCACACGTCGCCACTGATTCAGAAGGACACCTCTACGTCCTCAGCGAAGAAACCAGTAAAATCTATGTCTACAGCCATACTGAAGAGTTTCTCTTCTCCTTTGGTCAGAAGGGCGGGTCAACAGGCAAGATGAGCCGTCCCAAGTGTCTGGTCGTGGATGAAAAGAAAAAGGCCCTCTATGTAGTTGATTACATGCGGCACACCATCCTGATCTTTGATCTGGGAGGAAAGTTCATGTATGAATTCGGTGGGATGGGAACAGGTCCAGGCTGGTTTCAATATCCTGTAGGCCTGGCTCTCAACAAGCAAGGCAACCTGATTGTTGCTGATCTGTTCAATCAACGAGTCCAGATCCTGAATATTAAATTTGAATACAAATTTCCAATGTTCCAGAATCCCAATCAGGAGCAGGAAGCCATACCGAGCGAGAAGGAGCTGACAGTTCCGGATGTTAAAAGGGAAGAGGGCGATATTTTCTTTCCAGAGCCCATTTATCTGTAAGTTAGTTTCTATCCATTAATGAGCGAATTTTTTCTCAATTCAGGGCGGGGCATCAGGAAGGAAGTTAGCTGAAAAAACACGACCTTCCTGAAAGGAGTAGCGGTCAGATAACCTGTACTCCTTTCAGGAAGGATTTGATTTACTCTTTATTCATGAATCATGGTGTTACGCTGCAAAAGCTCAAAAGCCTTGCGATACGATTGTGCCGATTCCTCATATTTCTTCTGCCGCTCCTGGAATGTCCCCAGGTAATAATGCAGGTCAGAGTTCCGGCCATTACGAAACAACAAGGCCTTGAGATCCATCACAGCCTCATCCACCTCACCCATTTCAGCACTCACCCTGGCAAGACAAATCTCAGCCTCAATCGACTCCGGATTACCCGCAAGACCAGCCTCAAGCTCCCGGATAGCATCATCAAGGGCACCCTTTTCAAGGTACAGACAGCCTAGCTCAACTCTTGCATCGTGCAGGGCAGGGTCGAGCTCAAGAGCTTTCATAAGTTCGCGGATAGCAGCATCAGGCATCCCTTTATTTTTCATGACAGTGCCCATCTGCATATGACGCATGGCAAGCTTATGCTCTTTCGGCGCCTCTTTCATCACAGGATTCAGGTCAGCCTCAAGTTCTTCAGGAGTCATCAGACCCAGCATCACATCAACTTCCCCACGAAGACGTTGCACGATATCCTTGCTGTAACCAAGGCCGCCACTCACATTTCCGTTTTTGTCGATCAAAAGGATTGACGGCAGGACATAGACACCAAATCGGGTGTAGGCGTCCTGGGAGGCATCCTTGTAGACAGGCATTGTCAAGCCGGACAGGGCAGTAACTTCATCGACCACGTTCTGCTGATCATTCTGCATATTAACAACCAGAACAGAAATTCCTTTTTCCTTTAAATAGGGCTCCAGTTCCTGAACGGTCTTGAGGGTCGTGACAGCCCTCTTTTTCTTGGCTTCCAGATCTCCACCCCAAAGGGCAAGGAGCAACGGTTTGCCTGCAAAGGAATGAATACTCTTTGTTTCTTCTCCTTTATACCCGACGAACTGGGCATCCGGTATCGGTTTACCAATACTCAGGGCCCGGAAGGGAAAAGATTTGGCCAGACCAATATCGGTCAGGATGAACAACCCGGTAAAAAACAGGATCAAGACAATCAGGTCTTTATTCCGATGACAATCGGTTTGCTTTCTCCACAACATAGGGACTCCTTACTAAATATTCGTAATAGTGCACCAGGGGCTATACTTCAGGGTACCTTGAAAAATTACAATTTTTGTTCAAAATCGAGGCATGAAAAAAAATTTACCAAGGCATATAACTGGTTTCCTGAGTATGTATTTTTCTCATAACGAAAAGTTTGGGCGAAAAGGTAATTTGGCAAGGTGGCCTTCAGTGAAACTTTAAACTGTAAGAGTTACAGGCTGTTTAGATACGTTCATTGCCGATATTGAGCCAGAGTCCGTCCCAGTGCAGGAATCCAAAACAGACGAGCGTAGTCTCGTTGCACTCGCTTACGGGGAACGGTAGACTCTTCACAAATATTCAGTCACTGTTGGCTGATACCTGCTCATGGCTCATTTTTCCCAAGAAACCGTATCATACAACTTTCTCTCCCTACCCTTACAGATAGGGAGAGAAAGCATCTGGTATTATCTGCTCGGTTTCCCTACTGCTTTATTGCGATCATACTTTTTGGGAGCATGACAACCGACCAGACAACCACCGCCATTCTTGTCCGGTGTAAATTCAACAGGATAAGACCATCGACCAAAAGGAACTTCATAGCGGATATGCTTGGCCTGATTACTGGCATGAGGACTATGACAGGCTATACAACTTCGTCCTTTTTTCATGTTGACATGGAAAAAATGAAGATTGTAATCTTTATCCCGAAAGTTGGTCAATTTGTCAGTGTTCCTGGTCTTGGCCACGTCCTTGTTATGACAACCAAAACACAGATCATACTCTTCCGGTTTGTATTCGTTATAAAAATCTTCTGGGAAATATCGTACCAGAAGACGGCTGAACGCAGACCCATGAACATTGTGACACTCAGCACAAGCCCCTGTTTTTACCGGACCATGCAGATTCTTACTGTGGGCGATTTCATCGGCCAGCTCTTCATGGCAGGTACCGCAAAGCTGGATTCCTTTACCCTTGAGCAAAGAAGCAACTTCGGAACCATGAGGCACATGACAATCGACACACCGACCTTTGGCCACCGGTTCATGTTTGAAGACTGCCTTATCTATGGCCTCATAAACATCTGGAGAGACCTCCCGGTGACAGCTCTCACAGAGTTTTTCAGAGGGTGCCACCAGCTGAAATTGAGTCTCGGAACTATGTGGGTCATGACAGTTGCCACAATTATCGGCCACCGGCTCGTGGATCACTTTTCTACCCATCTGTTCCTTAACATTTTCATGACACTCGTAGCAAAGCTGTCCCTTTTCCAATGGAGCAATCAGCAGTTTACTGTTTGCTGAGGCATGCGGAAAATGACAGGCGATACAGTCGCCGGTTGCTACCGGGCCATGCTGATGTTTCTTGGTGAAAATCTCCTGCTCATGACAATTAAAACAGAGACTGCTTACCTGCTTACCATCGCCACGCAACTGAAAGCGCATGGGGGATTGATGCGGGTCATGGCAGTCAACACACCCGTCTTCTACCGGGGGATGGACTACAGCCTGATCGAATTCCTTACGTTTTGCCTCATGACACACGAGACAAAGCTCCTGGCCAGTACGCTCCATCTGCATCGGCTCAAAAGAACCATGCGGATTGTGGCAGGAGATACAGATTCCGGCACCCACCGGTCCATGGACATGGGCCGCATCTTTACCCATTTTGGAATGACATTCCCCGGTAGTACAGGTGCTGCGGGCAGGGGAAATACGTCCGAAATCGAACTTACCACGCCGGAAGCTGTGACATTCTTTACAGTCAAGTGCACTTGGTTTACTATGAACATAAAAATATTTATATCCGTCCGGGGCCTTCTGACCTTTTTTCAGAGCCTTTTTGGGCGTAAAATAGACCTTAATCTGCTTGGTCAACCCGGCAGCCGAGACGGTAAATTGGTTTTTTCCCTCCTGAAAGGTGATAAATGAGCCAAAGGTCCCATCCTTGATCGGCACCACGGCATTGGCGACCTTAATTCCGCTTCCGGAGATCTTGATACTATCAGCTTTGGCCCCACTGATAAAACCGGAAAGAAAAACCGTCTGTTCCGTAACAAAAGCGCCATCCGGCGGGGCTACCACCGTCAACTTAGCTGCTCCTGCATCCTTGCTTTCTTTTACCGCAGCGCTACAGAGCATGGGGGCTGCCAAAAAGACCAACAGAACCAAGGCTGCCGACGACAGGCTCAAGGAACAATGATCACTTAACCAATTTCCGCCTTCCTTCATTTTCGATCCCCTCCCAATTAACATGATTCCTCCTTCAATGTTCTTTTTGCTGTAAAGCACATTTCAGGGACTACACACAATCTGAGTCTCCCAATTCTTCCTCTTCCCATTTTCAACTATTCAGTTAAATGAATACCTCATTTAACTAAAATTGAAAATACCACAGCGTAGAGTTAGAACAAGAAAAGAATGTTTTTTCAAGACGTTCCTGTGTAAATTCCAGCCAAAGATCTGGGAATATCTCCCAGAACAACAGCAAACCTGCACAGAAAGGCTCACTTTCCTACGGGACCTCTTTGTTTACTGTTGTGATAGTACTTGAATCTGAACAGGGCATCGAGTCCATGACAATCTATACACATCAGACTATAGGTTTGCATGCGTAAGAAACTGTTAGTAGTTCGCCCTTCCAGATTTTCTCCTGTTCCCGGTCCGGCAACTTTTGGATCCCAACGATGTACGTCATGGCAGGAAGCACAGGAAATATCCCCCACAGTCACCTTCTTTCCACTTCTCCGCTGAAAAAGAGGAAAATAGTTCGACTCGCCCTTAACGTTCCGCCCCACATTGGTAATCAACATTCCTTCGGGATGAGAATCCACACTGGGCACCTTCTTTGCGCCGATATTCTTCTTGTTATGGCAGGACTTGCACATCTTATCCATTACCCCATTCCCTTTTCCCAGCTCACGGGCCCAGAGACGCACCTTGTTTTTTCCGTTATGGACAAGATGACAGGCCCCGCAGGCCCCTGACTGCGCGGGGGTCTGTCCCAGAAAATTTTTGGAATCCGGAGCGAGGATGGTCATATCATGATCTGTCATTGCCACATAGGACTGATCAACATGACAATTAGCACAGAGGAGAGGAGCCGAGGCACTTTTTAAACGAAGGAAACTATTATGCCCATCTCCCTCCTTGCCAGCAGAGTTGACAACCGCCTCTTTTGCCGGATCCCACTGATGGGGATTATGACAGGTGAGACAGGTCACCACACCTGCCTCATTCTTTTGGCCTTTTTTGTCATAAAGAGGCAGGGTTGTTGTTATTCCCCTCCTGTTGGGATCGATATTCACAGGATGAGACCGCTTGCCGAGAACCTTGGTTCCGGCTGTTCCGTCTGTATTATGACAGGCAAGACAAACTGCCTCTGCCGGCTGTCGAGACCTGTTTTTACTGTCAATGGCCCACAGCTT
>Ga0180007_10005391_pt1 | contig 12966 bp, 6 predicted proteins | sample MM_PC_MetaG_FD_121122 | JGI IMG/M metagenome (GOLD analysis project Ga0180007, IMG submission 121122) | Groundwater microbial communities from the Aspo Hard Rock Laboratory (HRL) deep subsurface site, Sweden - MM_PC_MetaG | ecosystem: Environmental > Aquatic > Deep subsurface > Groundwater... | reverse complement strand
TGGCTTGAAGATAAAGCCAATTGGTCTGGGTTGAGATGTCTCGGTATGGTGGAGAGTACCCGTGAAATTAAAGGCGAATGTAGTCACGAAAAGCGTTACTACATATCGAGTCTTGGATGTGATTCTAAAATATTTGGTAAAGCGGTCAGGGACCATTGGGGAATTGAAAATTCCGTTCACTGGGTTTTGGATATAGCATTCCGGGAAGACGAGAGCAGGGTAAGAAAAGGCTCGGCCCCGGAGAATTTTGCTGCCATACGGCATATTGCCTTAAATTTATTACGGAATAATAAAACCTTCAAAGGAAGTGTAAAAACGAAAAGATTGAATGCCGCTTTGGACCCGAAATATTTGGAGGAAGTCATGTACGGGTGATCATTACCCGGTACCAACGCCATAGGGACCTTATAATATTTACTTGCGTTAGCCCTGGGGTTTTTTACTTTTTTTGATGGTGGATTGGGGATGGGAATCCGAGGCCTGCTGTCATAAAAGAATTCAGGCAAAATGTTTTTAAATACAAATTGTACTTGCCTGTCAGACGTGAAAGGCTTAAAATAGAGAATGAAACAACTGCTCCTGCTTTTTATTTTTTTCTCAATGGTAAGCCTGGTTGACGCAAGTCAATTGTCCAGAACAAAACCGATGCTGCCGCTTCAGGTGGGTGCGGAGAGCATCATACCCTTATGGGATCTTGCGGATACTGTGCTTCAGCAAAATCTTGAAAAGGTTTTGTACAAAAATCATACCTGGCAGCAAATGATCCAAAAAAAAAAAATGACCGTTGGCATTGTGGATCTGACAGATCCGAGCAAAGTCCATTTTGCATCGGTAAACGGGGATGAGATGATGTATGCGGCCAGCCTTCCCAAGCTGGCCATTCTGTTGACCGCATTTTATTGTTTTGAAAACAAGATCATCAAGCAGACTCCTGGGGTGATGAAAGATTTGGCCCTTATGATTCGAAAATCCGATAACCAGGCTGCCAGCCGGATGATCGAACGGGTCACCATGGAGAGAATCCAGAAGGTGTTAACCATGGAGTGTTTCGGTTTCTACGACGAGGCCCATGGCGGCGGTCTGTGGGTGGGGAAAAAATATGCCCGGTCCGGGAAAAGAATGCCGGAACCCATGAAGGGGCTGAGCCACGCCGCCACCGCATCCCAGGTCTGTCGATTCTATTATCTTCTTGCCATGGGGAAGCTGATCAGCCGGGAAAGAAGCCGTGAAATGCTTGGGATTCTTGTTAATCCGGGCATAGATCATAAATTTGTCAAAACCCTCCGGAAAATCTCCCCGGATTCCACCCTTTTCAGAAAGTCCGGTACATGGAAAACATGGCATTCTGATTCCGTTCTGGTGTGGGGGAGTGGATGGCGCAGGTATATTGCCGTCGCCTTGATCGATGATCCCCAAGGGGAGATGATTCTTCGACAACTTATCCCTGAAATTGAAAAGACGCTAAAACTGGCCGCAAAAAAGTCGAAATCAACGTCGATCGCCCTGGGTAATTTTCCGCAGGAGGAAAGGGGATCTGGCGGGGGGGCGCCGATCATGACGCATGATTTTTTCTAAGAAATCCCTGGGATGGCAACCGGCAGGTATTTATCTGATGACCCGGTTGTTTGATATCCGGGAAGGGGAAGTTGCGCGATCCCTGTGGATGTTCCTTTATCTCTTGCTTTTCATCACCGCCCTCATGATTGTGAAGCCGGTGAGCAACGCCTTGTTCCTGAACCAATTTGGTGCGCGACAACTTCCCTTTGCCTATATGCTCACCGCTTTTTCAGCGGCCAGTCTGTTGATGATATATTCCACTCTTCTAAAAAGAATTCCCCTGGACAGGCTCATGAAAACCACCCTGGTTTCAGCCATTTTCCTATTGGTGATTCTGTGGGTGTTTATTCATTTTAATTGGGTCAAGGATGTTTTCCTGTATCTTTTTTTTGTGGGTGTCGGCCTTTTTGCCCTTGTCTGCGCATCACAGTTCTGGCTGGCCGCCGGCATTTTTTTTAATGTCCGGGAGGCAAAGCGGCTGTTTGGCCCCATCGGTTCCGGTGCCATTATCGGCGGGATTGGGGGCGGCTATATCACCAAGATACTTGCCGCTTCCTGGGGCAGTGACAACCTGATCCTCATCTCAATCGTCTGTCTGTTTTTTTGTATCTTGATTATTGAAAGGCTGTGGCGGGACAACGGGCGGAAAGAATCAGAAATCAAGAACGATTTAAGGGGGCCTGCGACCATCGACGGTCCAAGCCCCTTTTCCCGGATCATTCGATCAAAACATTTAAGTTATCTTGCGGCCATCCTCGGCATCAGTGTCATTGTTTCAAGGCTTGTGGATTATCAATTTAATGCCATTGTTTCCGCACAGATCCATGACAAAGATCAGCTGGCGGCTTTTTTAGGGTTTTGGATGTCCAACCTGAATTTTTTATCCCTTTTGGTCCAGCTGTTTTTCACCCGGAAAATTGTGAAAACCATGGGGGCAGCCTCCTCTCTGTTTTTTCTTCCGGCAGCGGTTCTGGGCGGTGCGGTCCTGACCCTTTTTCATCCGGTCCTCTGGTCTGCAGTGACGATCAAGCTCAGCGAGGGCGGATTTAAGAACTCTTTGAACAAATCCGGTATGGAACTTTTATTTCTTCCCATCCCCATTCAAATCAAAAATCAGGCCAAGGGCTTTATCGATATCTTTGTGGACAGCCTGGCAAGCGGGATCGGCGGTCTTCTCCTGGTGTTCCTCGTTTTCGGCATCAATATGTCACCAGCCCATATCAGTCTGGTGATTCTGTTGCTGGTGGTGGTCTGGTTTTTCCTGATCAAACATGTCAAAAAAGCGTATATCCAATCCTTCAGGGAGAAATTTGAATTTGAGTCCGATATGGCAATCCACCCCCTTGGCCCTGTTCTGGACAATGAACCCATGATCGGTGAAATTATCGAAAGGCTTGAGGGGAATGATGACCGCCAGATATTAAAAACCCTTCACATCATCACCCAGTTTCACCATGAGAAATTGTCCTTAAGTTTGGTCAAGCTTCTGGATCATCCCCTTACGGAAATAAAAATAGAAGCGCTCAAACAGCTGTATTTTTCAAAAAAGACAAAGATAATTGGACTGGCCGGAAAATTGAGCCGTTCTGACAGCCTCCCCCTTGCATCCGAGGCAATCCGGTATCTTTTTCATCACTCACAAGACCCCTACCAGTGCCTGAGAGGGTTTCTGGAGGATTCTGATTACCATGTTCAGGGGGCGGCATTGCTTTGTCTGGTAAGAGAATCCCGGAAAAACCGGGTCTTGAAAAAATTATTCATGCCGGAACATTTCATTGAAAATCTTTTCTCCCAGATCCATTCCCATAAAGATCCGGAAAAAATATTTTTCACAAAAAAGATCTGTATCCAGGCCATCAGCATGGGGGATGATTCTGCCCTGTATCCCTATCTGTATATTTTCCTGGAGGATCCGGATCAGGCGGTGGTAATAAATGCCATTCAAGGCGCGGGACAAACCCAGCATTCTGAGTTTATTCGGGTTTTGCTTCCCTTCCTGGGCAAAAAACAGGCAGTGGGGGAGGCGGCCGCCAACGCCCTGGCAAATTATGGTCCCTTGATCCTAGATTTTTTGAGTGAGGGGTTGTCCAACAATTATATGGCATACCCCATTCGAAAACATCTTCCGGCGGTCATCGCCTCCTTTGAAACCCAGAAAGCCGTGGATATTCTTTCCCGGCATTTGAGGCAGCAGGATCTGGGGTTAAGGTACGAGGTGATCCGGGCCATGAATAAATTGAGGCTCAAATCAAATACCTTGTTATTTGACAAGGCCGGGATTGTGTCGAGAATCAAAAAAGAAACCCGGGAGTATTGGGAGATGCTGTTGATTCTATACGCACAAAAGCAGATTGACCCAATCGGGGCAAACAATGTTCCCGGTATCTCAACGGCAAGGGAACAATTGATTAACGCACTTGAAACCGGCCTGGATGAAAGTCTTGAAAGAGTGTTCCGGCTGTTGGGTCTGAAATATCCGCCTGTTGAAATATTTAATGCCTACAAGGGGCTTTACAGCAACGACAGTGAAACCCGCCTGAATGCAATTGAATTTTTAGACAATGTGTTGGATATAAATCTGAAGAATGTGATCATGCCGGTGGTTGAGACCGGCTGCGGTATGATGGAAGGGCCGGTGATTCCCGGGGAAGGGGAAATCCCGGAGGCCTTTGAATCCTATCTTTCCCTTCTCCAGGGCCAGGATGATTTTCTCAAGGAAAAAACCCTGTATCTTTTGTCTTTTATGGCAGATCCGAGGTATATTCCCCACATTGCAAAATTGTTGAACAGTCCGGCAAGGGGGGTCCGGCAGATGGCGAAAACTGCACTGAAACGATCCATTGGATCCCCGGCCGCCGGGCAGGGGGAAACTCATGTTTCCGGGACCTGAACCCCATGATCAAAATGAAAAGGGTCCAATGAAAAAGAGAGTGGCGTTAGGGTTGAAGCGAAAGCTTCATCAATGCCTCTATCTGGGTTGCCAGGGTTTGATGGTCAACGGCTGAGTTCTTTTTTAGAACGTTGGACATCAGGGCCACCATATAAATCCTGTTATCCGGGTGTTCGACAATCACCACCGAGTTCATGAAATTATCCAGATTGCCCATATATTTTTTACAGGTAAATCCCGGTTCCGGTCCGCACCGGTAAAGGCTGCCGGACTTGAAATACAGGGCCGCACCCGCAAGTGCCGGAGATGATCCGTAGCGGATTCGTCTGGCCGTGGTGTACATCAGCCGTTTGATTTCAAGACTTGACCAGGGGTCCACAATCCTGCCCTGTTCCATGGCCAGCAGATATTTCAAAAGACCCAGGGGAGATGCCATGCTGTCTCCTTCACCCGGGATCATTTTTTTCCCCTGGCGGGTAAAAAAGTTTCCCAGGTGAAATTCTTCCCGTGAAATGTTAAGTTTGAGCAGCGGTTCATTCACGACGGTTGCGGCCAGGGCCGAGAGCTCTTTTTTCGGGAAGGTTGAAAAAAAAGTGTCTTCGGCCTGGCGGGACGGCGGATAGGCGTGGTTGAAATGGCGCATGAGAATCAGCTCTTTCCAAAGGGTGCTGGCGGCGGCATTTGCGCTTGCGGAAATCATGTGGTCTGCCCATTCGTAGAGGGAAAACACATCCCCCTGCCGGGCAGGTCGGCTGGAAAAACTATGGGTGCCCGGTTCAAAAATCGGGATTTCGTGGTGATCGGTTTCGATCCAGGGGCCTGCAGTGACCATTGTGTTTTTTAAAAGTGCCTGTCTTTTCTCAATGTCGTCGGGGAAAAGACGCTGGAGCTCATTGAACAATCCTGCGGCAACGGCCAGTTTACCGACACTGCCCACGGCAAATCTGCGGGTGGACTGCCTCAGGGCAAGCCTGACCGGGCGGCCCGGTGAGATATCAAGAAGGGCAAGGGAATAACTTTCATCCCGATCCGGGAAAAGTGCATCCACCTGCTGCTGTAATTTTGCATCCATCAAGGGCGCGGTATCGGCCAGATTTACCGCCAATGCCTCTGGGTGCAGATAAATAGCCTCGGCGGTCAGGCAGGCTCCGGGGGACAGAGCAGGGCCTTTTAGCGTCCGGGCCTTGATAAGTTCCAGCCGGTTGAGTCTGCGGATTCCGGTTTGGGCAAACCCGTCCAGGGGATAGGCATTTAGTGCTTCCGGCACCAGCATCGTCATCAGCAGCAGCAGCAATGGGCATAAAAAGAGCCTTCCCGGAATCTGGTTTAAAACATTCATTTGTTTTTCCTTTCCTTAAAAACCAATTGTTTGATCCAGAAAAACCGGGGGGGTCCCTGAATCGTTTTTGTCCAGGTTGAGCAGATAATTAAGGGTATTGGCCCTTTTGTTTTCCACAAAGGGGCGAACCTGGAACAGATGCATTCGGTCATTTTTAAAACCCAGTTCGATATCAAAAGGCCCCTTGCCGTCAATGCCGGGGGTGCCGGGCAGTACCCGGCGAAGGGTTTGTACAAGTTTTCGGATCTGCAAAAGATCTTGGGCGTTCAGGATGGGATGGTCAAAACGGACAAATTGTTTCTCTATTCCCCCGGCCTCGGCCAGCCGGGTAGAAATCAGTTCCCTTGCCGGTGACAGCAAAATATTTTCACCTGCATCCGTGAGAAGGTAGGTTTCCGCGGTCTGGCCGTCCACGGCGCCGCCCACCCCCTGGCTGAAAGCAACCGTGATGTCTTGGGGGTCATTGGAGACAATCCCGTGGGTGATGACCACACCGGATTTTTCAACATTTATCGATGGCAGCAGCAGAATCGAGGGAAACACATTTTCCGGGTTTTGAAGATATTTCTGGCGCCACAAATAGCTTCTCTCCTTGTAGGGAGAGGCCCACACCTCTCTTATCCCCTGAAATAAAAGTTCCCTGTCCCGGATATTGAACAGTGTCAGGTTCAGGCCGGCCCCGGTAAATTCCGGTATATCCTCCATATTGGTATCGCTTCTGATAAAGACCGGAACCTTGCCCAATGATTTTCTAAAGGTGGTGTCAAACAGGGCGGACAAGGTGGTTTCAAACCCGGGCAAAAAGGGCATGGTGCGGATGGCGGCCTGGAGATCTGCCAGGGTGGCAATCAAATCGGTCTCTTTGACGGAAGGGTCAGACAGTGCGTTTTTCAAATACTGCCAATATGTTGTGTTTTTGCCCGGCATGGCCTGGTCCATGTGATCCCGGAAAATGCCAAAGGGGAGCACGATTCCATCGATAACCTTGTCCGGAAACAGAGATTTCAGCTGGCCCAGATTGGCGGCCTTGGGGCCGCAGATTCTTCCGGAATCCGTTGCACTGATCAGGCTTAAGGGGATGGGGGTGTTCTTCTCCAGCTCAATTTTTTCCACCGGCACCCGAAACAATTCGGATTTTCTTTGGCGGGTTTGGATCAAGGCCTGTTCCGTTTGGGTGAGATCACTTTCAGTCTTGAGCACCACCGCCCCCTTCTGGGAAACCGCATAGAATATTTTTTGACCGGCATAGGGCAGGAGCCGGTCCAGGGTCTGGGCGGTAATGATGGTATTGGGAATCCCCAGATTCCTTGCCAGCAGCTGGATGTGGGATACGGGATTTCCTTCGGAGACCGCCAGCATGCCGGACACGGGCTTCAGCTCCGATGGAATGGTCTTAAACACATAGATTTTTTTTGAATCCATTTCCATGGTGCTGTCGGCGCTGCCGGAAAGCACTTCCAGAATCCCATGGGCCACGCCGGGGTTCACCCCCCGGACGCCCTGGGAATCGATTCCCGGCGGCAGATGGTTGGATATCCCGGCCGAGGCCTGGGCAAATCGTGTCAGCTTGCCGACGGCAGCGCCCAGGGGGAGAAGAAGGGAGGACCGGATCCGGTCATCCACAAACCCCTGGGCCAGGGGGGCAAATGGCTGGTACAAGGTAACTTCGGGCAGATAGGTTGCCCGCACCATGGATGCGCCCCAGTCCACGACCCGCCGTATTTGTTCTGCCTTGAGCTGGAACTGGCTGAATCCCATGGGATTTTCGTTTGGGGCGAACCCGTAGGCTTGTGCTGCCGTCCATTCCGCAATTTCCATATATCCGCAGCCGGCTGCCGCCTTTGAAAGAATGCGGCATTTCTCGAACAGGTCTGCCAGGATCAGGGGCTGCCAGTTTCCAATGGAAGAAAACAGATGCTTTTCAAGGGCCAGAGATAAATTCATCAGGGAAAGCCTGAGGCCAGGCGGTGCAGAAGACATGTGGCTGCGAATACCAAACAGCAGATCTGCCATGTCCTGGTAAGGATTTGATTCCCTGTCAGAAAATCGGGCCTTGGGTTCAAGGCTTCGGTCAATGGAAAGGCCCAGGGACTTGATGGGCCCAGACAACTCGGGAATCCGGGCGATTTTTCCAGACAGCCGTTTTTTAATGATTTCTATCCGGGAAGAAGCATATACGGCCTCAAGATCGGCTGTCAGCTGGGCAAACAGTTCTTTCTGGCGTTCATCCAGCGAGTGGTTTCGTTTTTCCAGGAATGCCTGAACCTTTGCGGTATCATTGGAATCCGGCTGGCCATGGAGTTTTATCCGCAAATCCATGAAATCCGGCAGTTGATCAGACAATGTTTTGGAAACCGCCCGGATGGTTTCCAACCGGTTTTTGTTCAGTCCGGGCTGGGGAATTGTCCGGCAGGCTTCCCGGACCAGGAAAAATTGTCCGGAGACGGCATCCTGATCCGCCAGCAGTCCGTTCAGGAAGCCTTCCCCCCAGGCATTCTCGTCTTCGGCCTGGACAGCTCCCCTGTAATACCTTGCCTGTTGGTAAATCCATCCGTCGTCGGCCAGGAAAAGATATTGGATCAAGGCATATTGCTTGAGCCTGGAATGAAATCCCGGTATATCCCAGATCTCCCCATGGCCAAGACCCGCAAGCTGCGTGCTCAGGTATATTTTTTTGTCTTGTTCAAGTCTTAGGACCCGGTCTTTGAGAACCCCGTGCTGGATACCGCCGGGGGCCGGGCATCGCTCCTGGGCGGAAAGAACCTGACCATCCTGGCAGAACCATTTGATGCCCTGGAAAGGCCCCCGGGGATCTTTTTTTAACTCCTGGACCCATTGAAGCATCTGGTTTTCCGGTTGTGTCGGCGCACCGAAACAGATCCCGGCGGAAGCGGCCAGAACAAGTCCTAGGATAAAAACAAAAACAATAAATCCGGATTTAAATTTTTTCATTACTAAAATTTCTCCAAACGTTTTACCCGGGAAGATAACAAAGGTGCCCAGACCTGGGCCACCAGGGTATTTTAGCGGGCCGCAATAAAACAAGTTTTCTTATGGAGCGCTGCCTGTTTTTACCGGCAGTTCCAGCCGGGCCGCCCATTGGGTCCATCCGGCATCATACCACAGGACCCGGCGGTATCCCAGCAGGCGTTTCAGAACAAAAAAGGTCTGGCTGGTTTGATGCCCGGTTCGGCAATGGAGGATAACCAGTGCGTCTTTTGACGGGATGATCTGTTCATAGGCAGCTTTGAGCTCTGAAACCGGCTTGAAAGTAAAAGCGTCCGGGGTTTTTACCGTGTCCCGGTCAAAGGGGCGGTTGATGGCCCCGGGAATGTGCCCCGGGCGGGCTTCGTCTGATTTTTCTCCGGTATAATAGGCCGGGGGCCGGACATCTATAATGAGGGCTGTTTTGTTCTGCACATGGGAGAGAAGGGTCTGATAATCGATGGTAAATTGATCCTTGTCCGTCGTTGGATAGCGGGTGACGGGTGTTTCAGGCAGACGGGCATCAATGGGAAGACCCATGGCGTTCCAGCGCATAAATCCACCGTCAAGCAGGGCATAGTTTGGGTGTCCGAGCCGTTCAAATCCCATGCCAGCCAGGGTGGCATCCTGTACCTTGTCCCCATAAACCAGCACCACAAGGGTTTGTGGCCGGATCCCCATTAAGGACAGGTGGGCTGCAAGCAAGGGTGCCGGCAGGAGGCAGGCGGGAACCCCCCGGATGTTGCCCCTCAGGCTTTCCACATTCAGGGCCAGGGAGCCCGGGATATGGCCGGTATTGTATTCCGGCTGGCTGCGCAGGTCGATCACCCTCAGATCGGTTTCGTTTAAATGGGTCGAAACCCATTGGGGGTCGATGGTGCCGGGAAGGGTCACGCCTGTGATGATGGAATTTTCCATGCCGCCATCTGTCCCCGGGTCAGCAGAGGGAGCCAGAAAAAATAGCCGCCATTGATTGATCTTTAGGGCATGGGATGCCGGGATGGGTTCGGATCGAAGGGAGACGGGTGTCAGACATCGGCGGATAAATCCGTCCAATCCGTCGGTGAGCAGATAAACATTGTTAAATCCCAGACGGAAAAGGGCGTCCCGGGCCTGGGCCGGGTGGGTCATCCCGTTGGAATACAGCACAATCATCCCCTGATTCCGGTGGGGGGCCAGCTGGTCGGCAAGATCCTTCAGGGGGATATGGCGGGCAGTTTTGATATGATAGGTTAAAAATTCGGGTTCAGACCGGACATCCACCAGCACCAGATCTTCCTGGCCGGCCACCAGCCGTTGGGCCAGCTCTTCTGGCTCCATATGATCCAGGGCAGCGTCGACCTGGGCCAACAGCACCTGTTCCTGTGCGGCGGATGCATCGGACCTGGCCTGTGGCGATGCCGCCTTTGGGTTTGTGCGAGAAGAGGGAGCCCCCCCAAGGATGAAAACTGCAAACCCGGCAATCACCAGGACAAAAGAGAATTGTTTTAAAAAATTTGAGTGTAAATAGGCGCTTTGACGGGTCCTGGTTTTTTCGATCAGTTCCATTGCACAGAATACCGCGATTCCCATGAGGACAAAGACAAGGACAAACCAGTCCCTGGACAGTCCTAACGACTGATAGACAAATGCTGTTTGCGCGTTCCCAAGCTCGTACAGCCCCTGTACCCCGGCATAGGTTTCATTGAATAACAGACTGCCGCCAAGGGTTCCCCCGAGAAAAACAAGGGCATCCCATTTTCCCGAAGCCGCCCCAACCGCCGCCGTGCCCGGGCACCAGCCCCCCATGACAAACCCGATTCCAAAAAGAATACCTCCCAGGATCTGGGGTGCATACACCGTGGGGTTCAGGTAAATGGCATCCTGGGTGATCAGCCCGAAGCGCAAGCTCAGGCTGATGCAGATGATGGCGGTGATCATGGCGGTGAACATCACCTTAATCACCGCCATATCTTTAAAATAAAACACCCCTGAAAGTCTCCGGGAGCTGCCGAACCCTGCTCTTTCCAGGGCGATTCCAAAGAAAATACCAATGATAAGGGACATGAAAAGAGCCTTGGACGAATCCAGTTGGCCAAGGCTGAAAAATGTATCAATCATTCCATTGCCTCCTCACAAAATAGGCGGCTGCATATCCGCTGGCAAACAGGCAGATCAGGAAAACAAAACTGCCGGTGAGCAGGAGTGCTCCTCCGGTCAGTGCCTGACCCGAGGTGCATCCCTGGGCAAGGCGGCTGGCATATCCCACCAATACCCCGCCGGCCAGGGCAAACCCGATTCTTTTTACGGAAGAACAACCCGCGCCTTTTTCCAGTTGGAAGGAGAGCCGTTTGGCTCCCAGGGCAGAGATCAGGCCGCCCAGGATGGTCCCGACAAACATATACACCAGATAATAATCAAGGGGGTTAGTTCCCCAGGCACCAAAATAGGGGGTGGCTGCGGTATGGTTTGGGAGCAGCCAGCCTTCAGCGGCCGCCGCAATTCTGGCGATGCCCGAAGAGGCGCCCAGCCCCGCCCCGAGGATGAGAAACGACCCGGTCAGCACCAGACCTAAAAACACACCGGCCAGATAGGGATTTGCATAGGGTTTGGCAGAAGATTTCATGATCAGCACCCCGCACTTTTCTTTTTGGGTGTTTCAGGCCTTTGGTCAATGGGCGCACTAGGTGCAATGGGCCGTGTATTGGGATGGGGCATAATCGTTTGGGCGGGTCCTGCAGCCGGTGCCGCTTGTCCTGTTCCCGGGGTTTCCCTGGGCATTGCCTGGAACTCGGATATGCGCCAATAGGCGGCAAGGCCGCCTCTCAATGCTTTGATCTCACGTTTTGTCCGGTTAAAGAGCATGCCCGCCGCCATCATGGCCAGGGTTCCGTCCCGGTCCACAAGGATCAGGGGACCCGCTCCCGTCAGAAAGGCGGGGTTGGTCAGAAGATCGGCCAGGTCGACATTCATTGATTGGGGCAGATGAAAATCGGTAAAAAATTCCGGGGGGCGGATGTCCACCAGATCAAAGGTTCCGGGAAGGTCCATGATCAGGCTTTTGAGTTCTTCAGGGGCGATCCTTCCGGGCAGGTTGATGTCTCTTTTGATGACCGCGCCTTGAATGGTCTGGGGCGATTTGCTGTCTGAACCGAAAACCGGAAATCCGGCATCAATCCATGCCTGGCTGCCGCCCTTGAGGCTGGTAACCTTTTCAAATCCCTTTTGTTCAAGGATGCCCAGGGCAAGACTGGATCTATAGGCTGAGTTGCAGACCGCCACCAAAGGTTTTGCGGGATCCAGTTTGCCGGACAGCAGGGCCAGCTGATTTAAGGGCATATTGATCACTTGGCCGATTCTTAAGCCCATCCATTCGGTTGGCAGACGGACATCCACAATAACCGGTGCCGTGCCTGCTTTCATGGCCTCATACAGGGCCTGGGGGGTCATCAGTTCCACCTGTTTTACGGGCAGTCCTGCCGTGACCCAGTCGTCAAACAGAAGGGACCTTGCCGTATATCCCACCCGATTCAGGCGAAAGGCTGCCTCTTCTATTTCCGCCCGGCTGCCGGTCAATACAAGGGGGGCTTTCCAGGGTACCATGATGCCGACCCAGGTTTCCAGCCGTCCGCGAAGCCCGATGTTGACGGCGTTGGGGATATGGCTTTTTGCATAAAGTTCTGCATCCCTGAGATCTACAATATAGGCATTGGCAATATCGGTCAGTTTGATATCAGGGGCAATGGTTTCAGGTGGTTTTTTCCAGTCGATCAGTTCCGGACCTTGTTTGTTCAGGGCTGCATTGTGCTTGAAATACGGGGGGGCTTCGGGCAGTCCCTCCAGAACGGCGGCAATAAAATCGCTCCTGGCGGTGAATTTTAAGTAATGATTGGTCTGCCGTTCCCGGCCGATGGTTGAAAAGGGATCGTCACTTAAATGGGCACCGCACAAGGAACCGGCTCCGTGGGCAGGATAGATGGTGACCGGGTCCGGTAACTTTGACAGCTTGTTTTGCCAGGCGTCAAAGGACATGGAGGCCAGGGCGGCGGCAGAAATGGTTCCCCCCATCAGGTCCGGCCGGCCGACACTGCCCACAAACAGCGTATCCCCTGTAAATGCGGCTTCCGGTTTTTTTCCGTCGGTTCCATAAACAATGGCAGTGGTGCAATCCAATGTGTGTCCGGGGGTTTCAAGTACCTTTAATTCAATGCCGCCA
>Ga0180007_10005390_pt1 | contig 12969 bp, 20 predicted proteins | sample MM_PC_MetaG_FD_121122 | JGI IMG/M metagenome (GOLD analysis project Ga0180007, IMG submission 121122) | Groundwater microbial communities from the Aspo Hard Rock Laboratory (HRL) deep subsurface site, Sweden - MM_PC_MetaG | ecosystem: Environmental > Aquatic > Deep subsurface > Groundwater... | reverse complement strand
TTTATTCTATACTACAGGAGTTCTCTGGTTAGCATAGTGCGATTCAAACAATGAGGTCGAGTACGCCAAACTAAAAATCATCGTGTTCTCTGGTTAGCATAGTGCGATTCAAACTCTCAAAGAACAAGTGTATTGTTGGATCAAATTTATGTTCTCTGGTTAGCATAGTGCGATTCAAACCCCTCATCCGACACATGAGTCGGCTATGTTCCAATATGTTCCCCCTTCCCTAACCCTAATCGGGGGGGAGAGAGACGTTGGATAGGGAACCCGCCTCTGCGTCGTCATAAACGCGCTTTGTTGCAGACGACGCTTCGTCGAGTCAGTTAGGATGCGCTTGAACGCTTCTCCAATTCAAGAACTGCATCGGTTTGCGCGACAAGCAAGGAATTGGCCTCCGAGGAGAGAAAGAGTAATCTGATCTCCCGCATACGCAAACCAGCCGCAAGGCAAAAGCTGGCCGACATTGGCTAGGAGAGATTTTAGTGTAGACAAAGATGCACTAAAGCGTTACAAGGCGAGTAATCGCAAGAGGTTGTCGATGTACGGGTATTTTTATCTTATCAGATCAGGCATGGCATCGACGACTTTCTTTTTACTTTAGGAGAATAAATAATGTCAGTCTTTGTTTTAGACAAACACAAAAAGCCACTAATGCCGTGTACAGAGAAAAGGGCTAGGGAAATGCTCGATTCTCAACGCGCAATCGTTCATAAATATTTCCCATTCACTATTCGATTAAAGGATCGCAAAATTGAAGAATCTACAATCCAGCCACAAAGTTTAAAGTTAGACCCCGGTTACAACTCGACAGGGGTGGCGTTGGTGCAGGGTAATAATGTGCAAATGCTAGGCGAGATACATCATAAAAAGGGGATGGTGAGCAAGTTGGAAGGTAGGCGTTCGCTTAGGAGCGCGCGTAGGAATAGACGACTCCGACATAGACATCCAAAATTTAAGAAGGAAAATGGTTATACTACTTCCAGGCAGGCAGGCTGGCTGCCTCCGACATTGCTGGCAAGGGTAAACCAGCAGATTAATATTGTGAAGAAGATTACAGCTTTAACACCAGTACAATCTATATCGACTGAGAATGTGAAATTCGATACACAGTTGATGCAGAATCCGGATATTGGCGGAGTAGAGTATCAACAGGGTACCTTACAGGGTATAGAAATCAAGGAATATGTCCTAGAAAAATTCCATCATACCTGTGTTTATTGCGGTAAGAGAGACCGGATTATGGAGGTAGATCATTTGTTTCCGCGTAGTTGTGGCGGAAGTGATCGTATTTCAAACTTGGTTTTAGCCTGTCACAATTGTAACCAGAAAAAGAGCAATATGCCAGTAGAGGATTTTATCAAAGAGAAAGATAAGTTAGAGAAAATATATCGTCAGGCCAAAGCGCCTTTGCATGGTGCTGCTGCCGTGAATAGTAGTCGATGGAAGCTGTTCAATCTATTAAAGGATTTGGGATATATGATCGAATGCGGTTCTGGAGGTCTTACCAAGTTTAATAGAACGCAAATGAATTTACCGAAAGAGCATTATTACGATGCTGTGTGTGTCGGCAAGTCTACGCCAGATGAATTTTTCGGGAAGGTTTGCTATATCCAGAAGTTTTTTGCCAAAGGGCGCGGTAATCGTCAAATTTGTCAGACAGATAAATTTGGATTCCCTGCAAAATATAGATTAACGAAGGAAGGCCAAAGATATAAAAAAGTGCATGGATTTCAGACTGGGGATTTTGTGTATTTTCATCATATTGGTCGCGGAAAGTTCGCAGGAAAAACAGGGATTGGTAGAGTTAATGTAAAGCAAGATGGTAGTTTCTATATTGACGAGGGCGGGCATTCTGAGGATCAGGAGGAAGCAGAGAATGAAACAAAGAAGAAGAAAAAGAAGCGAATATTCTCAGGTTCCTGGAAGTATTGCAAAAAGTTGCAGTATGGCGATGGATGGACGTATGAACAAGAAAAAATCGAGAATAAATTTCGTTCTCCTCTTGTTGCTTATAAACCCCCATTTTAAATTTTTTGCGTAGTCTTAACCTTTTAATCAGGGCAGTCGCTCCCTGGTTTTTTTTAGGAGATACAAATGACAAAGGAAAAAATGCCAATAATAAGTAGGCAGGCGGACTGCAGTGCAGCTTTGCCAGCAAACACTGGGGCTCGCGGGTGGGTGGTCGTGACAATTGCGGGACCAGGGGCGGAGATAGGGGATCTGCTTTATGATAATGGTTCTGGAGTTGGAAATATGACAATCGTTGCTGCTATCGAAAGCAGGACAATTGTCGTTACAAAGGGTAATTATATCGTATGAGCAATAGAAAGGAGGATGACACAGAGGAGGTAAAAGATGCCGGTACTGAATAATAATAATTTGGGTTATTCTTCGAGTACGCCTAAAAAACAAGATTGTTTTAAGAATTTTTTAAGAGCACATATTAAAATTGCGTTTAACGTGATGCTAAAACACTATTCTTATGTTTATAGGTATTATGATATAAATGCTGGATGTGGAGAATATGAAGGTATTAGAGGAAGTCCTTTAATGTTTTTGGAGACTATTGATTCTTTATTATTGCCTGATGAAATTTGCATTGATGCCGTTTTTGTTGAGGAAAATTCGGCAAATGTAGATAAGTTAAAACTTTGTTTCACGGGTAGAAGAGAGCTACCAAAAAATGTAAGGTTTAAAATAATTTGCGATGATAATAAAAAGATATTGCCAAATTATCGAGGGAATGGATATGGTCTTCTTTACCATGATCCGAACGGGTGCTTTGACCATGAGCTTTTGACAATATTTGCTAAACAGAATCCGAAACTTGATATTTTAATAAATTGTAATAGTACTGCGATTAAGAGGTCTCATGCCGCGTTAAATACCGAAAATTTAGTACATAGAATAGATAAAATTGGAAAGAGAAATTGGTTTATAAGGGATGTTTTTGGGCATCATCAGTGGACTTTCCTTTTTGGATGTAATTGGACGGATTTTCCAGTATTACGCAATATAGGATTCCATAATTTGTTTAGTAGAGCAGGATTGAACATTTTTGAAAGGGTATCTTTAACACCAATTGACAGAGAGAAAAAAAGGCAAAATTTTTTTGATTTTGGATGGCCTTCCTATAACGATTATTTGACATCTTCTGAATTTGCTAAGGTAAAAAAAGAAAGATTTGCCTTAGCTGGTGGTAAATGTGAAATTTGTGGAGACATTGCTACAGAACCACATCACAAAATTTATGCAGATTGGCGTAATGGAGATGTTGACAAAGTTGATAATTTAATTGTTGTGTGTCATGCTTGTCATTGCAAAATTCATGGAAAGGAAAATTAGAATGGTAACACTTATTAAATGTCGCATTTCTGAAATGATAGAACATCCAGACAACCAAACGCTTTTGCCTCCACTTACAAAAGAAGATGAGGACGAATTAGAAGCTAGTTTAAGACGAGAAATAAAGCCGATTCCTTTTGAGGTACTTGCTAATCATAGTAAATATCTCATTCTCGATGGTAATAATAGATTTAGAATTCTAAATAAAATTGGTTATGATGGTGAATTGCCATGTATTGTTCTCGGTAATGTTGGAGACTGGCCTATACAGATGCAACGCACTACAATTCAAAAGATAAATCTTGCACGTCGTCACATAACCAATGAGCAAAAGAAGGAGATTGCTCGCCAGATGGTCGCCAGAGGCGAGGATGTAAGAGTTGTTGCCAAAGTTGTAGGGATTGGCAAATCTACTGTTGCGAGAGCGACACAGGATATAATGGAAGCTAGAGATGAAGCCATATATGAAGTAATTGGAGATTTATCCAAAGCTGGTTTATCGCAAAGAGAAATTGCAGAGACGATTGGATTAGCACAGAAAACAGTATCTAATATAAATAATTCAAAAGATGAAAGATGTGAAACAGTGAGTAATTTGTCCCAAATGGGACAAATTACTCACAATATAAAAGCTCCAAAAGATGAAAATGATGAATACGAGGATTATGAAGATGAATATATTGAGGAGGATGTTTCTGAAGAAGAAATTTTTAAGGATGAGTATGCTATAGATGAAGAGCAGGAATGTATTCGTATCATTGAGAAAGCCAAATGTGAGGCTAAAGCTAAAATTGACGAGATGGCAATTTTGGCCAGAGCTAAATTGCCCAAAGAACAGAAGGAGAAAGAACCGATAAAAGAGACAGAATCTACTTTTAATTTTACGAATGAAAATATTGATTGGGCGCGTTGGTCATGGAATCCTGTAACGGGGTGCAATCATGGATGTACTTATTGTTATGCCAGGGATATTGCAATGCGTTTTACTGGACATTTCAATCCAGAATTTCATGAAAAGCGTTTATCTGCTCCTAAAAATACCAGGATTCCTAAAGGAAGAGAGAATGAGCCTGGTATGAAAAAGGTTTTTGTCGGTTCTATGTCTGATCTTTTTGGAGAATGGTTTGATATGGCGACAATTCAGAGGATATTGGATACTTGTGCAGAGACTCCTCAATGGACATATCTTTTTTTGACGAAGAATCCTAAGAGATATATACCAATTGAATTTCCGTCAAATGCTTGGGTAGGAGCTACTGCAGACACACAAAAGAGATGCAATGTTGCCTTAGATTCTTTTTCTAAGATGATGAAACACCGTCCCAGTGTCCTTTTCTTATCCTGTGAGCCATTGCTTGAAAAAATAGTGTTACCAGAAAACAAAATAGTAGATTGGATAATTATTGGTTCGCAGTCTAGGACTGCACGAGAGTCAGAGTTTCAGCCAAATTGGCGATGGGTTGTTAATTTACTTATGCAATCTATACAAAATAATATTTTTGTATATTGCAAACCAAATTTGGATTGTAGGTTGCCCAAGGATTGGCCTGTATAAGGGAGAAAATCATGATTGAAACTATATATCAAGATATTTCGATATTTCCCATGATTGGCAAAAGCAAGGATGCGCCAGAAAGCGAATATACCTTTCGCATCCTGCTCATGTTTCGCGGCGATAACGACTTCGAGCAAATCCTTACCGATGACCAGGCAGAAGCCCTGGCAAATGAATTGCTGGAGGCAGTAAAGATTGTAAGGGGGTAAGTATGAGCATGGAAATGATCAGAATATGGTATATGAGTTAGTGTTTTTTGTGTTGTAATTTTCGCTACCAGAAAGGATAAATAGTTATGATGAATTCAGATAAGAAACTTCAGATATGCCACGATTGTAAAGCAAAACCTGGCGAAGTGCATCGGAAAGGATGCGATGTTGAAATATGTTCCGTATGTGGAGGGCAGCGACTCCAATGTTCGTGCCGTGCGCACGATCCTAGATTTGCCAGATGGACCGGGATTTGGCCTGGTAAGGCCGAGGCTATTTTTTTGGGAATTGACCTTAATGAATTTTTGGATAAAAGGTATGATGAGATATTTTTTATAAAACCTAAGCAAAAACCGGAGTCAAAATCATGCTAAAAATGTTTTTGTTGATTATTTTATGTTGTTTAGTGGGATGTCCTGCGACAACTGCGATCAACAGCGATCCTCAAGGCGCGAATGTTTTTTTAGACGGTGAATTTGAGGGTGTAACGCCATTGCCAGTGCGTTTGTCTGACTGGTCGAATGAAACTACAATAAAATGCGAGAAAGTTGGCTATAAGTCGCAGGAGAGGCTAATAATGAAAAGGGTAAGTACGACTCATGGTGTTACGTATGGCACAGCAAGTGTGTATAATTACAAAACGAATTCTATGGGTACTGCTTGGGGTATGCAAAATACGATGCAAACCACAAGTGAATGGCCGACTGATGTTTTTTTTAAGCTGGAAAAGGGGGAGGATGAGAAGGAGTAAAAAAATGTGGATAACTTGTGGACAACTTTATTTGTGAATAAAAAAGTACTCTTGCTTTGAGGGGTTATTTGTTCTATTTTTTTTGCGAGCGATAGCATAGGTAGGAATTATTATTATCGTAGATAGGTGCAGCAAGGTGGGTGGGGGGTAAGGAAGCAGATTTTTAGTGTATATTTTTTAAAAGCAAGAGTTAATAGTATATTATGCAATAAAAAATGGTTATTGTCAACTATTAACAAACAAATCTGCGTTAAATTACAGGAGTAAATCATGATCGAAAATTTTCTTGTCCAGGGTTACCGTTGCCTGGGAAATCTGGAAATTCAATGCCCTACCAGGTTTAATTTGCTTGTTGGCCCTAACAACAGCGGAAAGACTTCGCTTTTTGAGAGCATGTTCCTGCATTTCAACCCCTTACAATTTCAACCTGTTTTTACAGTTCTAAATTCGCGCATACAAGGGCTGGATTGGGACACCCCCTCTATCCTAGAAAATTTTCGCTGGCTTTTCAATTCTCCAGAAGAAAAAGAAAATTTTATTATTACGATAATTTTCGGGAAGGGGAAGTGATCAGCTTTTGCGAATTGAGGAATACCACCTGTATATTTGATTTTTAACTTTGATTTTTACTTTAAATTTTGGTAGAATCAAAGTGTAAGAATTGAGGGTAAATTTTTTTACACGACGATATTGCTTTTATTCGTTTTCTTTGTTTTTACTCCTCAAATTCTTTTGTTACTCGTTTTTTTGAATGATGTTTGTTTGGGAGCCGAGGTTTTGATGCTATTTTAATCCTCCAGTCCTCGGCTTTTTTCTTTGTGGGTTTAGAATGGAAAAAGTGCAATGTTTTGTTTGTGGCAATAATGTTGAATTTGCTACAAAATATAGCGAAGATGAAGATGCGTGGCAAATACCTTGTGGGCTTCATTTTTGTGATTGTGGGAATTACGGGTCCGAGTTGCATGATTCGATGATGTCTGGCGAAAAGTTTGAAATTATAGTGTGTGATAGTTGTTTAAAAAAGAATTGGTACAGAGGAAGACTAACAAAAGAAGGAAGAGAAAGAAGTCAGTGCTATCCTATCTATTGCCGCTATGCGCTATTGTAAAGGATTAGTTAGTTATGGCTCAATTTAACTTTTTCAAGCGGGAATTGAGTTGTAAAATTGTATATTATGGGCCTGGGATGTCAGGTAAGACAACTAATGTCCAGATGATATACAACAATATCCCTGGCGCGAACAAAGGGAAAATGGTTTCGATTTGTACGGAGCAAGACAGGACGCTGTTCTTTGATTTTGTTCCGATAGATTTAGGGAAAGTAGAGGGACTTTATATAAAACTTAGGATATTTACTGTGCCAGGCCAGGTGTTTTACAATTCTACTCGTCGGCTTGTTTTGCAAGGTGTAGATGGGATAATATTTGTTGCTGACAGTAGGGAAGAGAAGATGGATGAGAATATCGAATCTATGGTGAATTTAGAGGAAAATTTGAGGTGGCACGGCATAGATGTGAAAAATATTCCTATAATAATGCAGTTTAATAAACGCGATATGTTCGAGATTTCCTCGATTGAAGAGATGCAGGAAAAGGTAAATGTATTTAAGTTTGAGTCATTTGAAGCAGTAGCGTCCAAGAATATGAGTGTAGCTCAGACGTTGAAAAGATGTGCTTTCTTGGTATTCAAGGACGTGGTAAAAAAGGTTAATTTACCTATCGATCGGATAGTGTCTGCGTTGGACAAGCGGGAGATGTCTGTCCAGAAAGATTCTGTTTTTGAGTCAGATAAGAAGCAGGAAATTCCTTTAGAATCTATTTCTCCGCCTGTTAGTTCTCGTCTTGTGTCTCATGCTGGCGGGTTTGTAAAGATGAAAGATAACAATATTGTGTACGAACCTAACTGTCTTGATCGGAATATTTTCAAGAGACAATATAAGCGAATTGAATCTGATGATGATGAGAGAAGAGACGAATAAAAAAAAGGATGGCATCTATAGATAAAACGTACCATAGATGCCATCCTTTTTTTGTCTTTAATTTTTTAATTTATTGGTCATTACTTTTTTGTGTATCCAGTTATTATCTGTTTTTACGTGGTTTCGCCTCACGAATTTAGCGATATTTTGTTTAAATTCATCGGTGTGGAATTCGTGAGTATTTCTTACAACATATCCCTCCTGTTCTCCACCATGTTTCGATTTACCTGTGAAGCATTTTTTTATCTTTTCTTCGTTCCAAATTCCTTGATATATAGTAGGTACATATTTCAGATTGAGCATATTGCAATATTCAATTGTATCGTTCCAAGATAGGCAGGTATTGCCTTCAAATATGCCGAATACTAGAAAATAGCTTTCTAGGTTATCGTAGAATATGCTGTGTTTTGCGTACATGTTTTCACCGCAGATACGCAAATTTTGGGGTATTTCGTGTGCGATTTCAGAGTGTAGTTTTTTAATTCGTGTTCTTGATGGATGAAAATGGTACATGGTGCTTCTGGCGTGTAGATAGTCGCAGTAAAAAGTGGTATTCTCTCCGTCCATTTTCTCTGTAACGATCACTTCTCTATTGCGAAAATGTTCAGTGGTAGCAATAATTATATCGTCGTCACTACTACCAGGCGAGAACGGTAGATGTGGTATTCTTGGGTATTTGGTTTTGGCGGTCATTTTTTTACTCGTTAAGTTTGACATGTTTTGTTAAAACGGAGAGGGAGTTGGTTATATTTTTGATTTAGTTTTCTTTGCATTTTTTATCCTTTTAGTTGATATAGTTTTTAACATAGTTGAGGAATGTGGGATATGATATTTTTTCAACTATGTCTGATTTTATTATCTTGTAGATGACTTTGATGGGTATGTTTAGTTTCTTGTATCGAGCTATATCTATCTCGAACTCTTTGAGTTTGAGCGTGTTCTTGCCCAACCCCTTCTTTGGTCTACCGAGTATTTTCCCTTTCTCTTTCGCTATTTTGAGTGCGTTTTTTGTTCGTATGGAAATGAATTCTCGTTCCATTTCAGCTAGGTATCCAAAGAAAGCTAGTATTAAGTTGGCGTGTGGCCCTTTTGTTGAGAGTTCTGGTTGATTGATGAATATGATTTTGACGTTTTTCTCGTTGATTTCGTTGACGATACCGAGTGTTTCGATCATGTTTCGTCCTAGTCGTGATAATTCAGTGCAAATCAAAACATCTCCACTGCTCAATTTTGAGACGAGTTCGTTGATACGTCGTTTTTCTTTGTCTTTTCTTGAACTTATCTCTATTTCGATGAATTCATCTACTTGTGTTTTTTGGCTATGTGTGTAATTTAAAATCTGGTATTTTTGCTTGTCTGTGTCTTGTAGATTAGTGCTTGTTCTAATGTATCCTATTGTTTTCATGGTTTGCGTCCTATTTTCTTTTTTTGTAGAGTAAGCGGATATAGCGTGTCAAGATTGTGTTTTTTGGCGTATTTGTTGAAAAAAGTATAAATTTTATCGTAGTTTTTGTCTTTGCACGAAATGAGTCTCATGTCGTGCCTGCGCCATACTCGGTATTTGATCTTGTTTTTTCTAGCTATTGCTTTGTAATAGTGCTGTAAAGTGTGCCAGGTCATGCTTGTGTTTTCTTTTCTCTTATGATGGACATTACAATGATCTCTTTCGAGAATGGGTTCTTTCTTAAATATTTTATGGTAAAACATAGTATTTCTTTTTATCCATGCCAGTAATATCGCCATACTCTTTCTGCTATTTTTTTGTCTTTGCGCCATATTTTTAGGATATACCAGAGAGTATGCATCATTCCGACCAATTTTTTGTTGGCAAAGCAGCCAGCACAATGAGATGGCTTTTTTATTTTACGAGGACTCATAAGCGACCAGCATCCTAAAAAACCTCCATCCATTGCGGAAGGTTCACGGCACCAGTCGGGAGCCTTGTATTTTTTGCGAAAATCTCCTATGGTAATCTCGCTATCAAGCACCTCCTTTTTTTCACAAGTCGTGAGTTTATGCCAAAAAATCATTTGGCGGCGACTGCTTCTTGGATATTTTTTAGTAAGCATTGTTTTAATTCCTTTGCTTTGGTTGTCATATTTTCGTTTCTAAGCGCGTAACAACGCCATAGAAATAAGATTTGCATATCTAGCTCTTTCTCTAATTTTTTCCGTGTTGAAGCGTATACGTCTATTCCAAGTTTTGGATATTCCAGACATATCAGTTTTTTCGATTTGTCCAAATTTGGCTTTATTGTTAGTGGTTTTTTGAACGATAAAGTCAAATTTTTATATATGAAATCTTTTAGGATAAACGGAGAAAGATCGTGTTTCTTCATATTTTATCCCCCGACTGTTTCATGATTTGTATGTCAACAAATTGTCCCCAATGTGGTAATTTGTTATATTTTCGCAGCACTTCGATGACTGCGATTACCATGTCTTCTTCGAGTTTCTCATCGTCTGGATACCAGTTTTCTATTTGCCAGTTATCCCATGCTGCGTCTTGCATGGAGTCGAATATTATATCTGGGAAGACCATGTCTCGCAGGTCTATTTTTTCTAGTTTAGCAATGGCAATTTCTATTTTTGCGATTTCTATTTTAGTGTATTTATTTTCTTTACATAGTTCCAATGCTTCGGCAAATGCCAATTTTGGTGTGTCTTGTCCTTCGCCTTGGAATTCATTGTCGTGGTTCTTTGCAAATGATATGGAATAAAACCATTTGTTTTCGTTTGGTAGTTCATAATCGTATCTTTTATCTATCATCATGATTACCCTTTCTTTTTTCTTTGTTGCGTTTATAGTACTCTTTGCAGTATTTTTTCTTTTTTTCTTTGTTGCGTTTATAGTATGTCTTGTTGTATTCCTTCATTTTTTCTTTTTTATTGATTTGGATTTGTTCTTTTTTTAGGAAGTTTTCTATGGATGGTAGTTCTATTTCTCCTTTTTTATCGGCAATAACATCTTCTATTTCGTAGATATTTTTTAGTAAGGATTGTTTTAGTTCTTGAGCTTTTCGAGTCATATTGTTTTTATCTCCAAGAGCATATATATTCCATAAGAATTATTCGCGTAACACGAAAAAATCATAGTCGGTTAAGTTTTGCTTGCATGTTTGACAATAATAACGATCCTCTTCTTTAGTGGTAATAATGCAATTTGTGGTTTGGCATTTAGGACAATAAGAAGAGTGTAGTGTTCCTGCTTCTACCAGGGAGTTATCTACCGGTAAGTTATCTACAGTAGTAATACCTGCCTTGTGTCCCTTGCAAGTTAGGTCTCCGTCCCTGTCAATTTCGGACGAGACTGACAGGTTTTTCCTTAGCTCGCGTTGATATAGCCTGGTTAAAATGAATTCTACTACTAACTTGCGTTCGTAATCAAGTATGCTGTCTAAAAATAGAGAGACGTACTCTATCAGGTTCTCGTCATTTGTGATCGCTGCGGAGATTTTCTCTTTATTGAACAGATCCATTATTTTCCTTTCATGATATTATTATTTGTGCATAAAATCCTCGTGTTCAATCACTACTGCATTTCTCGCATACCCACAAAGAGAAGTCCTCTTTATTCAATATATCTACTACTTTGTCTGGTAGTAACTCATCTCCGGGAATATGGTACCAAGTCATTACTTTGTTTGTAATCATTTTTTGGTCGCTAATAAAGGAAGAGCATAGCAGACAACATTTGAAGTTCCACATTTAATCACTCCTTTAAAAAGAAAAACTAGAATGACATGGGGTATGTCAATTTCCCCATATTTTAGTAAGGTTTTGTGATTTGCGCCGGCGTAAAACGCTATAAGTTATTGGTACGCATAGCAGAAAGAAAAAAATGGCAACATTTTTATTTGATATGATGTTCTGCGAAAGCAATATTCAATATTTTTGACTTGTTGCGTAACTATTTTGTGTAGTTTTATTTCCGCTTGTGGTCGGCAATGGCTTCTTCTGTAGCGTTAATAATTTAAAGCCCGCATTTGGTCAAGTTGCATTTGTTTGTCAAGGGATAGATTGTACACCTCCATTATTTTTTGCATTTCTTTTGAATTTTCTGTTGTTTCTCGTTTTCTTACGTTTTGGGGCGCGTATACAAAAACGGGGAAATCTTCCCAATCATAGGTATCGCACACAATAATCATGTGTGTTGCGCCTTTCGCTTTGCCTTCATCAAACCATTCTGATAATTTTTCTGTTGTTGTCACTATTTATCCTTTTTTTTTATCAATCGAAAGGTTCTTCAAATTTTGTTACTGTTTCTTTTAATGATTTTCCAGCTTTGTGATTGATGATGAATTCGAGTAACTGCTCGCGTGAGAACGCAGAGAGATCCTTGTCTGTATAGAGGTATTCGTTATAGAATAATTGTAATATTGTATATACTGCGCGTAGCGTTCCTCCTATTAAGAGCGATTCTTTCAATATTTTTTTGAGTTCTTCTATGTTAGGATGGTTTTGCGTAATATTTTGTATTGTGCGGATGTATATTAATGAGCATTTATTGGCGGAAGAGTTGCCGACTTCCCATCTCCAGATAGTAGCAGTGTTGGTTCCGAGTATTTGCGCAAATTCGCTTCTTGTCAAGTCCAGTTTTTCTCTGGTTTCTCTGATTTCTCGTGCATCCATGGGTTATTCCTTTTTTTCTATGTTTTCGATTCTTTTTTCTATGTTTTCGATTCTTTTTTCTATGTTTTCGATTCTGACCCCTAATTCACGACTTGGTTTTGTTTTACATTGTGGGCAAACGGAAATTTTTAGTCCCCAATTATGTTGTGGGTGATCTTTATAGATCATTTTTAATTTTTCTATGTCTTTTTCTGAAAATTCTTTTTTGTTGTAGACGTCTTTATAGCAGGGGTCAATTTTCCCTAATGCTTCACCCCATGTTTGTTTGGTTATAAATTCCTCTTCTGTTTCATATCTTTTGCAGATAGTGCATTTTTGTATGTAGCAAGTCTGCGGGTAATTATTCGGGTGCAAATGTTTCATAATTTCTTTGTCGATATTCATTGATTTATTTTTCCTCTTCTATTATTTTTTTTAGTGATTCCCATTCTTCAAGATATTTGTATATTGCACTACAGGCAACATCTGCTAACATTTGGGCTTTTTTACATTTCTGTT
>Ga0180007_10005389_pt1 | contig 12969 bp, 13 predicted proteins | sample MM_PC_MetaG_FD_121122 | JGI IMG/M metagenome (GOLD analysis project Ga0180007, IMG submission 121122) | Groundwater microbial communities from the Aspo Hard Rock Laboratory (HRL) deep subsurface site, Sweden - MM_PC_MetaG | ecosystem: Environmental > Aquatic > Deep subsurface > Groundwater... | reverse complement strand
CACCAGATAAGGGCGAGTTTTGCGTTCCGAAGCGTTAGGAAGGCGAGTTCTGGAGGGCCTTCCGTGGGCGAAGGATGCCGAATAACAAATCTGACAAACCTGGTAACGACAGGTTGGCAAATTTGTTAATGAGGCAAGCAAAACCCCATTGGGACACAAAACGGGAAGAATTCCCGGTTAGGTATATCTTTCCCAAAAGAAACAAGCTTTTAAATATCTGAAAATCAATTTACAGGTTAATTTTAGGTATATAAAATCCATATTTATCAATAAAGTGGACTTCCCCCAATTTTCCGCTAACATCAACCCTTGAAAATTTAAAACTATAAAAAAAAATGGATGGACAAGGGGTAGACCCAAACGGACCGGCACAGCCAAAGATCAGATGGCAACTAACTATATGTCATGCAGTTGAGAGGGTGAAAGAAGGAATTGATAGGACACTTTTTGACGAAATAGAGGGCACCAGAATAATTGAAAGAGCTGTTGTGGAAGTCATGTCCCGACAACAACAACAATAAACTATCTGCCATTACCCCTCAGCCAACGCATCCGCCAAACCGTTATGAGCCTCAACAACCGCATCATAACTCACAAACAGCGACTCGTAATCGGAAGTGTCTTTTGAAGATGTAATTCCAACTTGAGCATCGATCATAAACATCCCAACCTCATTTTCAAAAACGGAAAGAGCCTCAAGATACAAATCAAACTCGTGGAATAAATCGGCAAAATCGGGATGATACAGCGCAGAAGCCTCGATATCCTGGAGAGCATGCTTTACAACCAAATCATCATAAAGAGCCTCCACACCGGAAGCATAAGCCTCTCCGGCCTCCCAGGCGTATAGATAATCAACAATGCCCTCAGAATGTCCGGTAAGCAGAGTTATCGCGGCCCCTAATTTAACGGGAGGATTAATGGAGTTTTCATCAAGAACCGAGGTAGCGGAACCCATATACTCGGTAAGCATCTCCGAAAGCTCCAATTGAACGACAGAAACTGCGTTGTAATCGTTAATAATTTCTGCATCCAAAACCTCGGAATAATCGGGGTCTTCCAGGTAATCTCCATCACTGTAGTAGTCAATCGCGTATTTATATTTCAATAAAAACTCAGCAAACGCCTCGAAATAACGCCCGGCAACACTTTCCAAAGAATCTTCCTTAGAAGAGTCCTCAATAGTCATCCCAACAGAAGAAATCTCATCCTCTGCATCATGAAAATGTTTCTTAACCGTAGTATAATAAGACCCTTTAAAAATAATCTCGCTATCTGCAGAAACCTCCTCGGGAATATAATAATAGTAGTCCTTCATAAGGTTATCCAGATCCCCGGAAAGCACATTAAAATGCCCAATATGAACATTATAGTAAGCCGTTTCATCCATATAGAAAAAACTTTGCACAAATGAGCAGCCTGTAAGCAGAATTACAAAAACGATGATCGGATATTTTTTCATTTTTATTTTAGTTAAGTCCCTTAATTACTACATTCTTTACAGGTTGGATGTCAATAGACTTCGTGTTTGATGTGTTCAGGAGATATCCCTTTTTGTGTGAAAAATTCTTTGACATCATCGACCATTGCTTTACCCCCGCAGATATAAGCTTCGGAATTTTCGATGTTTTCTTCTTTAATTAAATCCGTTACGTATCCTTTTTCGCCGCTTTTTGGTCTGGAAAGTATTATTTTAAAGCTAAAATTCTCATGTTTTTGCGACAAATCCTCAAATTCCTCCCGCAAAAACACATCTTCCTCATGCCGAACCCCGAAAAACAGCTTAATCTCACGCTCAGATCCGCTTTCAAGAAGATACTGAAGAATCGAGTACAAAGGTGCCAAACCGGTCCCTGTCCCGATCAAAACAACGTCTCTTTCGGAATCTTCATCAAGATAAAAATGCCCGAAAGGACCCTTGAAACTTATCTCATCTTGAGCCTTAGCCGCCCGCAAATACTCCGACCCTCTGCCTCCTTCAATAAGTTTCACAATCAAAACAAAATTCTCAAGTTCCAAAGGAGAAGAAGCAATCGAATAAGCCCGCGCAACCTCCTCCACCTGAAGCATCACAAACTGCCCGGGTTTGAACGAGAAACCGGCAGGCCGCTCAAACATATACATCCGCACATCATGAGTCAGCTCTTTAACTGAAACCAGTTTTGCTTTAAAGTCCATCATAGCGAAAAGCATTCTACCATGAGTTTATTTTGTCTCCCAATCAAGGCCAAAAAAATCCCTGCAAAAATCGACAAAAGGGCCGATATTGTTGAAGTATGGCTGGATCATCTCGAAGATTTTGATTTAAAAAAAATAAAAAAACCTCTACTGCTGGTCTCACGTAGCAAGCCGGAACTTTACAAAAAAGCATTAAAATTCAAACCCGCATACATCGATATCGATTTAAAAAATAAAAAATACATCCCAAAAAATCTCGGCAAAACAAAACTCATAATTTCCTACCATAATTACGAGAAAACTCCCAAAAACTTGCACGAAATTTATAAAAAAATGTGCGCCCTCAAACCTGATATAATCAAATTTTCCACCAAAATCAACGAAAGCCACGACATCGCGAATCTTTTCTCGCTAATACCCAAGGCAGACAAGCCGATAATCACTCTCGGCATGGGCGAAAAAGGCAAAATCACAAGAATACTTGCGCCAAGACTCGGAAACTACCTATACTATGCGCCGATCAAAGCTCAGGATGCAACTGCGCCGGGACAACTCACATATGATGAACTTACTTCCTATTGGAAGTAAGAACCAAGAAGCAAGATGCCAAGAAACAAACAAGATCCAAATTTCAAGTCCCAAGTTCCAAAAGTTAATTCACTAACCAAATGGCATTAAAAATAGGAATCGTCGGCCTCCCAAATGTTGGGAAATCAACAATTTTTAACGCATTGACCCGTACGAAGGGCGCGGAAGCGGCGAACTACCCGTTCTGCACAATCGACCCTAATGTCGGAATTGTAGAAGTGCCGGATCCAAGACTCAAGGAATTGGCAGGCATCGTAAGCCCGGAAAAAATCATTCCGACAGTAATCGAATTTGTTGATATAGCCGGACTTGTTAAAGGTGCAAGTGAAGGGGAAGGGCTCGGGAACAAATTTCTTTCACACATCAGAGAATGTCACGCAATAGCGCAAGTTGTAAGAGCTTTTGAAGATACCAATATCACGCATGTCCATGGAACCATTGACCCCAAGCGCGACATCGAAATAATCGAGTCGGAACTGCTTCTCGCAGACCTCCAAACTCTGGAAAACCGCCTCGGGAAAGCTCAGTCGGCCACAAAATCGGGAGAAAAAGAGGCAAAAGCCTACTTCGAACTACTGAGTCGCATAGATGAAAAGATGCAGCAGGGAACACTCGCACATCGCCTCGACCTCACTTCCGAAGAACGAGAAAAAATCCGCGACCTCCACCTCCTCACAATGAAGCCGGTAATGTACATCGCCAACATGCACGAAGACGAAGTTGCCGCAGCCAAAGAAGAAGAGCTCCGCGAATATTTGAACTTGCACCCGGAAGCCAAAATAATCCCGATTTCAGCAAGAATCGAAGAAGAACTCGGCGGATTTGAGGAAGAAGAAGCACAAGAATTCCTCCAGGAACTCGGGCTATCGGAAACGGGCTTAAACACCCTGATCAGACACGCTTACGACCTTCTTGACCTCCGAACTTACTTCACAGCCGGCCCGCAAGAAGTGCGAGCCTGGACAATCAGATCCGGAGATCTAGCTCCAAGAGCAGCCGGAGTCATTCACACCGACTTCGAAAAAGGCTTCATAAAAGCCGAAGTTGTCCATTGGCAAGACCTCGTAAATCATGGTGGAGAAGCGGGAGCGAAAGAAAAAGGCTTACTCCGAATAGAAGGGAAAGAGTATGAGGTTAAAGATGGGGATGTGATGCACTTTAGGTTTAATAATTAGTGAGATAAAACAGATGACAGTATGCATTTTAATATGTCAATATGTGCAACATCCGAATTACAGAGATGCAAGATGAAAAAGACATTGAATTTTTGCATAATAAACAATCTTTTAATTACAGGTTTGATAAAGCCACAATAGATCTACTTAAAAAGCATTTTAGATTAAAAGACAGCTTGTATCTTTTAGCTGAAAAAGGCGAGGAATTCGTAGCTTTTTGCTCTGTTGACAGAGAATGGTGGGAAGATGATTTCTTTTTCATTCGCGAAATACTGGTTGATCCGAATTTTCAAAAACTAGGTATTGGTAAGAAATTAATGAGCAGATGCATCGAATATGCAAAAAACAAAAAAGCGAAGGGGGTCGTTACAGAAACTGACTCCGAAAATTCTCCTATGCAAAACCTATGTTCAAAATTCGGTTTCAAAGAGTGGGATAACCCAAAGTGGAAAGAAGGAATAACCTATAAGTTATTGTTCTAAGCTATCCGCCACCTGGATTCTGGCAATCAAAAATGTGTCTCCACAACATCATCGGTAACCTCCAAAACACGGCTCAAATTTACTGTGTCACAACTTCTCTCACTGGCAACCGGCCCTGAATTGTCCGCACTGTTCATATAGCTATGGACAGATACATCTTCACCACTCCAGGCCAGATATACACACCTTCTGTCATCAAAAACAGCATTACATTTCCCATAAAGTGAAGTAGCAAAATATACATGATCCATTTCTCCGCCATTGTAATAATCGGTAGACATTATCAATCCATTAGTTCCGCCCAAAGAACTATTCACAAAAACACCATTACTGTTAACAGTGGCAACAATTTCATGAATAGCACCACTCAAGGGGTCCATGCATCTAAACGCAGCTCGTCCCTGTGCATCAGGCTCCCAAGCCTCATCATCGTGAGCCGCCAAACAAGCTGCGACCTGATCAGCAGAAGCTTTCAATAACTCTGCAAAACCACAGTCATTTGTAAGGTTTGCACCTTTAACAATAGCCTCATGCGACTTCAAAAGATGAATATCAACCGGCACCTCAGGAAGATTATCCCCATCACCACTACAGGCACCGATGCAAAGCCCAAGAGCTGCAAAAACCGATAATTTTTTTGTAGTTTCCATTATAGTGTTTTTGGTTAAAGTAAGCCAATTTTACCACAATCCATAAGTCATTCGCCATCCGCTATAACCCAAAACCAATCTTCACCCCAACAAACCCCAAATAAAAAACAATTAAGGCAGCAGCTTCCCATCGGAAGAGAGTGAGTTTTTTTCGGTGTAGAAGACTAAGTGCGAGTACGGAGCCCAGAAACCAAACAGGTATATCGAAATAGAGAAGGTGGTTCCCGGCTTCGAACCCGTTAAAAAGAGCTCCGATGCTTGCGGAAAGTAAAGGGTCGGTAATGTTACTGCCTATAAGGGCACCTATCGCAATACCCGAAGCTCCTTGAAAAGCCGCAATAACAGCAGTAGATAGTTCGGGGAGACAAGTAGCGACACCGATGATCATAACTCCGACAAAAGCTGCCGATAAATCGAAATACTCAGCAATTAGAAGCGAATTATCCAGAACCAAATTGCCCGAAAAAATCAAAATCCCAAATCCAATTACCAAGAACAAAATCCTGAGGCCGATAGGGAAGCCTTGTCTTTCGTGTGATCCGAGTTCGGCGACCTCTTTTGCCTTGCTGTCATGCCTTGCGGTAAAAACCAAGTATGCGATATAGATCAAAATAAGGATTACGGCTTCGAAAGGGGTCATAATCCCGCCCGTGAATAAAGTGAGCCAAAACAAGACGATAGCCAAAAGCAGCATAGTCCCGTCAACTCGGATAGCTTTCCTGTCGGCTTTGATATTATGTATCAATCCGGCAATTCCAAGAATAAGAGTGATTTGAGTTAAGCATGACCCGACCATGGTTCCGATCGCAATGTCGGAAGCCTCTTTAACACCGGAAAAAACAGAAACCATGATCTCGGGCAAACTGGTTCCGATACTCACAATGGTAAGCCCGATAAAAAGCTCGGAAACCCCAAGTCGATGCGCAACAGCCTTACCGGAATCAACAACCATTTTTGCTCCGACAGTAAGCCCAATAAGTCCGGCGATCAGGAGAATAATGACATTCAGCATATTTATTTGTGTTTAAAAAAGCTCTCCCGTATTATCGAGCCGGAAGAAAATAAAAACAAGAGCATGGAAATTATCCCAAGTCTACATCTCCAGGACGGAAAAATTGTTTCTTGGTATAAAGGCAAGGAAAACGCTCAGAAGAAGATTTTTTATAAAGAGCCGCTCCACATGGCGAGGTTTTTCGAGAGAGAAGGAGCGGAAAAAATCCAAATAATCGACTTGAACGGAAGTTTGAGCGGAGAACTTGGTCACTCAAAACTGATTAAACTGATCTGCGGCAGTATTGACGCGGAGGTACAGTTGGGAGGAGGAATCAGAACGATGGAATCTTTGGAAAAAGCATTTGAATTAGGAGTAGCAAGGGTGATTTTGGGAGTTTCTTCCATTGAAATTTTAAAACAAGCACTAGAAAAATACGGCCCGGGCAAAATCATATTCGGCCTAAAAGGCCGCCACGATATCGTCGATACAGACATGACTCTCGAAGGGGAGACCCCGGAAGTAACCGAGCTCGCCAAGCAAGTCCAAAAAGTCGGAGTCAAGCAGCTGATCTACAAAGATCTCGAAACCGAAGGCGCCCTCTACCACCCAAACTTCGACATAACAGAGAAAATCATTTACGAAACCGGTGGCAGCTTAGAGGTATACAGCTCGGGTGGAATCGTCGACGAATACGACCTGAAACTCCTGCGCGATGCGGGCGCGTACGGCGCGATAATCGGAAGGGCGCTTATTGAGGGGAAGCTTAGTTTGAGGAGGCTTGTTAGTGCCAAGTAAGGAGTAGTACCCAGTAGTTGGTGTTTCCCCCTGGCGGGGAAACGGGTTGATTTGTAATTGGGCGGTTCCCGCCCTATTTTCCGCCGGCGGAAACTATGATTGCAGTTCTCAGTATGTCAAACGCACAATTTGACGCATTGGAAAAAAGACCCAAAGCAACAACCGGTTGTGAACCTGTAACATACTGGTAGTTGATAGATTTCGAGCAAACATCTGCCGGCAAATACCACCCAAAACATACTGGTAGTTGATGATTGTTAAGCGAACATTTGGGGCTTCTGTTTTTTCGCGCAGCGAAAAGAACAGAAATATCAACCGAGAGCGAAACAATTATCAACTACTCTTATAAATTTTCACAACATCTCTAACCACAGTCAGCGCCCTGAGCGCCTCTTCCAGATGCTCCAGGTCGCAAACATCGATAATCACGACCATATGCCTGTCGACTGTATTCGCTGTGGTGGCCATTTTTATCTCATGAATATTTACTCCCAGAGAAGAAAGAGTCAAAGCGATATCTTTTAACAGTCCAACACGATCATGACAAATAATATTAATTTCAACCCGATACAGACATAAAGAATTCTTGTCGGCCTTTTCCTTGAGCTCCTCATTCCCGAGAACAATCGCCATCGCGTGATCAAATCTCCTCTTGGAAAGCAAATCGTCGTCTTTCAATCCGGATTTAGAGGTTGGTTTACCCAATATCTCTTCGGAAGTATAAAACTCATGAATAACATTCCTAACGGTAATATTTCCTTCGCCTATGCCTGTCATTAACGCTTCTATCGAATCTACATCGAACTTTTCGAGCACCTCTTTTTCGCGTATCTCGGGCAGTTTTTTGAGCTCATTTTTCCCGAAAAGCTGAAGCTCTCTTTTAAGAACTCTTAACCCTGCGGCATAATTATTCTGGCTACTCTCTTTTTTGAAATATTCCTTGATTTTTGTGCGAGCCAAGCCTGTTTTCACCAAAATAAGCCAGCCGCGGTGAGGTCCGCCCGAAGACTTGGATCTGTTGATTTTTATGGTGTCTCCGGTATTAAGTTGGGTGGTTAAAGGAAGTCTTTCCCCGTTGATTTCGGCGTTTGCAGCCTCGTTGCCGACATCACTATGGATATGATAAGCGAAGTCGACAGCATTGGCGCCGTAAGGAAGATCGATGACATCGCCCTGTGGTGTAAACACGAAGATTCTGTCCTGAAAAATATCGAACTTGAGATTTTCCACGAAATCATAACCGGTTTGGACCTCCTTTTGGATTGCCAGAACTTTTTTCGCCCATTCGGCATGCTTTTTGAAGATTGAAGGAACGCGATTACCGTTAACCCTGCCCCTTGAAGCATTATAAAAATAATGCGCTGCGATTCCGTATTCGGCCTCAAGATGCATCTCGTAAGTGCGAATTTGGAATTCCGTAATAGTTCCGTCAACCCCGAAAACAGTAGTGTGAAGACTCTGATAGCCGTTCACTTTCGGGACAGCGATATAATCTTTAACTCTCTTGTGCTTTGGCCTGAAAGTCTGATGAACAACACCGAGAGCGCGATAGCAGGCATCAATATCTTCAACAATAATCCGAAGAGCAACCAGGTCGTAAATATCATGGAAAGTTTTTCCGGTATGCAACATTTTTTTAAAAATACTGTAAAGATTCTTCTTCCTCGCTCGAACTTCCGCCTTGATGTTATGTTTTGTTAGAGAAATTTTGATTTTACGGACAGTCTTGTGAATAACCTCATCATTTCGGAGAGAACTTTCTTCAACAAGCTGTTTTGTTCTCTTGAAATCATCCGGATACAAAAATTCAAAACAAAGATCTTCCATCTCGGATTTGATCTCCCAGATACCTAGAAGATTGGCAATCGGTGCATAAATTTCGAGAGACTCCTTCGCGATACGAATCCGTTTTCCTCGAATCGGAAGATACTGAAGAGTTCTCATGTTATGCAGGCGATCGGCCAGTTTAACCAGAATAATCCGCAGATCTTTTGCACTATGAAAAAAGAGTCTTTTTAATGACTCAATCTGCCTTTCGGCCATATCGTGCTTATACTGCACTTTAGAAAGTTTTGTGACTCCCTCCACAAGACAAGAAACCTTCTTTCCGAACATTTTTTCTATATCTTTCAAAGTGTACTTGGTGTCTTCCGGAACATCATGCAGAAAAGCTGTAATCAATGTGTCTTCATCAACCTTGAACTCGGTCAAAATTTTTGCGGTAGCGAGAGGATGAGTGGAATAAGGGCTCCCATCGCTTCTTTTTTGACCATCGTGAGCTTTTTTCGCAAAATCATAAGCGGACACAAGCCTTTTCTCATTGAGATCGGGCAAATATTCTTTCGCGGCTTTTACTATTGTAGAAATATCCATAGGATAGGATAATTATGACATGAAACCATAAAAAATGGCAATGAAAGCTGTCGCAATTGCAATGTCCGGAGGTGTCGACTCATCGGTAGTCGCAGCCACAATGCTCGAAAAAGGCTACAAACAGGGCGGCCGGCAGGCCAGCCCCAAAACTAACCTGCCCGAAGGGCTCCATTGTTTTGGTGTTCATATGAAAGTTTGGGGTAAAGAACCGGATCCGCACGCAGAAGAAATCGCGAAAAAACTCGGCATTCCTTTTTACATAATAGATCTGGAAAAAGAGTTCAAAAAAGAGGTCGTCGACTACTATATAGACTCATATTTAAAAGGCGAAACACCAAACCCCTGTATCTTCTGCAACCCCAGAATCAAATTCGGCAAACTGCTTGAAGAATGCAAAAAACTGGGCGCAGACTTTATCGCGACAGGCCATTACGCCAGAATAAAAGGGGAACAGCTTCACGCCGGAATAGACGAAAAAAAGGATCAAAGTTATTTTCTCTACAGATTAAGTAAGAAGCAACTTTCACAAACGCTTTTCCCGCTGGGGGACCAAGAAAAGACGAAAACCAAGAAAATCGCCCGCAAACTCGGTCTGAAAATCTTAGAAAACAAAGACGAAAGCCAAGGAATTTGCTTTATAAAAGAAAAACTACACACAGACTTCCTCAGGCAAAATCTCCCTGAAAAATACTTCAAAGAAGGTTTAATCGTGGACCTGGAAGGCAACAAACTCGGACGCCACAAAGGATTGCCGCACTACACCTGCGGACAGAGGAAGGGGATCAGAATCGGCGGCCCGGACGGCCCATATTATGTCATAGGAATGGACCCCGAAAAGAATCTCCTGATAGTCGGAAAGGACGAAGATCTCTGGAGGAAGGAAGTCTTCGCCCGCGATCTGCACTTCATCTCGGGAGAAAAACCCAAAACCCCTCAAGAAATCCACGCAAGAATTCGCCATTTAGGCAAGCTCGAACCCGCAACCCTCGAAATCAAAGGTTCTCGCGCCAAAATCACCTTCTCCGAACCCGTTAGAGCCTTTACTACAGGGCAGTCGATAGTGTTTTATAAGGGGACGCAGGTGCTTGGTGGAGGGGTTATGCAGTAGCAGTGAATTGAAAAATAACCCAAAAACAGGTATAATTACTCGATACAATTATATCTATTCACGATGCATAAATACTCTCTAAACGAAATCGTAGCCAAAGTAGATCGCCGCATCGAACGCGCTCGCAAATCCGAGGTTTTCAGGATAGATTTTCCACCACCGGGTGAAAATTTCGACATAAACCATGTTCTGGCATACGAACTTTGTCCCGATCCGGCTATCGCGATCACCAACCAGATGACAAATTTCATAAAAATCATCGCAAAATCATTGATTTTATTCCTGTTATTCTTCCTGCTTTTCAACGCACCGGCATACTATCAAATAATCGCAAACAACGTTCTGCAGGCCGCAAATCTGGCCAGAGAAAGCATACTTGTTGAGCATATAGAGAAGGAAGTACCGCCAGAGCAAGAACTTATTGTAATGACAAAAGATCCCGTAGAGCAAAAACAGCAATTCCCTGAGCTTGATCTGGCAATAATTCCACCCGACAATCGCTTGATAATTCCTTCAATAAACAAAAACATCCCGATAGTGGAAGTAAGCACGGAAAGTCTTGCCTCGCAAAACTGGACATCTCTAGATGAAGAAATCTTAGAGGCCCTAAAAGACGGCGCTGTGAGATATCCGGGGACAGCTCTTCCGGGTGAAGAAGGGAATACGTTCATCACAGGCCACAGCAGCTATTACTTCTGGGACAGCGGTAATTATAACGAAGTTTTCGCACTTCTGTCGGAAATGGAAGTGGGGGATTACGCGATAATTTACTACAATCAACAGAAATTTACTTATCAAATAACCGAAATGCGAGAAGTCGCACCTTCGGAAGTTGATGTGTTAGCTCAGCCCAAGGGAAAGCATCAATTGACGATTATGACTTGCACGCCGGTTGGGACGAATTTGAGGAGGCTGGTGGTGATAGGAGAGATGGTGGAGTAGAATTTTCAATTCTCAATTACCAATTTTCAATGATGGAGTTCTGTTCCAGGACGAAATTTGACATCATTTTTACCGGCTCAAATAGCCGTTTTCGCGTCAGCGAAAACACCACAGGGCGGCTGCAAGCCAGCCCCACTAACAATTAAATCGTTTTGCCGCCAGGCAAAACACCAACCACTTGGCACTCATTACTCATTACTAACTAAACCTCATCCAACTGACCCAAAATATCCTCCTCAGCCTTCGCTTCCTGCGCCTCTGAAGCGGATTCGGCAGCCTGCCGCTCCTCACGAACCTTTTTGGACTCCAGTTCGCGCCATTCGGCCATATGTTTATCGTTCAGTTTTTGAATTTTTTGCTCATAAGCAGCATCGAGTTTCGCAAGCTGCTCCTTTTCCTGGGCCAAAATATTCCTGAGTTTATCAACCTGTTTGTCGGTCATTATCGGCAGGATTTGGAACCAATAATTCCGCTCTTGATCGTTCATAGATTCCGCAGCCTTAATCAAAGCTACAAGGTCAGGGTATTTTTTGAGTACCTCGCCTGGGATCTTGTACGCAGAATCATCCTTTTGACCACCTCCCTGGCCACCTCCGGTAGATTTTAGATTAATTATGGTTCCTTGGTCTGTCATTTTTTATTTTTATTTCGAGGTTATTTTAAAACATTTTTCAGAAAAATCAAACAGTTGGTAGTTCAACAAGATTTTCAGCAACATATTGAGCCACGGTTGTGGAATGATTATCAGGACTTGGATTTTTATCTTGAATCGCTTTCAAAACAGCATTCAAAACAGGCAAATCCTCAACATAATCGGAAGGAACATCGATCTCTTCAATAGTTTTACTATCCGTGCCACCCCCGGCAAGGGTTATAAGCCCAAGAACGGTAAATTCAGTGTTAAAAAGAGAATTGATAACAGGATCTGTCGCCTCGCCGACGAAAACATTTTTGCCATCAACCTGATAGGCACGAAGCCACTCGGTGGCTGTTTCCTTATTTCTGCGATGAGTAGTCCATTCCGCATCATCCGCACTCTTCATGTTAAGAGACCAATGATCAGTCTCCAGATTATGAAAAACCTCACGGGTCTCAGATTCGGGAAGCCGTTTAACCAGAGGATCTGTAAGACCGGGAAAAAACTTGGAAAAAAGAGTGACGCCGGTTAGATAAAGAGCCATATTTGCCCAGTTTTTCACAACATAATCAAAAATATTTGTAAGACTGGTGTTCCCTTTTTGAATAGCATCGGAAACGACCTCGGAAAGGTTTTCTTTTTGGGCGGTAGGGGCATCTTCCGGCTTATTGAGATCTTCAATACCGAGTGCCAGCTTCAATTCAGCACAATCTTCAGCATTTCCGATATTATTTTTTAATTCATTTGATATTTCCTCTTTAGTTGCCAGATGTTGTTTGTATCGATCAAAGATGCTCTTCAAGGCTATTTCATATCCCAAGACTTTTGTATCCACATCATCAGATGCAGAAAGAGTAGTTGCATCAATTTCTTCCAAAATGGCAGTAAGTTCTGCTTGAATGTCTCTTGGCACATCTTCAAATTCTTCAAATTGAGCATATTTCTTTCGAGAAGTTTGTGTGCCGCTTTGAAAAGATGCCTGTTTGAGCTCTTCTGATTTAGAATCCTCAACGTGCTTTAAAGTACCTTTGAAAACAAGCTCTTCAT
>Ga0180007_10005388_pt1 | contig 12970 bp, 16 predicted proteins | sample MM_PC_MetaG_FD_121122 | JGI IMG/M metagenome (GOLD analysis project Ga0180007, IMG submission 121122) | Groundwater microbial communities from the Aspo Hard Rock Laboratory (HRL) deep subsurface site, Sweden - MM_PC_MetaG | ecosystem: Environmental > Aquatic > Deep subsurface > Groundwater... | reverse complement strand
CTTTGTCTCTTTTGGCATATTAGCTACAATGTAGCTAACTTATATTTATGTTTTTCTATACTCTAGAATACATAACAGCCCAAAAGTAGATACTAAAGAATATAATTTAGCTTAACAAGTATGATCTTATCAAGAAAAGACAAGCAGACCTTTCACAATTTTAAAAAGGAAAAATATATATAAGATTAATAATTTAAGATATTTAAAAAGATGGTGGCATTATGTTAAAGATCAAAAGAAAGAGTCTTCTTTACAAAAGTGGTGTCGAGTATGCAGACTTCTGTCTAAATCATGTTGAAGGTTGTTCTCATGGTTGTGAATTCCCTTGTTATGCTAAACAAATGGCTAAAAGATTCGGAAAGGTAAAGAAAGATTCTGATTGGCTTAACCCAAAATTAGTTACAAATGCTTTGGAACTATTGGATAAAGAAATCCCAAAGTATAAAGATCAAATTAAATTTGTCCATCTCTGTTTTATGACTGATCCTTTTATGTATAAATATCCAGAAGTAAGCGACATGACCTTAAAAATAATAGAAAAATTAAACAAAAATAAAATCAAATGTACTATTCTAACAAAAGGAATTCACCCAAAAACCCTAATCGACAAAGAGAAGTATTCAATAGAAAATGAATATGGCATCACATTAGTATCTCTTAATAATAAGTTCAAAAAAGAGTATGAACCTCATAGCGCACACTACTTAGCCAGAATCAGATCATTAAAATTCCTACATGATAATGGACTAAAAACCTGGGTAAGTATAGAGCCATACCCTACACCTAATCTGGATACAAACCAAAATTTACAAGAATTACTAAGTAAAATAGGTTTTGTAGATAAGATAATATTTGGAAAATTGAATTACAATGTAGTGAGTTCTAAATTTAAAGAAAATGGTTCATTTTATGAAGAGTGTGCAAACCAAGTAATTGAATTCTGTGAAAAAAACAATATAGATTATCATATAAAATTTGGAACACAAAAGAAATATAATGGAAAAACCCAAGACGTATTTAAGAAAGTATGTACTCCTTCTTTATCTATTGAAGCCTAATTCCCTATTTTCAAAAATCCAACTAATCTTTTCAAAGTAGCACAAGCACTAAGAACAGCCAGATGAGAAGTCTTAGGATTTAACGGGCTTACAACATTCTCTACTTTAGTATATAACTTTCCAAAACTTCCCTCAACAGAAATCTCGTGCATATTAACTTTAGAATTAGGATCAACAACAACCTTAACTTTAGTCTTCTCAGCCCCTATCCCAGCTAAGCTCAAGACAGCAGCAACATTCACATTCTTAGGAAAACCATTGATAGCCTCAATTGCATTCCCTTCAAAGATAATTGTCTTCTCTTTTATCCCATTTAAATCTATTTTATTATTAACAATATACGGCGCTCCATCTAAACCTTTAACGCCTTTTGTAGAAGTTATAATGGCAGTTTTTATCTCACCAATATTCGCTGCCTTAACACCATCAATCCCGCAAATAGCGCCAGAAGGAATAAACAAACGAGCAGTTAATTTATCCAATAGCCCCATATTCTGTATCAAACCACCTACACTCATGACCATCAGATGTCTTTTTTTAGCAATACACTTCTCTAACAAGCTCTTAACAATAGATGTACTGACTGCCTCTACTACAATCTCAGCCATATCTATCAATTCATCTATCCCAACTACAGAAGGCTTGCTCTTCAAAGAATCAGCAACCTTATTAGCTTTCTCAACATCAGCATCACACACAGCAACTAACTCTGAATCATCTAACTCTTCATCAATAAATTTGCATAAAACACTTCCAATCGCACCGCACCCAATCACACCTATCTTCATATTACCCTCAGCTTCATATCCAATGATTTAACAGCAGTAGTCAAATAACCCAAAGACAATACATCTGCTCCACAAGTAGAGTAAGATTTAACATTCTCAGGAGTTATCCCCCCAGACACTTCTATCAAAACATTGTCCAGCAATCTCTTTTTCCTCAGCCTGCCAATTATTCCTTTTATATCACTAGGCTCCATATTATCAAGCATCACAAAACAAGGATAATCATTATTAACATTCAGCTCCTTAAACTTTTCAGCAGCCCTTATCGCTTCTTTTTCATTCCCAGTCTCTACTTCTATGAAAACAGCATTCTTCCTTTTCTTCCATGCCCTTCCTAAAGCAACCCCTATAGCATCCTTAACTCCATCTTTTCGCAATGCATCCAGATGGTTGTCTTTGATCAATATAGATTCCCACAAAGCCAGCCTATGAGTATAACCGCTGCCAACATAAACTGCTTTTTTATCAAGATATCTCCATTCTATCTTTCGTGTAGAAGCAATAGGCACCTTATCATTTATCATACTAACAAGTTTATGAGTCAAAGTAGCAATTCCAGACATCCTTGACAAGATATCAAGTATTGGCCTTTCAGATTTAAGAATATCCTTTTCATTCCCTTTAATCAATAATAACTTAGTTCCCTTATTTATCCTATCTCCATCGTTCTTAAGCTGATTTACCTTTATCTCAGACTCTCTCAAAAGTAAACATACTTCCTCGATGCCTGCAACTATCCCACCATTCCTTGAATATATCACCCCATCAACAATATTACCATTAAGCACAGAATCAGAAGTTATATCACCTTTGCCCTCAACATCTGCTTTAGTCTCATCAATAACAAACCTGTGTATCCAATCTTTATAGAATTTATTTTTGACAGTAAGAAGATATCCCCGATTAAATGCTTTATTCAATAACCTCCCCCTATTCATAATTAACTAGAATTTAAATAAGAATATTTAAACCTTTGGTTACACAACCTTAAGCATAGCATCCAAAGCCTTCTTCGCATTATCCATTATATTTTGATCCAATTCAACCTTTCCCGTCTCATTAAAAAGACAATCATAAACCTTCTCAAGGGTTATATTCTTCATCTGCAGACATGTTCCGCCAACAGCCCAAAACTTCTTGTTAGGAATCTCTCTTTTCAGCATAATTGCCATCCCACACTCTGTAACAGAGATAAACTCACTAGCAGAACTCTCTTTAGAATATTTTATCATCTGAGAAGTTGAACATACAGCATCTGCTTCTTTAATAACTTCCATCCTGCACTCAGGATGGACCATTACTTCAGCATCAGGATGCAGCTCTTTTGCTTTCTTAACATCCTCAACAGATATATTATCATGAACATAACAATGCCCATCTAAAAGGATTATCTTTTTCTTTGACTTAGTCTGTACATAAGTGCCTAGATTTCTATCAGGAGTAAATATAACCTCATCTTCTTTCAAAGAATTTACTACCTTAACTGCATTTGCAGAAGTACAGCATATATCAGAAACAGCCTTTACATCAGCAGTTGTATTGATATAACTTACAATAACAGATTTAGGATACTTCTGTTTCGCCTCTAACACACACTCCACAGTTACCATAGCAGCCATAGGGCATACAGAAAGTTCCTCTGGGTGTAAAACCATTTTCTCAGGATTCAATATCTTAGCGCTTTCAGCCATAAAATCAACACCGCAGAAAACAATTATCTTAGCATCAGTATTAACAGCTTTCTTAGCCAATTCCAAAGAATCCCCTAAAAAATCAGCTACCTCATAAATCTCAGGCCTTTGGTAATTATGAGCCAATATAACCGCATTCTTCTCTTTCTTCAGCCTATTTATCTTGCCTATCATATCTGTATCCATAAAAGAATAGAATAAGTAAATCTATAAAAACTTTTGGGAATCTATCTTCAAAAGGTTTGGAAATTTCATTTCCAAAACTTAACTAAAGCTTAATCTGACTATCTTACTGTATATGCTTGAATTATTCAGAACAAATGTCTCTACAACAACAGCTATAATTAGTATTAACAAAGCAAAAGCAAACAATATAACCGTATTTTTGGTCACTGCCTTAAATCTTTTTGAGAAAAAACTCTCCCCTAAAAATCCTTTTGACATAATTCCTCCGGCTGTAGCAGAAGAGATATAAGAAAATACTTCTAATATCATATGTGGAAAGACAATAGCCAAAACTATAAAGAAATAATAAGATGGGCTTTGAATAGCATGTGATGAAGCAGTCTTTGCTAAATTCCCGAATATAGTGCCCCACACAGAAGCATTCCATGTTATAAGGAAAATTCCCCCATCCCCAAATACAAACGAAGTTATAAAGCATAATGCCATGACACTAAGATTATTTCTTAATATATCCAAAAACAATGTTTTTGAAAATATGGCCTGGCCTGTTTTGGTCCCATACAAAACATTTAACTGATTCTCAAAGATATGGTTTGTTGTTAAAGAAGGTAAAACCAAAGCAAAAAAAGAAAATGCCAAGAAGATGCCAAAAAATAATAATAGGTATATGATAAAAACATTCTTATGATCTTTATAAAAATTAATCAGGCTGAAGCTTCTTTTCTTGCTTTCTATCCCTTCTTCTTGTTTCAACAGTTTAGATAAAGTGGGTGCGGCAATCAATGCTATAAAAGCTACTGCAACTATTGCGGGATCCTCTGGAAAAAGCAAAAGAGAAGCGCCTACACCAATAATAGAATAACTAACACCTAACAAAAGCGCATATAATGGATTTTTCTCAATAAGCTTAAGAGGATATATCTGTTCTAACACCATATATCACACTATAAAATAACCAATATAAATATCTTTCTAATAAATAGTTAAGGGCATAAAATTAGCCTTAGCCAATCTCTACATCATTGACCCCTGCTCCAGTCCCTCGAGTTATTATCTGCCTTGCAGTCAATGCAAAATCAAAATCATTATGCCTTGCAATAACCCTTGCCGCCCTTCTTGTATCCAAAGCAGAATGTCCTGCAACAATTATCTGGAAAGGTCCAACAGGTGTTGTCTGCATCACTTTGATAATGCCTTGATTGTTGATAAACCCTTGTTCACAGCCATAAGCAGCATATGGAACCCCCATTAGATCAGCAGCTACGCTATTTGCGCATGGCCCGCCTACAATAATCAGGTTCTGGCTTGTTGGATTAGTGACTGTATTATCCATAATAGTCCGGGTAATACCTGTTACTCCAGACACATCAATTGCGCCTATATTATCAGATGCTGCTGCAACAACCCCAATTACTACCTTTGGTTTTTGTGCCCTGGGAGAGGATATGGTTGATGTTATCAAAGAGCTGATTGTATTACAACTTTCATCTACTGCACCATCACAATTCTCATCAGATAACCCATCACATACTTCATCCTGTGCTGTTGGACATCCTGCCCAAGCAGTTCCATCAGTGCATATCTCAGTTCCATCTGCACATATCCCTTGATAATTCTGAGAGCAGGACCTTGAAGTGCCTATAGCACATACACAACCAGCGCCATCATCTACTTCATTATCACAATCATTGTCTAAACTATCGCAAACCTCTGTTCCTGGAACAATACTGCAAGCAGACCATGCGCCATTACTGCAGGTCTTCTCAGAGCCAGAACATATTCCATACTGGACACATCCTTCTGTCTTTGTCAATGGAACTCCAGCTGGATTAACATCTATCCCCGTAGCAGAATTGCAATCATTATCCTTCCCATCGCAAATTTCAGGAGCGCCAGGATATACTGTGCTGTCAGCATCATTGCAGTCATCCCCACTAGGGCAATTGACACTTATAGCAAAACGTGAATCTCCATCAGAATCTACGCAACTGCATAAATCTATATGGTTACAATCTTGATCAACTAAATCGCAAGGGATTTCAACTGCGCCAGGGTATACAGAATCTAAAGTATCATCGCAATCACATAAATCACCGCAGCCAGGAATAACATTTCCAGCTGCATCGCAAGCATTGTAAGCATCACCATCAGAATTAGTGCATACTGGACTTAAGGTTATTGAATTTGTTGGAATAGGCACTCGATTTCCAATCTGAGCTTCAACAAAACCACCATTAAAGGAATATTCACTTAGGCCTCCACAATTAATAATATAATATAAGGTAGTATCTTCTGTAATTGGGCTATAACCATAAACATCAGAGAAATACCATTCTAATGCGCCACTTGGAGCTAAAGTCCTTGGAGGATTTGTAGATTTTACAACACATCCAGAAGGTATCTGTTCATGCACATACATAGAAGGAGGTAAATTAGTTTGATCTACATCAACAAAAAGTGAAACCTCAAAATCTTGTCCAACATATCCAGCGCTTGGAAGTGACCTTATTGCATATATTGTAGGGGGAGGCAAAACACAGGCACTACACTCAAATCCACCACAATCAATATCTTCTTCATCTGAATTCTTAACCCCATCAGAACAATGATCTACTATGTTTCCACCCAGATCTAGTCTTGTAAATCCCCAGTTTAATTCATCAAAATATCTTGCTGGAGTAACTCCATCTGCATTATCCATCCCATACTCCTTTACTATATTGATGGCTTGTTCTGTTAAACTTACTGAATTGCCCACTATGATAACATATGTTCTTGGTAAACTGCCAGATAATATGATTGCACCAGTATTAGAAGTGAAATCATTTGTATGTAAATATTCAGTTATAAATGGATTTGAAAATGCCTGTGTTGCAGAATTATATGTCCCTATTATGATAAGATTATCCTGAGTAACACTAATCCCAGGATCATCGTAAAAAGCACTTTGTATACCACCCAATGCTCCAGCTGCTTCAGAAGCTGCCTGTATAAGCCCCCCATCCTGCTCTGATAAGACAATTGTCTGGGCATTGATTATATCCCCAATAGCTTGGCCAGTTTTCCCTATATTGCTGCAAGCAGTTAAAGGAATTAAAATCACTAATAAAAACGCACATAATAAATATTTTGTTTTCTCCATTTTTTCACCCCTGATTCCAATTTTGGATAATTCCCAATATAGTAGAGCCATCAAGAACACCATCCTGCCAATTAGAAACTACAAACAAGATATCGCTGCCATCAACATGACCTTCTCCAGTAAAATCATACTCATTTCCACCTACAGGAACACAACTTCCACCAACACAATCATATCCAGGCTGGCAGTCTGCACCTATAGAACATTCTGTTCCCGATGAATCACCCTCAAACAAACCTTCTTTATCGGCTAACTTCAATCCCCACTTGCCTTTAAACTCAGAACCGCTTGCAGCTGTTCCCTGAACAGAATAACCTATCTGCAAAGGTAACTCTATATCAACAGTTAATGAACCAATAATCTGATCATCACTCCCTGGCTTTTTGAAAAGCCATGCAAGAACACCATCAGAACTGAATGTAGGTGCTATGCTCGCAGAGCCATCCTCGTAAGTTAAGCCATCAGGAAGATTATCTGCAATTATGATTATCTCATTATCATCTAATGATGGATCCATACCTATATCTAAAGTAACCTGATTTCCAACAACAGCCCTTTCAACAGCCAAAAGATCACCTGGTAACCTAGAAACCTGACCTATCTCACAGCCAACAAAAGAGAATGCCACAATCAACATAGTTAAAGCAATGATTATCTTTTTCATTTTAACCTCCTAAACCCTCATTTAGATTATTCTTTACAAAAAGAGTATATAAACTTTTTGCTTAAAAAGCATAACCATTTTATATTCCTCTATCTTAACCAGAACAATGGACAAGGAAATAATAACTAAGGTTATAAACTCCCTTAACCAAAGCATCAAAGAACAAGGCGCATATGCCCAATTCAATGACCCTTCTTATGAGCCTGTAAAGATAAGCAAAGACAAATTCCATAATATAAAAGAAACATCATCAAACAGCAAGATAGCATTCATAGATGGCGGAAACTCAGAGCTCCTGAAAGCGCCTAACTTCTCATTACAGCTAATAAGAACATATTATACAGTCTACCAGAATAACAAGAGGATAAGCTCAAAAAAGAAAGAATTCTATATCCTTATAAGTGCATCTAACAATGAAAACAACATAACCTACAAAACAGAATTCTTTAACTCAAAAAAAGATAAAATAGAATTCGACTCTTTTGACGAAACAATCAGGCCGGGCAATCACCGGATCTCTATCTCAAGTATAGGTAATGCAATAAGAAGATTTGCTGAATTAGAAGTAGCAAAAGACATAACCAATGAATTAAGTCAAAATGACATAATAGTGTTAGATGGCGACCTAAATGAATCGATAACAAACGAAAAGCACTACTTTGAAGAGTTATATCAAAAAGCAATTGAAAAAAGTATAACAATATGCGCCCTATCAAAAACATCTGAGTTATTCACAGAAAAAGGCAATGCCCTCATCCCAGTGCTAAACAACATAGCGCCAATAGGTGAATGGTATTATTTTCCTCTTGTAAAGATAAAAAACCAAGCTCACAAATCAGACATTTACATAATAAAACTAAACAAAAGCTCTAATTATATATTCAAACTAGAAGTTTTCAATCAGATTAAATACAATATAGATAATATCCTAAAGACACTAAAAAACAACTCCAAAGACCCTGTCTTCTTAGGCTACCCTTATGGATTGATAGAAGCAGACAAATTCGCAAGGATAAGTAACAGAGAAACAGAACACATAAAAACAATCTTTTTGGCAAAACTCGGCAAAGATAATCAAAAAATAGCTCAATACCTTAACACACTTAACACACACACTATTCTGGATTCTATAAGTTTTTGACCATAAGTTTTATATACTCTAGAGGAGAAGAATAGATTAAATGGCCATTTAAGCCAAAAAGAGGTGAACTGAAATGGACAAAAGAGTAGGTAATTACTCCTTTATAATCGGAGTGATTATAGCGATAGTTCTAGGAGTTGTTTCTTTAGGAACTGCAACACCATGGCTGGCTTCATTGCTGGTTGTTTTGGGATTAGTTGTAGGATTCCTGAATGTAGTAGGCAAAGAGACAAAAGAGTTTCTTCTGGTGACAGCTGTTTTGATTATAGCAGCAAGCATGGGAGGAGCAGGAGCAACATTAGGCGGAGTGACAATGATAGGGCAGTATCTTCAGGGAATACTTGCTCAAGTTCTGGCTTTTGTAGTTCCAGCAACAGTTGTTGTTGCTTTGAAAGACATATGGAATATAAGCCAGGTTGGCTAAAACTATATTTCTTTTTTTATTTTTTAATTTTTTAACAGTAAAATATATATAGTAGATAAATCAGAATTCTGGTTATGTATGATATAATCACAATTGGAAGCTCAACAGTAGATGTATTCGCTAAAACAGAATACTCAGAACTGATAAAGATAAAAAGCAAAGGAAAAGCAGAAGTTAATTTTCTTGCTTATCCTACTGGCTCCAAGATTCTAGTGGAAGAGCTTAACTTCACAACAGGGGGAGGAGCGACAAACACAGCTGTCTCCTTATCAAGATTAGGCCATAAAGTCGCATGCATATCAAAGATGGGCTGTGGCCCAAATTCAGAATTAATAAAAAAAGACCTAAAAAAAGAAAAAATAGAAACTTCTTTGATGGTTTGCGATAAAAAAGGAAGAACAGGTTATTCTATAGTATTAGACAGCATAGAGCATGACAGGACAATACTTACGTTTAAAGGCTCTAATAACAATCTAAAATTCAACGAACTCAACCTAAAAAACCTGAACACTAGATGGTTCTATTTCTCAACAATGATGGATGAATCATTCAAAACATTGGAAAGATTAGCAAATTTTGCAAACAAAAAAGGGATAAAGATAGCATTCAACGCAAGCTCTTACCTTGCAGAAAAAGGCATCGATTATTCTAAAAATATTCTAAAATACACAGATATATTTGTTCTTAACAAAGAAGAAGCTGCTTCAATGACTAAAAAAAATAATATCCAAGACATGCTAAAAGAGATTTGTAAGCTGGTTAAAATCACAATTATAACAGACGGAGCAAATGAAGCAGTTGCTTATGACAGAGAATTTACTTATTCCATAAAACCAAACAAAGTAAAAGTAGTTGAAACAACAGGAGCAGGAGATGCATTTGCCTCAGCATTTCTTTCAGGGATGATAAAAAAGAACAACATAGAATTTGCATTGGCTCTTGCAATGGCTAACTCAGAATCTGTCATCCAGCACCATGGCGCCAAAAACAAGCTGTTAACTTATGGAGAAGCCCTCAATTACATAAAAAAGCAGCCTCATAAAATAATAAAGAGGAAGTTATAATGAAAATCCTAGGAATAAGCGGTTCTCCAGTTAAAGGGGGAAACAATGAAAAAGCAATAGACTATGCTCTGACCAGAGCTAAATCCCAAGGTTTTGAAACAGAAAAGATAACATTGGCTGAAAAAGAAATAAAATCATGCACTGCCTGCGACCAATGTAAAGAAAAAAAAGGAACTTGTTCTATAAATGACTATATGGAAACAATAAGACCTAAATTAGTAGAAGCAGACGCTATTATAATATCAAGCCCTGTCTACTTCGGCACATTATCCGGGCAGTTAAAATGCATGTTTGACAGGACCCTCCCATTAAGAAGAGACAGCTTCAAGCTAAAAGACAAAATAGGCGCAGCAATAGCAATAGGCCGCTCAAGAAACGGCGGCCAGGAATACACAATACAAACAATCCACATATGGATGCACATCCAGGGCATGCTCGTAGTAGGTGACAATAATCATTTTGGTGGTACAATAGTTGCCCCTTTCGAAGAAGATGTAGTAGGAAAAAAGACAATTGATGACACTGTTGATAAGGTGTGTGAATTGTTGAAGAAGATTAAGAAATAGAAATGTTTATATATAAGTATATACTTCTTAGATATATAGTTATATAAATTTAATATAAAATGCCTAAAACAATACAAACAACAGAAAGAGAAAGATTAGCACATTCTCCTACATTGAATACAGTTATGATGGTAGAAGAAACTCTAAAAAATAGTGGAGAACTGTTGACTCTAGCAGAATTAAAAAGGAGACTGCCTAAACAAGTGATGCATCAAACCTTGCTCCAAATTTTAGATTACCTTCAATTAAGCGGAAAAATTGTTATAGGAACTAAAGGAGTTTTATGGGTTTTTGCAGAAAGAAAAGAATTGAACGAGCTGATCAAGAGAGGAACAGAGATATGAATAAGCCTGTTAGAGTAATTCTACTGGATAATGCTGATGCTGAATACAAACGGTTAAATGAGATTGTTGGGCAGCAATTGAAAGAAAATAAAGAAAATACTGAAGAGATGCAATTGCTAAGGTCAATAAAGCAAAAGACTGAATTTGTTAAGGCAAATCCATTCTACGGGAACAACCTGCCTAAAGTTTTGATTCCTGAAGAATATATTTTAAAGTACAAAGCAGACAACTTATGGCGAGTTGAACTTATCAATTATTGGAGAATGTTATACACTATTAAAGGCGATCAGGTAGAGATTATCTGTTTTGTGCTTGACATCATGGATCATAAAGGATATGATAAGAAGTTCGGATATAAAAAAAGATGATATTTCTCAAAATTGGAAAGACAGTTGATGACACAGTTGATAAGGTGTGTGGATTGTTGAAAAGAAGCTTAGCTTAAAACTCTCATTCTTTTTTTCTTTTATAATTACAATTTAAATAATTATTACCTACTCTTTTTTCTTCTTTACTTCTATCCCCACTACCTTTGTGTATATCCATTTTTTTCTTTAATTTATCAATTCCCATAAGTTAGAAAGTAAATTTAACTCATTTATATTCTTTTTGGAATAACACCCTCAACGCAACAAAAAGCATAGTTTAGCCCAAAACACCCTTTAACGCAACACAACCCAAATTCAAAACCTTTATATATCCCCCCAATTTCCAAACACTAGTAAAATACAGTCTTTAAACAAAAAATAAAGGCTAAAAAGGTGATTTTCATGTCTGATAAACTATTACCACTAGCTGCTATGGAAAAGATAATAAAAAAAGTTGGAGGCTCTAATATAAGGGTATCTGACAAAGCAAAAGTTGCTTTGAAAGAAGTTATAGAGCTTAAAGCAGAAGAAATAGCAGAAAAAGCATGGCGGTTAGCTACACATGCAGGCAGGAAAACAGTTAAAGAAGACGATATAAAATTAGCAGTTAAACAATAAAAATGACAACAAAACCAGTTGATGTAGGATCATTAAAAAAAGGAAGCTATGTAGTTGTAGACGGAGCAGCATGCGCAGTAACAGACGTTCAGGTTTCTAAATCAGGAAAGCACGGCCACGCTAAAGTAAGATTAACAGCAGTTGGCTTAGTTGATGATAAAAAGAGAGTTGCAGTCATGCCAGCCCATGAAAAACTAGATTCCCCCATCATAGAAAAAAAGACAGCGCAGGTATTGTCAGTACAAGACAACCTGGCAAATGTCATGGATTCAACAACATTCGAGACATATGACTTAAAGATACCTGAAGAGCTTAAAGCAGAGGTTATCCCAGGTGTTAATGTACTTTACTGGCTCATACTAAACGATAAAGTGATAAAACAAGTTCAAACACAGAATTAAAATGGTAAAATTTCAAGAAGCAGATGTAAGACGGTTCAGAAACGTATTTGTTTGCAGAAATTGCAAGCAGAAACTAAGAGCCCCTAACTTAAAGGTACTTGCAGGAAAGATCACCTGTAAGAAATGTAGCGGCCATCGTTTCAGACCAGTAAGAAAGAAGTAAAAGAATGAATGTTCAATCTACCTCAGCCATCATCTTTATATTTCTTATGTTAGTTTTTCTTATTATAAAAAGAAAAAAGATAGTTATACAAAAAATCCTTTTTCCGGTTTTATATATGGTCCTATACCGAACAAAGTTAGGCCTAAAGTTTATGGACAAGTTCTCAAAGAAATTCTCTAAACAGTTAAAATACATCGGATATTTCGCTATATTCATAGGGTTCTTCGGAATGTTGGTAATTGCATATGCGCTCATCCAAAACTTCTATAACCTATTAACAAAACCACAGGCAGTCTCAGGCGTAGGAATAGTGCTTCCATTTGAAGTCAAAGGCGCTTTCTATGTTCCTTTT
>Ga0180007_10005387_pt1 | contig 12971 bp, 8 predicted proteins | sample MM_PC_MetaG_FD_121122 | JGI IMG/M metagenome (GOLD analysis project Ga0180007, IMG submission 121122) | Groundwater microbial communities from the Aspo Hard Rock Laboratory (HRL) deep subsurface site, Sweden - MM_PC_MetaG | ecosystem: Environmental > Aquatic > Deep subsurface > Groundwater... | reverse complement strand
TTCTAAAGGCACCGTGAAAGAATTTCAAAAACTAAAATCCAATCTGACGTTTGCGGCTGCCATCCTGGCAGCCCGCTGCACTCGGCAAGCGTGGAAAAACCTTGACCTCCTGAGGTTTTTCCATGCTTGACGCCGATTGGATTTTGAGTTTTTGAAACTCTTCCACTTGGCTACTTAAAATAATACTACCTAAAAGCCGCTCTGAATTGCCGATCTGTCATCAGACGCTACGCGTCTGATGACTTAATCATTGCGGGGCCCCGCCTGCGGCGCCCCCAATGATCGGCGAAATCCCTACCACTTGGCTGTAGAAAATAACATCACTACAAAACAAGCGCTCTGAATTAAGGTATTTATGCATCCTTCATCCGCCTATAAAAAAATTGAGAAAATTTAAGCATTTCTCTAAAACAAAGAAAGGAAGTACTATTCCAATCGCTTATGATGGATAAAAGCAGGGTGAATTAGATTCTTTATCATAGACATCTACGCTAAAAACGTAGATAAATTTTTGTAATAAAGTTTATTTATTATACAGCGAGAGGACAGAGGACAGAGGTCAGAGGGCAGAGGGCAGAGGTCAGCTGGTACCTACATAATTTTAGTTAGTCTCTGACTTCTGTACGCTGCCCGCTGATGACTGCCGACAAAGTCGGCTGCTGTCTTCTGGTGTCTACCGACGAGGTCGGTCGACCTCTCCGGCTTTGCCGGCTTAGGGGAAGGAAGGAGTCAAAGCAGTATTGAAAAGGATTTATAAAAAAAATAATTCCCAAAGAAGAAAGTTATGATTACGGAAATGTTATCTATACTAAATCAAGAGAAGTTGAGTTCCGTTTTATTGCATGTTGGTACAAAAAAATGAAGGATCCATGGTTCATTATTACAAATCTATCTTCTCATACTGTTAAAGACATTCTTCGCGAATATTCTCGATTTATAACTTCGCACTTAAAGTGATTAAGGGGCTTGGCAGGATATTCAATATTTTCATCAACCAATTTGATGAACTTATAATACGACCAGTGTAGAAAAGACTCGTACGTAATAGTATTCGAGATGTATTATGTTTATTTAAAAAAAATCACTGGGTATCCGGAAGGGGAAATGTCTTCGTATACCCAGAGTAACCATTACAGCCCCACCGCTGTTAACGCATCTTCCCATGGCAGGACATCGACACGACCGATCTTCTGCGGTCTGGTCGCCCGGCAGGCGCAGAGCAACGGAGATCCGGGGAAATCGTGGGCGAAATGCAGTAAATTCTTCACTTGCCGTTCATCAATAGAAGATGCCGATTTTACTTCAATCAGCACCGGCTTCCTGCCGGGCCGATCAACAATCAGATCAACTTCCACATCATCTCTGGTGCGCAGAAAAGAAAATTCATAATCACGCTCAAGATATTGGTTGAGACGAAAACATTCATTAACGAACCAGGTTTCAAAAGCTTCACCGTAGTCTGCAGTATGTTCCTCTACGGGAACATGCAGCATTCTCTGAAGCGCTCGTTTAACACCGGTGTCAAAAAAGTAAAATTTTGAGCTTTGTTTCTGGACTTTTCGCACCGATCGCGAGTATGGCGCAAGAAAGAAACCCAGATTAGTATCAGCCAAAATCTGGTAATAGGACTGAATCGTTTTGTAATCAACCCCGGTGTCCCGCGAGATGTTTGTGTAATTAATTATCTGTGAATTCATCTGAGCTGCTACCGGCAAGAAAAGCCGGAAAGGATCAAGATTGCGGACGAGTTGTTCTACCATTATCTCTTCCTTTAGGTAAGTCTGCGTATAAGTGCGCAAAAAACGCGCCTTGTCCCTTTCTGCGCTCAGGCTGAAAACCCGCGGAAGAGTACCCCATCTAAGGGCGTGCTGAAGGTCGAATTTGCTGCCTGCTTCACGGGCGGTAAAAGGATACAGAAAAAAACTGAAAGCCCGGCCCGCCAGCAGGTTAGCTCCGCCGCGTTTCAGCTTTCTGCTGCTGGATCCGGTCAGCGCAAAGTTTATTTTTGTTTTTTCAATCAGTGCATGGACATGATCCAATAATTTCGGCGCTTTCTGAACTTCATCGATGACAATCCATTCGCCGGCTTTCATTGCGCAGGCCTGTTCAGTCAGTAAACGCGGCCGCAGGCAATATTTTTCCTCCGTGTCGCTATCCAGCATATCAATGATCAGAGCTTCTTTTAAAAATGGAATTTGTTTCAACAGTGTCGTCTTTCCCGTGCCGCGTGCTCCGAATAGAAAAAAACTGTTGTTATCCGGCATTTGACACAGACGTTTGATGCCTGATTTAATTTTTAATCCTTTCACATTGCTCATGAACATACTCCTTATTTATCCGCAATATTAGGAGTGCGGTCTTACATACTATACCCTGTTTTCGGTAAAAAGTCAAAAATAAAAAGTATCGAATAGCTCTGTATGATAGAATTACTCTGTTTTACATTTCTTTTCGGAGTATTGAATGAAAAAAAAAATTGAAGTGCTGAAACTAGACCGGAATATGAGGTTGCCGGCAGCGCAGAGTTCTGGCTTGTGCTGGCATCATCCTGCAGCAGCGCCGTTACAGCTCGCCGGCTTCGCCTGGTACCCGGAAGACCGTCTCTACCGGCGCATGCCGGAACATCCGCCCAAACCTGTTCCGGAGGCGGTTGACATTCTTTCAAACTGCACTGCCGGCGGTCAGATACGCTTTACCTCCAACACTCGCCGGCTTTCGCTCCGCGTGACGCTTAGAGAAAAATCAAACATGTATCATATGCCGCCGACCGGTCAAAGCGGTTTTGATTGTTACATAGGTCCTGTAGGAAAATCACTGTACATCTCTACTACCCGCTTCGAACAGCTTGCGCGGCAGTATGAATGTGAACTGTTTTCTTTCCCGGAAAAAGCATGGCGCATCATCACGATAAATTTTCCGCTGTACCAGGGAGTGAAAAAAGTTGAAGTCGGATTTGAAGCTGAGGCCGAAATCAAACCGCCTCCGCGGTATGACAACGAAAGCCCGCTCGTATTTTACGGTACATCCATTACCCAGGGCGGATGCGCCTCACGGCCCGGCATGCTGTACACCAACATCATGAGCCGCCGCATCAACCGGCCGTTTTTGAATTTCGGATTTTCAGGCAACGGACGTGGCGAGCCCGAAGTCGCAGAGTGTCTGGCCACATTAAAAAATCCCGGACTTTTTGTTCTTGATTATGAAGCAAACTGCATGGAACTGCCTAAACTCCGGAAAACCATGCCGGTCTTTATCCGCATTTTACGGTCCGCGCATCTGAAAGTGCCCATCCTTGTAATCTCGCGCACTCCAAGAGCAAGCGAAATGTATTTTCCCGATGAGCTCGCCCAGCGGCTTGCACGCCGCGATTACCAGCGCGCTCTTGTGAACACGCTTCGTGTAAGAGGTGATCGGAGGATGTTCTTTCATGACGGAACCAATCTTCTGGGAAAAGATCCTTCTGAAGCAACCGTCGACGGCGGACATCCCACCGATCTTGGTTTTATTAACATAGCTGACGCCCTCACACCCGTAGTACAAAAAATCATTCATTGACACCTGAACTGCTTGCCCCCGGCGGCTCTTTCGATGCGGGAATTGCCGCGATCCGCTGCGGTGCCGACGCGGTCTATGCAGGTCTCGATCGGTTCTCCGCACGCGCAGCCGCAAAAAATCTCACCATCACCGAATTCCGGAGGCTTATCGCATTTGCCAAAAAACTGGGACGTAAAGTCTATCTCACCGTCAATACTATTCTCACTGATAAAGAAACAGACGAAGCGCTAGACCAGATCTTTATCCTTCAGGCCTCAGGACTCGATGCGGTAATCGTTCAGGATACCGGCTTAGCCTTTGCCCTTAAGCAGGCATTCCCGAATCTCCGGCTTCATGCCTCAACCCAGCTCGCCGCGCACAATGCCGACGGCCTTGCCGTCCTTGCCGCAGCCGGTTTTTCACGGGCCGTTCTTGCGCGCGAAATGACCTTTGAAGAAATCCGTATCGCTATGCAATCATCACCGGCTATTGAAACTGAAATTTTCATTCATGGCGCTCTCTGTTACAGTGTTTCAGGGCTCTGTCTTGCCTCGGGCATGATGCTCAGCCGTTCGGCAAACCGCGGAGAATGCGCGCAGCTCTGCCGCTCATGGTGGGATCATCCCGGCGGCCCGCGCTGGTTGTTTTCCATGAGCGACCTTAATCTGTCCGGGCGGCTTTCACTGATTCAGGATGCCGGTATCACCGCGGTAAAAATAGAAGGGCGGATGAAAAGCCATGTCTATGTTTCAGCCGCGGTATGCTTTTACCGGAAACTTCTTGACGAAGGCATCAGCGACGCTGCGCTTCAAAGAGAATTAGACACAGCTTTTTCAAGGCGGTACACAACCGGTTTTTTTGATACACGCAAGCCGGACGACCTGCTTCGTAATGAATACCCTGAACACCGTGGAGTACGGGCCGGTATAGTCAAACATACCGGACAAAGTAAAATTTACTTTACTACTGAAATAAATATTGAACGATACGACGGCCTGCTTTTTTTTGCACCCGCACCGGGTAAACCAGGGGGTATTGATACAGTGGGTTTTTCCGTTCAGGATATTTCTCTTGCTGACGGTAGAAGCGTGTATCAGGCAGCGGCGGGATCCCACATCAGCATCGCGTGTCCCAAAAGTGTACCCGCAGCCGGCACAGAGCTGCGGCTTGTTTCCCGGACCAGACACGACATGAAACTGCCGGCTGAGGACTGGCTGCCGGACAATAAACAAACCATACCGATAGAAATTATTATTTCTGATTTAACTTTTATCTGCCGCACTGCCGCACCTGAATGGTCTTTTTGTAAGGAATGGGAAATTTCGCTGGCGGAGGCACGCTCGCCGGCAGACATTACACTCATCATCAAACAGGAATTTGAAAAATCCGGCGAAAGCATACTGTGCTGCACCGTCAATGCAGTCCACATTAATTCTTCGTTTAAAAAAATATTTCTTAATAAAACAATTCTCAAAAATATCCGGCGCGAGTGGTATACAATGCTCGAAAAATATCTGCGGGACACCCTGATCGGCAGTCTTTTTACCCCTATCACCGCCTGCAACTCTGCTCATCCGGATACACAGCCGCAACTGTCTCAGAAACTGCATGACTTTATCGCATGCAGGAAAAATCTATCTCCGGCTGCCGGTACTGGCATACCCGCCCATCCATTCGCCTTTACCCGCGCACTGCAAAACCCGGAGACTCTCGCCCGTTGTGAGGATGTGGTTTTTATTCCTTTGCCCCCCGCTTTTGTCCCCCGGGAATACGAAGAAACACTTAAGAACTGTCTCTCCGGGATAAAAAACTTTCGCGTCGCAATCGGAGTCAACAACATAGGACACTGGCAATTACTTCACCGTCTAACCGCGCCTGATGTATATCCGTTTCTTGATTTCTTCAGTTATTGCGCAAATCGGTTTATGCCAAAGTGGCATACACAATTTTCAAACCGCATTCTGTTCGGATATCAGTGGCTTGAACGCGGGACTGATGAAATTCAAGCACCATTTCCGATTATTCCCGTCGGCAAAAAATTCAGCCCGCCGCTCTTTTATTCCAGGGCGTGTGTTCGCGGCGCGGCGGGTAAAGGTGGCTGCTCGTCATGTCCCGGGTATTTTTCCGAACAAATCAGTATGCACGGGAAGATGTATAACATTATTACCGTGGACTGTATTTCAATGCTGTTTGTATAGTAACTTTATTTCCTGCAGCTGATGTTCTTCAGTGAAATAACATTTTTTTTAATTCTTCGTTTTTAATTTTTCTGCCCCATTGGGTCAACCGGAAATATTCCCGGGGTACATCATCGTCGTTGCCGTACCGCGTATTTATCAGAGAATGTCTCTTCCTGAACCGCTCAGTAAATTCTTTCCTGCTGATGGGGTTTTTCTCACCGCTGTTCCATGGCAGCCATTCAAATATTTGTGATTCGTGGCATAATGCCATCTTAAGTTTCACGGGATACACCCGGGAAATATCAAGCGCCAGATCATAACCAGTTTCACCGGCATATGGATCATCTACATTGATAATGACGGGGTAAGTTACGCGCAGTTTCAGCTGCCTGAACATTGTCGGATACGCATGCGGCACAGTCAACTGATAGGCGACCATTCGTACTGCCATTGCGGTATTATAATGATCAATGTGAATTCCGGCAAGAGGATCACTGATAACCGGCGGGCAAAAGATAAAGTCCGGCTCAAAGGCGCGGACCCCGTTCCATAATCCTCCCAAAAAATTCTGATCAATAAAAACCTGTCCAGGCAGATGATTTCCATCGAGACACCGCAGACACTCGTATGAGGCTTTGATGATTTCGGCACTTTTTTTCGCTTCTGCTGCCCGGCGCTGAAATGTTTGTTCCGGATCCATATTGTGATGGCCGGCGGCGCCTTTGGTTGTTGCCATGATTTTAAATTCGGCGCGGGAACCATAATGACTGCGAAGTAAGGCAAATAAACCGCCGGCGTTGAATTCAAAATCATCCTGATGAGCCATGATGCTCATGAATTTTATTTTTTTCATGCTTGTTTGTTTATTTGAAGAACACGATTTGTATCCCTAATCTGTCCAAGATATGCGATACTTTGACGCACACCTTCTATTTCAGGAATCTGCCAGCCGGCCTCGTATTCCAGCGCGCAGTATCCCTGAAAATTATCCCGCTCAAGTAAAGCAAGGAACTGGCGCAGCGGAACGATACCGCCGGCGCCGGCAGGATAAGCCGCGACCCGCAAATCTGCTTTGGTGCCGAAAGGTTTTCCCCAGTCTTTTACATGGCAATGGACAATATCATTTTTCAATAATTCATATGCACGAAGCGGATCCTCTGTCTCATTCATGTTGTTTGCCAGAAAATTCGCACAATCGAAGAGGCATTTTATAAACGGAGATTTAAAATGATCAAGTATCGCCCTGATTTCAAAGGACAAACCAGGTAAACGGCCGTGATTTTCCAGTGCGAGAATAATATTATTTTTCTGTGCTTCGGGCAGACAGGCCTCTATTCCCTGTAAAATGTAAGAAAAACCATTTGCGTAAACCATGCCTTGCTCGCCGCCGGCATTTTCATGATAGCCTCCGAAAATCCGCACAAGCGGGGCTCCCAGTTCAGCTGCTTCGTGAATGGCGTTTTTTACTTTTTCCACATTGTCCCGCCGATCTTCGGCGTTCATTTTAGCAAAATTGTTGCCGCACGCAAGAGCAGACAATTTCAGTCCCGCCTTTTCAAGCCAGTTACGGATCTGCGGAAATTCTGCACATTTATTACGATACTGCCATGGATAGCAAATGGAGTCAAGCAGATCGATTCCATCCAATTTAAGTTCGCCGCAGAAATTGATATAGCATTCGAGATTCATTTTGCCTTCCTGAAAACTGCGCGAAATACTGACTGGTGTACATGAAATTTTCATAATTTATTTACCTGCTGGGTATTTTATAAGTAACATATTATTAATCCTGTTTTTCACAGATAATTACTATGACTCCGCAGCTTTAAAAAATCCATTTCCTTTTAAAATGATTTTTCCCGTTTGTAATTTTTTTAATAAATCGTCATATGCAGAACGATCTAACGGTAAAGAAATTTTTTTTTTAGTACATGCGGATAGTAACATAGCGTTAGCCCATTCCACGGCAAAAATACCCTCTGCACCCGGTGCGATCATCGCATTATTCCGGCGATCGTTAATAATTGTGTCGAAGAAATCCTCAAAAATTACTTTATGTCCGCGTGGATTTTCTGGTATGGCAATTTCGATATCTTCGGTTTTAATAACCGGAAAGTTCTCATTACTGTGCCGTACTGTCTCGTCTAATCCGCAGGCAAGTTTGCGAAACAACAATTTACCGTTATTCCTGATTAATGTGCCCTTATCTGCCACGATTTCAATATAATCTTTGCCAGGCGCTTCGGCGGTGTTGGCATAAAACATTATTGGAAATCCTGCCTGTGTCCAGATTGTCGCACTGACTTCATCTTCAGTTTCGATATCATGAAACCGGTTGAAAACTCCGGCTTCGATTGCAGTGGCAGGGCCAAACCACCAGGACAATAAATCAAGATTATGCGGTGCCTGGTTCATTAATAATCCTCCGCCTTCACCTTTCCATGTCCCGCGCCATGGTTGAGAATCATAGTATTTTTGAGAGCGCAGCCATTCAGTGCAGGTAATTTCCACACGCCTGATTGCGCCCAGACGATCGCCGGTTATCCATTCCTTTATTATCTGATTACATGCTGCAGTGCGCATGGTAAACATCGTACAGAATTTCAATGAAGTTTTTTTCCATGTGCTAATCAGATGATCGGCCTCAGTGACACTTATGGTAATCGGTTTCTCACACATCACATGCAAGCCGGCGGCAAAAGCTTTTTCTGCAATATCCAGATGCAGAGTATGCGGGGTAACAATCGCCGCTGCATCGCAAAGGCCGCTGGTAAAAAAATCCTTACAGTCAGGAAAGCCACGCACACTTCCGGGCACAAGCCTTTCGGAATAAAGAGTATCAAGCGTACTTTGGGAATCACAAACTGCCACAAGTTCACAGGTATTTATGGTCTGCAGAGTCTTGATGTGGCTTTTGCCCATTGTCCCTGCACCGATTACTCCTATTTTAACTTTTCTCATCGCAGTTGCCTTATTAAAATTATTTATCAGTTTTGCTATCTGATTTTCGTACAATTGCAACTGCATATCCGGCAGGCAGACGTACTTCGGTAAATTTCATTCCATCATTTTCCACTGTTTTCGCCGGCCAGGGGATTTCTATCCCCAGGTCGTTGAATACATGCACTTCATGGGTACTGTTGTCGCCCCAGCCATATATACCGGAATGATTGGCCAGGATGCGTTCTTTTCCGATAATATGACCCTTATGTAATTCCATGGGAGTTATTGGGAACATATATTCAGTCAGGGTTTTGTGTGTGGGCCAAATTTTGTCTGCGTACCAATAGTACACCATGCCATAATCCAGGCTGATAACCATCTGCTTATAGGCATCCAGCTCATTCTTTTCAGTAAGATGATCGCCAAGGGCAATTGGTGTGTACAAGTGGCTGCGAAAAGAGGCGGAAATAGATCCGGTTTCCACGAAACGCGGAAAATGTAAAGCAGCCATTGTTTCCGTAATAGGAGCGCCGTTAGCGATTAAAAACTTTCCGGCTTTCAGGATGCGTTGGACCATTTTTATCCGCCAGGGATTGGAAAGCAGAGCCACTGAAGATTTATAACCATTGATGGTGTAGCTGACAGGATCAATTATGCCGGAAAAACCATCCCAGGGATCACCGAAATGATAATGGTGTGCGCTGACGTCCATTTCGTCCCAGTACACACCATCGCAGCCGATTTCATCAAGGATGATATCCACGTTTTTTGCTATTGCTTTACCGTAAGAATTTTCCAGTGTCGGGAAGTACATCGGATAGATTGGGTTACGATAGTCGCCTTGCTGCCCATTGGGCAGCAAAATGCGGGCATTCCGGTAATCATCCTTGTCGCCTTCACGCACGCTGATGAAACAATGGAAATAGATGCCCGTGAGCACACCCGGGGCGGTACGGACTTTGGCAAAGAAATTTTTATATTTTTCCCTATTGACCGTCAAAGGAAAAGACGTACCGTGCGGCGGGAGGTTTTTGTATTTATCATACCCTATCATACCAACAGCATAACGCGCACTTTTATTATTGAGCCATTGTACGATCTTCTCCGTTGGTGTATTTACATTAGGATAATTAGTCAGAGTCGCCTCGCGTGGTGCGATGAAACTGAAACTACCCTTGATAGAAAAGTTTACTCCGGTTTTTCTGCGGATGGAATTTATTATATCAAAATAAGTCTTATTTTTTGAAGGATACACGGACCATTTGAAGGTGTATGAAGATCCACCCCTTAAAACGAATTGATTATCGGCTATCCCGCCGGTCTTATCCTGACAATAATTTTGACTATGCACCCGGAACACGTCATCTTCAGGCATCAGACCGAGACTGCCTTTTTCACTAATCATTATAGTAGTGGGATTTTGCGGTTCTGAACAAACACCGGACAGCGAATACGGGGAAAGTCCGGCCAAATAAAGCTTGTTCATTGTCTCTACTTTTACTTCATGTCTGAGGATGATGCCTGTATTTTCGGTTGTTTTTGAAGTAAACGTGTCACGGACTTCGATGCATTCATCCTGTGCAATGATTTGTCTATGCAGAGAATAATATTTCCCATCAGCAATTACAGTTGACGCACCGGGTCTGACTTTCCAATTGTCAGTACCTGAACTATCATTCAATACAAGTACTGCGCAACCTGGTTCGGTAAATGAAGATTCCACAATATATTGCTGATCTTCAAGATTTATCTTGATGGCCCCGCCAGAGGTGATTTTAACCGTATACGGCACTTTAAACGTTTGTTCCGGTTTAATAACTGAGAGTGGAGTTACATCAGTCGTTTTTTCTGTCGCGTCTGAAGCGGATTTCCCCCGATGAATAATTTTCAGTGCTGCTATGGCCACATGTGCGGAAGCGGCAGAACAATGATGCAGCTTAAGGACGTTTTCACCCTTCTGAATAAAATCATTCACCTTAAATTCAAATTGCATTACCTCTGTATCAGGAGAAAAATAAGGACAGCTTTCGGGTATCTTGTTAAAATTAGGTGCATAATAAAGAAAAAAACCTTTACTTGTAAAAGCGTGAATAATTTTTCCATTGGCGAATGAAAACTGTTTACCGCGGTTGATGAGATAATCTGAAGTTACTTCTTTTTCGTTGAGAAAAATTTTGAGAAAATGACTGCCGCCGGCATAACCTTTGTTCTCTGCGCGTGCCTGGAAAGACAAGATCGTATTATAATCCTGGTTCGTGTCACGCACATCAAATTCAAGGGTTTCGGCCTCCCCTTGTCCGATGACGGCTTCCTCTTGTACATTTATGGGTGTCGGAATTTCCTCCGATAATACTGCCCGCCCCTGAGTATCGCCGAGGAGTACCGGTAATAAACGGCCCCGATCACGAAGTTTCCAGGGACTGTTCAGCATGCTTAGCACAGACTGTTGGCCGCCGGACTGAACATCCGTATCAGAAATGCATATGTCGATGCCGAGTAACAGTCCCTGTTTTGGTTTTATCTTCAGCACATCCCAGGGAATTGCAGCTTCAATTTCATAACCTTTAGCGGTACGGCTGGCTGCCAGCCGTACCGGAGAGCCGCTCACCTCAAGAGGGTGCCAAATGAAAAATTCAGTGGGAATGTCAGTCAGAATATTTTTGGTCTTTTTGAAATTTCCGGGAGAAAAACCCAGTTGAAACTGACCAGGGCCGAATGAGCCGGCATCCTGATTTTTTTTATATACAGTATCGATAAATAACTCTATATGGTCGCCGTTGAAAAGACTTTTTCCACGGTGTTCCTGCATGTGAATATCATCCTGTACTGAGATTGCAAAATACAGAAATTGTTCATCCCAGCTGCCGATAATCGAAGCGCTGAGATCCTGCGGTCCGTTCCAATTTTTTTTTCCAACTACTGCCTTGTCGGCAGTGTTTAAATTTATTTTAAATGACGACATCTGCCATTCCAGCAGGTCTCCGTCTATTGAGGGCGGTGGATCAGGCCTGAGAGGTAAAACAATTTCTTTTGTACATAAAAAATTGGAAAAAAGGGAAAAATAAAAAAGATAATAAATAATTGTTTTATTCATTGTTACACACCTCATATTTAGAATTTAAGACAGATACTATTTCATTTTTAATGACAGGCGAATGCCCTATACTGGAAACAGATTCACCGGTCAAAAGCTTTTCAAAAATTGTTACCGCGTCTTTGCCGATAGCGGCATATTGCGGACAGATTGAAGGGATTGGATTGTAATTGAAATTTCCAAAATACAGATTATGACCGACGATAGGGAAACTATTGCAGTCAATATTTATTTCGCGTAAACCATCATAAACACCCAAAGTCATAATACTCCCGGAAATAAATGCGCCATCAGCATTACAAGGTTTTTGTGTAAGTATAGTCTTAATGGTCTCTTTCCCAATTTCGTAGGCATTTTCGCCGGGTGTCTTTAAAAGTATCTGCGGGGTAGGGCTGAGGCCATGTTCTCGAACTGCTTTGCACCAACCTTGATAACGCAATTTAGTATGTGAATCACCTTGCACACCGATAAAAACCGGTTTTTTAGTGCCGCGGTGATAGAGATATTCGAAGGCAAGCTGTCCCGAAACCAGTTCATCATTGTAGGAGCCAGGGATATTATGACCCCAATCATTATTAAGCCATACTAAAGGTCGCTTACGAAACGCAATGTTATTCCGAATATTCGGATTTGGCACCCCAACCGGCTGCCAAATGATACCATCTACGCCTTTTTCAAGCATTACAGCAATTGAATCTTTTTCGCGTTTTTTATTCCAGGAGGAAATACCGAGAATGATATTATATTTTTTTTCACCAGCGGCAGCTTCCAGAGATTCGATGATCTCTACATTACTCAGTGGACTGGTAAGACTGAGCACCTGGACTCCGAGCAGGCTGGTTTTACCGCCGGAAAGACCGCGGGCATGTATGTTTGGGACATAGCTGTATTTGTGGATGATTCGCTCAACTTTTTTACGGACTGCGGGGCTGACTTTTTCAGGATTTTTGTTATTGAATACTCTGGACACAGTAGCTACCGAAACAGCGGCGGCCGCTGCAATTTTTTGAATGGTTACTTTGTTTTTCATTTATATTTAGGTAAACGGTTACCTAATCAACGTTAAGTATACATCGTAAATTTGTAATTGTCAAGGGGCCCTTTTAGCTCATAATTAATGTTACCGAAAAGATAGCGGATAGCTCATAATTCGTGTTACCATAGGGATTATGACTATGGCAACAAAAAATGAGATATTTAATCGATATGTAAATGAATAC
>Ga0180007_10005386_pt1 | contig 12971 bp, 16 predicted proteins | sample MM_PC_MetaG_FD_121122 | JGI IMG/M metagenome (GOLD analysis project Ga0180007, IMG submission 121122) | Groundwater microbial communities from the Aspo Hard Rock Laboratory (HRL) deep subsurface site, Sweden - MM_PC_MetaG | ecosystem: Environmental > Aquatic > Deep subsurface > Groundwater... | reverse complement strand
ATGAAGAGTGGGGATTAAGTTCTGTTGAGATCGCGCAGCAAGGTCAAGTAATTCAACTTTGCCTGAAAGGTGCCTACGTTACAGATTTATGTAAAGAATTAATTGTTAACGGAACACTAGAGGCCATGAGAAGTAAAACAGCAGTTCCCGGTTCAATTAAGTATACGGTATTAGGTGTGGATGGAGAAGGTTCAGGAATTTTTGATCCAATCTCAGCTCCTTCCTTGGAGGGAATAATGTTTCGAAGAACACTTTATGATTTCTTTCAAACAAGCGGAGTTTCATTGCAAGTAAATGGAGATGAAGAACGCAGACAAGATGTTTTGCTGATACCGGAAACCCAAGGACCTTTATTGCGCTTCTTTTGTAAATGGGAACAGGAGATTGAAGATAGACAAGGCGGACAATATTTGAATCCTAATAGGATCAAGTTTAGGAATTTGATTCCAGGTGTAAGTGCAGGCACAGTATGAATATAGATAGATTTTCCCTAAATTAAATCAAATAGTTGACGCAAGTTTAAAGCTTCTTGTAATATGTTTGGAATTCAAGCAATATACCTATATGGAGAGTTTAGTAGTTTTAGAAGCTGAAGTTTTAGGACATTTTAAAAACCTTCCGATTACCAATACCCTTTTGGCAAGCTGGATTGCAATGTTTATTCTTGCTGTAGTATCAATTCTTGCTACCCGGAAAGTACAGCTTATTCCTTCCGGTTTGCAGAGTTTATTTGAAATAATTGTAGATTTTGGCTATACCACAGTTGAAGATTTGGCAGGAAGCAAAAAAGCCAAAGCTTTTTTTCCGATCGTCATGACTTTTTTCCTGTTTATTCTTTTTTCCAACTGGCTCGGTCTTATGCCTGGTTTTGCTACTATTAAGTTCGAAGGAGAGCATTTTCTTCGCTCCATGAATTCTGATCTAAATATGACCTTAGGCTTGGCTTTAACTTCTGCTGCACTGACCCATGCTTTTGCAATTTATTACCTGGGTATCTTTGGTTATCTTAAAAAATGGTTTGCCCTAAACCCTGTTTTTTTATTTGTGGGATTATTAGAGTTAGTTGGAGAAGTTACAAAAGTACTATCGCTATCTCTTCGACTTTTTGGTAATATATTTGCAGGTGAAGTAGCGTTACTGGCAGTTTCATCGATTTTTGCTTTTGTAGCGCCGCTCCCTTTTTATTTTCTGGAGATTATTGTAGGATTTGTACAGGCAGCTGTTTTTGCTATGTTAACATTAGTATTTATGGTGCTTCTTAGCGAAAAGCATGCACAAGAACATTAATTTAAGTATTTAAAAAAGAAAGGAGATAAAATGCCAGCGAATTTTGTATCGGGTTTTACTATTGCATTTGGAACAATATTTCCTGCTATAGCTATTGGTTTAATTGGTTTTAAAGCCATGGAATCAATTGGCAGAAATCCTGATGCTGCTAATAAGATTATGCCGCCAATGCTTTTGGGCATGGCTTTTGCAGAAGCTATTGCTATTTATGCTTTAGTTATAGCTTTTATAAAATAATGGAGAATTCGGCTCGTCTGGCCGTAAAGCACTGCGTGTGACAAATTCGTATATTTGGGATTTGTTTCATGCTAAAAAAGCTTAAGTTATTGATTACTGGTTAACTCAACTGTATCAATTGCTTTGAACGGTTCATACGTTGTCGTTTTAATTATTTATGGAAATATTACATCAGTTTGGGGTAAATCCAGTACTCTTGATTGCACAAGGAGTTAATTTTATAATACTCCTTTTTATCTTAAAAATGTTTTTATATAAACCATTATTAAATGTTTTAGAAGAGCGTAAAAAAAGGATTGCGGAAAGTTTGAAAAATGCGGAGGAGATAGAGAAAAGATTGCAGGAAACCAATGAAAAAATAGATGTTATGATTGGTAAAGCTGCAAAAGAGGCACAAAAGATAATTGATGAATCAAGAAAAGAGGGTGTATTGTATCTTGAGGAAACCAAAGAAAGAGCTGGCAGGATGGCAGAAGAGGTTATTAAGAAAAGCAAAGAAGCTGCCCGGGCTGAAGCTTTGAAGATTGAACAGGAAGTGATGAGCAAAATGGCAAGGATTGTGGCAGCAGGTATGGAAAAAGTGACAGGTAGGATTTTAAACAACAAAACCCAAAGGGAGATAATCGAAAAGAGTATTAAAAACTTATCATGACAAAAAAAGAGTTACAAAAGAAAGTAAGCAAATTGGTGCGAGCCAGTTTTAAAGACGGTAGAATACTTGAACTTCAGGTAACCCGTTCAATTAAAGTCCTTAAATCCCTGCCAAGACATGAAGCAATTCATGGTTTGTCAGAATATCTGAAAGGAATACGCAGAAACGAGAGAAAACACACATTGTATATTGAAACAGTGGTACCGCTTTCCTCTGCTCAGATTAAGAAGGCAAAAAAAATGGCAGAGAAAAAAACTGAAATCACTAAAGTCCTGGTAAGCATTAATCCGGATATTTTTGGCGGATTTAAATTAAGAACTGGGGATGAGGTTTTGGATGAATCTATTTTAGGGAAAATTAATCAGGTGAAGGAGGTAATTAGTGGCTGATTTGATAGCTGATATAGAAAATCAAATAAAAGGGCTTAAACTTAAAGCTCAAAGAGAAAATGTGGGTGTGGTTACTGAAATTGGTGATGGTGTGGCAAAAATTGAAGGCTTGTCGGATGTGCAGTACTGCGAACTGATTGATTTTGGTTCTTCTGGAAAGAATATTTATGGTTTAGCTTTAAATTTGGAACAATATAATGTCGGGGCAGTTATTTTTGGCGATTTTATAAAAGTTAAAGAAGGAGATACTGTTAAAACTACAGGGAAGATTTTGCAAGTTCCTGTCGGAGAAGAGTTAATTGGCCGTGTTGTTGATGCTTTGGGTAACCCGATTGACGGTAAAGGAGCTATTAGGACCAAAAAAAACTACCCGGTTGAAAAGATTGCGCCAGGTGTTATTGCCCGGCAATCAGTTGACACTCCGCTGCAAACAGGTATTAAAGCAATTGATGCTATGATTCCAATTGGCCGGGGGCAAAGAGAACTGATTATCGGTGATAGAAGTACCGGAAAAACAACTATTGCTGTTGATGCAATCATTAATCAAGGCAATTTATCGACCCGCTCCGTTCGTTCAAAACCAGTTATTTGTATATATGTAGCAATTGGTCAAAAGACTTCTAAAGTTGCTCAGCTAGTAGCTAAGTTGGAAGAATCCGGAGCCATGGAGCATACTATTGTTGTTTCCGCTTCTGCTTCTGATTCTGCTACCATGCAGTATTTAGCTCCATATGCCGGTTGTGCCATGGGTGAATATTTTATGGATCAGGGCAAAGAAGCTTTGATTATTTACGATGACCTTTCCAAACATGCCTGGGCATATAGGCAAATGTCCTTGCTTCTTAGGCGTCCGTCAGGCCGTGAAGCTTATCCTGGAGACGTATTTTATCTTCACTCCAGGTTGCTTGAGCGGGCTGCAAAACTAAATAAAGATTTTGGAGGAGGATCACTTACTGCTTTGCCTATAATTGAAACGCAGGCAGGTGATGTTTCAGCATATATTCCTACTAATGTTATATCAATAACAGACGGACAGATTTATTTAGAATCAGATCTCTTTTTTGCCGGGATCAGACCAGCTGTTAATGTGGGTTTATCTGTTTCCAGGGTTGGTGGTGCTGCTCAAATAAAGGCTATGAAAGCAGTGGCTGGGAAACTCAGGCTGGATTTGGCTCAATTTAGAGCACTGCAGGCTTTTGCCCAATTTTCTTCTGATTTGGATCCGGAAACCAGGGCTCAGATTGAAAGAGGAAAAAGAATAACAGAAATTTTAAAACAACTTCCCTACTCTCCTGTCTCAGTAGAAGAACAAATAGTGGTGTTATGGGCGGCAACGAACGGGCATTTAGACGGGATAGAAACAGAAAAAGTCCGTGAATTTGAACAAAAGTATATTGCTTATTTAAAACTTCGTGAGAAGAAGTTGTTGTCCGGTATTGCGGATAAAAAAGAATTGGATGATGGCATGATCAAGCGGTTGGATAAGATTACGAAAGAATTTGTAAATATATTTACGAAAGGAAGTAAAAAATAATTTTCTAAGTTATGGCTAATACCAGAGAGTTGAGACGCAGGATAAAATCCGTCAAAGGCACAGCACAAATAACTAAAGCCATGCAGATGGTGGCAGCTACTAAGATGAGGAAAGCTCAAAACCAAGCTTTAAGCGGAAGACCTTACAATTTTAATTTAAGTAAAGCCTTAAAAAAGGTTTTGCCTTTGGTAGAGATTAGGTCTCATTCTTTGCTTTTAGGTAACGGCGTAAAAACAATTGGAGTGGCGCTTTTGACAACGGATAAAAGCTTGTGCGGGGCCTTGAATACCAATCTGTTCAGATTAATAACTGCTTCAGGTTTTTTATCTGCTGATGCTGTTTTTTATACAATCGGTAAAAAAGGCAGAAATTTTATAGCCAGGTCCGGAAAAAATTTACAGGCAGATTTTGAGAATTTGGATGTAGTAACATTTAAAGGGGCAGTTCAACTGGCAAAGTTGGTGATGGATGCCTTTTTAGCTAAAGAAGTAGGAGAGGTTTATATTGTCTATCCCCGTTTTAATTCTACTTTAAAACAAGAACCTGTAAAGATAAAATTATTGCCGATTGAATATTCAAAGCTGGAAGAAATGATTGCCCGTGAGGTGCAAAGTGACTCAAAGGAAGATAAGGAAACAGAGAGTGAATTTCTTTTTGAGCCTGATCCGTATAAATTATTGGATTATATTTTAGTCCACTATATTCAGATTGAAATTTACCAATCTCTTTTGGAAACTAAGGCTTCTGAACATTCTGCCAGAATGATTGCCATGAAAAACGCTACGGATAATGCTTTAGATCTTGTAGACGATCTAAATCTTGCATATAATCAAACCCGGCAGGATTCGATTACCAAAGAACTTTTGGAAATAACAACAGCAATAGTTGCAATGAGTTAAGTGTATATTTTTCAGCTGACTCGAACAGTTTTCTTCGGGCACAGGGAGAAGTTATTATAAAAATATGAAAAACACAGGAACAGTTGTTCAAATAATAGGTGCAGTCGTTGATATAGAGTTTGATCTAAAAAAAATACCTACAATTTACAATGCTTTGGAAATTACCAGAGGCAAGGAAAAACTGGTTTTAGAAGTACAGCAACATTTGGGTGAAGGTATAGTCCGGTCAGTAGCTATGAGTACAACAGACGGATTAAAAAGAGGAACTGAGGTGGTTGATACCGGTAGTCCAATCTCTGTTCCGGTAGGTAAAGAAGTATTGGGAAGGCTTTTTAATGTTTTGGGTGAGCCAATAGATCAGAAAGGGGCTGTGAAAGCTAAAAAAAGACTGCCGATTCACCGGGCTGCTCCAAATTTTGCAGAGCAATCAACTGAATCCGAGGTTTTTGAGACAGGAATTAAAGTTATTGATCTTCTTGCTCCGTTTGTAAAAGGTGGAAAAGTTGGTTTATTCGGCGGAGCCGGAGTGGGAAAAACAGTTTTAATTCAGGAGTTAATCCGTAACATTGCTGCAGAGCATGGAGGTTTTTCTGTTTTTGCCGGAGTTGGTGAAAGAACCAGAGAAGGAAATGATTTATATCATGAAATGAAGGAATCAGGGGTGATTAATAAAACTGCTATGGTATTTGGTCAGATGAATGAACCACCCGGCGCACGTTTAAGAGTTGGTTTATCAGGATTGACAATGGCAGAATATTTCCGGGATGAGACAGGTAAAGACGTGCTTTTGTTTATTGATAATATTTTCAGGTTTTCTCAGGCAGGATCTGAGGTGTCAGCTCTTTTAGGAAGGATCCCTTCAGCTGTGGGTTACCAGCCAACTTTGGCTACTGAAATGGGAACTTTGCAGGAGCGGATTACTTCTACTAAAAAAGGCTCAATTACTTCTGTTCAGGCTGTTTATGTGCCGGCAGATGACTATACAGACCCGGCTCCTGCTACTACCTTTGCCCATTTGGATTCCACCATTGCACTGGACAGAGCTTTAACAGAACAAGGTCTTTATCCGGCAGTTGATCCTCTGGGTTCTTCTTCCCGGGTACTTGATCCGGCTGTAGTGGGCCAGGAACACTACGATGTGGCAGTAGGCGTACAAAAAGTACTGCAAAGGTACAAAGACCTGCAGGATATTATTGCTATTTTAGGAATTGAGGAATTGTCTGACGGAGATAAATTAACAGTTGCCAGAGCCAGAAAGATTCAGAGATTTTTAACCCAATCGTTCTTTGTAGCAGAGGCATTTACCGGAAGAAAAGGTAAATATGTATCTGTAAAAGATACAGTCCAAGGATTTAAAGAGATTTTAGATGGTAAACATGACTCCAAGCCCGAACAAGCTTTTTACATGATTGGGACTATTGCGGAAGTAAAATAAATGTATTTCTTTGCCTAAAAGCTTCTGATAGAGAACGCACATTGTATTGCCCGAGTCCGCCTACAGCTATCAAAGCGCCTGTGGCTGCTCCCCAAATAGCGCCCTCATGGCCTGCTATACCAAATCCTGCAGTTGCACCGGCTACTGCCATTCCAAGACCAGCTTCTAAGGTAGATTCTAATGCTTTTAAATAAGCTTGGAGTGTTTTGCCTTTTTTTGCAAATTCTATTGCTCTATTACTGGATTCTATTCCTTGCAAAACTCCACCAACAGCAGCTCATAATCCTAGAGCAACTTCTACACCTACTTGTGTATTCCAAATAAGACTTGCTCCAGTTCCGTAGACTATACTAACTGTACTGGTCCCAAAGGCGATGTTCTTTAATGGTAACCTTGGAAGCCTCTCATTCATAATTTGGTTGATTTTATTAATCTATAGGTTATTTGTCAAATAAGGTGTTAAGTTAAAGCTTGGATTTGTTCGAAGGTGCCATCAAGGTGAAGATAATAAGTTTTTACTTCAACCTCAGGGAATTTGTTTTCGATTTCTTCTGCTGCATTTTTCAGGTCTTGAGCGTGTTTTTCCGCAGTTTCTGCTTGTCCATATGCCCCGCAATTCTCATGGTTTATTAAGAATGCGTTTTTAATGCAATGTAAGCGGTGCGAAATGCCAATTTGTTCCATAACATCATCTAGATTTTTTATTCCTCCAGCCCAACTGATTCTGTCATAAGAACCTGCTTTAAATTGCTTATCCAGCCACTCATCGATATAAGGTTGAAAACGAAAATCTATACAAGTGATAATAACAGAATCACATTTATGTGATGTCATTTATCCTGTTTTTTCCATTTCCATTTGTGTAATAATACAAAACTTTATGTATAATATCAAGAATATGTCATTGTTGCATTTAAAAATTGTTACTCCTGAAAATCTTATCTTTGATGAGGAAGTTTCACAGGTGAATGTTTCAACAGGACAAGGTACTATTGGTATACTTCCTAATCACATTAATTTAATGGCCCGTCTTGCACCAGGTGAATTAGTTATCAAAAAATCCGGTAAACAAAACTCTATGGTAATCGGAGACGGATTTTTGCAGGTAGCGAATAATGTTTTGATTGTGATGACAGATTTGGCAACTTATGCTACAGATATAAATGAACGGGCTGTTGAAGAAGCCAAGAAGCGGGCTGAAGCAGCTCTTAAACAAACTTTGTCTGATGAAGAATATGTAGAAACCCTGGCAAATCTGGAAAAATCACTTGCCCAGCTTAAAGTTAAACGCCGCCACAAAGTTAGATGATGTTTTTAGGTTTATTCTTCGTATCCATCTCGGATAATGGAGCATGAAATGGAGCATGATAAGAAGTAAGGTTTTTTTGAGGTTGATGCTTGATTGTTATACAATATCTGCATATGACAAGCAGTGAAAATCCTGAGCTTTCAATTGTAATCCTAAGTTTTAATGTTAAGGAATTGCTTTTGAATTGTCTTGATTCAATTTTCAAAAACAAGGATAAGCTGGATAAATGGCAGATAATTGTAGTAGACAACGCTTCAACAGACGGGTCAATAGAAGAAGTCAGAAAAAGGTACAAAAATAACTTGCCTTCCAGCAAAGATAAAGATATTAAGATAATAGAAAATAAAGAAAACTTGGGATTTGCTGCCGGTAACAATACAGCGATTCCGTATATTAGTGCTCCTGTAGTGCTTTTTATAAATCCTGATACAGTGGTGGTTAATAATGCAATTCAAAAATCATTGGAAGTTTTACTTACTAGTCCTGACTATGGAGCCATTACCTGCAAAGTTGAATTGCCGAATGGAAAATTGGATTATTCCTGTCACAGAGGCTTTCCTACTCCTTGGAATTCATTTGCCTATTTTGGAGGGTTAACCAAAAGATTTCCCAGTTCCCGTTTATTTGCCGGATATACCGGTGGTTTCCTGGATACTTCTAAAGCACACGAGATTGATTGTATCAGCGGAACTTTTTTAATGGTTAGGAAAATTGCGGCAGAGCAGATTGGTTTTTGGGATGTGAACTATTTTTTTAATGGTGAGGATATTGAATTTTGTTTCCGTCTGAGGGAAAAGGGATGGAAAATATACTATTACCCCAGCGTAAAAATTATTCATTTCAAAGGGTCTTCTTCAGGTCTTTGGAGAACCTCAGGAGTTCTGGTGAAAAAAAGCGTAAAGTTGAAATCAGCCAGTCATGCCGCATCTGCTATGAGGGTTTTTTATAAAAAACACTATTATAAAAAATATCCTCCCCTATTTCGTGATTTTGTATTAGGAGGAATTAAGATGCTGGAACATTGGAGGAAATTTAAGATTAGGTCAGGGTTAAAATATGAGTAAAAAATATGAATAATTCAAATTTATCAGTAATTATTTTAAGCTATAACACTAAAGACATTACCGGCCGGTGTTTAGGTAAGCTTAAGATTTCTAAGGAATACTGCGAACAAAGATTGAAGAATAAAATTCAGGTAATAGTTTTGGACAATGGTTCCTCAGACGGATCAGTTGGTTTCATAAGATCAGAATATCCCTGGGTAAAATTGATTACTTCAAAGGAAAATCTAGGGTTTGGCAAGGGAAATAATGTGTGCTTGAAACAAGTTAAGTATCCGTATATTTTACTGCTTAATTCTGATGTTTATGTTGAGGAAGAGAGTTTATATAAAGCACTGGCTTATTTTAGAGTCAATTTGAATTGTGATTCCTTAGGTGTCAGATTAAATTATGCAAACGGAAGATTGCAGCCCAGTTGCGGCAATTTGCCTATTCCTGCAAATATATTCTTTTGGATACTAGGTATAAGCAGTATACCTTTTATCAGGAAATTCACCAATCCTTTTCATCCAAGAGATAGAAAGTTTTTTTCTAAAGCTCACAGGGTTGGTTGGGTTATGGGTGCATTTTTTATGCTGAAGGGAGAAATCTATAATAAAGTTGGTGGTTTTGATGAGAATTTATTTATGCATATGGAAGAGGTGGAATGGTGTAAAAGAATTAGAGATCAGGGTTATAAAATCTGGTATGTGCCTCAAGTTTCCGTAGTTCATCTGCACGGTGCATCTACTAATTATGATTTAAGTTCAAGTTTTATAAATGAATTAAAAGGAATAAAGTATTATTTGATAAAACATTACCATCCTTTTTATTTTCCAATGAAACTTATTCTGATTACCGGATTAGTTTTAAGAGTAATAGTTTTTTCTCTTCTTGTAAAAACCAAAAGAGCTAAAGTTTACATGGAAGGCTTAAAAGTGATTTAAGAATGAAAATAGCAATAGTTACAGTTAATTATAACGGGAAAAAGGATACTTTAGAGTTTCTGGAATCTTTGAGAAAACTGAATGTAGCAGATCCTTTTTTCGGAAACGGAAATTGTGAATTGAAGGTTGTTATAGTAGATAATGCTTCATCTGATGGCAGTGTTTTTGCCATACATCAATCATTTCCCAAGGTAGATGTTTTACAAACCGGAGGGAATTTAGGGTTTTCCGGCGGTTACAATAAAGGTTTGGATTATGCCAATATTTGGGGAGCAGATTATTTTTTACTTATCAATAATGACAGTCTGATAAAAGATCCCAATTTAATTGTTGAACTGGTGAAAACAGCAGAATCTGATCCTAAAATTGGTCTTGTTTCCCCAAAAATCTATTTTGCAGCGGGTTTTGAATTTCATAAACAAAGGTATGGGGAAAAAGATTCAGGAAAAGTTATCTGGTACGGTGGAGGAAGATTTGATTGGGATAATATCGGCTCCATTCACCGCGGGATTGATGAGGTAGATAAGGGGCAATATGATAAAACCGAAGAAATGGAAATCATTTCCGGTGCATGCGTTTTGATTAAAAAAGAAGTCATAGAAAAAATCGGCATGTTTGATGAAAAATATTTTTTGTACTTTGAGGATAGTGATTTTGTAAAAAGAGCAAGAAATTCTGGATTTAAAACATTTTATAGCGGTCAGGCAGCAATTTACCACAAAGTTTCCCGCTCAACAGGTATTGGTTCTAAGATAACAGATTATTATCACACCAGAAACAGGTTAATTTTCGGCATGCAATACGGGAGGTTAAGGACCAAATTTGCTCTTTTCCGGGAGGCGGTTAAATTAATTTTAATTGGAAGATCTGCGCAAAGGCAAGGAGTTTTGGATTATTATCTGGGACTAACCGGCGGCAAAAATGAACTGATGAAAAAGTCAACTAAGATAGAATATCCGCTTAAGCTTTCAATCGGTATAGTTAACTACAACACTCCTGATCTTACAGTTAAACTTTTAAAAAGCATTTTAAATACTAATTCCGGCTTTAACCCTAAAGAGATGGAAATAATAGTTTTGGATAATGGGTTAACTGATCCTTGCAAGAATCAGTTAAAAGATCTATTGCCAAGGATTAAATACCTGCAAAGCAGTGAGAATGAAGGTTTTTCCAAAGGTTACAACAAGACAATCAGGTTTTCTCGGGGTGAATATTTTTTGATGTTTAATTCAGATATAGAAGTTTTAGAAAAAGGAATCTCGGAGCTGATAAGCGCGGAGGACAGCTTTAAAGGAAACGCTGTTTTAGGAGGGAAATTACTATTTCCTGATATGAGTGATCAGGATTCGGTTTTCCATTTGCCGAGTTTAAAAGGAGCATTTAAAGAATATTTCCTTGCCCGGAAAGGTTCGTATTTTATGTATCTGCCGGAAGAAGAGAAACCAACAAAAGTTGAAGGAGCAGTAATGGCATGTCTTTTGATTCCGAGAAAGATTTTAAATAGAGTTGGTTTATTGGACGAGAGGACATTTATTTTCTTTGAGGATATTGAATATGCCAGAAGACTTAGGAAATTTAATATTCCGGTTTATTTTGTGCCGTCTGCCAGGTTTTTGCATTTTCACGGAGGTTCAACCAAAAGGATTGGTCAGGAAAAAGCTAATGAACATTTAATAGAAGCATCAAAGAAATATCATGGAAGGTTTTATTACACCCTGCTTTCTTTTGTACTGCGCCTGGGTCAACTCTTTGGAAGAGTTGAAACTCCTACTACAAAATGGGACTCTTGATACGTTCGTCCACACTGAACATATCAGGATATTAGATCTTGCTTTTTTAAATCTTTTCCGGATATGATAGTTACTTCATGGAAAAAAGTGATGCTGTTTTATTGGTAAAAATCGAAGAGATGATTAAAACCCATATTTCCCAAATCGAGGATCTTCGCGTAGAAGCTACTAAGCATAGAGATATGTTGGATGATATTTTTATCAATAATGAAACCTATCAAGAGCATGACAAGGTTGCAAAAGAAACTGCAAGAATTAAATCAAACACTAAAAAAGAAATATTGAAAAGGCCAAATGTGGCTGACTTGTCCTGTAAATTGAAATCATTAAAATCACAACAAAAGGAACTTAAGGAAGGTTTATCAGATTATTTGCGTGAATATCAGAGATTATCAGGTTCAAACGAGATTGAGGGTGAAGATGGAGAAACCAGGGAAATAGTTTTTGTAGCCAAGCTGGTCAAAAGGTTTTCTAAATTCAAATAAAAGTATCCGCTGTTTAATATATTGGTACTGGTTTCAATCTATGCAGGAGCTTTTTATAGCAACTTAAGATATTTTCAATTTTTGTTTTATCTGTTTAATAGACTGTTCTATATTAGCCGCATCAAAAAGAAATGTATTCCATCCTAGTTGTTTTGCCTGATTAATATTTTTCGCAGTATCATCTATAAAAAATATTTCTTTTGATTTTACACCTGCGAGTTCTTGTGCATATATAAATATTTCCTTATCAGGCTTTATTTTCTTTTGTTCAAACGACTGGACAATCGTAGCGTATTCCAACTGGGGTACATGACCTTTATTAATTATTTTTACGAACGTTCCTTCATAAATATTTGTGAGTAATCCGATTTTATAATGTTTGGATACAAGCATCATAAGTTCATGGACTTCTTTATGCGGAATAAACCGGTCAACCAGCCATTCAAGGAAATTCTCAATATCAACTGTTAAATCCAATTCTTGTTTAAGTCTATCCCAATATGCCTGGGGTGTCATCTTTCCAACACAGACATCGTCATCATATTTGTTAAATACCTTTAGGATATGTTCCTCGGATCTATCTACATGTTTTGCAAGAGTTTTTAAAGCATCATAGAAGTTTAATGCGACTCCGCCAATATCAAAATATACAAACTTGATTTTTGTTTTCATTTCTCGAGTATAGCAATTTGTAGTTAATAATTCGAATCCTTTTAATGTGGTTTTAAAGGCAGAAGATTTTAATCGTTTTGTAGAAATAGTTTAGAAGTCCTGAAGGAACTACCATCTTGTGCTATACAGAGAACAGGAAGCCTTGTTTTTGGATTCCAGTATTCGTTAGAAATATCAGCGGCACATACCGCTATGGTTTTATCAGAATTTTCTTCCGAAGACCCTCTTTTGCATCTTTCGGGAAGAGGTCGTATATTTGAATAAGGACAAATTTCTTTATATTTACAATTCATAT
>Ga0180007_10005385_pt1 | contig 12972 bp, 1 predicted proteins | sample MM_PC_MetaG_FD_121122 | JGI IMG/M metagenome (GOLD analysis project Ga0180007, IMG submission 121122) | Groundwater microbial communities from the Aspo Hard Rock Laboratory (HRL) deep subsurface site, Sweden - MM_PC_MetaG | ecosystem: Environmental > Aquatic > Deep subsurface > Groundwater... | reverse complement strand
GTACAGCCATGATGTTACCTTCCTTTGTTAAATGAATTAGTTGAAGTACTGCTCCATTGACTCACTTTGGATCCAAACAACGTTACCATCCTAATTAGCAACTCGCGTGCCATGCAATAATATTGTATAAAATCAATAGATTAGATGTATTTTTGGGCAAAGAAAGATGGGACAACATGACCCAATCACGGGTAATGCTGTTTTTCCCGCTGACAGCACAGAGAATCAACCCGCCCTGAAGGCCCATGCAGCAGGCACCTTGCAGGCATGGGGCAAAATGAAACAATGGATATGTGATAAAGGGTCAGGATGACCCTTGTCATGGGTGTCTTGTTGGTGCGGTGTTTTTGAGGAAATACTCCGGTGGAGAATACAAAAAACGATTATCGACTTCCCTTGCCTTAACAGTCTTGGCTCCTGCCAATGAATTTCAGAGATGAGGGTAAGAGACGAACGAGTGGAATACTTATCAGTTGATACTATGTCTGTTGCAGTAGTCCTGATTTGATTTAAAAATTCTAAGAATCAGATTAAACAAAATTTGAAATACTCTGGTGATTTTAATGCGCTTCCTGGCAAATGGCTCAGGAACATCTCAAGTTATCGTATACCTTCCCTGACTATGGTTGCCAAAGGTTATCTTTGAGAAATACGCCGAATCGTGGTAATTTTACCTTCGCACAAAAGCCAAAGGCAGATCTGACCCCTTGTTTCGCATGTCAGGACGAGGAGAAAAAAATGAAATCATTAAAAAGATAGGGGGTAATGGGGACGTAACGAGCAACATGAAAAATTTATAATTTAATGGATGTCCCCAACTTCCAACCGAATTCGATGTTAAGAATGTCCCCCCCCCCTGACGCCCATGACAAATTTGAGTCATTTTGAGATAAATTCTGAGATCGATTCTATATACCTAAATCATTAAAATAGTTATTGTAAGAATTGGTAAACCAATAACCAAAGGTTAGGCTCATACCTATTGAAGGTAATGAGGCAACAGAACTGTCACCGCAGTTATTTACAGTAGCAGTCTCATATGACCCAGAGAAGAAGTCCAAGATAGTACAGCCGATACCGTAACCAGCTTCCGACATTCCTCCAGACCAAACTGTGCCCCCTCCCTTGAAATCACCAACATGCCTTGGATCGGGTGTCCAAAAAGAATTAAAAGAGTTAGGTATTATAGGCACAGAAGCACTTCCACTCGGTAGCCCATCATCATTTCCTAGTGTTATGCCTTCCTCTATTCCAAGTCCGACAAAGAAGTAATCTGCATACCGTTCATGATTATCTTGTCGTCTGATTCTTACTCTTAAGGCATCAAGGCTCACAGAAATTGGAGATAATACAGATACAGATAGCGAGCCGCTTACGATGAAACTAAGTTCGAAAGCTCTGGTCGGATTTGGTTCTCTGCTACCTAATAAAATCTTGCCCCAAAGATAAGCATTCCTAGTCCTTGCCCCGTAGCTTTGCAAAATAATTTTTTGCAAGATTGTAGCTTGCATTGAAATGTAAAATTTACCAGTTGGGTCAAGATTATTTATTGGATTTGATCCAGCATATAGATAACGATTCAATGTATGACTACGGGAACTTAGTCCAGGGAAAGTATCCATCCCAATAAACCGCCCCACTCCATGATCATAATACCTCGCCCGCAAATAATAAAACCCAACATTCTGATCATACTGCTCCCCAGTAAAGCGATAATTATTCTTCGTACTTCCAGTAGAATCTAGCAGGCTGCCAAAAGCCTCATAGCAATAAGTATCCGTAGCTAACTCCACATCATCCGTCAGCACCCGTGTGCTTCCCAGGCCGTCATAATGATAGTATGAGGCCATTCCAGTACGCTCCTGACTGATCAGATCATCGCCATAGACGTAACTCACAATCAGTCCGCCGGAACCATCCTGTTCTTCAAGGACCTGAGCGTAATTACGGTTTTTGTCCACCAGGTATTCAGTTATAACGCCGTCAACCGTGGAACTTGATCTGATTCCGTCAACATCATATCCATAGTTGAGGGTGGAGGCAGGCGTCTGTGAACTGGTCAACCTGTTTTCAAAGTCATAGGCGTAGGTGGTGCTATTGATGCCATCCGACTTGCTCAAGGTATTGCCGTTAGGGTCATAAGTGTAAGTATTGCTACCCTCGGACAACAGCCTATCATTTCCGTCATAGCTGTAACTTGTCGTGCCGTCAGAATCCGTCTTGGCCAACCGGTTGCCGACGGGATCGTAGGTGTAGGAGATGGTCTGGTTGCCGAGCACCGGATCGGTAATCATCTCCCCGGTCAGCCGGTAAAGATTGTCGTATGTATAATCCACTGTCCTGCCGTTATCTTCCACCACCTTGATACGGTTGCCGTTCGGGCCGAGGGTATAGGTGTAACTTGATATGATGGAGGCATCGGAACGGCTGTTTTCAAGATAGGTCAGCCTGTTGAGAGTATTGTATGTATATTTTGCCACAGTGCCGTTGGGGTAGGTGACACTCGCTCTGTTGCCTACAGGGTCATAGGCATAGGTGGTAATCCCGCCGTTGGGATCGGTAACGGAACTCAAGCGGTTCATGCTATCAAAGGCATATGTGGTGGTGCCGGAGGGGATGGCGACCGATGTGCGGTTGCCTGCTTCATCATAGGTGTATATGAGGGATGAGCCATCGGGGTTTGTCACCTGCAAAAGCCTGTTTCTGGCATCATAGATGTTTGAGGTAGTTCCTCGTGCATCGGTAACGGTTTCCCGGAGCCCGCCTGCCGTATAGGTAAAGGAAACCTGTGAACCATCAGGATAGTTCTTACTCAATAGACGGTTGCAGCAGGAGTCATAGGTAAATGTGGTCGTATCGCAATTAAAATCCGTTTTAGTCATCATGTTGCCATTGGCATCATAGGTGAATGTCTCGGACATCCCCAGTGGCAGAGTGTGTTTTGTTTGTTTGCCAAGATTGTCATATACCCATAGGGTGATATTGCCATTGGCATCGGTCTGGCTGATTTTATTGCCCGCCTCATCATATCCATAGGATGTCTGACCGCCGAGAGCATCAATGACAGTGATCAATCTTCCCAGGGCATCGTAGACAAAACTGGTGGTTATCCCTGCCTGGTCTGTGGCGGATATCTTCCTGCCCAGGCAGTCGTAGCCTGTGGTGGTAAGGGTCGTGTCCGAAAAGATTGTTCTGATCTGCCGGTTCAGGGCATCATATTCAAAGGTGGTGGTATTACCGTTGGCATCGGTCATGGCTGCCTGATTGCCGTTGGCATCGTAGAAAAAGGATGTCTGGTTGCCCAGCGCATCAATCACCTTGGTTCTTCTGCCGACCGCATCATACACAAACGATGTCATATTGCCCCGTTCATCGATGCTGGCAATGGTTCTTCCTGCAGCATCGTATTGCGTCTGGGTGCGGGGATTATCCGTCAAATCCCCAGGCGTATCATCCGGGAAGATGGTCTGGATAAGGCGGTTCACCTGGTCATAAACAAAATGCGTGGTATTGCCGTCCCGGTTGGTTGAGGAAATCCTGTTGCCGTTGGCATCATAGGCCGAGGTATCGGTTGTGCCGTCTGGGTAAGTGGTTCGAAAGAGGTTGCCCATGGCGTCATACTCATAGGTCGTCCAGTTGCCGTTCTTGTCCCTGGTGGCCGACTGCTGGCCCATAGCATTGTATTCCGTGATGGTCTCGTTGCCGTTCGGATCAATGGTTTTGATCACCCGGTTGAGAGCGTCATAGACGTTGGTCGTGATCATGGTAACTACTACACCATCTTCATTGGTACGGGAGGTCGTCTGGCTGATCTGGTTGCCATTGGCGTCATAGGTGTATGTGGTTTTATTGCCCAGGCCGTCAGTCAGGCTGATCAAATTGCCGCTGGCATCATATGCATGGCTTGTCACATTGCCCATGCAGTCGGTGGTAGTGAGCAGATTGCCGTAGGCATCATAGGTATTTGAGGTGGTATTACCGAGAGCGTCGGTGGTGGTGAGCAGGTTGCCATTGGCGTCATAGGTGTTTTCCGTCTTGTTGCCGAGCGGATCGGTGGTGGTCAGCACCTGGTTCCTATTGTTATACGTATGAGTAGTGATGTTACCCAGGGCATCTGTCTGGCTGAGCATATTGTCTCGTTCATCATAGATATAGGTCGAGGTATTGCCCAAGGGGTCTGTCTCGGTGAGTTTATTGCCGCGGTCATCATAGGTGTAGGATGTGGTGTTGCCCATGGAATCTGTCTGGCTGACCACATTGCCGTCATCGTCGTATTCGTAGACAGTGATGTATCCCAGGCGGTCAGTAACCACTTCCTGTCTGGTGCCGATGTTATGGGTGAATTCAACCCGGTTGCCGTTTGCGTCCGTGGTTGCGATGAGCCTGCCGTCATTATCATACTCGTTGCGAGCAGGAATAAGCCCACGTGGGTCGATAATATCGAGAAGATCATGCCTTGCGTTGTACGTAAAGCGGGTGGTGTTTCCTTCCTGATCGGTGACTGCCACAAGATCGCCATAAAAATCGTACTGATAGGTGATGATGTTGCCCATGGGATCGGTGATCTGGGTGATCCTTCCCTCAGCGTCCCGGCTGAAGGTCACGCTCTTCCCTGCCGAGTGGATGATGCCATCCTCACCAAAGGTGATTGAGTTGCCATTGAGGTCGATAATGCTTTCGACCCCGCTTTCCTGGTCAATGATGTAAATATTTCCTTCACTGGTGGTCAGACGGTAGCGGTTGGGATCGATTAAGCCAAGGTCGTAATCAACCAGATTGCCGTCCGTGAGGAATTCGTAAGAGACAGGATCCAGTGCCGCGAGCTTGGAAAAGGTCCCTGTCTGGGCAGCAAAGGCAAGATATCCCTGGGCTAAAGATTGATCAGCATAGGAAGTGACCGCCTGGACGGTAAATTCCTGCTGCCGGATTCCCTCCATGCTCACAACCACGCTGTGCTGGGTGCTAGGAGCCACAGTCCACTCGATGCATGTGCCGAATAAGGAAGTTTTACAGACGATCGACCATCCTTCACCCGGCACCTCAGATTCTTCGAGTTTGATGGTTTTGACATCAAGGCTCCAGCCCACGCCGAAATCGCCTGATGATTTAACCCTGCTGTCGTAGGTCCGGTTGATGGAGACGGGCAGGCCCGCGACCGGGATGGAAAGATCTCTGAAGCCGATGGTGAAGTTGCCGACTTTCATCTCGCCTTCAATCTGATAGGTTCTGGTGACAGATGCGTAATTCCCGGCGGTATCTTCAGCCGATAAACGGATATCGTAGAGGCCGTTGACAAGTTTTGTCGGGTCTAGCTGCCCCAGAATACCGTTTGTCACCGGGATGTCGGAACTTGCAAGAGTCGTAAATTCGTTTTTATCCTTTTCCGAATATTCCAGGAAGTAGCGGGCAAGTTGTGTTTCATCAAAAGCCGTACCGACAATATCCGTGGGCACGGAGATCTTGGCGAAATCGGCAGGGGAAGTGATAGCAACGGTTGGTGTGATGCCGTCCCCGGTGGCAAAAAAGCGGAATTCCCTTGTCGCTGACCCTTCATTGCCGGCCTCATCGTAGGCCAGGCCCTCGGCGGTAAAAATTCCCGGAACAGAAGAACTGTACGTGGCGTTGCCGGATGCATCAAGGGATACGGGAGTTCCATTGACGAGCAGCGAAGTATCAACAACACCCACATTATCTGAGGCAGTTACCGAGATGACTACGGTGCCACCGACAGGGACACTCTCCGGCGTTACGCTGACGGTCACAGCAGGCCTGATATAATCTGCGGCCTGGGCTTTACTTAATACGTTTATGGTGAATTCCTGGGTATTAGACAGTCCACCCGGATCCTCGACTTTGACTGAAACGATATTGTCACCCACCTGTCCACTGGTCGGTATCCACTGGATGAGGCCGGTTTCAGAGTCGATGGCCATGCCCACTGGTGGTGGTATAACTGTTTCCACTCCCTCTTGATTTTCTGCGATAGTGTCAAAGAGTGAATAAGTTAATGTGTCACCGTCAGGATCTGTAGCTTCTACATCGTACTCATACAATTCACCCTCTACTCCTGAGGAAACAGGCGTACTTATGATAATTGGAGCATCGGGAGTATTGACCACCGTAATTGTGAAATTCTGCTTTGTCCATCTTCCGTTTCCATCTCCTGCTCTCACTTCAATGGCATGCTCACAGCCGCCAACACACGATTGTGTCCATTGGATCAAGCCGCTTGTTCTGTTGATGGTCATCCCGTCAGGAGCTGCTGTCAGCGAATAGGCTACTATATCCCCGTCAGGGTCTGAGGCATTCACATCGTAAACGTATGGCTGCCCTTCAACTCCCCCTGCAGCTGGTTCGGAGATAATTTCCGGTGCGTGGTTAAATTCTCTGAACTCTACTGTAAAAGATTGGGTCGCCAAACAACCTGAGTTGTTTGTCACTTCCACGGTTACTTCATGGATTCCCACTTGGTCAGCCGCAGGCTTCCAGACAATAAGGCCGGTTGACTCATCAATGGTCATCCCGTCGGGAGCTGCTGTCAGAGTATATTTGAAGGAATCGCTGCCTGAACCAATTGCCTCCACATCATAGATGTAGGTTTCTGCAGGCTGTTTAAAGGAAAAGGCTCGCATTTCCGCCATTCCATTGGATGAACCACTTTGGTCGCCAAAGGCAACCTGAAAGTATGTATATCCGACATAAACGGCCTGGGTTGTCCCAGCATATATATCGTCGACATAGATATCAAAATCACCACCTGGTGCTGCCTCCATCCGGTAATCATGAAATTCCATCGGATCGAAACTAATTAGGGGGAAAGTGGTAACCCATTTGCCTTGGAACCACACCCCTTCAGGGCCAATCCAGAGACCATACTGTTTAGTACTCTCTGTTCCATATTTACCTGGATGGGCCCAAGATCCAAAACATGGATAAATATCTCCTTCATGTTCGGTGGAACGGGCGCGCATGGACATTGTAAATGGCACATTGGGATTTATGACCTTGCTTAAGATATATTCGCCACCGTTGACGGTTTGTCCCAGTCCCATGTTATCCATGATCAAAGTGCCGTCAATTAAAGACCATAATTGTGTTTCTCTTTCTTTAATAGGTACATAGTTCCACCCTTGGGCACTCGGGTAGGTATCGAATTCCAGGGTAATGTCAATTGGTGCATAGACCACAGTTTTCGGAGTGGAGATGATGGAGATGTCGCATATGGCAACTACATTTATGGTGAACTCCTGGGTGTCATACAGCCCGGCGGTATCTGTCACCCTTACTGTCACCAGGTTTTCGCCAACCTGATTAATTTCAGGTGTCCATTGGATCAGGCCAGTTGTTGAATCTATTGTCATACCAACAGGGGCAATATCCAGAGAATATGTGAGCAGATCGCCGGTATCCGGATCATCTGCCTCGACGTCATAGGTATAAAGCTGCCCAGCAGTCGCGTTGAGAACAGGTGTGGATGAAATCACCGGAGGATTATTGACGTGAGAAACATTCGCAACATTAACCTGGAAACTCTGGCTATCAGACAGGCTGCTCGTATCCTCTACCCGGATGGTTACCTCGTGATCGCCAACCTGATCACCTGAAGGCGTCCACTGGATCAAGCCTGTTGCCGGATCGATGGTCATGCCGGCAGGAGCAGTTGTGAGACTGTAGGTTAACGTGTCGCCATCCGGGTCAGTGGCCTCGACATCATAGGTGTATAACTGACCTTCTGTCGCGGAGGTAACTGGCTGCGAGATGATTTCTGGCGGATAATCGACATTGGCGACAATGACAGTAAAATCCTGGCTATCAAACAGCCCATTCGGATCCTCAACCTTGACAGTAACGCCATTATCACCCACCTGCTCATTGGTCGGCGTCCACTCTATCAATCCGGATGATGTATTAATAGTCATTCCGGCAGGAGCAGTTGTGAGGCTGTATGTCAACTCGTCTCCATCCAGGTCAGTGGCATCCACATCATATTCGTATAATGCACCTGCAGTGCCCGAAGTATTTGGGATGGAGGTAATAACTGGCGACGAGTTTATAATAGGTGATTGGTTAATTTCACCCTGGTAATAATTGTCAATTTCATTGCTTTCGTTAAGTATTTGATCGGCATCAACCCATACCCATCTCATTTTAGCTGAAGGTTCATCTGGAAATGCACTCAAAGGAAAAACAATGCTCACATCTTCGAACTGGCCAGGTGCTAACACATTGCTCGTGGTACTGCCTCCTATGTTGACAACATTTCCATGGGGATCTCCGTCAAAGAGCTCAACTGATATTCCCGCTGGGGCAGATTTCGCTCCACCATTGCCTATCCGCACCGTATAAGTGGTTTCGGAACTGGTGACAACCTTGCGGTGATAAGATACCGTCAGATTGGGAGCGGGCGAGGAGTCTGCTTCAGGAATGTTTGAAATGTTGCCGCGGTATAGGCATTCGCGTTGCCAGCTATTTTCCTCAAAGGCGGGAATGCCCGAAGTATCTGTTACATTTGTGATGTGATACGTATGTTGATTCCAAACACCTCTCGTTTCCGTCCAGTTGCCACTTTCACTTCCGAATACAAAAATACCGGTCTCTGGTCCGTAATAATAGTTTCCTGCTGGTGCAATAATCTCTGCCTCTCCATCTCCATCAATATCAGCGACAATAGGGTATTCTACAACAGTATCAGATGATTTCGGGAAATCAAATAAGACAGCACCATCAGCACCACGGAATATCCACAGAGTCGTCTGGTCACCATATATGATCTCTATCGCACCATCGCTATCGAGGTCATAAACAGATGCACCAGTCTCCCCTGATCCACGATCGTTGGTATCTGCTGTCCATTTGATGGAGCCATCTGATTCAAATACAGTGTATTTACTGGCTCCGGCAACGCCAATTTCTGGCCAGGTATCACCGTCCAGGTCTGCAACGACCGGGGGGCCTCCTGCGTAGGCAGATGAAACCGTAGTAACACCTGCAATAAGCACGGGACCCCATTTAACTTCTCCGGTGTGCTCCAGAAGATATACGTTTGGGGACGCCACCACCACGATTTCAGGGAATGGGTCGCTGTCGAAGTTGCCAACTGCGGGGTAACCGTCAGGGATACTGGCATTCCAGTAAAGGGTGCCATCTGCATGATACGCGCTTTTTCCAGCTACAACTTCCGGATTTCCATCCAAATCCAGATCAGCTACAATTGACAAAGGACCGAAACTAGTTCCTCCCCGCCCAATACCACCGGCATCATGTCCTGACCACCGGAGGGTCCCGTCGGCGTTGAAAACCTTTGCACCGAAGATGATCTCAGGTATACCGTCGTGGTCCAGATCTGCAATAGAAGGGGCACCACCATCGATTCTCTGTTCATCTGGGAGTACTAACTTGCCCTCGCTTTTCCATTTAAAAGATCCATCATGCTCGAAGGCAGTTAAGACCGTATCCGGTCCGGGGGCATATCCGTAGACTGCAATTATTTCAGGAAATCCATCGGCATCTATGTCACCGACTGCCAAACCAGTGTCATGAGAGAGTACTAAATTCGGGTCAGTGACGGACCAGAGTTCTTCACCTCCGTCCCCACTAATGGCTCGTAGGGCAAAAGTTGCTATTCCCCCTTCAACGTTCAATGTATTGAAGATTATGTCTGATACACCATCGTTGTTAAGATCAGCGACTACAGGTGTCATAAGAACTATATTAGCTTCTGCCGCAACCGAGAAAGTTTGCTTGGACCATTCGAGCACTGGATCGATGGTTCCGGCAAAGTACCGGCAACCCTCTCCGGTTTGGGCCAGATTATTGATCTCATCTACCTCAGCGACAATATTTGCTGAATCAGTGATTGCCCATATGATATTCCGATTAAAGCGTACAGATCCGGCAATATCAGCCCAGACAATCGCGCTTTCACCCTGCAGTAAGGGGCCGGGCACCACTGTCTGGCCAAGTACATTGTCCTCGTCAGCGCTGAATGCCCCATCGTAATTGGTATCCTCAAAGAACACCACATCGATCGGGTCATCAATGTCGAAATGACCAGTGTTTATTATATTCGCAGATATTGAACCAACTACGGTAAGTGCTTGTCCGTCATAGCGAAGGCACCCCCCCTGGACATCTTCTATCTTCAAGTCCCACAACTCAACACTTATAGTAAAGCTGTCGAGGGCTTCACCACCTCGACCATCGCTTACCTTCACTTCTACCGTATGGTTCCCTTCATCTGTCGCTATCGGTGTCCAATTAATCAAGCCTGTACTTGGATCGATTGTCATCCCGGAAGGCGATACATCAAGGGAGAAGGTTAAAACATCTCCGGTATCCGGGTCAGTCGCCTCAACATCGTAGGTATAAAGTTGACCCGCGACTACTGAGGTGACAGGACTCGAGGTAATGATTGGCGCATTATTAACGTTGGCCACCGTCACCGTAAAGTTCTGGCTCGCGTATAGGCCGCCGCTGTCCGTCACCCTCACCGTGACGGCATGGCTGCCCACCTGGGCATTAGTTGGAGTCCACTGGATCAAACCAGTTACAGGATCAATGACCATACCTTCAGGTGCGGTGACAAGACTGTAAGTGAGCGTATCTCCATTGGCATCATACGCTTCCACATCATAGATGTAAGGCTTGTCTACAGCACCATTAATCACGGGATCAGATGTGATTTCCGGAGGAATTTGGGGACTTTCAATAACAATCACCACACTGGAGGGCTGGCTGCCCGCCCCCTCAACATCTGATACCACAAGAGTGAATATATATTTACCCGCAGTGAGCAAGACAGTTGGCTGGGGCACATCAGCAGGGTCTGGGGCTCCGGTCCAGTTGTAGCTGGCAATGGCGCTATCCTTGTCGTATGAGCCGGTTCCGTCCAAGGTAACCTCCATGGATGTCTGACCCGCCGGCAAGGTAAGGGTCTGGTCAGGCCCGGCATCTGCCACCGGGGGATCGTTTACTGGATTCACCGTGATTGCAACTGAAGCCACGGCTGTGCCGCCATTTCCGTCGCTTATTATGTAGGTGAAGGAGTCGTTGCCGTAGAAGTCCGGGGCCGGAGCGTACAAAATCGTATTATCAGGATTGAGTTTTGCGGAGCCGTTGCTGGGTTGGGAAACCTCCGTGACGGTAAGCGGGTCGCCATCCACATCCATGTCATTGTCAAGAACGGCAATAAGTGTATCTGCATCTTCGTTTAGGAAGGCCGCATCATCATTGGCTTGCGGGAAATCATTAACGGGGGTGACGGTAACGGTGACTTTTGCCGGTTGGGAATCCAGGAAGCCATCGTTGGCAATGAAGTCAAAAGAGTCTATCCCATTATAATCAGCATGGGGCGTATAAGTTATCGTCGGCGGGATACCGCTCAGATCACCGTGGCTCGGACCCGCGGCAACAGCGAAGGTTAATTGATCGCCATCCGCGTCAGAGCCGGTGAGAACAATATCCACCGGGGTATCTTCTGCTGTCGTGATTGTCTGGTCATCTGCCTCAGGAATGTGGCCTTCCAAATGAATGGTAAGATATCCCTCCGGTTTGCTCCTTAACTCAACGTAAAGGGTATTGTTTTTGATCAGATTCACGGGAATTTCAAGTCGGGCAACTTTCGTGTTGAAATCCCTTGGCGCAAAAAGCTGCTCTCCGTTAAGGCGAATTACAGCACTGGTAATTCTGTGATTATCGAGATCATCGTCGTTAGTGATAACGAGGGTAGCGGTTGTGCTCTCGCCAGGGATGGTGAAATCGTCAATGTAGATGTTTGGCTTGCCGGTGGTGCGAACATATTTCTTGGGGCCAAATATTGTTCCTACCTCAGCCGTGGCTGACTGGGCCCGCGCCTCGCCGGGGCTAATAAAGCTGACCATCTGTTTGAAAAAATCAATATATCGAGGGGGGCTCCATTGAAAGGACTTACTCAGCTCCAGTAATGGTGCGCCCTGAAAAACCATTAGAAGAATCAAAAGTTCAGCTGTAAATCTGAAAAAATAATGCTTCTTCCAATTATTCATCACGTACCTCCCTGGTGAAATGAAAAGTTGAGATTTACAGCTTTCATCTGCCAACAAGATGAACAAATGATATTTTGCTCTTCTTGTGGGGGAAGAATTATAAATTGTAGTTTATGGATTTATTTAAAATTTATTTATCTTTTTAGGTTGTTATGAATAGTTGCATTAAGAATAAAAAAAGCCGAGCTGCCCCTTTAAGATCAGGCAACCCGGCTTACTTTCTCAAGTCCCGTGGCTTTCCGTCCCCATCTCTAGATGGGTTTAGCTTTATCTGAAATTATCCTAACAAATTCCTACAAAATGAAATTCAGTTTGTAAATGGGGCATATTGTCGCGCTTATTGATTTATTGCGAACATTGCTGTGCGAGAAGGTCAAATTTGAATATGGCAGGTTATTTTTCAAGATTGCCTGCCACCCATATATGAAATTTGATCTGCCAACCTTAACCGTTCGTGTGTCTTATCAAACTTAGGATGTCTACTATATATGTCAGATTTGATGACACCATATCTGCAAAACCGGCTGATTAACTCTGAACAACTACCGACCTGCTGTTAATGTCCTCAACCTGCCAGCAACCGTTATCCAGGGTGATGATATTCACACAGCAATATTCCTGGGGGATGAGAAAAAGTTCCTGCAGGGGGAGCTGCTGCATCTGTGACAGCAGAACCCGATTGACGCCGGCATGGGCAACCACCAGCAGCGGGCCGGGATTTTCCCTTGCCAGCCTGGTAAAAACCGGGAGACTGCGTTGGGCAAGATCAGCAAAGCTTTCCCCACCCCGGGGACGGTAATGGGCCAGATCCTCGCCTCGTTTTTCATATTCGCCGGGAAATCGCCGCCGCACTTCATCAACGGTCAATCCTTCCCAGTCGCCCAGATTGATCTCGGCTAATTCGTGAACCGGCGTGATGTCGATTGTTCGGTTACCGGCCACGATTTCC
>Ga0180007_10005384_pt1 | contig 12973 bp, 10 predicted proteins | sample MM_PC_MetaG_FD_121122 | JGI IMG/M metagenome (GOLD analysis project Ga0180007, IMG submission 121122) | Groundwater microbial communities from the Aspo Hard Rock Laboratory (HRL) deep subsurface site, Sweden - MM_PC_MetaG | ecosystem: Environmental > Aquatic > Deep subsurface > Groundwater... | reverse complement strand
GAAATCATATTAATCACCACCCTCCCGCCACCTACCCTAAAGAAGATATTGTGACCGATAGTGGATTGATTTACAGCAGGACTCACTTACCCTTAATGTCTAATAAGTATCTGATCTTTTGCATGTTGATGTTTCGGTTTGTGAAAATAGGTTCTTCTTGCACTTGACACTTCACGCTATAAGCTAAAGATAAATACTGTCCATGGAATCACACCCAATACCGCAACAAATCTCTTCCTACCAATTTAGGCTTGTGGGAGATATGACCCTTAAGCAGTTTTTTCAAATTGCTGGAGGTGCTTTAATTTCGATTATTATTTATTCTCTTCCCCTTATCGGGATTATTAAATGGCCTTTGGTTATCATATTTACCCTTCTTGGTATAGCTTTAGCCTTTTTACCTTTAGAGGAACGGCCTTTGGAAAAATGGTTAATTGCTTTTTTTAAATCCGTTTATTCTCCAACTCTTTTTTCCTGGAAAAAAACTAAGGATGAATTTAATTACTATCGGGATGAGGCAAATGTTCCTTCTGAAAAAATTATTTACCCAGGAGGAGAGGCTAAACTACAGGAATATCTTAAAAATTCTTCTCCAGGTCTGCTTGCAGGAAATTTGGAAAAATTAGAAAAATCTTTTCTTTCAGGTTTGAGCAATATCTTTACAGGAACTGTTCCAACTGCCAATGTAGGAGGGCCTTCTCTTCAGACACAACTTCAGGGATCCGAACCGCCTAAACCGTTAACCGTTCCGGGACAGGTGCCGGTTAAGATACCTATTGCTCAGAATATTCCCAAGCTTATCGTCGAAGAAACTGCTTCCAAAGACATTCTCTCTCCTGTTATTTCTACAACCAAGGTGTCTCCAACATCATTAGGACAAGACCTGGTTGCCCAAAAACAGGCTCAATTTTCGATTGATGCCGCACCTCCGAGTCCACCTACCGCTCCCAATACATTGACAGGACAGGTTATAGATCAGGAAAAACATATTGTGGAAGGGGCAATTATGGAAATAAGAGATGATATGGGAAGACCCGTCAGAGCTCTTAAAAGCAATAAGCTGGGACATTTCATGGTTGTAACTCCCTTAATGGCAGGAAAATACGAAATCATTACCGAAAAAGACGGTTACAACTTTGAACCATTAAGTTTTGAGGCAACAGGAACAATTATTCCTCCAATTGCAATTTACGGGAACAAAGTTGCGGAAGCGGTTTCGTCTCAGATTTTACAGGCAAATTCCAAATCATATCAACAGGCTAATGATAACCATCCATGAAGACTAAACTAAACATTCCTAAAATACCCTTTATATGCACTCCCGACGTTGCCTTAACCGCATCATCTCAAACACATCTTCCTATTTCGGATATTTGCGATGATATTGTTCTTTTCAAGGACGGTGGTGCCGCTTTGATAATGGAGTCTACATCCCTTAATTTCAGTCTTCTTTCCGAAAAAGAGCAGGAGGCGGTAATTGCGGCCTACTCCGCACTCCTTAATTCTCTTTCATTTTCAATTCAGATAATGGTTAGGAGTCAGAAAAAAGATATTTCTAATTATATGAATTATCTTGATGAATCCGCCAAAAAGATTGTAAATCCCGGGCTTTACAGATTAATGCAATCATACAGGAAATTTATTCTTGAATCCGTTAAAAAGAAAAATGTTTTAGGTAAAAGGTTTTTTGTGATTCTTCCTTTTAGTTCATTGGAATTAGGAGTTGCTAAATCTGTTCTTTCAATTACCAAAGGCAAAGGAACCCTTCCCTATCCAAAGTCGTATGTTATTAAAAAAGCCAAAGTTATTCTTTATCCCAGACGGGACCATCTTATAAGACAAATGGGAAGATTGGGAATCAAATTAAGGCAGCTTCTAACCGATGATTTAGTCAGCCTGTATCACGATATTTATAATCCCATCAGACCCGAAGAAAGAAAGAGGGAGTTTTAAAATATGGATCCTAAAAATTTAAATATTAATACCCAACCGCCGACTGTCGCAGGCAAACCAGCAATTCCCAGCATTCCTTTAGCCTTAAGACAAAAGGAATTAAGGGTTCAGGATATTATTGCTCCTGAAAAAATAGAGGTTGATTTTGATTACTTTAAAATTAACGATGTATATTTTAGAACCATTTTTATCGCAGGTTATCCGAGATTTGTTACTCCCGGGTGGCTTGAACCGATTGTCAACTTCGACAGTTCCTTAGATATCTCTTTTTATATTTATCCTATTGACGGAAAATCCGTATTGGATGATTTAAGAAGAAAGATTGCCGAGATGGAGGCTGAAATTTCAACAGATCTTCAAAGAGGAAAAATCTTAGATCCCATGACCGAAGCAAAACTCGAAGACGCAAGAGGACTTCAGGAACAACTGGTAAAAGGGGCTGAAAGATTTTTTGAATTTGGCTTCTATATCACAATTCCAGCACCGACCCTGGAAGAACTTAACCATACTACAAAACAAATTGAGTCAACTTTGGGATCTTTGATGGTTGTTGCCAAACACGCACTTCTGGATCAGGACAATGGGTTTCTTACAACTGCTCCTTTCGGCTTTGACAGATTAAATATTACAAGAAACATGGATACAACTTCCCTTTCTACAACTTTCCCCTTAACATCAGCTGAACTATCTTCAGACCGCGGAATTCTTTATGGTATTAATTCCAAAAACGAATCTTTCATTATCTTTGACAGATTTTCTTTGGAGAACTCGAACATGACAATATTTGCTACATCGGGTGCGGGAAAAAGTTTTTTTGTAAAACTGGAGGCCTTAAGAAGTTTAATGATGGGAACGGAAGTTTTAATTATTGATCCCGAAACGGAATATAAACCCTTAGCCAAAGCTGTAGGAGGAGAATATATTTCATTTGCTATGAACTCCCCTTCTAAAATTAATCCCTTTGATTTGTCTCAAGCGGTTGAAGAAGGAGAAAACCAGTTGGGGCTTAAAATTCTTTCTCTGCATTCTCTTTTTAAGGTAATTATGGGAACTATTACTCCCACCCAGGAAGCACTTCTTGACAGAGCTCTGATTTCTACCTATAGAGCTAAAGGAATTACTCAGGACCCCGCAACTCAAGGAAAAGAAACTCCTTTAATGGAAGATCTTTACAAAACACTAATTGGGATGGAATCTCCCGATGCATTAGACCTTGCGGCAAGAATAGAAAAATTTGTCAAAGGAAGTTTCATGGGAATATTTGATCAGCAAACCAATGTAAATTTAAAAAATCCTTTTACTGTTTTTTCGGTAAGGGATTTACAAGACGCTCTTCGTCCAATTGCCATGTTTATAATACTTGATTACATTTGGACAAGAGTTAAAAAAGACCTCAAGAAACGCCTCCTAATCATCGAGGAGGCCTGGCATATGATGAAGTACCCAGATACCGCACAGTTTCTTTGGTCGGTCGTTAAAAGGTCAAGGAAATATTTCTTGGGCCTAACAACTATTACCCAAGACGTTGAAGATTTTCTTTCACAAGATATCGGAAAAGCAATTGTTACAAATTCTGCACTACAACTTCTTTTAAAACAATCTCCCGCGGCAATAGATAAAGTAGGAGAAATATTTTATCTTTCCCAGGGAGAAAAGAATCTTCTATTGGCAGCAAATGTCGGCGAAGGGATATTTTTTGCAGGACCACACCACGCACCAATAAGAATTACGGCATCGCAGGATGAATACCAATTAATAACATCTAAGCCGCAAGATATTGTTGCTCAACAAACAACATCTAAAACAATATGATACCTAAAAACTTTACTCATGCAGAAATTGATGAGCTGATTGAAGCCGGAAAATATGTTTTTTCAGGAAAACCGTATCCCTTAAAAATTATTTCGGAAGAAATTAAAAAGCTTCTTGGAAAGGTTGAGTGGTTAAACGGTTCTGATTTAGTTTCGGATCTCCAAAAAACTACAAGTACGGATAGTTTAGATAAAACTGAAAGGGTGTTAAATGGCTGGAAACAGGATCTTTCTGAAAAACCTACCCAATCAACACTTCCTCAAAAAGAAAGTCTCGAAACATTTGAAAAAGAACGGGCATCCCAAGAAGTTCAAACAATAAAATCAAAAGAAAAGGCAGAAAAAGAGGTTCAGGATTTTATTGCAAAATATAAAAAAGGCATAGAGCAAAGAAAAAAAATTCAAGAAACTCTTAAGGAAAAAGTGGTTTATCTGCAACCTAAAGATGAAACACAAAAAATTGAACTAACAACAACAGAAAAGGATGCAATTATTGCACTTGCTAAATCAGCAAAACGAAATCCGAGAAACTTCGTCGATGAATTCAGCAAAGATATAATAAAAAACTTGCCGGAGGAGATTAAAAAGATTGTGCCGGAAACGGAACTCGAAACGTCGGCCCAGCTTGTTTCTTTAGATTTAGCCAAAAGACTTACTTCAAAGTCTCCCGTAGCTCCTCCCGGCATATTTAAGGCTCTTGCAAACCCCAAGGCAAATCTCAATCAAATTATTTCTTCTCCCGAGGCGCTGGATAATATAAAAGCTGCAGCAATTACCTGGAGCGCAATAGGTAGTGCAAGCGATGTTACTACAAGAACCCTTCTTTATCCGATTCTTAATAAAAATGTTGTTGGTTACATTTATGGAACAGACGGAAAAGAATATCTGGCGACTTCAGTCCGAACAGAAAACACAACCCACACAATTCAATTAGAAAACCTTTCGGAAAGTTTTAGTAATCTTCTTGATAATCCCATTTTAAATTACATAAAAGGAACAACTACGGACGAAGCAAGAGGAAAGGTTTTGGGTTGGGGAAATAATCTTTTAATAATTCAATTAAAAAATCTGCCCAAGGACGGATTTTTCAGCTTTGTCTCAAAAGCTGTATCTTCGGGAGAACTAAGTCAGGGATTAAGTCTTTTGTTGGGAACAGGATCGCAATATACGGCAACCGCAACGTCTTTTGTTGGAAGAACCCTTTTAACTTTTTTTCCGGAATATGCGCCCCTTGCGGCAAGTGTTTTGGGACATTTTGGAATTGACGTCGGAATAACACTAGGTTCCACTCTTGCCCCGGCTGCAGCTGGTGCAATTGAGGCCGGAGTGGCAACAACCGGACTGGTGGCGACAGAAATTGCATCAGGTGCTGCAGCAACTATTGCAGGAACGGCTGGGGGAGCGACTATTGGTACCGGGGGAGGGATAGCTGCCGGTCTCGCAACCGGCCCCCTTGCCCCTATTGCCATTCCCCTTTTTGCTTTATTGGGCGCACTAGCAATAAAATTAATTGGGAAAATACTTAATTGGGCAAAAAAACACCAGGAAAATTTAAAACTTATCGGCCTGATAATGATGTGTGGGGGGTTGGTAACCAGATCCATTCCTCTTCTTGTTTTTGGCGGACTTGTTTTTGTACCCACCGTTCTAAAAACGGGTTTTTCTTTGGCAAAAATTGCAGGTAGAACTGCTTTTTTCTTTGGAAGAATAGGGGCCTCAATGGCCATAACAATAGGAACTCCAATAATTGTTGCTATTATTGTTTTTCCGATTTTGGTTGCAATTATTCTGTTTATTATTAATTCAGGAGCCTATGTTGTTCCTCCAAAAAGTAGTTCTACCGGGGTCGAAAATCCATATATAAGAGTAGAAAAAGTTGCCAATCCTAAAGGACCATTCGAAAATTCCGATCTTCCCCAAAAGGTTGAGTACACAATCACCATTGCTGCAAAAAAGTCTCCTTTGACAAATGTCGAATTGGAATATAAATGTGAAGTGTTAAGAAAAGGGGTCAGACCTCCCTGTCCGGACATAGAAGGATCTATACCAACCTCTGATGAAATTGGCACCATAATGCCAACAACTCCATATCAGTTTAAATATTTCAAAACCTATTCCGGGGATTCTTTTAAAGATTCATTGGTTTCTGGTACCATCACAGCCACTGCAGACACTGCCGAAAAAAGCGGTGTATCAACAAGCGGAAGTGCTTCAATAATTATCGGAGAACCGGACATTGGCTGTTATAAATTGGTAGAATCTGGTGAATATTTAGTTCCTTCACAGTATATATCAATTTTTAATTCAAGCATGTTCAAGATTGTTGAAGATTGGCCAAGTTTTGTGGCCAAAACCTGTCCAGCCGCTGGTGGTATTGTATATATTGGCTACGGAGGAGATGATCCTTACTATTGGGGCTGGCATTTGCATCAAGCTGCGGTCGATTTTATTTTATATGAAGCCCCTCTAAACAGTTTTGTAAGAACAGAGTTTATAATGATCCATGAACTGGGACATCATATACAAAGTGTTAACTCCGATTATTATCAGCAGTTTTTGGATTGGCCCGGAATTAAATGGCCCATCTGTACCTATACAGCAACATCTGATCCTATAGAAGCTTTTCCCGAAACGCTTGGTTTATATGGCTCCGGCAGAGCTCTAAACGATTCTTTAGATTGCAGAGGTGTTTCTGGAACATTTAAAGACAATTATCCTGCTAATTGGGAATTTGCAGATAAAATAATATTTCATTAATATGAATTACGATGTTTAGAATAAGCAAAAAATATATTATCGTCTTCTTGGTTTTATTATCCTTCTTTTCCGTGGCATATATTTTCATAAACATTAATAAAAGCAAAAAAACACCTCCACCTGTCCCCAAAAATACTTCTCAAGCCACATATAAATCAATTGTCCCGGGAATAAGTACAAGCAAAGATTTATCCGAATTATTAGGAAATCCCGTCAAGTCGGAGGGAAACATATCCGAATACACATCCTTAAGTCCAAACAGAAACAACAAAGTTTCTCTTGAAAACGACACAGTTTCCTTGGTTAAAGAAATTGTTACTTATAAGGACAACAAAAGAACGACGGATATTATTGACGTCTATGGTGTTTCTGAAAAAATATTATATGGACCGGACGCGGAAGCAGGATTTTTCTTGTTTATCTATCCTTCAAATGGACTTGCGTACATAGGAAATCCAATAGGTAAAACCCTATTAGAAATATGGTATTTCCCACCAACCGACATAACCACATTCAAGGGAAAATATGCTTCTGAATATGCAGATAAATATACTCCCAAACAAATAGGTCCCTACTAGCCCTGAATCTTAACAGGCATAATAAGGTGAAGGAAATTGGCGTCTTTTGGGTCCAAAAAAACACCAGGAGAAGAAGCGTTATTAAATTCCATTAAAACCTCCTCTCCTTTTACTACTCGTAAGAAGTCTTCTAAAAATTTATAGTTGAATGATATTTCAACAGGTTCTCCTTCTATCTTTGCATCAACTATTGTTTCTTGATTTCCCACCTGCGAACTTTCCGCTGTCAGTTTTATAGAATCTTTCATTATTTTTATTTTTACGATGTTTGCGGAATCTCTTGCAAAAACAGAGGCAAGTTTTACTGCTCTTAAAAGTTCCTCTTTATCTACCCTTACTTTAACACTTGAACCTTTGGGTATTATTTTTTCAAAGTCCGGAAATTCTCCTTCCAACACTCTCGAAGAAAGAATCAGATTATCAAGACCAAAAACTACCTGTTTTTCTTTTTCTTTTATAGTTAATAGAACACTTTCGTTTTCTTCCCCTACCCTTGCCACTTCCAAAAGTATGTTTTTAGGAATTACTATTTTGATTTCTTTACTTGAACCTTCCATATTAATTATTTTTCTTGACAGTCTGAATCCATCTGTTGCGACCAGAGACAGGCTTTTTTTGGAAAGAATAAAATAAATTCCCGTCAGTATCGGCCTTGTTTCATCCGAAGAGGCCGCAAAAGAAACTTGAGGAAGGGCGCTTAAAAACTCCGTCTCATAAAGATCAATAGACTCATCTTTTTTAATAGTTTGGGGGACTTTAGGAAAATCCGAAGAGTTCATTCCCGATATTCTTCCGGAAAAACCCGATCCTGTTATTTTTAGGTTTTCTTTCTCTGATACTAAATGAATGTTTCCTTGTGTAAGATTACTGACAATTTCAAAAAAGTTCTTTGCCGGAATTGTCAGCTCACCATCCTCTTTTATCTTTGATCCTAACGAAATCGAAGCGGAAGTTTCTAAGTTGGTTGCAGATAATGTTAATTTTGTTTTACTTGCGGAAAGTAAGATGTTTGCCAAAACCGGAAGTTGTGCTCGTGATGCAACAAAACGGGATGTTATTGAAAGAGCTTTGCTTAAATTTTCTTGTAAGACTTCTAAATCCATGTTTTATTTATTTGTTATTTGTTTTTCTTTTTTGTTTTTATCTGTTTTTGAGTTAACTTTATATATCATATATTAACTAGTAGTACTAGTAGTAGGGAGTGTTGATAAGTGGAGAAAAACAAGGGTTTAAATACAAGCTTCGGAATAAATTAGTGTTAACAATATGCCTAAGGTTTTGTTGACAGTTTTGTGGATAAATGTTCATAATTTGTTGATAAGTGGATGGATTAAAAAAGATGTTCTCAAAGCCTGTTTTTTATACCCAAGATATCCTCACGAATCTGCACGTTGGTTGAGGCAAGCTGAGTTATTTTATCAACAGCATGCATAACAGTTGAATGATCCCTTCCCCCTATTAATCTCCCCACTTCTTCAAAAGGCATTTGAAGCTCTGTCCGGAGAAGATACATTAAAACCTGACGAGGTCTGGCAACAGGTCTTGCGCGGGATTCTCCCAAAAGCACACGTTTACCTATTTGATAATATTTTGAAACAGTATCAAATATTTCCTCTGGTGTTTTTTTAGTAGCCTTTCCGTTTGTCTCAACCCCCTTTCCGAGTGAGGTTTCTATTAACTCACTTGTTAGGGGAACCTTTTTTATTTTTACTTGAGTCAATAGGTTTACTAAGAATCCTTCAATTTTTCTTGCTGACTCTAAATTAGAAGCAATCAACTGAACTTGATCCATTTCTAAAACCAAACCCTTCTCTTTTGCTTTAATTTGGGTTATTGCGCATCTTAGTTCAAAATCCGGTGGGGCAATGTCTACAATAAGTCCCGCCTCAAACCTGCTTCTTAATCTTTCTTCAAGTTTGGATATTTCCGAAGGGGGTTTGTCAGATGTTAATATTATTTGACCTCCCGCTGAAGTTACTGCATTAAATGTATGGAAAAACTCTTCCTGCACAGAATCTTTACCTGCGATAAATTGAATATCATCTACAAGCAGAATACTGAGTTTTCTGTATTTGTTTCTAAAAGCCTGTGTTGTTTTGTTTCTTATTCCTTCAACAATATCGTTTGTGAAATCCTCCCCGGTACAAAAGTAAACTTTTATTTCAGAATCTCTTTTTAATACTTCATGAGCAACAGAAACCATTAAATGTGTTTTTCCTACCCCTACCCCTCCCCAGATAAAAAGAGGGTTATATGCTTTTCCCGGGCTTTGGGCAACAGCTTCAGCTGCAGCGTGGGCCATTTGATTTGAAGAAGAAACTGCGAAGTTTTCAAAAGTGTGCCCCGGCCTGATCCTTGCTTTTAAAAGAATGTTTGTAAATTCTTCATCTAGCCTTTCTTCTTTTTTCTCTTCTTTTGTTTCAAAAAGAGGAGCAAGTGTTTTTCCTCCACCTTCCTTTTGAGAAGGCAAACCCTTAATAATAAAAGTTAGGTCACAGGGTTTTCCTAATGTTTTAACCAACGTATCCTGAATTAAACCAAAATATCTTGTTTCAATAGTGTTTTTAACAAACGAGGAGTTACAACCGATTTCTACCAAGAATCTTTCTTTGGTTTGTGAAACATCTGATATGTGGGTTTGAGAAAACCATGTAGAAAATATTGCAGAAGAAACAGCAACTTTTATTGAACCTAAAGCATCATTCCAGAGAGAAATTTTGTCTATATCCATAGAACCCTATTTACAAAGTTATCCACAATTAGTCAATAGGGAATTATTAATTTATGTTTAAATATTTGATTGCGGGACTTCATTAATTGATGTTATAATACGCCATGTCAACAAAAAGAACGTATCAGCCAAGTAAAACTAAAAGAGTCAGAACTCATGGTTTTAGGGCCAGAATGAAAACCTTTAAAGGAAGATTGGTTCTTAAAAAAAGAAGAAATAAAGGAAGAGTTAAACTTAGCCTCTAATGCTTGCAGCAAAATATACACTTAAGGGCGCCAAAAGATTTGAACAGGTGGAAAAAATGGGGAAAATTACCCAGTCGGATTCTTTTGGTATAGCCGTTTTTGACAGAAAAGACGGAGAGGTTTCTAATTATGGGTTTATAGTTTCAAATAAAATTTCTCCCGAGTCAACAAACAGAAATAGAGTTAAAAGAGCTTTGAAGGCTGCGGTCAGGTATGAATTCGGACAATTAAAAAGCGGATTGGATGTTGTTTTTCTTGCGAAACAAAAAATATTAAGAAAATCAACAGAAGATATTATTAATGAAGTAAGGATTGCTCTCAAGGAGGCCTCCTTATATAAATAATAAAAAATAACCTTATATAAATAATATAAATTAAAAAAATAATATGTACAGATTTTTCTCAAGGTTTTTAAGATTTACTTTTGGACCGGGCTGTAGGTTTCAGCCGACTTGTAGTAATTACGCGAAAGAAGCAGTTAATAAATATGGAATTTTCAAGGGATCATTTTTGGGAATAAAAAGATTTCTTAAATGTAATCCTTATGGATGCTCCGGCTACGATCCTGTTATATGAATACAAATATATTTAATTTAATACTTGTTCAGCCCTTAGCTAACGGGCTTATACTTTTTTATAAAATTTTGTGGCAAAATATGGGCCTCGCTATTATAGTTTTTAGCCTTTTTTTGAGATTTGTTCTTAATCCTCTAACCAAGCCCTATATGACATCAATGAAAAAAATTAAAGATGTTGAACCTCAGCTTAAAAAATTAAAAGAAAAATACAAAAACGATAAAACAGGGCTTGTGAAAGCTCAAGCTGATTTTTACAAAGAGAAAGGAATTAATCCCGGCGCGGGGTGCCTCCCCTATCTTTTACAGATAGTTGTTTTAATTGCTCTTTTCAGCGTCTTTTCCAAGGTTTTGGTCAGCGGACCAGGCGGAATAGAAAAAATTAATTCCTATTTATATCAGCCTCTTAAATTTTCACAAAACGATAATATTTCTACATGGTTTCTTTATCGGGACATTACTACTCCAGACAAATTTGTAATTAAAGGTCTTCCTGTCCCGATTCCCGGCCCCATTCTAGTTTTAGCTGTATTGTTTCAACTCGCCTCTTCTATAATGATGCTTCCTGCGATTAAGATTGAGGAAAAGATTGCAGCTAAAACACCTAGGAAAGAAGACGATCTTCAGGCCTCCATGCAAAAATCAACAACATATACATTTCCCCTAATGACTTTAATTTTCGGAATGAGCTTTTCTTCCGGTCTTGCGCTTTATTGGGCGGTTTTCTCGGCGTTTCAGGTTTGGCAACAATATAAAACTTCAGGTTGGGGCGGACTCTCCCCTTTCTTAAGGAAGATTAATTTGTTAAAATCGTAAACCGAATTAATATGCAGGATAAAAAAACATCCAAAGACCGGCTAAAAAAGATTGAAGAATCTGCAATAAAACTCCTTTCTCTAATGGGTTCTAAGGCCAAAGTTAGTGCCTCTTCCGATAAAGAGTCGCAATCCGTGGTTGTTAATCTCGAAACGGATGAAGAAACGGGACTCCTTATAGGTAGACAAGGAGAAACCCTAACAGCTATTCAGACTATTTTGGGACTAATTGCCAGGAAAAATTTTGAAGAATGGGTAAGAATTACGGTTAATATAGGAGACTATCAGGAAAAGCAAGAAACACGCCTTAAAGACTTAGCTCTGCAAACAGCCCAAAGAGCCAAAGAGACGAAAGAACCTCAATATCTATACAACTTAACACCCAATCAAAGAAGGATTATTCATCTTACCCTTTCAGAAGACAAAGAATTAAAAACAGAATCTTTGGGAGAGGGCAAAGACAGATATCTTATTGTCGGACTTAAAAAGTAACTAGGTGGAGAGACTAATAGTTTTTGCGCTTGTCTATTTACTACCCACACAACTGGCCTATCATTTCTGGTTGCAATCTTCCTATGTCTATGGAATAAGGGTGGATTATCTTTCCCCTGCTATTTATCTTACGGATATATTACTTATATTTCTTCTTCCTTATTTAATAAAAAGACTTGAATTTAAAAAATACAAAAAAAATGTTTATCTTTTCTTTCTTGCGGTTTTGTTTGTTTTCTCAAATATCATATTTGCCCAAATTCCCACAATCGCTTTATTTAAATGGCTTGTTGTATTTAAACTTCTTGCTTTTGGTTTATATTTTTATTCTTGCGATTTAGTAAAACTTAAAAAAACAATTATTTCGGCATTATCACTATCTCTAATTACATTATTTTTAATAGGGTTGGCCCAATTTATTTTACAAAGAACAATAGGCGGACCGTTTTATTTATTAGGAGAGAGAAACTTTACTTCTTTGACCCCCGGGATTTCTTTAATGAATGTGTTTGGAAAAAGTATGATGAGAGCATATTCTATATTTCCCCACCCTAACTCTTTTGCGGGATTTGTTGTTGTTTCATTTTTGATTATCCTTTCTTTTTATTCAGAACAGATTAAAACCTCTTTTAGAAAACCACCTTTATTATTTATCGTTGTGGTTTTATCTTTACTTCTGACACTATCTTTAAATGCAATTCTCGGAGTTATTTTAGTGATAACACTTTTTCTTCTGTCAAAGAACTACGCAAAAGTTGTTAAAAAGATAAAAGTGTTTATACCAATTTTATTAATAAGCTCTTCCCTATTTTTGGGTGTCGTATCATCAATTTTACCCAAAGATTTTCGGATGAAAGAAACTTATGAACAAAGAGTTCTTTTAGCACACAAGGCCTTAGAAATTTTTTCCAACAAGCCCATCTTTGGAGTGGGTTTAAATAATTTCTTTTTTGCAGCCAAAAACATACAACCCCCCCACAATCTATATTTGTTGGTTCTATCGGAATGCGGAATTG
>Ga0180007_10005383_pt1 | contig 12976 bp, 11 predicted proteins | sample MM_PC_MetaG_FD_121122 | JGI IMG/M metagenome (GOLD analysis project Ga0180007, IMG submission 121122) | Groundwater microbial communities from the Aspo Hard Rock Laboratory (HRL) deep subsurface site, Sweden - MM_PC_MetaG | ecosystem: Environmental > Aquatic > Deep subsurface > Groundwater... | reverse complement strand
TTGGAGTTTTTCATCCTAACTGTTTCTTTTGTGGGTTGTGGCAACAGAGTATCTATAACTATGAATAATGCCACCAAGGGAGCCTTTACCTGATGTATGATGATGCTATGCAACGGCTCTTTCGTAAACGGATTAGAAATCATATACTCCCCTATTCAGTTGTTAAGTTACATATCGCTTATCGTCTGCTCCCAAGCAACACCCCTGATGTAGACATTGTGGACTGCAGCACCACGGTTCTCTACGCCAAGGTAGTAGTTAAGGGGAAGGTCTCTATCTACCGAGGTATTAAAAACCTTCTCCACACTCTTACCATTGTGGTCAACCGCCAGAAAGGTAGCTCGGACACCTTTGCCAGAGCCTCTGTCCTGCATCTCTACTTTCAGATAAAGCCACTTTGCAGCCGTTGGAGCTATACCCTTCATTCTCAGGTCAGCCAGTGCAGTCGTAGTAACCACTCCGCCATTCTCCCAAGTGCAGTGCAGCTCATCATTGGTTGCATCTATATCGTAGACAAAACCAAGAAAACCATCAGCCGCCGAACCTGCAAGGGTAACGCCAGATAGTTGCGCTGGTATGACATTACTCGCCCCCGTGACAGCATCGAAGAAACCAAAATTAAAAGCCAGAGTAGTAACGACATCGAACTGAAGCATGATTTCAACCGATGCGTGTCCTTCTTGTCCAGTAAACATCAACTGGTCACTGAGGAACTCAAGCCTATTGTTATCGGTAGCATAAGTCGCCCCAGTAAGATGCAGACCCTTACCTGCTGCCACTGCTCTAGCAATAGCTGTATCGCCAGAGTCTGAAGTTACAAGCCAAGCAATACCGTCACCAGCAGAAGTACCGATGTTATCTGCCGCAAAGGTCTCCTCGTACCTAACTATTCCTTTTGAACCTACGTTTCCCATTTTTCTCCTTTGTCGGGAGTCTTCATCTCCCTAATCTGATTTTATTTTTCGACAAAGATTTTGTGCCCCCAAGGGTCTTCGTCCCTCCCTATCTGATTTTAGGAGGCGAGAGCTAGTTTACTTTTTGCGAAGTTGTGCTTCGAGTTTCTTGATGCGTTGTTCGTAAGGCTTGAAAGCCAACCTACTGCCATGACGCTTTCTAGACATCGCAACCAAGTTCTCGATGCGGTTGTCATCCTTGATGCCGTTGAAGTGGTGAATAACCCATCCTTTCGGGAGTGGTTTGCCTTTAGCTTCTTCCCAAACAACAATGTGTTCACCCCTATATGCGTGATGCCTTTCTTCGGTGCTTCCGACTCGAAGATAGACATAGCCATTGCTCCGAGTTTTACCACCACGCCAATTCGGGTTTTTGTCGGCAAGGAAATAGCCTGTGCGAGCCTTGTTATCGCACACCCGACAACGGATTGACCTTCTGACAACCGATTTCCCGCAGTCAACACAAGTGCCCTGATGGCTCCCTTCGTATCGGCTAAGTTTTTCCTTGTCTTTAATCTCTCGACACAATGGGCACCACTTAGCATCGGAGCGTTTAGCTCCGAAGTATTGACCGCATCCCCGACATAAAACAACTGCCATAGTACACCCCCTTTATTAGGAGCATACCACGTCGGTGTTGCCGTGTCAAGTCTTTTAAGCGTCATTGTCCTCACTCTACTACACCAACCTCATGATGTGGGAGCCGTTGCATCACTCTCCATGAGATACACCCAGCTAGAGAGCCTCTCACCATAGGCATATTCGTCATAATGATAAACATGATAACCTCCGCCACCACGCTTCTCATTACGAACTTCAACAACCCTTGGTGCTCGGCCTTGAACCAAGATAATCCCCTCTTGGGCAAACACACCACCTTTAGCATCGCCTGAGCCGTCTATGGTGATATTGCCATCCTCATAGACTTCACAGCCAGCAACCGGTAGCTTAAAGCCCTCTGAAAACACTCGTGCAGTCAAACCTTCGGTCACAACATAAGTCCCAACGCCAGCAGTAAGTTCGTCATGTAGGTCTTTTATTTGAAACCCATGCAATACACACCTAAAAGGCGGACTGCCAGGTTCCGTAGTATTTGAACTTATGTTGGCTTTAGCTGAGGCAATGTAACTACTGGTTAAAGTATTACCTGCTCCGGGGTCAGAAGTCCCAGTAGCGCTTGCAAAGAGGGTCAAGCCATCTTCGTCCTTCTTACGCTGAATAGCGTTTTGAGCGAGCTGCCCCATCTTAGCCCACCCCTTCTTGTTTATCCTCGCTAACACCCTATCAGTTAAGAATGTTTCAATAACAACCATAGTAGGAGTGATAGTTAATAGCGAATCGGATATCTGCTGTGGGTTATCTAAATCGGTGGTTTCAGTAACAGCCTGAGCAGTTAATTGAGCATAGGTAATTTCCTGCCAAGATACACCAATACCTTCACCCAAGGTTTCCTTACTCACTAACTGAGGCATTACTCCTTCGTATTCTCTAACTATCCTTGCTGAACTTCGGACATCATCCAAACTATCAGCAAGGGCAGAGGTAGTAGTCCATCCACTTGTAGCCATATTTTCCTCCCTTTACCCGTATGAATTTTTTATTCTGTTATACCTGTCGGCATTCGCCTTTGTCACAGGTAATTCCCCTAAGCCGAATTTCTTTACAAACTCGGTATCAGAACCTGTAGCCCCAGAGGGTACACTGGTATCGGACACAAGAACACCAGGATATTTTTCCCTTAATATCTCAAGTGCCTTTTCCTCAACCTCTTTATCGTACCGCTCTTTTCTCTCAGCCTCAGTCTCTTTAGGTTCGCTTTGGAGCTTTTCCATTTTCTTTAGTTTAGTATCAGCCAATTTGAAATCACCCCTTGTCGCTAAACTCTGAATTTCCAAATATTCCTCGCTCTCTTCATCCAATTTTAGCGCCTCTGTTCTCTTCTGATATGCCATCAGCGTATCCGTAAATTGCCGCCTAGCATTCTCCTGAGATTCCTTGTCTTGCTTAGTATCGGTATCTTTCAAGCGAGTTATATATTCTTCAGACCTACGCTTTTTAGAGGGTTCGAGAGGTTCTTCTTCCCCTCTGTCCATTAAGTCAGCCATCATCTCAGTTACGACTTGAAGTCTGTTTTCTAATCCAGAAATTTTATCTTCACGCCCTCGCTGTACAGCCAACTCTTTTTGAGTCTCCCCCACGAACTTTTGAGCTGATTTAGCCTCCCTTCTGGCTGCCTCTAAATCAACCTCCAGTTGGCTAACCTTGCTCATCAATTCCTCAGTGGTCGGCTCTGGTTTTTGTGCCTGCGCATCCTCCTTTACTTCAAGAGTTGCCTCAGCATCTTTCTCCATCTTTTCCTCCTTATGACTACGCTCTAGTGAGCCTCGCCATATTTAGTATAACAACCTTCTTTATTAAATTACTACTTTATTATAAACATACCTTTAATACTATGTCAAGTTACTGAAAGTCTTTAATCAGTATAAAATTTAATATATGCCTTTTCTACTTCAGGATTAGAGGCTCTTAGTCTCTTACGTATCCTAGAAACAAATGCTTCAAGCCTACGCCTAGCCCAATCTGTAGTCGGTTCCCCGAATATCTTTATCGCTTCCTCTTTAACTTGCCAATAAGGGCGTAACAATTTCTTAGCTCTTGCTAGCTCTTGGAACAAACTAGGATATTCGGCATATTTCTCTTGCTGCATTTCTCTGGCTCTATTAAAATCAGCCTCACCATACTTCCTTCTTAATTGTTCTAGGAACTCATTATAAGCATCAAATTTGAATATACCAAACTCGTCTTCAAAACGAGTAGTAGCTTCCATCAATTCATCATAAGCTAACTCCCAGCGGTATTCCCGATTAACCTCTCTAGGCTCTTCTAGTTTCTCCATTACATCAGCATAACGGGGGTTTTTATTAATATGCTCATAAGTAGCCCCGTAGCCGACATTAGCATCCTTGACGCCTTCCTTAAACTCAAAGCCAGTTATCATACCGGCTTCATAGGCTTTTTGTAGATTTTCTACAGCTTCCTTATGCAAGAACCGTGCGTCATCCAAATCTCTACTTCTCTCTAGGAAAGCCACACTCAAAGCCTTGCCTCGCCTAGTTGTCATTTTATCAATCTCTTCCTGGAACTTGATAACATCAGGATGGCGGTCTATCTGCCTCTTTTGAATCAGGTCAAGTTGGTCATAGGGTAATCCGTGCTCCGATTGAGCTAACCTATCCTTTTCTTCCTCTTGTAATTCCCACGCTCCCTTTGGAAAGGTTCTCATGCCAACCAACTCGCTAATAAAAACAGCAGGGTTACGATGCTCTGGCTCAAGGATTGCCCTCTGCATAGCGATAGGTAGAACCTTCTCCGCCATAAACTTACCCCAAGAAGCAATGTCTTCCAATGGCTCACCGAAATAATTCTTTTGTTCAATGGCAGCCCCAAACGTTAATCCGGTTAAGACAGAGCTGCGAGAGAACATAAACTTATAGAAAGGATTATCAAAGCGTGAAAAATTGAGAGGCGACATTACACTTAATTCTTTCCCTGCTTTCTCCATATCGCCATCAAACATTTCTTTAGCAGCATTCATCATCACTCCAGTAACATTAGCACCGAATCGTGCCAGCGAATAAAGAATACCCCCAACCCCTACATAATCATCACCTATTTTAACCGTCATAAAACGTGGTGAGCTAATATCTAAGTTGGGCTGTTGTCCCAAAGCAGTAGTAATACCATAATAGTAAGTCATGCCCGCTGCTGATAAGGCTCCTAATCCTTTACGAGCTTCCGCCCCAGCGATACCACCCTTCATCATATCGGCAACATAAGACATTCCCGCTCTAGTATATCTTGGAGCGAAGAATAACCAAGCACCCTCAAAATCTATCTGCCCTCTACTCATACCGAGAGCTTCCATAGACATCACACCAGTCATCCTATCAATGCTACGGGCTAGTTCCCTAGCAATAGCTGCATCAAGAGCGCCATTTGGCTGAAGAGCCTTAACCCTAAGTGCTTCCCACATATAGTTGCGGGTAGCTTCACCAAAGCCACTAAAGGCTACCTCCGCACGCCCGTAAGTTTCCTGTATCCCTCTAGTAATTTTCGCCCCAACTTTAGGGATAGCTTCAGCTCGCCGTTGTATCGGGCCTAATGCCTCAAAGAACTCAAAACTGGAACGAGAACCACCATGCATCCACCTCTCAGCAGCTAGTGCCCTTACTTTCGGTTGAATCATATACTGGAAAAAGTCATCAGGCTTAACAAAGAACCGAAACTGCTGAGCCACGCCTTTTGCCCAAGCTACAGGATTTCTACCTAACACAGCAAGACCTTGAATAAATGGAGCCGAAAAGTCTAAAGCAGCCACTGCCAGCCTGCCAACAGCAGATACCTGTGCCATATCCCTAACCCATTTATTCCCTTGCTTGCCCATTTGAGCTTCAGCCATCTTAACCACTTCAGCATCAAATATCCTATTTCTGAAAGCTGGGTGTCTTTGGAACTTGGCTAAACCACCGAAGATTTGCCCAGTGGCTTCTCGGTAAGAAAGAGCCAACCGATTATATTGAGCTTTTAGAGGAGCTAACTCTGCCTTGGTCGTTTTAAGCAACTCATCCGCTTCGTTCCTAACTGCTTTTAGAGTATCATTAACAAACTGCTTCCGTGATTGATAGACCGCCTTATATCCCTGTCTGATAGCACGATTAGCAGTATCATTAGTTAAATTAAGAGACCGAACAAGGTCGTCTATCTCTCGTGCTAATATCTTGCCTGGTTGCCTGTTAAACTGTCCCACCATTATTTTGAGGCTACGAGCATTTATCTTGGTCTCCTTACTTATTGTTTTAGCCAGTGTAACCATTATCTTTTGGGCTTCTTGGGGAGCAATAGTAAAAGCCTGCTCAATCCTCTCCATAGCTTCAGGCATACCCCGCCTGATTTTTGACCTAACCCCTCCTGGAATAGAGTCGCCAAGATAAGATTTGAGCGTTTTTAGGGTTTTAGTAAGATAAGAGGCAGCCCCTGCCTGTGTCCCCAGTTGAGCCATCTTTTCAATCAATTCTGGTTCTACAAGCGATACCATCTCAGGAATGGTCTTGCCTAGCTTGCCAACCTCATCATCAAAACGTTTGGTAGCTATTCTCTTAAAATAATGGTCAATAGTAGACGCAATGCCTTTAAGCGGGTCTCTACTATATCTAACACCAGCAGTAATACCTTCTTCCATTGTCTTATAATGCCGTGCCATCTCAAATCTCGCCCCATACTCACTAGCTTCGTAGATAGTTCTATCCCCGATGGTAACTTCTTTGCCTTCCACCAGACGATGAAGGAACGGCACTTTAGGCACTTTCACTCCCTCTTCCGCAGCAAGGGCAACTACCTCATCTAGTATTTTCCGCCCCTCCTTAACAATTGCCTCCGCCTGTTTTGTGGTATATGTATAAAGGTCTGGATTCTCGAATACATCAGTCAAGCCCCTACCTAAAGCATTCCCTTCTTTAGGGGTAGCTGTCATCACTCTGCCAAAATCATCTATTTGTAAAGCCTTGACCATATCGCCACGAGGAGCTAACGCCTGCATTCTAGGTAGTTGTAATCCCTTATAACCGTGCCTCATATCCTGTAACACAGCCCGATTAACAATCTCCCGCCTGACGACATCAGTTACAGGAACTCGCACACCAGCTTTATTCACTACAACTAATCTCCGAGTAGCAATATCCATAGCTGGGAATACTTCGCCAACATTACGAGCAAAAGCAGCCTCACCACCAACTAAATTAACCACCTGACCAATAATCGGCTTATTCTCAGCCCAATGAGCTAAACCTCTGAACCAGTCTTGCTTATAAGTAGCATTAAGCACCTCTTTAGCAGGTAACTTCAAGGCTTCCCCTATTTTCATCCCCCTCACTAACTTACTTCCAGTAGCCATCGCCTTAGCACCCTTAATCCAGGTAAACCAGGGCATCCACCACAGAGGCATAGAAAATTCCGTTAAACCTTTCACATAGGTTGGTGCTTTCCAAGCAACATACTCTCTCTTTTCGTGCTCTAGCCAACTCTCACCCGATTCCCACGCCAAACTCGGCGACCAAGGGGCTGTAATAATAGAAGCCCAAGGCTTCTCTAGCCTTTCGTGAATAAACTCAAAGACTGGAGCAACAGCCTCCAATGCTTTTGGTAAAACAGGCACTTTAGATATTGTTTCACCGACTTTTTCCATCGCAGCCTCTCCCCAAACCTTGGGTTTTTCCCACCACTCTATTTTTGTAGTAACAGTAGGTTCAAGCCTTGGAGCTACAGTGGGACTTGGGGATGGTTTCATTTCTGAGGGAGTCCATCGAGAAGTCTCAAATTGAGTAACAGGCTCAGTATATGTAGGAACTTCCGTAAATATTCTAGCTTCTGGCATTGTGGGTGGTTGCTCTTGAGGCATCCAAGCTGAAGTCCTGATTTCTTTAGTTTTTAATGCCTCAATTCTAGCAGCCTCTTCAGCGATATCCTGTTGTATTGTTCTAATCTTTGGGAGCCATGCTACTGGACTCATTCAATCCTCCTTTATCTACTTCTTCCCCGTTGGTCGCCAACCTCTCTCAACGCCTCTCAACAGGTTAGCTTGTCTTTTGGCTTTTGCCTTAGTTGTGCTTTTAGCTTTCACACCACCAGGAGTTTTTACTTGGTATCCGTTGACCTTACGTGTATTAACAGGCATATCCTTCCTCCTTATTGTCTAGCTGGACTCCAACGAGTTTGACCTGCCCCACGTGGAGTCCTAGTTTGCATCATAGCCATTTCTTCTAACATTTCTTGGTATGGCTTACGGCCAACAAACTCAGTATATCCTCTCAAACCCTCTCTGACTGACCAAGGTGTCTTTGTCCACTGCTGACCGCTTGGGGTAACTACTGGTTGTTTGGTTATCGGCTGCCCTGCTGTTTGTCCAGAGGTGAATTGAGGCAACCATCCTGGAGCTGGAGGAGCAGTTGGTCTTTCTGGTTGAGGTAATCCACCAGGAGAAGATTCAGATACTTGCCTTTCCCAAAACTTTATATTCTTTTCTGCATTCTGAACTGCTTGCTCTGCAATCCTACCTTCCTGTGTATTCGGATAATTAGCAGCTATCCTCGACCACCTTGCCCTTTCCGACTTAACCCTACCTAATTCATCTTCAGCCTCTTCAGCCTCAGACAACTCTGGGGCAGTATAAGGATTAGGGGCATTCTCAGCCTTCCATCTCTGAATCCAATCCGCAGGCCCGGTTAGAGTTCCTAGAATTTGTTGTCTTGCTTCCTCAAAAGCAGATTCCCTTTCTTCCCTTCTAATCCCAGCTTCCCACTCTTTAGAAGGGCCTTGGAGCAATCCTTGAAGCCTAGCTGCCTCTGCTCTACTACGTTGTTCCTCTAATGACATTTGAGCAGCAGTCGGTCTGTCCACTAGTTGTTTCTCTAATAGTTGAAGCTCTAACGCAGACCTTCTTTGTTCAGCCTCAACCATCCAGCTTGTTTCTTTATCTTCTACCTCTTTCTGTTGTTCTATCCACCTATAAGTCCGAGACGCAGGGTCAAAAACCCTAATCCACTCATAACCCTCGGCTGATGGGTATCCCATTATTTCTGGCGAATCTTCCCCTGTTAGAACCTCATCCAAAGGTATCTTCCTATCCTCAGTAAAAGCTGGTTGCCATCTAGCTCCTGGTAGAATTTGTGCAGTAGCTCTCCCTGATGTCCATGGGATATCTGAAGGTGGCACCCCAGTAATCTTGTATGGGAATTTTTTCGCCCATTCTCCATCTGGCATTTTATTTCCTCCTTTTCAGTTTTTCCATTTTCCCAATATAATCATTCACAACTTCATCTCCTATGGACTGCCGTAAATCCATCTCTATCTCCCTGCTCATCGTATTGTAATTATAGAGTTGCTCTTCTGGCGAAACAGGTTCCATTCTAAATGGCTTTACTTTAGCAAATCTCCGATGAAGTTCAGACCTAACCAAGTTACGCCTTTCATGAAGTCCATCTACTACCAAATCATAAAAGTTTTTCATTATTTTTCACCCCTTGAATATCGTTCAGGGGGTCTTCTCGCTCCCTTTGTACTCAAAGACATATCCTCCATCTCTTGACCTAAAGGCGTCTCTACTTCTCCCTGAAGCCGTTGTGTCGAGGTTTTAGGAGGTACTTTCCCTAATCCTTCCTCAAGAGAAGCACGTTGCCGACGAGCTTCCTCTAGCCATTTCTCCATCCCTGCTTCCTCAGCGAAAACCGAACCCATAACAGCAGCCACATCGGGGTTATAAATAGTGAGTTTATCTACTAGCATATTAGCAATAATCCCTGCAGACTCTTCCTGAGTTCTCTCTTGAAACTGCGTATGCAAAGTTCTCAAATCGATAGAGCCATTCCCCCCATTCCACAGTCTTTCACCGAGCGTCATTTGCCTATCACGCTCAATCGGGTCTGATGCTTCAAGTGAAACATTGCACTGGAACGTGGATTTTAAGTCTGTTTTGTGCAATCCTTGAGGTTTTAATGTCGGGTAGATATCACATATCTTGAGCATCATCTCGATAGCTGTAGCAAACTCAAGTTCGGTATTCTCCACAATAGTCTTGTATCTTTTCTTCGCAGAAAGATAAGCCATATCATCCTGCCTCCCACTGGTGCCCATTGGCAAACCAGCCATAATAAAAGGATGCCGGCGAGCAATCTTGGCATCTATATCTCTTAAATGCTGAAAGACCTCTGGCGATGGTGGAGCAATTTCCAAGTCCTCCAACCTAGTCCCAGGCGGTACGTTAGCAACACTTATATCATAAGCGCCGAATTTCAAATTTTCCTTTATCGTAGTTTCATCGAAATCGCCCTCGAACACCCAGAGAACTTTGGGCTTGTGCGCCGATAAGTGCATCACACTGGAAATATCACTTCTCATCACACAATCTTCCTTGATTAAACCCCTGGTCATCCTTATATCACTCATAATAAGACTGGACAGCTCTCCATCGGCAGAACTCTTACCCAAACCTGAATACTTACGGACAAAAGGGACAAATTTATAAGGGTTGGGGGCAATCCCCTCTGGTAAAACCGACTCACCATCGGCTTCGAAATATCTAACATCTTTATCCCAGTATTCTAACCATTCCACCTTACCCTCTTTTTTGGGGTTAGTCCAAGAAGGATATTTAGCGATTACATCGCTAGGCTGCCTTTCAAAAAACACTATCACTCTATTAGGCACACCACTATTGGGTTCCCAACCACAATCATCTTCCTCTGGAGAACCATAGATAACCATTGGATTCGGCGCTAATAATAAAACGGGCAGACCTATCCTACGTGGCTCTTTCAGTAACCACGCTTCATTATGCACCACCTTAACATAACTCTCACCACATCCGAGTTTGTTTTTCACCGCTTCCTTAAAAATGTTGGGGTTTTCCCTACTCAACATAGCTAGCCATTGATTCGTCACACTGCTAAGCCGAGCAGTTATATCCTTATTACCCTTAAAATATGCTTGGGGGTTAGATGTGACAATCTGGTCAGCAGGAGAATTGACAACCTCATAACCGATACCTGAGCGTAAAATAACATGAGGTGATCGCACTTCCTTCACAAAAAAGGTATCGTTGATATATTCTTGGTCTATTCCTTGCTCTAGCCGAGTCTTTTCGTAAAGTTCATCTATGTAATACTTTTTTAACTCTTTAATCTTTTCAACAGTAATCATAGCTCCCCCATCAGTCATATTTCCAACTACTAATTTTTATGTCTCGTGTTATATAATTAGTCAAACTATAAGCGCCAGCCCATGCCATAAGAGCATCATCGTGCAACCCCTTTGGCATTCGTGGCTTCTCTCCAGCAGGAATAAAAAATCGGCGAAATTGCTCAATACTCTCTTTATTATGACAGATTATCTGCCTTTTGTGTATACCGTCGGATAATCTCTGCAACATAGTCCTCTTAGAAGACTCGCTTGTCCACCATCCACGCTTGCCCTCGATTATCTTATCTGTAGACGCATCTCTTCTCGGTGCTAAATTCGGCGTTTTTAAGAGTTTTAGAATCTCACCGAACCTACCCCCAGCCACAGAATTAGCCTCATAAACCTGAGAAGCCTTATTATAAGCCATCGCTAATTCGTGGTGAATCTGGGCACATATCTCAACGGGGACTTTACCACTAGCCTCTGCTACACCTTCGTAAGTTTTAGCATCGATAACAACCGTATGGAACGGGTCGTCTGTCCCCTCGGAGGGGTCGGTGAAAACGCAATACTGCCTGCCTATTAAGGGTAATTTATAAACCTTAACCATGCCATTGTGCGTGTCTATATCACTAGCGAATAAAGGCTCCATAACATCGGCAAGCATCCCCTCTACAGCTTCAATATCGAAATAGGGTCTAGTTTCAATCGGACTCAATGCCTGCTCTATAGTCTCTGGATACTGTTCCTCTATCTCATAAGATGTATATTTCGGCTTAACCTTAGACTCGAACCAATCCTCTAAAGAAAAACCCTCTTCCCTGACTGGCCGTAGCTTCCAACCTCCAAAAACCAGCGTTGCACCCGATTCGCCCCCACGAAATATAACTAGACCAGAGGGCAGGTTTTCTCTGGTAGCTCCTTCTTTGGCCCTGTTTATCCTCTCAGTGAAATGATTGGTAGCGTCAGATTTGTCTATCGTTGATAAATCCACCTGTAACCCACCACTATCAATAGTCGGCCCAACAGCAGTGAAATTCTCCCTCCCAAAAGGATGAGTTGCCAGCTCATCCCTGAAAACAAAAGAGGCATCCGTCCCCCTTCCAGCATCCCTTGTCGAAGGCAAAGCCTGAATTAAACTCTTGTGAGTTGTAAAATCCAATAAGGCTCTATTGTCATCATGCTTTAACGAAGCACGCAAAAAATCGGGTAACTTCTCCCATATAGACTTTGCATTAGCTACCATCTCCCACGCCTTCTCTTCTTTCTGGGAAATAAAAAGCCCCTTCGCCGCTTCAGTAAATAAACATTTCCACAACCCAAACCCATTCAAAAGCCATGTCCAACCTAATTGGCGAGCTTTAAGTAAAATTATATCATGACTCTCTTGTATAATATCTATTAAATCCAATAAATACGGCCAAGGCTGCCACTTAACGGTTTGACTCGTGTTCCTGTTCTGTATATAAGCATACTTGGTTAAAAAATACCGACAACTGGACTGGCATTTCAACCACTCAGTTAAATCGTCAGTATCCCTCTTCCCTAAGCTGCCGTTGAGCTTCAAGAGCTCGCTTTGTAAGCTCATCAGCCGTAAGCCCTACCTTTACCTCATGCTTCTCTAATAATTCCCCAGCTAATTGCTTGGCTAACTTCTGCGACTGTGCGTTCCCCCTCTTTGCCGAAGCTAGTATCGCCTGGTTCATCTCAATTGTCCGCCTCCTCCACCAATCAGTAGGGTCATCTTCATTAAACTCCATTAAATCACTGATGCCCTGCTGCGCCTTCTTAACACTCGCTATCCTCTCATTCGTCTCAGCTAACGCCCCCAACCTCCTCTTTACCTCCTCAGCTTCCTCTATCGCATATAATGTCTTTATACGATAAAAATAAGGACGAAAGATTTTGTTCCTTTTGATAAATTGCTTCTGCGTCTCCCTCTCCTTGAACGGAGTCCTAAAATAAGCGAAAACTAACTCCTTTACCTCATCCGATATCCCCTTACTTAAATTCATACTACTATCCTACCCTACCTCTCCCCCTATGTCAACTTTGCATAAAATATGGGATTTTTTAACGTATTCGTAGGAGAAAGGTTAAACACCTAAGACAATCAAAGAACCTTATATTTAACGCCTTCGTATTTAAGACCTCTTAGAATGGGACTTTATCAGCTATTCACGCCTAAATAACTTACATAAGCAATATAGTGCGAACCAAAATAAGGAAAGGAGAGGCAAGGAGAGCAAACTAGGGGATAAGAGAGGGATTTGGGCAAATTGGGGTTGTTTAAC
>Ga0180007_10005382_pt1 | contig 12976 bp, 24 predicted proteins | sample MM_PC_MetaG_FD_121122 | JGI IMG/M metagenome (GOLD analysis project Ga0180007, IMG submission 121122) | Groundwater microbial communities from the Aspo Hard Rock Laboratory (HRL) deep subsurface site, Sweden - MM_PC_MetaG | ecosystem: Environmental > Aquatic > Deep subsurface > Groundwater... | reverse complement strand
GCGTGGTTACCCCGACACTCAATGCCGTACGCATCGCCGTATGGTATGGCGTCGCCGTAGAGACAGCCGCATTCCCGGTGTCCCGTCTCACCTGGCGCAGTGGTGGCGCTGCCGGCAACATCATCGCTGAGTTCGACCTGGAGCAGCTCATCAATAGACTGGAGTCGATCGGGTTCTTCTCCGAGCCGGTAGTCTTCGACCCGACCCTGCCGTACTCGGGCACCGTGAGAGCTCGTATTGTTACCGGTCTTCTGGCTCGAGTGCAGCCGATGGGATTCATCGTTGAGCCCGCCGGTACGACCAACGCATAAAAAGAGAACGGGCCCGGTGAGCCCAGGAACAGAATCACCAGTGGCTATTAAGGAGGAAGGAGGAATAAAATGGCTTTTAACGATAAAGTAGACCAAATGTTTCTGCAGCAACTGAGGGTTGTGCGCAGGGCAGGTATTGCCGCGACCGACCTTCCCGGCGGTGCCGCCTTCAACATCTTCAACATAGCCGGGGGTTTGGCTTCGTGTATCCTTGTCCGGCAAATCTGGGGCGTAGTCACTACCGTTATTGGTGCTGGCGCAGCGGTTCCGCGGATCCAGTTCACCCCGACCGGTTTGGCGCAAGTTCCGCTATGTGCGGCTGCCGCCTCGATCGCCACCGATGCCGTGGGCACGGTATACACCTATCCACTCGGCACGATAGCCGCAGTCCTGGCACCTTCACCCGCCATCGGCATGGCTGACACGGCGGCAACGGGCTGGACCGGCGACTATACTGTCCTAACGGGTGGTATCATCGCCATCACCAACGCAGTCGCCTCAACCGGTGTCATCGACTGGTATATTGCCTACATCCCCTGCACGCAGGCAGCTGTCGTAACACCGCTCTAAACCTGTAAAAGCAAAGAGCAGGGGGAGGGTTTAGCTTCCCCTGCTCAGTAAAATTGAATACTACACGCTTGGTATAAAAGCCATGGCGTCTCTGAGAAATATCGAGGCAAGGAGGCAAACATGGAAGTTGCCAATATTTACGACAATGGGTCGATCAGCTTGATCGCCCGCATCAAAGACAATCTGTCAATTCTCACGGCCAAGAAATGGGTGCACTATCAAGTAGTATATGTCGAGCCATGGCCGCGTTCTGGTCCCTTGAGGATTGACCTGGTTGCCCTTTCCGGTCAAACAACCATCCCCGCAAATGGTGCTATCGCCAAGAGGTTGGTCCCCATCCTGCAGGTAAGCGATGGAGAGATGCTCCAGGTCAGGTTTGAACCCCTTGACGATGTTGAGGGGGTAGTCTGGGAACAAGCAGGTACCGGCAAATTCAACAGCCGCAATACGCATGCCCGGGTGGCGATGAACACGTGTATTCGAGATCCCTACCTTGCGACCTCTACTTTGTTTGTCATGGGTTACCAGCGGGATATGAACCTGGAAGCACAGAACCCCAATCCTGTCGCCCTCAATCAGGCCAGATTCCAGTTCTTCGGTTTTCGCTATGTTCTTGATGATATAGTGCCTGACCTGAGTTCGATCGTCAATGAGGCGGGGCAGCCCGATAAGAAGAGACAGGAAGAAATTCTCAGGCAGCTGTCTGCCGGTGACAAAGCGACAGTAGCGCAGTTTATTGGACCGACTACCTGGTTACCGGCTGAGGGTAGGTAAAAGGAGGCTATGCTATGAGCTATTTAATCACTCAAGGAAGATATGCAGGCTTAATCGCCAAGTCAAATAACACCACTGGCAATGCAGTTCTTGGTTTTGGTGCAGGTCCAGGTCTTGTTATCACGCTCGGCGCAGCTGCCACTGACCTGATCCATCAAGTACCTCTGGGGCGTTCGTTCTATGTCACAAAGATAATGTGGTATAGTGCCGTTTTCGCCACACTGGTATTCGGTACTCTGAGCAACGCTGGTGTCCCAGCTATGGTGCAGATGTTCCCGCAGCAACAGGCCCTGGCTACCATACCGGGGGGATTGGGAGAGGCGGATCTTACAGATGTGGAATTCATGCTTAATTCCCAGGCGTTACCCAATGGCTGGGACGGTAATCTGTACGTGACCTCGTCGGTTGCCGGTGTACAGATCAGCTGTGAAGTTGCTGAGAAACCTTAAAAGGGGAGGTGAGTCGTGGTTGATGAACTGGCTAAGAAAATAGCCGAAGCCAAGGCCAAAATGTTCGGCAACCTGCAGCCCTCAGGCGGTAAAAGTATACTTATCGTGAGCGGCGATGTAAAGGTCGAATCACCCGATAAGAAAGTCGTGGTTAGGAAGTCAACAAGATGATACTGCCGGAGGTAATAAGTTACCTTTTGACGTTGAGATATCCTGGAAGCCAAACTGGTAGAGGGGACTTCGTTTGCTACCAGCACTCCCTGCAGGTTGCCATACCGATGATAATGCCTGGGCAGGATATTATATATACGGTCAGACCCTATCAAGGCGTTTACGCGATGATAGTATACATGAGGCAGATAGGCACAGACATGGTGCCAAATACCTTCGTTGCCACCGTGCAGCAATTTGGCGCGGTCATACATTCCAACGCCGCGATAACACAGGTATACCGGGATGGTGATCACCCCGGGTTCGTGTTGATAACCGAACAGGAGCCGATAACGGTTATAGTGAGCAATATCAGCCCATTGGTTCAAAGGGGAGAGATGGATGCTCATTTTGTCTTGATACCGTCTCCTACCGACCTTGAGACGGTAACAGACGCCTTGCGGCGCCTTCATACATCCAAAGTGTCAGAGGAACACCTGCAGCAGGCAGCGCACCTGCTTGGTGTAATTAGCCAGAGCGCATCGGCCCCACTGCCCCCGGTAGGAGGTAGCTAATGGCTGTAACTCAAATTGCTTCGTGGATTCTACCTCGGGTAGTTACACTTGGCACCGAGACCGAGACTGTTGCGGATCTGGTTGAGCATACATCCATAGAATTCCCAACGGAGTATATACAGGAGAAGGCGGTTCATATCGTCGCCACAGAGGTGGTTCTTGCGGGAGTTCCCGGCAATCTCTGGTGCTGGATAGAGCTGTCACCCTGGCCTTCAGTCAATAACCTGATGTGGCCGGCGCCGCTGCCGGCTTCGGCGGCTTACTGGGCGGCCATAGGTGGTGGTGGTGGCGCAATGGTACCTATCGCTCCGCTTGTTGAGGCGGCTACCGGCGTAACTGCCACAGTGCACAGTATTCTGATACCGTGGGTTGTTCATAGCGCCTGGGCGCGTCTTGTCATCCAGACACCGGTTGCTGCAGCACCGGCTACCGCCTTCTGGATTGTCCAGGCGATGTTCAGTGGCGCCAGCAAATGAGGTATTTAAATGTCGAAGAAAGCGGCAGCAATAGGCGTCTTAACCAGCCTAGGAATTATTACTGGCACAATTCTTCTGGCATCTCGGGCGAAGGCTAGTTCTGAAGAACCGGGATACGGAAAATCTATTCCCACCAAAGAAGACATCTTAAAATCTCGGACTGTAGGTGAACTCGGTGTGTGGTATGGGTACATCGCCCAGCTGTACTTCACTGGGAAAATCAGTGGAGAGAAGTATAATGAGCTGTATCAAGCTTATGTTACCAGATTCTACCAGTTGACGGGGGCTAATCAATGAAGATACCGCAAAGCGGAATGTATAAAGATAACCCGGCCTGGCCGCTCCTGCAGGCAGTAGTTAGTTTTTGGGGAAATGCCAGCGGTGATGGGGATGCGTCCGGCTTGACCCTAGTATGCGATGGTACTTTAGGTTTAACCACACAGCCAAGCTATAAGGGTCTGCCTGTCAAGATTATGTCTGGCGATGCCGCCGGGCAGGTCAAGACCATTATCAATGATACTACCATAGGCACTATATATGTCGCCGACCCCTTCACCGATAGTGCCGGTGTTGTTGTCCAGATACTCAACAACACCCTGTTCGTCATACTTTCCGCGCAAGAAGGACCCGGCGGAGGAGACATAAAGTTTCTGGAAGGGTTTGGCTACATAAATGAATCCTGGGAACCTGCGAATGTCGACCTCAACGTATGGACTCCGACTCACCCAGCAACCAACCTCATCGCCGTTGTGGAGAATGCCGCTCCGAATATCGGCTACTCCGTGGTGATGTTCGACGTGGAGGATGCGGAGAACGGCAGGCTGGTGGGAAGAGCCAGTGCCAACAGGTGGAGGGTCACCCCCACCCTGGCGGGGACAAACCACATTATCAAGAAGCTCATCATGGAGTGGGAGATATATTTCAATGACGCAGCCAATGTTGACGCTGCCAACCTCTTCATGGGGCTGATAACCGACCCAGCGGGCACCAGGATTTCCCAAAACCTCATAGGGTTTGGGTTGGACCTGGCTGGGGCACCTAATTTCGACTGTATTTCCGATAGGGCGGGGGGAAGGGTGGTGATGGGAACGGGTCTTTTCCCAGTTGAGGATACGCGCAACAAGCTCAGGATAGAGGTGGGGGAGGGCTATGCAGCCTTCTGGGTCAACGAGTTTCTGCTTTTCATCAACACAGAAGCTGCGATGCTCCCCGACCAGCTCATGTATCCCATCTGGTATATGCCCTCGGCGGGCATGGGAGCCGATACCTTCGAGTTCTACCTGGGAGCGGTGAGAATAGGCTACGCGGTAGCCCCGTAGGAATAAAGGATATGCAGAAACAATATTCAAATTTGCAGCAAATAGCCTTGAAGGATGAGATTTACGTTGACGCTAATGGTCTGCTTGGAACAGAGTATCCATTAGGAACCTACCAGTTCCCTGTCATGACCTTGGCTCAGGCGAGGGTGATAGCGGGAATACGCAACATCATGAGTATAAGGATTCGCGGCTCCCACAACATCGACGCCGCGATGGAGAGGTATAACTTCAGGGGCTATGCCCACCTGGATATTGTAGATTTAATCAGCTTCAACGGGCAGGATGTTGACGGCTCCTCCTTCTTCAACCTGGTCCTTACTGGCGTCCAGGGGGGGACGGGCTATATCTATGCCTACAACAGCGTCCTGCTGAACGCCACCTCACTGAGGGGGGTGATGGATAATTGCAGGCTTATAACCGCCATCGGTCTGGCGACTGGCGGCGCGAATGACAACATAGATTTTAACAACTGCCACTCCCTGATGGGGCAGGTGACCATCACGGTCAACTCCCCCGACCTGGTGAATTTCTATGGCTGGGAGGGGAGCCTCGCCCTCGCCACCATGATGGGAGGGGTGGTGAATATCTGGGCGAAAGCGGGGAGCAGGATTACTATCAACCCCACCTGCACCGCTGGCAGCATCAACATCTACGGCAACGCCGTGGTGACGAACAACAGCCTCGGAACCATCGTAAACGACTACACCCTTGACCAGAGGGCTGCCAATATTGATACTCAACTCGATGGCATTCTGGTGCAAGTGCCCACCTTTGTCTCGATGAGCACCATCGTGAACGATGTCATCACGCTATTTGAATTCGACGCTCTGGGCAGCACAATAAGGGAGGTGCTGGTCAGCCTCTACCTTCCCCTCCATGCGACAGCGACCTTCACCCCCACGTGGGAAAAGACCAGGGCTGGCGACCTCATCACCTTTACCCAGGAGGCTATACCCGCCATGGCTGCCATCGCCACCCCAGCAGCCAACAGGGTATACAGGTATTCATGCGGAGAGATAGCGCAGGGGCTACAGGGAAGGTTCAGGCTGGCGCAGTCCAACCACGCTGGCGTGGTAACGATAGACGCTTTCGCCGTTGCCCAGATGGTGATATAAGGAGTGAAATGCCCGAATTAAGCGAAGATGAAAAGGCTGCTGCCGAGGCGGAGCTGAAAAAACAAACCCTGGCGGAGAATGAGCGCCTGACCCAGGGCATTGCCCAGCTTAAAACCAACATTGAGGAGATGGAGAGAGAGGGCAGGGTTACGGTGAAGACCTGTCCTGCTCTGGACAGCAAAAGCACAGCCAACGCAGGCAAGAGCCAGTGGGAGATAAGCAAGGCAAATCTCCAGAGCTATGTGGGTGCCAGAGACACTCTGGTAAACCAATATTCCAAGTATTTTGAGGTGGGAGAATGATAGACATATTGAAAGCCCCATTCCCGATAAGATACAGGGAACTCTGGCTGCCTGGAGGGATTAGAGATAATGCCGTCATGCCCAGTTCCAAATATGATGGGCATCCCGTGACTCTCACTGGGGCGATTAAGGCAACATCATGTGAAGGAGTGCTCTTTGATGGCTCTGCCACCTCAAATGTCAACTGCGGAGTAATCCATAATAATGCTGCTACCTACTGGCTGAACTTCCGTTTTAAGTTTACCAGCCCTTATGCTGCAGGAAGTGGAAATATGTATATCTGGGGCAAGTTTCTCGATGCCACCCATTTCCTATGGCTGGTGTTTAAGACAGCCGATGGTAAGCTCTATTTTGAGGGACAGGACGGTGGAGCTAACGATTTCAGCATCGCAGCGCAGGATGGTGGAGCAGACATAACCTCTTGGAATGCAGGGCAATTTTATAATATTCTAGCTTCAATCTCTGCGCTAAATGGGGTCAGGCTAAGAGTTAATAATGGAACTGTTGTTACCAGTGCTTCTGCAATAGCTTTCCCGAATGGCGGTGATTTCGTCTATGGAGACTACGATGACCCAGGGGCTGGAACAGGCTTTAAGGGCGTTATTGTTGACTTTTATGGTGGCACCGACAACCTCACAGCTGGCGAAGAGACCTATCTCTACGCTGGTCTCCCTCCAGATGACCAGGTAAATCAGTATAAACTTGATGCTGGCAGGGGAGTGACCGCCACCGACAGGGGAAGTGGCGGTAATAACGGCACTCTTGATACATCTGCCAGATGGAGCTTCAAAGACGTGGCACAGCCACTTCTGAGCTTTGACAGCCGCAACGGTAGGGGTGTCAGCCCCGGTGGCATTGACAGAAGGCAACCCGTAACGATTATATGGGTGGTTAAGGCAAAGTCCTCCTACCCTGCTACTCCAGCACGTTATTATGCAGCACTTGATTTCCACGGGGCTGATGGCACTCACCTGATGTTTCAACACGCTAATGCTGATGGGATGGGTATAGGAGCAGCACAGATGCTCACCGTCATTGACGGATACTACGTTGCCATCTGTGCGATAAGTGAAGCAGGTGTTGGGATGGCTTATGCCAATGGCACTTTGTTAGGCACTGTAGGACTAACTTCCTACGATAGTAATACGACTCTTTACATTGGAGACTACTCAGGTGCAAGCCGCAAGGAAATAAGTTCGCCACTTTTGGTGGCACTGGCAGATGGAGCTTTCACTGGAAAGCAGGCGCTGACCTACACCCGATGGATTAAGGATATATTCAACCTACCCATTTCGATATAGGAGAGACGATGGACAAGAAAGCGGTGGCAATTGGTTTGGGGGCAGCAGCTATAGGAGGTGTCATATTGGTTACGATATTTAGAAAAGCAAAGGCGGTGCCGGAAGAGGGTATCACCATTGAGGTTTATGATCAGTTTGGGAATAAAATACCGCGTACCGGTTCCTTCAACCTTAATGAAGGACAGAGCTACACACTTAAAGCAAACATCACGAATACAAGCACCAAGGGGGGTCAGCCTTGGGAGGCTACACTTGGCATAGGGGTAACCATTAAAGCCAACTCCTCTAATCTAATCAGTCCATCGAGTAAATCTGAATATTTCGGTGCAGGAGCTACCAAGAGTTTCAGTTACTCATTCTCTGTGCCTCTCGGCTATGGTGGCTTGACTGGGGCGATAGGCGTAGCTGTTTCCGGACCTGATGGTGCAATTATCGCTTCTGCATCCGAGTTGATATACTTGATTGAAGTATCGGTTGAGTATGGCGCAAGTATCGTCATCAGTTAGGAAGTTAATATGGCCTTTCAATTAGTAGAAGGGAAATCGTATACAATCAAGGTAAATGTAACTAACCGGAGCACCAAAGTTGGCCAGCCCTGGGAGGCGAGGCTTCGGGTAGTAACCTCAGCTGCGGTTGATTCGGTTGTTCTTTTAAGTTCACAGGAGCGGTCCTATGACTTTGCACCCGGGGAAGCGCACAGTTTCGACTTCCCGATTAATGTCCCCGTCAACACCGGAGGCAAAAGCGGAGCCATAGCAGTAGAAGTCCTTGACCCTCTGGGATCTGTCATCGCAAGTGGAAGTGATATTATCCAGATTGCATCCTTGCCAGCCGGTCAAATCACATTGTCGTATGAAAACATGAAGATAATGGATGGGAAGGACCGCAACTCATGGAGCATAAATTACTATAATCCAGAGACAAAGCAGTGGAGCGGATTTCTCTTCCCGAACTATCTAAATGAGTTCTATAGTCTGCAGGTACCCGGAACCATAATAGTCCAGTTCAAGGAGGCGCAGAATAAGTTTTTCAACGATTACGTGTACGGCCCCTACGCCCTTACCGGGCTTGGCAGTGGTCCTTACATCTGGGACGCCAAGAACGAGAAATTGAACGGTCAGAAGTTCAACAATCTGGCTATGCTGGAAAGCAAGTACCTGGTTAAGGGCACGGTAGTAAATTATAATGATAACCTCAACAGTGTGCATGTGAAAGTAGAGAATTCCCGGAGTATCTCCGGATTGAATATTGGCAGCTATTTCATCGGTGGTGTTATAGAAATTAAAATCAACCTGCCGGCCAAGGACCTGATGGGAGTTACCGCAGATTTTCCTATCGTAATGATGGCTATCGGCACAAACTACGGGCAGGACTTCCTTTTCTTTCTTATCAGGGACATCGAGTTTCCCTACGGCTACCCTGATGACTTTTATAAAAGCACTATAAAGGCTTATACGAAGACCTTAGAAAACCGAGCTCCATGGTGCAAGGATGATCCTGCGCTCGGCTGGACAGGCGACCTGGATATCCTCTGCAGCGCAAGCCAGCCAGGCTGTGTAGAAAGTACCATCGAATCACTGAGAAGCACGATGGGGATTAACATGAGTTTCGTTCTCAGGAAATACGAGCCTGCCAGCGGCAAGAGCGTCTACTTGTACCGCTATCCCTATATGGAGTGGATTACCTACCACCTTGCCGGTGATACCGTTCCCCCGAACTTTGTTACGAGCCAGGCCGGGGAACTCTGGGTTATCCCGTTTAAGCATGACTGGCCGGGGATCGGACAGGCAGAAGCTCAAGGCTGGAGAAGGAGGTAGAGATTAAAATGAAATTAGCGCCATTCGTTGTTGTTGCCGGAGGCGCAGCGCTTGTTCTCTGGCCATTGTTGGCTACTGCAGGAAACCCCGGCACCTGCTATCAGCTGAAGCCGGGTATGAGATACGAGTTTACTTATAATGGACCGCGCCGCAAGATAAAATCCGTCCTTGGTGATTGTTGGAACGCTATCTATTACCTGGAAATCTACGATTCAGAGGAAGACGACTGGAGAGCGCTGGCAGACCCCGAGCATGATTATCTTGAAAGCGGAAGTCTTTTTGCCGTTATGGTTCAATCACCTTGCAAGATATGCTTTTAGGAGATATATGTGCTTCTCAAAGCCTAAGACAATCGAAGAGATAATTGCTGGTGCCTCGGCTGGCATGAATGATGACCAGAAAGCCCAGTTTTCTTATGAGCTAAACATGCAGATATTTGACTTACTTGGCCGGGTTGATGGTGTCGAGACGTGGAAGATTGATGCTAACACGTTCATCAAGGTAGCAATGGCGCAGTATCCGACAATTACAGGTTGGGATATACCAGACTCCGAGTTCACCATCACCACCATGAGTTGGATGCAGAAGATACTATCGAAGGACTGGACAAATAAGGTACCATATACGCCGCAGGTTGGTGATTGCGACAAGTTTGCCAACCGCCTCTATATGCATCTCTGCGACTTTTATGGTATCAATTCCGGCCTTGAAATCTGGGGCAATACCAGTGCCGGCAGACATGGCTTTAACTTAACGGTGTTCAAGGATTCACCATATTTAGCCAGACTGATTGAGCCTCAAACAGATGCTATCTTTATTGACCAGGGACCGCTCGGCAAATATACGCCTGATACAGTGATCGCCAAGCTGGCGGTAATAAAATGAAGGAGGAACCAAGTGAAACAGTGGTATCTCAGTAAAACAATATGGCTGAACATCATAGCCATGGCCATAGGCATCATCCAGGCGGCTCAGGGGCAGGTATGGTTTAACCCGGAATGGCAGGTATTCATCCTGGCGGTGCTCAACGGCCTGGTAAGATTGTTAACCAATACAGCAATCACAGGAAGGCCAGCAGCTCAAGCAGCGCCTGAGGCAAAGAAGAAATAATTAGTACTGGAGTACTGTGAGTTATGGAAATGAGTCTGGTACCAGTTTGGATAACCAGTACCGCCAGTGCCGTCGGCGTAATCTATGCCATTGTGCGTAACGGCAACCGCGGTAAGAAGCAGGATGAGAAGCTTAAAACCGAACTTTCGATGGAGATTAAAGCTATAAAGGCCCAACTGGATGATCCTGAGAATGGGCTTGGCTGCATCAAGAAGTGCTTGGACAGTCAGAGGCTTCATTGCGCCGAGATCAGCACCAAGATTGAGGCCCAGACCAATACGAATGCTCAGGAGATAGCCCTTCTTCGTAAGGGAAAGCAATAGCACAGTATTTGACTACTGTTGTAAAAGAGGTAAAATGGCTTAATAGCCGAAAAGGAGGAATACAATGGATTGGAGAAACGAAGGAAACAGGGTAAGGATAGGGACTAATGCTGACTGGGTTGCCGGCGGTAACTTCGATATCTTTACAATTACCGGGGGCCCCGTAAGAATAACATCCCTGTTCGGTCATGTGGTTACCGTTTTCGCGGGCGCCGTGCCCACCCCCTTGCTCTCGTTTACCCCGACAGGAGGGGGTGCTCTGACAAATATATGCACTATCGCGGTGGCGGCAGCCTGGCCTGTCAATACTCTTTTGATGTGGAATGGACTGCTGGCGACAGCACTGGTTGCCAGTATCGGCATCGGGCATGGAGCAACCGGGGTAGAGACCTTCGCCGGTGCTCTGACTTTTGTTCCCGGTGTCATCCGTGTCACCAATGCTGGCGGTGCCGATGCCACGGCCGTCGTCGATTGGTACATTTCCTACATAGAGTGCAGGCAGGAATCGAATATAGTTCCTGCATAAGGCTAAAAATTTGAAAAGCTAGGAGGAATGATATGACTAAGCCAAAGAATAAGGCTGCCGGTCTTGAGAAAGGAGCACCTGCTATTGAAGCAAAACCAGCAGGGGTAAAGGAACCGCCAAAGGTTAATTTATGCGATAATTGCCTTTTCACCTATCCACGCTGTGGGGGAGACAGAGCCCCGGGCTTTAAGACTGAGGACGGAAGGATAATTGAGTGCTCGATGTATCAAGTTAAAGCCGGATTGGAGTCCGAGGCAGAATTCAGGGCGGAGCCAGCGCCGGTTATGGCCAGTCCCGCTCATAAGCCGATCCCCGAGCGTCTCAGGTTGAAGCGGGAAATTCAGGCCAAAAACCTGGCCCGATAAGAGGTAGAATACCATTCTATTGACCGGTAACCGGTTTGGATATCGATTACAGCGCCTGGTATAATCGTAAGCTTGGTTTGTTTGAAGGCTCTCACTCGTGGGAGCCTTCTTCGTTGTCCTGGGGGTTTGATAGCGGGCAGGGCGTATTTTGGGCTGCTAGCGCGTCTAGTTGTACTGCCATGAGCTTCCGAGCAGTCCTTTCCACGTCTGTCAAAGCGGCCTGCAGCTCTCCGATAGCGATACGCAGGTCCAGCAGGGCAGCTAATATCTTGTCTTCCATGCCATTATCATACTCCGGAAGGTAATCAAAATAAAGTTGCTAGGGGGCTTGACAATCGCCTTTTTGTGTGATAGTATAGCTATCATGGTTAAACAAAACAGGGATACGGATGGTCAGTATGAGCTTGAGCAGGCGGCCCGGGAGCTTAATATCGGGATTGCTACACTATACCGGTGGATGAGGAAGGGGGATATCATTCCTATTCGGATCTACAGGCGCACGTTTATCCCCAAGAGTGAAGTAGAGCGATTAAAGAAGAAAGCTATGGCGGCGAAACCATAGCTTTCTAATTAAAGGAGGCCCGGCGATGGCACGCAGGCAACCTTGTCTAAAATATAACATCACGCCAGCGCCTCTGTCAATAAGGAGGTTCTGTCGTGGGTAGAGTCAGACGTTGTGATTCTAGGTTTCATCACGCTAAGGGTACCCGTTATGCATGCTGGTGCGGTGGCCACTTTCACGGATCTGCTGGTGCCGCCAACCGGGTTGCCCTGGCCCAGGGAGTAGAAGATCGTCTCGCTCAGCATGGTTTTAAGAAGGGTGAGACTGTCTACATAGAACAAAAGGAAATGCCTCTGGAGGTGGAGAGTGTCGAATAAGCAGCTCCCGATACCCGGGCTAGAACCCTCCCCCTTACTGATGACGATGAGTTACAATCGTCGCCGGAAGTCGAGTGGCTATTCGGCGGATCGGTTAACAGTTCTTGAGAAAAGGATCACCTCTCTGGAGCTGGAGCTAGCGATATTGAAAATTCAAATGGAGAATGACTATGCCTGAGAAGCTGGATAAGAATGTTATTCTATCCCTCCTGGCCCAGGCGGACAGCAAGTGGTACACCAGCCACTCCGGGCCCATCAATTATAGGGAGCATCTGGAGTTCACCGCGGAATACATTGCCAAGAACTATAATAAGGAAGCTAAGAAAATCGGTACTTAGATACCGTGGAGGGTTAAGATGGCAGAAGTTGGTGTGGCTCCTAAGACGCCTTGGGATATGGCAAAAGAAACGGGCAAAACGATTATCACGCCTGTAATGGGCCCAATGATAGGAGTTTACTATCCTTATCGTAAGTCAGGCGACCTCTATGTGGCATTGAAGGGTGAGCCCGTCTTCTGTTGCCAGTGTGAAGCCAAATTTCCTTTTGAGGAATTAGGTCAGCATATAGACAGCCACGATCGGCGGAAAAAGAAGGATAAACAGTAGCAGAGTACT
>Ga0180007_10005381_pt1 | contig 12978 bp, 13 predicted proteins | sample MM_PC_MetaG_FD_121122 | JGI IMG/M metagenome (GOLD analysis project Ga0180007, IMG submission 121122) | Groundwater microbial communities from the Aspo Hard Rock Laboratory (HRL) deep subsurface site, Sweden - MM_PC_MetaG | ecosystem: Environmental > Aquatic > Deep subsurface > Groundwater... | reverse complement strand
TATAAAGGAGCGAAAAGAAAAACCATTCCTGTTTTTTCCAAAACTCTCTTAGCTTGTTCAGGACTCAAGTCGATCTTCATTTCCATCGCCTCAAGCACGTCCGCGCTCCCGCAAAGGCTGCTCGCCGCCCGATTCCCATGCTTTACCACTCTCACGCCCGCGCTTGCCAACACGAAAGCAACAGCTGTTGAAATATTAAAAGTTCCTAGATTATCTCCTCCTGTCCCACAAACATCCACCCCACCCTGAACCCTAATACGCACCATCTTCGACCGCAATACTTCAATAAAACCGGCAATTTCCTCAACTGTTTCTCCCTTCATCCGCAAAGCGGTCAAAACCATCGCGATGCGCACGGATGACAATTCTCCCTTCATAATTCCCGCAAGCAACTCCCCCGCCTCCTCCTTGCTTAAATTATTTTTATTTATTAATTTATTTATCAAATCTTGCATAATTTTCATCCATTTCTTACATCTTAAGTCTTACGTCATACGTCTAATTAGAAAGTTTTCTACCATCTTCTTCCCTCCCTCAGTCCCGAAAGACTCAGGATGAAATTGAATCCCCTCAATCGGATATTTCTTATGCCGGAGCCCCATAATTTCAACATCTTCCAGCCTCATTTTTGATCTTTGCTTGCCCCGCGACTCGTCCAGCGAAGCCTTGGCGAAGTGGGGATTTTTAATCTTTGATTTTTGATTAGTATTCGAAACAGTCGCTGTTATTTCCAAAACCTCCGGAAGCGTACCGGCGTCTACTATCAAGCTATGGTACCGCATGACCTCCAAATCCTGAGGCAAACCTGCAAAAACTCCTTTTCCGTCATGTTCGATAATACTTTTCTTCCCATGCATTGGCTTTTTTGCACGCACCACCTTACCTCCAAAATAATAAGCCATTCCTTGCATCCCCAGACATACTCCGAGTACCGGTATTTCTTTTCCAACCGTTGTCAGAACCTCCCCACAAACTCCAAAATATGCATGCTTTTCCGGCCTTCCGGGACCGGGAGAAATAATTATTCTGTTGTAATTTCTTTTTCGTATTTCCGCCACTGTTATCTCATTATTCCGAACGACATCCACAACAAAATTCTGCTCGGGACTCGTATTTTGCAGAATCTCCCCGACATATTGGTATAGATTATATGTAAAAGAATCAAAATTATCTATAATCAACACTTTCATATTTTTTTCTCATTTTTTGTCATTCCCGCGACTTTGTCCTTCCGTAGCCTTGTGCGAAGGAGGAAAGCGGGCGACCCCACAAAGTGGGTAGTACCCTTGTGGTGAATCCAGTATCATTAAATTTTTAAATATTATTTCCTATTCCCAATTTCTCACTTCTCATTTCCAAACTCTTCAAGCACTTTCTTCATCGCCGCTAGCTTCCCCTGTATCTCATCATATTCCTTTTCCGCTACCGAATCATACACTATCCCGCCGCTGGTCTGAGCGTATGCCTTCTCCCCGCTAACAAAAAGCGACCTGATAGCCATTGCGAATGTACAATCCCCGTTAAATCCAAAATGCCCCACCGCGCCTCCATATGGACCCCGTGCCTCCGGTTCATTAGCATCAATTATCTTCATCGCCTCAATTTTCGGCGCACCCGTGAGTGTACCAGCCGGGAAATTTGCCGCGAAAGTCGAAAACATATCTTCTCCGCTTGCTGTCAGCCCGGAAATTTCGCTCGAAATATGCTGAACATGACTAAACTTTTCGATACTTAGTAAATCCCGGATCCGCACCGTACCAAACCGCGCAACCTTCCCTATATCATTCCTATACAGATCAACAAGCATCGTGTGTTCCGCTATCTCTTTTTTATCGTGCAGCAGCATTCTTGCCAACTGCCTATCTTCTGCATCGTCTTTTCCCCGTCTGATTGTTCCGGCCAAAGGCCTCACCGTCATCTCACCATCTTGGAGAGAAAAAGCGAGCTCCGGACTCGCCCCGACAATTTTCTTTCCCCCAAATTTTAAATAATACATAAATGGCGAAGGATTGACCTTTCTCAGATCCTCATAAATTCTCAGGACATCCCCCTCCACCCGAAAATTTGTTTTAAACCCAACCTCGCATTGAAAAATATTCCCCTCGATTATTTGCGCGCGAACTCGCTCAACAATTTTCCTATGCTCTTCTCTAGTCAAGGTATCTTCCCCGAAAGAAACACTCAGGAACTCCTTGCAATTTTTCTCATCGGCAAGCGCCAAACGCAACGCTTCACTTCTGTCACGCTCAAAATAAAAATAAAAGAGCTCGTTAGTAAGCTTATCCAGGATCAACCCGTCGGTATAAACGCCAAAAAGAAATTGGTCAAAATCTTTATTTACTTTCACTTTTACTGCCGACTCAAAATAATTAACCGCGTCATAACTAAAATAACCAACCAATCCTCCCGCGTAATTCTTTGAAAATGTTCTATCCGGCATTATCTCTCGAAGCGCGAAATAAGGATTATCAACAAGATATTTTCTACCGTCAATAATCAGCGTCTTCCCTCTCGCCGAAATAATATGCTCCGGATCAAAACCCAGAATCGAATACCTCGCGAATTTTCCTGCCTCACCAAGCGATTCAAAAATAAAACACGTATCGAAAACCCGCTCAATTTTCTTAAAATACGTGAAAAAATCAACATCCTGGGCAAATTTTATATACTTCGGCTTACCATTTATCCTAATCTTCGGCAACTTTTTCATTTTAAAAATTGAATCATTGGAATTTCATTGAAAATTAGGAGTTACGCATTTATTCTTCGAGCGAGCGTAGCGAGTCGAGAAGTAATAGTTCTCGACAAGCTCGAACAATAATATTTTGCGTAAGTCCTGAAAATTGAAAATTAAAAATTATTTTTGATCTTTGATTTTTGATTTTTGATCTTTTTTAAACCTTCCCCTCTTCACTTCCTTCGATCCTCTCGTCACTGTCGCTATGCCTACTCCCAGCCTCACCGCAATTTCCTTCTGCAGCACTCCCGCTTTCAAAAGCTTAATAATCTGAAGCCGTTTAGGAATTTCATCTATCTCCGAGGGTGTCAAAATCCCGCGCAAAAAATCAGCCATATCCTCCGGCTTATCAATCCTCAAAAACTCCTCCACCAACTCCTGAAAATATTTCCTATCTTTCACAAATACTAGTATACTAGTATGGTAGTACTTATGTCAAGACTCTTGACAAAAATATTAGTGTATACTATCATTATATACATAAGCGTTTCAAAATGAAAACATGGCCAAACAAATTATTAATCTTAAAAATGTAGTAAATTTTGAATGGAATAAAGGTAACAGAGAAAAGAATACATTAAAACATAAAGTAGAAAATAGTGAATGCGAAGAGGCCTTTTTTAATAATCCGGTATTTTTACCGGACAGATTGCATTCACAAACAGAAAATAGATATCACGCTTTTGGCGTTACAAATAATGAAAGATTTTTATTAATAGCATTTACAATAAGAAAGAATAAAATTAGAATAATCTCAGCAAGAAATCAGGATAAAAAAGAAAAACAATATTATCTAAAAAATAAACAGGAAACAAAATGAATATGAATAAAATAAAAAAAATACCGCAATTTAAAAATGAGGAGGAAGAAAGAGCGTTTTGGTCTGTTAATTCGCCGCTGGATTTTTTCAACAATCCGGAACCTATTGAGTTGCAGTTCCCGAACCTGAAGCCTACCACAAAAACAATCAGTATTCGCTTACCCGAGTGGATGATATTACAATTAAAAAATCTTGCCAATAAGAAAGATGTCCCTTACCAATCTCTTGTCAAAATCTTCTTAGGCGAAAAAATTAAAGAAGAATCTATAAAACCCGCCTGAAAAATATTCTTAAATTTACAAACCTCTTGGAAATTAGTATAATCAAACCATGCCAAACGAACAAAAATTTAAAAAAACGACGGAAAATTTTAAAAAAATATAGATAACTATACATAATCCTTATATCTCTAAGAATCCCAAATAATTATCCTTGTTGATCAATTCCATGCTGCTGTTTTCGTACGTTTCCAAAAAATCTTTTGGTTTTGTAAATCTACCGTTCCCCCAATTTATTAAATTTAGGCGAATCCATTCCCCTAATTTCATACTATTTAGGCGAATAGTCAATCTACGCATTTAAAAACATGGTTCTCGTAGGGGCGAACCCTTGTGGTCGCCCAAAAAAACCGAAAATCAATTTTCTTCAAGCATACAATCTATTAAAACTCTACAATCTCATTAAGTATGGGAAGCACAACATCTTTCAGCCCAATTTCTTCCTTTATCTTCTCCCCCAGCGCACGTCTCGCCTCATCCTCCCCATGCGTCAAAAAAACCAGCTGTACATCTTTTATCTGCCCAAGCCAATGTAATAATTTCTTCTGATCCGCGTGGCAGCTCATCGTCTCAACCTCCCTGACGTTCGCCGCGACCACAATCTCCTGGTTATAAATCATTACCTTTTTCTCCCCGTCCAAAAGTCTTCGCCCTAACGTCCCCGGAGCCTGATAACCGACAAGAAGCAAACGGGTTTTAGTATCAGCCAAATAATTTATCGCGTGATGCAGGACTCTCCCCCCATGCATCATCCCGCTTCCTGAAATAATTACCTTTGGCGCTGAACTCAAAAGTATTCCGCGGCTCTCCTCTGCGCTCGCGGTCATTGCAAGACCGGGAAAACCAAAAGGATCATCCGTTTTCAGTTCTTTTGTCAACTCACTATTATATAATTCCGATGACCTGCGAAAAATCTCAGTCGCCCTGATAGCCATCGGACTATCCAGAAAAACCTTTGTCCCCTCATCTATCTTTTTCTCATTCTTCAGATGATTGATCCTATGCAGGAGTTCCTGTGCCCGTTCTATAGAAAATGACGGTATCAATAATACTCCGCCGTTCTTTTCGACCTCGTTGATTTCCTCCTGAAGGACTACCGAAGGATCCTCCTCTTTATGCAACCTGTCTCCATAAGTTGATTCCATAACAACATACTCTGCCTTCTTGACCTGCTCGGTCGGCCGGATCATATCCTCAGGCGTATTTCCCAAATCTCCGCTGAAAACAATTTTCTTACACGCAGCATCACTCACCTCAATACTTCCCGACCCCAAAATATGCCCCGCGTCCCGAAAAACAACAGTAAAACCTCCTATTGAAAAAACTTGATCATACTCGACAACCTCAATCTGCTCAAGCAATTTATCCACATCCTCCTCTGTATACAATATCCCTTCTGAGCCAAAATCCTTCTTACCCACTTTACTAAAGAATCCCATTCTTTCATCGCCCCCTTTATTAAAGGGGGTTGGGGAGATTTCAGCATGGAAGATTTTACCGCTATTCTCCACTGCTACTTTTGCCGCGTCAGCCAAAACCAATGCTGTCAACATACGGGTCGCTTTCGTCATATAAATTTTTCCTTTGTACCCGCTCTTAACGAGCATTGGCAATCGCCCTGTATGATCCAAATGCGCGTGAGTCACCAAAACTCCGGCAATTTTTGCGCTGTCAAACAAAAACGGTTCATAATTCAATTTACTTAAGTCTTCTCTCTCCTGAAACATACCCAAATCCACAAGAATCTGCTCGCCTGTATCTCCGGTAAGTAAATAACACGACCCCGTAACCATCCCGCACGCTCCCAAAAATTGAATTGATTTCATAATCCCAAACTGCTAATATTGTAAAAAATTTACGTCACCTTAGCAAGATGACAAATAAGCACTTGAATTATCTATCCTTAGCTGATATTATCATATAAAATGACTCTCAAAAAAATCCGTCAAAGTTGCATAAAAGCACGCGGACTAATGGCACGCGCCCGGAAAGAACACTTCGCGGTTGGAGCTTTCAATGTCGACAACCAGGAAACCCTCGTAGCCATCTGCAAAGCAGCACAAAAACTCTCCTCTCCTGTATTAGTAGAACTCAGTCACGGAGAAGTCAAAGCCATTGGACTCAACAACATGCGGGATATGGTCAACAATTACAAAAAAGAATTTGATCTGGAAATGTTTCTAAATCTCGACCACAGCCCTAGTGTGCAAGCCTCCAAAACAGCTATTGACGCGGGATTTGAATTCATCCACATTGACATCTCACAAGCCGATCACAATGCGACAGACAAAGAAATCATAGCCCAAACCAAAGAGGTCGTTGAATATGCCAAAAAAACAGGAGCATTAGTCGAAAGCGAACCGCATTATTTCGGTGGATCAAGCAATGTGCATACAGAAAAAATAGATTACGAAGAAATTAAAAAAACCTTCAGTACTCCGGAAGATGCAAAATCATTTGTAGATGCGACGGGTATCGATACGTTCGCCGCCGCTATCGGCAATCTCCACGGAAAATACCCCGTCCCAAAAATATTGAACATCGATCTGCTTAAAAAAATCAGAAAAGCCATTGATTGCAATATCAGTCTTCACGGAGGCAGCGGCACCCCTTCGCATTATTTTGAGAAAGCAGTCAAAATTGGCGTCAGCAAAGTCAACATTAACTCAGACATGCGCTATGCATACCGCGTCACACTTGAAAAAGTACTCAAAGACAACCCAAAACAGTTCGCGCTCATCAAGCTCATGCCTCCAATAATTGATGCTGTTACTGCCGTCGTAGAAGAAAAAATTCAAGCCTTCGGCTCAGCCAACAAAGCCAAACTCTAACCCTCTCTCACCCTTTTCTCCAAAACATCCATCTGTAAAAGCCCTGTATTCGCGCCAACCTTCTCAACCACACTCGCCGCGTCCACAGCGCCCCATAACATTGCCTCCTTCACCGGCTTACCATATATTGTCGCGGCCAAAAAACCCGTTGTATACGCATCCCCGGCTCCCGTCCTTTCCACCACTATACTTTCGCAAAGTCCCTGAAAATACAAATTCCCTTGTTCATCAATTGCGTGCGAACCGCGGCGTCCGTTTGTTATAACAACTAATTTTGGCCCCATCCTTTTCAGCTTTACCAACAATTCATGGATATAATCCCTCTCATTATCAATGATGCGCCTCTCATGACCCAAAGCCAATATTTCCGCTTCCTCTTTATTCACGAACAAAATATCTGAATGTCCCAAAGTATGTAACACAACCTCCCGTCCCTCTTCCCGCAGCTGTGTCGTACCGGGATTATAAATAAGCTTTCCCCCCTTTTTTTCAATATAAAAAAGTGCTCTCTTATGTGATTTTTGCCACTCCTTTTCAAGGCTTGTCAAAAATATATACCGTGACGAAATATCATCGAAGTGAAAATCATTCTCCCTTTGCGTTCTAAGACAAAAAATAGTCCGTTCCCCTTTATAGTCGATAACCACTGAAAAAGAAGATTGAGTATTTTTTGCCTGAACCACGTGTGACCTGTCAATATTATCCCGAGCCAATTCATGAAAAATTTTATCCGAAAATTCATCATCTCCTATTTCCGTAAACAAGGCTGCCGATAATCCCAACCGCGACAATCCAATCGCGACATTCGTTGCGTTACCGCCGAGACAAAACTTAAATCCATCCACATCAATCTTCTCTCCATGCTTGAATGAAAGATAGCCTGTTTTTGTATCCAAATGATACTTTACCGTGGTTTGGTTAAGAGTCAAAAACTGATCTATTGTTGTCTTACCGACACAAATAACATCCAATTCCTTCGCCATATTTATTATCTATAATAATACAGAATAACCCCCAAAAATGCAAAAGTAAAAAAAATCAATAATACTACTTTATAACCAGAACCCAAAATAGTAGCGCCAGCACAATCCTATAAATTCCAAAAGGAACAAATGTATGCTTCTCAACAAACCGCAAAAAATACTTAACCGTTAGGAGCGCAGTAATAAAAGCTCCTACAAAACCCACAGCCAGCATCCCCCACTCGGCGTTACTGAAATGGAAATTACTCCTAACCAAATCCAAACCCGTTGCCGCCATCATAGTTGGCACTGCCAACAGGAAAGAAAACTCAACCGCTGACTTCCGATTGAGCCCTACCGTCATTGCGCCTACAATTGTAGCTCCCGCACGTGATACTCCCGGAATGACCGAAAAAGATTGGAAAAGCCCGATAATAAAAGCTTTTTTATAACTCAACTCCTCAATCTTTTTAACCGTGAACTGTGAACCATGAACTGTGAACTTTTTTCTCTGATAATATTTTTCCCAAACGATCAATATCACGCCACCAATAAATAAAGACCACAATACAACAACCGTATTACCGAGTAAATAATCTTTGATAAATTTATACAATACCAATCCTATTATGCCTGTCGGAACAAAAGCCGCTAAAAGTCTTGTCAAAATAGCTCTTTTTGTCAGCAAAATCTTTATATATATCAAAACAATAGCCAAAATAGCTCCTGATTGGATAATCACCTCAAAACTTTTCAAAAATTCAGTCTGCGGTATACGAAGTATATCCGAAGCAAGTATCAAATGCCCCGTCGAAGATACAGGCAAAAATTCAGTAACTCCTTCTATCATCGACAAAATAATGGCATGTAAAATAGTCATATCGCTCTATCGCAAAAACACTGTATCTAGTTTTTTTGCAAAAAGTAAAACATTTTAATATTTTTAAATTTTGAGTTGCCTGCCCACCTTTGGAGGGTGTTTTTGATATTTGATCTTTAATATTTGATATTTCATTGCAGTCCTTTCAAAGTCTCCATCAATACGGAATCAATTGATCCGGTATTAATTGTTCCTGTATCAATAAGTAACGGCGAATTCAATAATTGCTTAAAATAATCCATAGAAACATAAAAAAAATATATATTCAACATAAGAAAAATTCCGCTCAAAAGAAGCGTCACTATTCCAACCGACTTAGAGATGCTGTCTGACTGGCGAATGTATCTGATCCCCGGAATAATTGAAAAAAAAGGAAAAAAAATAGCAAGAAGATATATGCCAATTTGCTTACCTACGGAAGTAGACAAAGGTGGCCGTCGTAATTTTCGACCGCAATATGGGCAAAAGAAATACGTCGGACTGACCGGATTCTGACACGACTTACACACCAAATCCATATCACTATTGTAACACCTATTTTCGAATAACTGTCAATAAATTTTTAAAAACATTTAAACGGGCGGAAGAACCACGAGCGATAAAAATTGAGAAACATTTAGCTTCGAGCAACTCCTATCTTCCAAATCTCCTCTCCCGCCTCCCATATTCTTCCAATACCAAATCAAAAGCTTTCTCATCAAAATCCGGCCAGTACTTATCGGTAAAATATAATTCACTATATACTCCTTGCCAAGGTAAAAACCCGCTGAGCCGCCTCTCCCCGCCCGTCCGAACGATCATATCCGGATCCGGTAAATCCGAAGTATACAAATACGAAGCAAAAATAGATTCATCAACAAATCTTCCGCCTTCATCTCCCCCTTTATTAAAGGGGGTTGGGGGGATTTCTTTCAAAATCTTATTTACTGCCAACAATATCTCCTTCCTTCCTCCATAATTGAGGGCAAAAGTCGCTGTAATAGTAGTATTATTCCGGCTTCGATCAACAATCTCATTAACTCCTTTTATAATATCTTTAGGAAAAGACTCTATGTCACCAATGATCTTCACTCGAACACCTTTTTCCATCATTCTATTTACAACAGAACCTTTTATAAACTCCCGGAACACTCGCATAAGAAATCCTATTTCACTCTTCCCGCGCTCCCAATTCTCCGAAGAAAATGCCCAAAAAGTTATATAGGATATACCTCTCTTCGCCGCATAAGCTACCAACGGCTCAATTTTTTCCGCACCTTTATGATGTCCTGATATCAACGGTAACTGTCTTTCTCTCGCCCACCTTCTATTCCCATCCATAATAAAAGCAATATGTTGTGGAATTATACTATTACTCATACAGTATTTATAAATTTGAAATAACTCAAAAATCAAAATGCAAAAGTCAAAAGCACAACTCAAAAGTAAAAAGTATTAAAACTTTTGAATTTTTACTTGTGATTTTGAATTTTGACTTTTAACTTTTGACTTACCTGTTTACAAAGTACTCAGCCATCTCCAAAAACAACTTCTGAAACCTTTCATTCTGCGTAATTTCAGAGATAGACTCCTTTGCCTTTTTACTGTACTTACTTGCCTCCGATAAAGTATATTCCAAAGCTTCTGTTTCAACTAAAACTTCCTTAACAACTCCTATCTCCTTTTGTCCTATATTTATATTTCCATAATATTTCTCAAGAATTTCCCTCTGCCTCTTATTCGCGTGTTCACTTGCATACGCGTATAGCAAAGTCTTCTTCCCTTCTCTTATATCTCCGCCCAATTCTTTTCCTAACTGCTTTTTATCAGAAAATATGTCATTGATATCATCTTGTATTTGAAATGCAATTCCTAAATTCTGTCCAAAAATTCTGATCGAGTCTAAGGAACCTTCTGACAAACCTCCCAAAACGCCTCCAAGTAAAAGAGGTGCTGTAATTGTATAAAACGCCGTCTTAAACCTATAAACAGTAACAATATCTGACATTACACCGCCATCATTGTCATCCTCGGGCTTGACCCGGGAATCCATTGACAACTCCACATCCAACAACTCCCCAAGGCCTGTCTCAAGCATAGCTTTACTAAAAATTGAAAGCGCTCTATTCTTTTCTTTTTCCGGAAATTTACTATCCGCGATCAACCGGAAAGCCAGAAAAAACCCAATATCCCCAAGACAAGTCGCTAATGATTTGCCTATATGATCGCCTCCAAGACGCGCGTATAATGAAGGTTTACCGCGCCGGAGTGGGCTTTTGTCAATGATATCATCATGAACCAAAATCGCCGCCTGAAATATCTCATACGCCACAGCCGCTCTTAAAATCCCGCCATCGCCTGCCTTGTCGTCCTGAGCGCCAGCGAAGGATCTTCTCCTTTTTTCAAACAAACTCATCTCATACCCCAACATAACCAAAGCCCCCCGTATCCTTTTTCCACCACGACATGCATCAACCAAAGTATTGGTTAGAGGTAATAGTCTTGAAGAAACTTGCTCAACATCCTTACTCCAATCCTGAAAAAAAGTCTCGATCTCAAGGTCTATTTGTTTCGCATTTTTTTGAAGATATTCATGAAAAGTCATTCTTTTACTATTGAAAATTTAATCATTGAAAATTCATTGAAAATTGCGACGGTTTGAAAAACCTAGTCCCCTTGTGGGAAAAATTGAAAATTCTAAGACTTCTTCCTCGCTCTCGTCCCCTTCTTTGTATCCTCAATCTCATATCCGAGATCATTTATTTTCTTTCGTACCTGATCCGCCAGCCGATATTTACTGGCCTTACGTAATAACTCACGCTCCCGCAACAGTTCTTTCACCACTTCAGGAGCAATCTGCTTCTCCGATGCAATTGCTCTACTTCCTTTTTGTAAATTAAGTCCCAGTACCTGATCCATTTTAAACAAGCTTGCGGCTTTGCATCTTGTCGGATTATCAGATTTCACCAATTCCCAAACAACTGCCAATGCCTTTGGCATATTCAAGTCATCATTTATCGCCTCAAGAAATTTCTTTTCAAATTCAGCGCAACCAACCTCAGGATTGTCCCATGTTGCAATTTCGGTCAGTAATTTCTTAAATGCAATTGAAGCCGCGTCAAGCGCGGGAAAAGTAAAATTCATTTCTTGTCTGTAATGCGTTTGCATATACAAATACCTAAGCGCTAGAGGATCATAATCCTGTTTCATCAGATCATATAATTTATAATTATTCCCAAGACTCTTACTCATCCTTTCTCCGGCAACAAGAACAAAAGCCGAATGCACCCAATACTTCACGAACTGCTTGCCTGTCGCAGCTTCTGCCTGGGCTATCTCATTTGGATGATGAGTCTGTTTCAAGTCTATCCCTCCGGCATGGATATCAAAACTCTCTCCCAGATATTTCATTCCCATCGCGCTGCATTCAATATGCCAACCCGGGAAACCGACACCCCACGGACTCTCCCACTCCATTTGTCTCTTTTTTGTCATTGCGAGCGACTGAAAGGAGCGCGGCAATCCCGTACTCTCCTTGTCATTCCCGCGAAAGCGGGAATCCATAACAACAGGACTAAACTTCCACAGCGCGAAATCTCTCGAATTTCGTTTCTCAGGATTTACCTCCACTCTCACGCCTTCCCTAATCTGATCCATATCAGAAAGCTTGCCATAATCCTTAAATCTTGAAGTATCGAAATAAACCCCATCGCTTATCTGATAGGCGTATCCCTTTTCCTCAAGCCTTCCGACCAAATCTATCTGCTCTTTTATGTGATCCGTTGCTTTCGCGAAAAGCTTGGGCCTTTCCAAATTCAAAAGATCAAAATCTTTTATAAATGCGTCCGCGTAAAATTTCGCAATATCCCAAGCCGTCTTTCCCTCCTTTTTCGCGGCTTTCTCCATCCGGTCTTCACCCAGATCCGCATCTCCTAAATTATCTCCCGTCAGATGTCCCACATCTGTCAAATTCATCACATACTTAACGTTATAGCCATTATACTTAAGAATTCGCACCAAAAAATCGGCTGATGTATATGTGCGAAAATTACCGATATGCGCGAAATCATACACCGTCGGCCCGCACGTATACATATGCACAGCTGGCGGATGAATCGGCTCAAATTCTTCAATTTTCCGCGTTAGCGAATTATAAAGCGTCAACATATGACTGAATTATACATTATTTTTAATTGATTTGTTTACTAAATTATCGGCGGTATCTATTAGGTTATTGTGAAGTATTGGTAGTATTTAAATACCAGCTTATTCTCAGCTTGCAGTATTCGTCTTGATGAACTCTTCCACATTTTTCCAGGCCTGCGCATCATTGAATTGTTTAGGCGGCGACTTCATGAAATACGAAGACGGCGCCTCAAGCGGCCCCCCCATACCTCGGTCGATTGCAAGCTTCACGCAGCGTATCGCGTCAATCACAATTCCCGCAGAATTTGGACTATCCTCAACCGACAACCGTACTTCGATATTCAT
>Ga0180007_10005380_pt1 | contig 12979 bp, 6 predicted proteins | sample MM_PC_MetaG_FD_121122 | JGI IMG/M metagenome (GOLD analysis project Ga0180007, IMG submission 121122) | Groundwater microbial communities from the Aspo Hard Rock Laboratory (HRL) deep subsurface site, Sweden - MM_PC_MetaG | ecosystem: Environmental > Aquatic > Deep subsurface > Groundwater... | reverse complement strand
AGCAAACAGCAAACAGCAAACAGCAAACAGCAAACAGATACTTCTTTGATTGGAGATTTCTTCTGTAATTTAGTGATCAACCTACCCGTCAGTCTAGCTGTTCAACTATCTAGCTATCCAACTATCCACTCATCCACTCATAAGGCCATATAACCATATAGCCATCAAGCTATTACAACCAGTGATGCCCCATTAATAGAAGCCTATAGTCGTCTTTGTGGAATATTCAAAAAATTTACTACCCTATAATACTAATCTCCTAAACAATACTCTCTTCCTGTATAATACATTCATTATAAAAACCCTTAAAAAGGTAGTTTTAGAACTAGCTAAACAAAAAAAATTAAATATAAAGAAACTTCGAGTCATTCAGACGAAATATCCAAAGAACGGAAATAAACTTTATTCGAAAAGTGAGATTCTTGGGGAATACCGGAGATTAGCTAATAGTGGACAGCTTAAAGCAGATAGTTTTATATTTGACTTTCTTAAGACAAAACCAACAAGAACTATTTCCGGTGTAACACCTGTTACAGTGCTTACAAAGCCTTATAAGTGTCCTGGAAACTGTGTGTTCTGTCCTAGTGAGCAAGAACAGCCTAAAAGCTATTTGTCCAGCGAGCCGGGAGCAATGAGAGCTAGAATGCTGGCATTTGATCCTTACAGGCAGGTAAAAGTTAGAATTCAAGCTCTCAGGAACATCGGACATAATACAGATAAAATTGAGCTTATCATTTTGGGTGGAACCTGGTCATCGTATCCTAAGAAATATCAAGTGTGGTTTCTAAGGGAATGCTTTAAAGCGATGAATGAGGGAGGTGTTTTGTCTTATCGAGGGTTCATGGCAGGAGCCGTTGAACCCGCTTCCAAGATCGATAGCCAAAACGATAGAAGTAATAATCAAGCAAATCGCTACAGTCAACTGAATTTTACTGATTTGAAAGTCGAACTACTAACTCAGCAAAAGCAAAATGAGACTTCTAAACATCGTTGTGTTGGATTAGTTATTGAAACTAGGCCGGATTGTGTAAACGAAGACCATGTGAAGTGGCTCAGATTTCTTGGAGCAACAAAGATTCAGCTGGGGGTACAAACACTCGATGATAAATTGCTAGCATTAAACAAAAGAGGACATACGGTTCGGCAAACGGAAGCTGCAATTAGATTACTGCGATTAGCTGGATTCAAACTGCACTTACATTGGATGCTAAATTTGTACGGCTCAAGTCCCCAAAAGGACCTAATTGACTTCAAAAAACTATTTGGTGATGAAGCTATGCGTCCCGATGAAATAAAGATTTATCCCTGCATGCTTTTAAAAAATACAGAACTGAACAAACTGTACAAAAAAGGGAAGTATAAACCGTACTCAAAAAGCCAGCTTCTAGAATTACTCATCAAGGGCAAATCGGTAGTTCCCAGATATTGCAGGATCAGCCGATTATTTCGAGATATTCCGTCGTTTGAAGTTGTGAGTGGGGTGAAAGAAACGAATTTCAGACAGATAGTTCAGGAGGAGATGAAGAAAAGAGGTCTCAAGTGTAACTGCATAAGATGCAGAGAAGTCAGGAATTTAGAATTAAGTATGAAGAATGTAGAATTGAAAACAATAGTTTATAAAACAAATATTGGTAAGGAGATCTTCTTGAATTATGTATTAGATGACGAAAAGATACTGGGCTTTCTTAGATTATCACTACTGTTTGAGAATGTATCAAGTAAGAATTTCATTCATGAAATTCGAAACAGCGCTTTGATACGTGAGGTACATGTCTATGGAGAAGCGAAACAACTTATCAAAAGACAGAAATTTGATAAGGAAGCTGGTGTTCAGCATTTAGGACTTGGGAAAAAGTTAATAGAAAGGGCTGAAAGGCTAGCAAAGGAGAATGATTACCATAAGATTGCTGTTATATCAGCTATCGGAACAAGAGGTTATTATAGAAAGCAGGGCTATAAACTGGATAAACTTTACATGCACAAAAAAGTCAAATAAACGAATGCTCCTTAGAATGTATCAATACTGCGACCACCTCTCCGGCGAGCAACAAAGAATAAAGCAGTTCCGCTAAGGATAAGAAATCCGATAGCTAGTCCGCCAATCAGCAGCCAATTGGTTCCTTTTTCTTTTTCACCAGTCTCAGGTAATCCTGTAGGAATTTTAATATCAGAAACACGAGGATTTGTGCCGTTCTCGTATTCTTCTAAGTTTGTAAAGCCATCATTATCGGGGTCACTTGAAGCATCATAAATATTTGGATTTAGGGAGTATTCGAGTTCCCATCCATCCGGCATACCGTCTCCGTCAGTATCTGAGTTACAAGGATCACAATCATTTAAGTATTCAGCATAGTTTATGAGAGAATCATTGTCAGCATCTTCAGAGGAATCGACTATCAGGTAATTTGTACAACTATACTGTTTTTCCCAGTAATCTGGCATACCATCGCCGTCAGTATCCGTTTCATCAATAACAGGAGCAGATGTAGTTGTAGTAGTTTGTGTGGATGAGGATGTTGTCGTTGAAGTGGTAGTAGATGTGTTATAGCAGGAGGATTTATTGTAAGAGCAGTTGTTATAGCAGGTGAGTGTTCCCCCGTCATAACCAAGCGATACACAAGTACTCCCGTGTAAGTCACTTTGATCGCAATTCTCTCCTGTTTGTCTCACTCCATCTCCGCAGTACTCTGAAGTAGTAGTGCACAGAGATGTATTGAATGTGCAGTTCAAGTTGCAAGTAAGAGTTCCTCCATCAAATCCAAGTAATGAGCAAGTTTGGCTGTCTAGGTCGCTTCCATCACAATCCTCGCTCCCTTCTTGGTTTCCATTCCCGCATATATAGTCGGCAACAACTACATTTGTTGACAAGTCACCTAGTATTTTTCCAGTTTTGACCTCAAAACTGGTTGTAGCAGAATTGTCGATAGCATTACTTGCTGAAAACTTACGTATGATCAACACTACCGAAACGCATGCAATGATGATGCCAATCGCTAAGGCTGTGATATAGATAATTTCGTCAAGTTTTTTGAGATTTTTCAACATTGCTTTTCTACTTCTCTATATACTTTACAATAAAAATCAAAGTGTTGCAATCTTTTTACAGTTTGGTATAAATAACTATAGGGTGATATAATCGTGAAATAACGGAGTCGATAATGGAATCTAATATTGAGCCAATTACTTATGTTGACAAAGTCGATAAAATGATAGGGTATCCTACTCTTTTAGTAGACACAGGTACAGGTGCCAGGCTACATGGAGGGAAGGTAGTGACTAATTGGTCGGAAGGTGTGAGGTCTATGTATGCACAGTATAGAGTTGAATTTGCAAGACATATGATTTACTACTGGTCAGAAATTTGTGATGCAGCTGCTCAAAGTGATTTTATCTGTAATCCTTTTGGATATTGGGATAATGGTAAGATTATAGTCATCCTTTATGAACATGCTAGAGGAATCTCTCTGGACCGTCCCAAGGCTCGTGAACTCTTTATGGAACTTTCTCTTTTGTCTCAGATCGATGCTATTTGTCGTTTGTGCGATACTGTTGCGGCATACAATGAAAGTATGGTACATCGGGACATATGTCCAGCAAATATTCTATTTGACTCAGAGGAAGTAATTTTTAGACTTGCGGATTTAGGAGTAAGTTTACCTGTACAGTCAAGAAATATGGGACAAGTACTTAACGCTCCAGCTGGAACCTGGGGCTATTTCCCGCCAGAACAATTGAGTGCATCGGAGTTTGTTCTGCCAGGAATGGATGTATATGGTCTGGCATCAACTTTGTTAGAACTCCTGACAGAACGAAGAGGATTTCTGAGCAGTAGTCGAACCTGTGTGAGTCAAAACGAGTTACTAAAGATTCTTAACGGAAATAACAGATTTGGTTTTTTATTTGGTGCTTTTTATGAAGCCTTAGCCATCAATCCTGAAGACCGAATTCAAACAGCTTCAAAATTCGGTCAGATGATTCGAGCTGCCTACGAACTACATATTCTGTCTTAAAAAAGTAATCACCCGCATTTACTATACCCGCAGCTTCTGCAGAGGATACAGCCCTCAGCATATTCCAAGTCTCCGCTGCATTCGGGACATTCAGGCAGATCATCGTATTTGTTGTCGTTTGAATACTTGGATTCTTTCTTGTCCTCCTCAGGTCTGTCATCTTTTTTGATCTCTTCAACATTTATTTCCTGACTCACTTCAACTTTTGGAACTTCTTTCTTTTCCTCCTCAACTATGTCCTTTTCAGTTTTTACCGTTAAAGTTTTGTTTTCTTTAAACATAGAAATTCTACCTTCTCTTTCTTTCTTCCAGTTTTCTAGCACTTTTGCTACTGCATCAGGAACTGAATAGACAAACATACCTTTATTGAGAGTCGGAGCAGATGTGCGGATTCCTTTAAGCTGGTCGATTATGGAATCGACACTTAGACCTGCTCTGGCACTAACGGAAATGAGTCTGCCTATGGCTTCGCAGTAGCCTGAAGAATACCCTCCACTTTTACCTATGTTTAGAAATACTTCAGTCAATCCTTTATCGTCCTCATTGATCGTGAGGTACAGTCTTCCTTGATCAGTCTGAACTTGAGTGGTAGATCCATGAGTTACTGCCGGCCTGTGGCGTGGTTCGCTAGAGACCTTGATCTCACCTTTGGTTTTCTCCTCTTCAGCATGGATTGTAGTTGACTGAGCTTCAGCTTTACAGCCGTCCCTGAAGATAGTTATGCCTTTGCATCCAAGCTGGTAAGCAAGTAAAAATATATTTCTCACGTCCTTAACTGTAGCAGTATTTGGCAGGTTAATTGTTTTCGAAACGGCAGAGTCACAGTATTTTTGGAATGCTGCTTGAATTTTCACGTGGTGCTCAGGCTTTATATCATGGCTAGTCTTAAATATCTGTTTTACATCAGAAGTGATACTATCGAATTCTTCTATTTTCTTTCCTTCCGAAAGTTTCTCCATAAGTTCTTTCGAATAGAATCCTCTGGCTTTTGCGATCTCTTCAAAGAGTGGTTCGATAACAATCTGGTCTTCACCTCCGAGTGACTGCATCCTCTTGAATACTAGGGAGAATATTGGTTCGATACCAGGATTACAATTGCCTACTATAGATACAGTTCCTGTAGGTGCTATAGTTGTACATCTCGAGTTCCGTATATGTTTTACTCGTCGCTTTTCCCAGACGCTTCCACTATATGCAGGGAAGTTGCCTCGTTTTGCTCCTAGCTGCATTGAGGCTTCATGGGATTTTTGTTTTAAGAAGTGCATAATTTTTTCTGCTAACTTTACAGCATCTTCACTGTCATAAGGAATCCCAAGTTTGATGAGAAGATCAGCAAATCCCATGATCCCGAGGCCTATACTGCGGGTTTTCTTGGTCATATCCTCAATCTGAGGTATGGGATAATTGTTGATGTCAATGATATTATCCAAAAATTCGACACCGGTGAAAATGACTTCTTCGAATTTCTTCCAGTCAACAAACTTTGTTTTATAAGCTAAACTTCTTTTGGTAATGTTTGAATTATCCAGAAAAGGAAAGCCTCTCACAATTTTTGTGAGATTGATATTGCCGAGATTGCACGATTCATAAGGTAATAGAGGCTGTTCCCCGCAAACATTTGTTGCGTTAATTTTGCCCAGATTTGGAGTTGGATTGTCTCTTTCGAGCTGGTCAAGGAAAACAACTCCAGGGTCTCCAGAAGACCATGCATTATGGGCAATTTTCTTGAAAAGTTCTTGAGCATGCATTTTTCTGTATGAATTTCTGTCATGCGGGTCAACAAGTTCCCAGCGCTTGTCTTCCTGAACAGCTTTCATAAAATCATTTGTGATTCCTACCGAGATGTTGTAATGAACAATTTCGTTGTTGCCGTCTTTTGCGCTGATAAACTCAGGAATGTTTGGATGATCAACATTTAGTATAGCCATTGATCCCATCTGCCTTCCGCCTCTCCCTATAATTGTTTCCTGAGCACGATTGAATACTTTGAGATAAGAAACAGGACCTGCAGCTTTTTCACCTGTACTTGAAACTGTTGAATAGGTAGAACGAATCTTTGAGAAGTTGAAGCCTGTTCCTCCACCATGTCTTAGGACTTCTATGTTATCGTTCAATGTGTCAAAAATTTCCCTAATTGAATCTTCAATTGGAAGAACAAAGCACTTCGACCAGATAGCTCTTTTTCCGGTGTTGTCACTCATTCCGGCCCAGATAAGTGCTCCCCCGCAAAGAAACTCTAAATTTTTGAGAACTCTTATGAATCGCTGTTTTGAGTTATCGATCTCACTTGCTGAATAGCCATATTTTTTTGAAGCTTTTGAAATATATTCTGCAATCCTCTCCACCAACTCACTTGGTGTTTCTATAACTTTCCCCTCTTTATCTTTTTTCAGCGCACGTCTCTCCAGCACATGATAGGCATTTTTAGAAAGCTTAACCTCAATTTTTTCTTTTCTATATACATTGAATTTTTCAAATAATTTCTGTAGAGCCTTGTACCTATGGTGGAAACTCCTGAAATCCTCCTTGCTTGGAACAGTAGAGAATGATTCCAAGCCCTGATGTATAAATGCCAGCTCGTACCTTCTATCTTTGATATTAACTATTCTTCCAGGTATCTTTGTAACAGTACTTATTGTTTTGTTTCGGATGGGGTCGTGTATAGCAACAGCAGATGCGATGTAAGCCTTGGTAGAATCTTTTAGAGAAAGAGAAGTAAGTTTTTTATAAAGTGCAATTGTATAATTATCATTCCGGCCGAGATAAGTCGTTTTTTCAAGCGACTTATTTGTTAATCTTTGTTGAACAATAAATCCGGTTTCATCTGCAAGTGTAATTTTTCCGCATTGCTGTGCCACTGAGACAGCTCTTTGTGTGGCACTTGAAATCAATTTTTTTTCTGTTGTTTTTTCTCTGACGGGATCATTAATTTTCAGATTAGTTGTACACTCTTCTATCTGAAAAGACCCATTATATTCAGATAGAAATTCTTCTATATCTTTCAGCTTTTTCTTGTTCTTACTTGCGATAACAAAAGCAAGATGTTCTTTGAACTTCTTAGAAATGTTTAGTCGGCTATCCTTTGTAGAAACATATGTTTGAGAATCTTTACTTCCATCTCTATAAATTGTGACGCCTTTCAGTCCCAACTTATAAGCTTCTATAAATACTTTTCTTACTTCCTCAGCAGTCGCATCATTTGGGAAATTGATGGTTTTTGATATTGCACTATCGACATTTCCTTGGAAAGCAGCCTGCATTTTCAGGTGCCAAATTGGTTCTATGTCAAGAGCTGTTACAAGTATAGGTTTAAACTTTTTCGGGATTTCAGTTAGTTGCGAAACAGGTACGTTTGCGGCCAATTTTTCTATAAGTGCTTGTGAGTAAAACTTATACTTTCTCGCTAGGTTTACAAAAGCCTGGTTCACGTTGAAAAGAATTTCTGTAGCCCGGTAATTTTTATCTTCTACACCGCCGATTTTATAAGCCAGGGCATATGCAGGTTCAATCCCCCCTGTTGCTCCGCCAATTATGCTGGTATTTCCAGTTGGAGCAATTGTTGTAATAGTTGCATTTCTAAGCGGAAGTTTTCGTTTTTGCCAAAGACTTCCTTTGTATGCAGGAAATGTACCACGTTTTTTAGCAAGATCTAAAGAGGCCTTTATACCTTCCTTATGGATAAACTTTATAATTTTCTGTGCAAGTCGGATTCCTGCTTCGCTATTGTAGGGAATCTCTTTTAGAATAAGAACATCTGCTAAGCCCATCAGGCCAAGGCCGATCTTCCTGTTTTTATACCTGGTTATTTCTTCGATCTTTTTCAAAGGAAAGTAGTTTATGTCAACTATGTTGTCGAGGAAGTGAACAGCTCGTTTCACAGTTTCTCTGATCTTAGGCCAGTCGATATCGTTCTTCTTATAATCAAAATGAGTAATAAGGTTTATGTGTCCGAGGTTACAGGATTCGTACGGAAGAAGCGGTTGCTCACCACACGGATTAGTTGCATCCATAGTTCCAAGATTTGGGGTTGGATTTGCCTTGGCGATGTTATCTATGAAGGCGATTCCCGGATCGCCTGTCTTTTGTGCCATCTGTACTATCTCGTTGAATATAAAACTGGCCCCCAATTCATTGACTGCTTTTCGGGTTCTTGGGTTAACTAGCTTATATTTCTCGTCATTTCTGAGTGCCTGCATGAACTTGTCAGTTATGCCTACCGAGATATTGAAGTTCATGATCGAACGATCTCTTTCTTTTAGATGTATGAAGTCAAGTATGTCAGGATGATCTACATTGAGTATAGCCATATTCCCGCCACCCCTTTTGCCACCCTGTCGTATACCCATCAGTGCTTCAGAATACGTCTTTATGATATGTACTGGTCCCGCTGCAACATCGGGGATCCCGCCAGCTTCGTCTCCCTTTGGTCTTATTTTAGAAAAGTTGAAACCAGTACCGCCACCTTTCCACTGAACTTGAACCGCATCTGAAAGTGTTTGATATATGGAATCTAGAGAATCTTCTATAGGCAGTACAAAGCATCCGGATAGAGTTTTTTTTCGTTTTCCAGCATTTATGATAGTAGGTGAGTTGGGAACAAATCGGAGATTATACAGTATTTCAAAAAAATCTTGTTCAGCTTTAGATTTTATCTTCTTATCCTTCGTATAATTCTCTTCGGCCTCGGCAACGGCTGAGGCAACTCTCAGCCACAACTCTTTTGGAGTTTCAAGGGGCATTCCTTTTTTATCAGTTTTCAAGAATCTGCTAGCAAGAAGTCTTTTGGAACTTTCGGTATAGCAGTTTGGTAATGGTTTTAATTTATTCATGTGTTTCTATGTCGAATTATAGAAAAGCACAAAATATAAAGCCTGAATTTTATTTGAGCTTTCTTTGATTCCTTGGTTTAGAAATATTTGCCCCAAGCAAATAATATCGAAACAGTAATACTTAAATCTCAAAATCATCAAATGTTCCTGTGTCAACGATGTCGGTTATTTGCCTTTTTTCAAGAAACTTTGTCAGATTCTTGTTTAGATCATTCAGGGAAGCATCATTGTCGATAACTATATCAGATAGATCTCTGCAGGCAGCGATGTTTGGCAAATACTTTTTATCTGCACCACTAGGATTATTCTCATTGTCATCCTTTTGTTTAAATTCAGCTTTGGTCATCCCTCCTCCCAGTTCTTTTAGAAAAGTTCTCGTATATCGTGTGTCAAATTGAGAGTCAATAAATATGACGAGAGCATCGTATTTCTTTTTCAGATATTTGATATCTGCAGGATGTCTGATCGGACAAATGACATATCTTTCGCCTTCAGTTATTTGTTTTGTAGCGAGTTGGGACAAAACTTCCAATCCACTTTTCTTTCTCATATCTACAAGGACATCTATCCAGTTTTGTCTGTCTTTCATGTCCAGTTTCCTCTTCAAACCTTCCTGAAGAATCGGATCAGTGTGTCGAATGTACTTAAAACCTTTGTCGACAAGAAAATACTTCACTGCTGCCTTTCCCGAAGTCATTGTTCCTGTAATAGCTATTACTAACGTGCCTGCTTGTCCCATTTCACATATGTCTTAAATAAAGTGTAAATATATGTTATCTCATTTTATTTCTTTTTGCTACTGTTTATATTTAGCACCTGTTTATCCCTGCTTTTATCCCTATAAATCGTTACGCCTTTGAGCTTCAGATTATGAGCTTCAAGATAAACATTCTCAATTTCTTTTTCGGTTGTTGATTCCTTCACATTCAAAGTCTTGGAAACAGCGTTATCCGTGTACTTTTGGAATGAAGCCTGCATTTTCAGATGCCATTCGGGAGCTATTTCGTAAGTAGTTTTGAATACTCGCTTAATATTATCTGGAATATCTTTGATCTCTTTGACACTCCCTGTTGCAGAAATTTGTTTCATGAGACTTTTGCTGAATAACCACTCCTCTTTTAAAGCATTTTCAAGTGCACTGTTTACATAATAAATCTTTCTATTGTCCAATGTCTCCATGTTTTCGCGGGTGTAAGCGAGGGCGAAAAAAGGCTCAACTCCGCTGTTGCAGTCCGCAAACAGCGATCTAGTTCCTGTTGGTGCTATTGTTGTCACAGTAGCATTTCTCATATACTTGTATCCGATCTTTTTGAAAATACTTTTATCATAGTTCTTGAAATTTCCCCTAACCTTCCCCAGCCTTGAACTCTCATCTCTTGCAGTTTTCTGTATAAAACTCATTACTTTCTCTGCTAGTTTGAGACCTTTCTCACTATCATAAGGAATTCTTAGTTCAGCTAAAAGATCTGCCCACCCAAGCACTCCGAGTCCGATCTTGCGATTACCATCAACATTGATTTCCTTTATTTGTGGCAATACATTGAAGGCGAGTTCAAGCATATTATCTAGGTACCTTGTCGCAAGACGAGTGACGTCTGCCATCCTTTTCCAATTTATCTTATCTCTGCTGTTTACATCAATAAATCTATTTAAGGCAATACCACCCAGATAGCATGCTTCAAAGGGCAGTAAAGGCTGTTCCCCGCATAGGTTTGTTGCGGTTATTCGACCTACACCGGGCACCGTGTTCTTGCGATTAATTTCATCTATAAAAATTATCCCCGGTTCTGCGCTTCTATGAACACTTTTCGCGATAAGCTCCATCAGATATTTTGCTTCAAGGCGTTTTACAATTTTATTGTTTGTGGGGTCAGTTAGATTCACTTTGCTTCCTGCTTTATAAGCACGTATAAAATTATCAGTTACAGCAACCGAAAGGTTGAAATTTGTTAATTGAGAGTAGTCCTCTTTTGCCTGGATGAATTTCTCTATGTCTGGATGGTCAATCCGAAGGATTCCCATGTGTCCTGCATGACGTGCGCTCCCTCTATTCAAAATTATTTCTGAAGAGAAATCAAAGAGTCTCATAAATGATATAGGGCCCGACGCTTCTTTGCCGGTTGAATGGACTATTGAACCGTCAGGGCGTAGCTTGGAAAAATCATAACCGATCCCTGCTCCAAGACGGTGAAGCTGAACGGAGTAGTATAGAGTATGATAGATAGATTCCAGGCTATCTTCAAGTGGTAATACATAACACTCAGCCATGAGGCGCTTGAGGCCTCTGTCATGCATTGGTGTTCCAGATAAAAATTCTAGAGACGCCTGCATTTCATAAAAAGATTCTTCAAGTTTTTTTATCTCCTTTGCTGGTGTTTTGAATTTTTTCTCAGCCGAGGCGATATGTTTCGAAATACGAATAAACATATTTCGTACAGTCTCTTTTATTTTCCCCGATTTATCTTTCAAAAGATAACGACTGTCTGCAATTAACTGTTGCTTTTCATTTATTTTTGGCTCAAGATCGAATCTTCTAGGCATAAAATACAACCCGTAAAAAAACGGAAATGTGTAAAAAATGAAGCATTACAAGCTCAAAGAATTGTGGAAAAACTTAGAGCTGCCCCAAGCTTCTCTATAATAAGTTACCAATTAACTACGACTCAAGTCAAGAAATTTGAAAGCCTGAGTTTATGACTATTCTAATTGCCATAAAGGTATGTTGTTATGATACTTTGAACAGATCGTTTTTATTTGTTACTATTGTGGGTGGAAACTCTATTTGATATTATAATGATACTCATTCTCCATATATTGGATCTATATTATATATATATATTCTAACTATTTTAAACTGAAATTATGAAAAAAAATGCTAGCTGGGTTCACTTTATTGGTATCTGTGGGGTTACGATGGGGCCACTAGCAAATATGTTTAAAGAATTGGGATGGTTTGTCTCTGGCTCAGATAAAGGGATTTTTCCTCCTATGAGTGATTATTTGCAAGAACGTAAAATTAAAGTCGAGCTCGGATTTAAGGAAATGCATCTTCAGGGGAAGTATTATACAGATATAGGAATAGGCAAGACATCTCCTGATTTGGTAGTTGTTGGAAATTATGTAGGTCTAAGCAATGTGGAGTACAAGTTTGCAGTAAAGAATAAATTGAACATCAAATCATTTCCAGATATCCTTGAGGAATTTCTTGTAAAGAGCAACTCTATCGTCATCTCTGGAACGTACGGTAAGACTACCAGTGCTGCGCTTATGACACTTATATTCCAGAAAGCCAAAGAGGATCCTAGTTTCATGATTGGAGGACTGGCTAGAAATTTCAAAGATGGGGTGAAGGTTACTAGGAGCGACTGGAGTGTAGTTGAGGGAGATGAATACATCAGTTCAAGGTTTGATCCGGTAAGCAAGTTCTTTCATTACAAGGCTGAATTTGTTCTTTTGACTGCTGCTGCCTGGGAGCATACTGACTTTTTTGTTTCAGAATCTGCGTATGTTGAGAATTTTTCGAAGCTCGTTCACTCATTACCACTTAACGGACTTCTTGTCGCATGCAGGACTGGAAAGAACGTGAATGAAGTTTTAAAAGACGCGAGATGCAAAGTAGTAACCTATGAACTAAACAAGATAGATGAAAATGTTGCTAGAGCCGACTGGTTCAACTTGGCTCACAAAGAGAATAAAGAAACGGGAGATATTGCGATCTATAACAGAAATACAAAAGAGGAATTTGTTGTAAGGACAAAGCTGGTGGGTGACCATAATAAGGAGAATATCATAGGCTGCTGTGCACTTGCTCGTGAACTTGATATCGAAGTTTCTGCAATTCAAGAAGCCGTTGAACAGTTTGAAGGGATAAAGCGAAGACTTGAGATTCGGTTTGAAGAAGAGAATGTGAAAGTGATTGATGATCATGCCTGCAGTCCTCCAAAAGTGTCAGGATCGATAAATGCGCTTAAAGACACTTTTCCTGACTGGCACATTAGTGTAATATTTGAACCGAATGTAGGAAACCGTACAGAAGAATCTATGGAGCTATTTGATGGTGCATTCAAAAAGGCTGATGAGGTAATCATACCGCGCCTTAAAACTGTAAAAACAAAAGAGGGATTACACAGAACCAGCGGT
>Ga0180007_10005379_pt1 | contig 12985 bp, 11 predicted proteins | sample MM_PC_MetaG_FD_121122 | JGI IMG/M metagenome (GOLD analysis project Ga0180007, IMG submission 121122) | Groundwater microbial communities from the Aspo Hard Rock Laboratory (HRL) deep subsurface site, Sweden - MM_PC_MetaG | ecosystem: Environmental > Aquatic > Deep subsurface > Groundwater... | reverse complement strand
CATACTCGTATAACCTGATCCAGATAATGCTGGCGTAGGGAAAAAGTGAACGAATTAAATTATCCTCTGTTGGTTTTTTATGAACATCAAAAAACCAATAAAATGACAAACAAATTCAAAATTTTACTGTTGCTGGTGCTTATTCCGGCATTTACGTTTGCTCAATTTACGTTGAGTGGAAAAATCAAAAATAAGAACAATCAAGAATTACTCAGCGGAGCGCACCTTACTTTAAACGGGCATTTTAGAACCGTCACGGATGCAAATGGTGAGTTTTCTATTAAAAACCTCTCGTCAGGAACTTATCAAATTTTCATTTCATTCATCGGGTTTAAAACTCATTCGGAGACGCTAAAGATTACCGAAAACCTAAGTCATGATTTTGAACTAGAAATCAATCCGGTACTACAGGATGAAGTAATTATTTTGGCAACCCGGGTTGCTGATCGAAGTCCGAGCACTTTTTCAAATGTTGATAAAAAAGATATTGAAGAAAAAAACCTGGGGCAAGATATCCCTTATATGCTACAGTCCATTCCATCGACCGTAATTAGTTCAGATGCCGGAGCAGGAGTTGGTTATACGGGAATTCGCATACGGGGAACAGACATCACACGTATTAATGTAACGCTGAACGGAATTCCGCTCAACGATCCTGAATCGCATGGCGTATTTTGGGTCAATATGCCCGATTTTTCAAGTTCTGTCGAAAGCATCCAGGTTCAACGTGGAGTTGGTACTTCTACAAATGGATCCGCGGCATTTGGGGCAAGCATCAACATCGAAACATTAAATATGAAAGATGAAGCTTATGCTGAAATCAACAGCAGTGGCGGTTCATTCAACACCTTTAAAAACAATTTAAACTTTGGTTCAGGTCTCATTAATGACAAATTTACCTTTGATGGTCGTGTTTCAAAAATTACTTCGGATGGCTATATTGATCGTGCTTTTTCAGATCTGAAATCCTATTTTATTTCAGGAACTTTTTATGGAAAATCAAGCATCGTTAAAATCAATATGTTTTCGGGTGCAGAAAGAACCTATCAGGCATGGAACGGAGTACCAAAAGAAAAACTTGAAACCGACCGGACTTATAATTCTTACACTTATGAAAATGAAACGGATAATTATCAGCAAGATCATTATCAGGTACTGTTCTCACAAAAAATCAATTCGAACTTACTTTTAAATACGGCATTCCATTTTACCCATGGTGAAGGTTATTATGAGCAATTTAAAGGAGACCGTGATTTTAGTGATTACCAGCTTGAACCAATTTCAATCAACGGAACTATTATTGATGAAACCGATCTGATTCAGCAAAAATGGTTGGATAATAATTTTTATGGTTTGACTTACTCCTTAAATTACAGCAAAGACAATCTGAATGCCATTCTTGGTGGAGCATGGAACAAATATACAGGGGATCATTTTGGTGAAATTATCTGGGCTAAATTTGCAAGCAATGCTGATTACAGGCATCGTTGGTATTCGAATACCGGAGACAAAACAGATTTTAATATATTTGGGAAAGCGACTCTTCAAGTTAGTGAGAAAATAAATCTTTACGGGGATATCCAGTTTAGAAATATTAATTACGACATCAATGGCATTCATGACGACCTACGGGATATCTCTCAATCAAATCAATTTAATTTCTTCAACCCGAAAGCAGGCTTGTTTTATGAAATTGACAAACAGCATAGTCTTTATACTTCATTCGCCATTTCAAACCGGGAGCCAAGTCGCAGCGATTACCGCGATGCAGATGTCAACCATCAGCCCAGGAGTGAACGATTGCTCGATTGGGAATTGGGCTATGCCTATAAAACACCTAAAATATCGGTTAATGCTAGTTTTTATTTCATGAATTACAATGATCAACTAGTATTAACCGGAGAGATAAATGATGTGGGTGCTGCTATTTTAACCAATGTTGACAAAAGCTATCGTGCAGGGATCGAAATTAGTGGAGGTGTTCAAATCAGTTCAAAAATAAATTGGGAGTTCAATGCTACATTGAGTGAAAATAAAATAAAAGATTTCACTTCGTATGTTGATAATTGGAGTCCACCCTACTCCCAGATTCCAGAGAATCATGGAAATTCTAATTTGTCTTTTTCTCCTTCAATTGTTGCAGGTTCAACAATTAGTTTGAAAGCCAGTGATGCTTTTCAAGTTCGTTTTATTTCAAAGTATGTTAGCCGACAATATATTGATAATACAGCGAATATTGCCAGATGCCTTGACCCATATTTCATTAATAATCTTCATTTTGAATATGAATTTAAAACAAAATTCATGAAAGGGATTACCGCACGACTGATGGTCAATAATATCTTTGATGAAAAATACGAGAGCAATGCCTGGGTTTATCGTTATTTTTATGATGGTGCAGAATATGCAATGGATGGTTATTTTCCTCAGGCCGGAATTAACTTTATGGCTGGCCTATCACTGAAGTTTTAAAGGCAGGGTTCGATTAAATGTAATACACTCATTAATATTTAGTAAATTTGTGCATGCTCACCTTTAAATCAAATATTAACCAATAAATTAAAATATTATGGCACAACAAGAAGAAATTAATTTAAAAAAAATTATCCCCGTTGGGATCATCGTGGTTGCAGTTATCCTGCTAATGGTATTCGGAAGCAAAATGATAGTCAATATCGATGCAGGTCACGGCGGAGTCCTCTTCCGTGTTTTTAGTGGAGGAATTGATACGAAAAATACTTATGGAGAAGGATTTCATTTAATATCACCATGGAACAAAATGATAATTTATGAAACCCGTCAACAAGAGATTGCAGAAGAACTCAACGTACTATCCTCTAACGGCCTAGAGATCAGGGTTGATGTATCGGCATGGTATCTTCCATTGCACAATGAATTGGGATTTTTGCACGGAAATATAGGAACCGATTATTTGAACAGGGTTGTTATTCCAGCCTTACGTTCCTCGGCTCGAAGTGTAATTGGTCGTTATACCCCTGAACAAATTTATTCATCAAAAAGAGATGTAATACAGGATGAAATTTATATTGAAACAAAAAAACTATTAGATGGCAAACACGTTCAGTTAAACCAGATTTTAATCCGTTCAATCATTTTACCACCAACAATCAAAAGTGCCATTGAAGGAAAATTAAAGCAGGAGCAGGAATCATTAGAGTATGAATTTAAACTACAGATTGCTCAGAAAGAGGCCGAAAGACAGAGGATAGAAGCAGAAGGAAAGGCTACTGCAAATAGGGTTCTTAGTGCAAGTATTACAGATAAAATTTTAATGGATAAAGGAATTGAAGCAACCCTCAGACTGTCAGAATCGACCAATACAAAAATTGTTGTTATAGGAAATAGCAAAAACGGGATGCCCTTAATATTAGGTGATATTAAGTAAATCGAATTATCAGCATTACAACAATCTTTAGAAAAAACCCGGTACCATGAAAATGGTATCGGGTTTTTTAACACCTTTTTAGCATTTTACAAATCCGATAAATACTATCTTTGCTTCAAGTTTACGGTAATGAATAATACAATAAAGATTAAAAATAGGCGAGCCAGTTTCGAATACTTTCTGGTTGAACGAATTGTTGCGGGAATTCAATTAACCGGAACCGAAATAAAATCGATCAGAGAGGGAAAAGCTAATCTTGCCGATGCTTATTGTACTTTCAATGATTTGGAACTTTATGTACGAAACATGCACATTGCAGAATATTCTTTCGGAACCTATAACAATCATGAGCCAAAACGAGATCGCAAATTATTAATGAATAAACGTGAGTTAAAAAAACTTTCCACCAAAGTGAAAGAAAAAGGCTTTACCATTATTCCTGTTTCATTATTTATAAACGACAGAGGTTTGGCAAAGCTCGAAATTGCTCTGGCTAAAGGAAAACACACTTACGATAAAAGGGAAACTTTAAAACAAAAAGATTCGAAACGGGAGATAGACAGATCACGCGAATCATAACTAAAACAGCTAAAATGAAAAAACTAATCGCATTCACATTCATCCTATTTTTTGCAGTAAATATTTACGCCCAAAATCTGGACAATAAAAAAATTAAATGGTATTCATTCGAAGAAGCAATTAAACTTCAAACCGAAAATCCAAAGAAAATATTTATCGACGTATACACTGATTGGTGCGGATGGTGCAAAAAGATGGATGCCAATACTTTTTCTCACCCGAATATAGCCGAATACATGAACGAACATTTTTATGCCGTTAAATTTAATGCTGAAGGAAAAGAACCCGTGGAGTTTAAAGGCACTAAATTTATCAATGAAGGCGTAGGGGGCCGACCAACACATCAGCTTGCTCAAGCATTGCTGAACGGACAGATGTCATACCCATCCTATGTTTTTATGAATAAAAAATCGGAATTAATCACCATTGTTCCGGGTTATATGGAGGCTAAGGACTTTGATCCAATCGTTCACTTTTTTGCAGAAGATAAATTTTTATCAGAAAAATGGGAAGTTTTTAAATCTAAATTTGAAAGTAAGATTAAATAAAAAAAACCCGCTGAATAGGCGGGTTTTTTTTGCTAAGTAAGTATGTTAGGTCTATTGAGTTATCACATCAAGTTTGAGTGTTTTTCGTTGATAAGAAATGAAGCAAAAAGCTCCGGGTTCTCCGCTGTTTCTCCTCATAAAGCCTGTAAAACCATATTCCGGATTATTTATAATTTCCTTGATGCTATTTCTTGAGATGAACCCTACGTTGTCTAAATAGTAATTGAAAGCCATGATATTTAATCTTTAAGTTTTGTAGTTAATTCCATAAAACCACAAAAGGTAACCCTATTATGGAAAAATAATTTCAAAATTTAAAAAAATAAGGTTTTGTTGAACTATCAAAAATTCTGTAATAAATTCATATACTGACTTTAATGAGAGTTTCGATAACCATAAATTATATCAAATAAAAAAGAGAGTTCAAAATTGAACCCTCTTACTCTTGGGTGAATGATGGGACTTCCTCCTTCTCTGCCTTCGGCAGCTCCGGCGGACAGGCTTCTCGTCCCATTAAAAAATGAACTGCCTAGCAGCAAGCTGACGAGGTATCAATTTGGAAATTCTTTTTATTGACGATGCAAGCATCGGAGTACATCCCATCCGCAGACATTTTAAACTCATTTATCCCGATACGCTGCGCTATCGGGATTCGTTCATCTTACAGATTTCAATTCACTATCCCGCACAAACTGCAGGACAGGCTGTTTTTGAAATCTGAGTTTCACGAATAAAAAAGAGAGCTCAAAATTGAACTCTCTTAATCTTGGGTGAATGATGGGACTCGAACCCACGACCCCCGGAACCACAATCCAGTGCTCTAACCAGCTGAGCTACAATCACCATTTTTAGGAGTGCAAATATACAATAATAATTTTCATTTATTAAAATAATTAATTCAATTTTTTTATCAATAAAACACCCTAAACCGCCCTTTTAACTACATTTGTATTAATCGTTTTATTCAAAAAATGTTATTTCAAAAAAGAGAATACATATCAGGAACTTCCCTGTCTAAATTAGCATGGAAGAAACTATTACAAAATAAAATTGGGATAGGTTCGATGATATTTATCTTGCTCATCTTACTCATAAGTATCCTTGGATATCTTATAACACCCGACTCAACCCCTTTTGCAAATGCACAATCATTGGAATTAGCAGCACTAAAACCAGGAACCAGTGTAAATATTTTGCTAATCACCCAAAATAAAACATATAAAAGAAATAACATCTTCAATCGAATGCTTTTTGGTCAATCAACAAATCATGATGCCATTTCTTACTCCAACTATCGATTTGAAGCTGATCAAATTATTACTGATGAATACACCCAAGACTTGATAGGTGATTTACAGGAATATTTTTATTTATTAGCCGACGTTTATGATGCAATTTTACCGGATACCTATTCTTATAATGAATCGGAACAAACTGTTTCATATTTAACAGTTGATTCGGTTTTCAAAAACAGGACAATTGCAGAATTACAAAATTTAATTGTTAACGAAAATCTGAAACGAAAAATATTTATCTTAGGTTCAGATCGTTATGGCAGAGATTATCTAAGTCGTTTGATGATTGGTGCAAGAGTCAGCTTATCAGTTGGGTTCATTTCGGTTTCTATCGCCTTGATTATTGGAATTTTATTGGGCTCATTGGCCGGATTTTTCCGTTCATGGGTCGATCATCTCATTGTTTGGCTCATCAATGTAGTATGGTCCATCCCAACATTATTGTTAGTCATAGCCATTACATTTGCATTGGGAAGAGGATTCTGGCAAGTCTTCATCGCAGTTGGACTAACCATGTGGGTTGAGGTAGCCCGCATTGTTCGTGGGCAAATACTCACCATCAGAGAGAAAGAATTTGTTGAGGCCGGAAGGGCCCTGGGGTTTACTAATTTCCGGATCATCTTCAATCATATCCTGCCCAATATTATGAGTCCGATCATTGTTATTTCAGCTGCCAATTTTGCCTCAGCAATTTTAATAGAAGCCGGATTAAGTTTTCTGGGGATCGGCGTACAACCACCCATGCCTTCGTGGGGAACAATGATTAAAGAGAATTATGCCTACATCATTTTGGACTCTGCTTACCTTGCAATATTGCCCGGTATTGCAATCATGTTGATGGTTTTAGCTTTCATGTTACTAGGAAATAGTTTGCGTGAAGCATTGGATGTCCGAATCAAAAGCAAAAATGATTAACTCAAGTTTCGCAGTTAAACCTATTTAGTGAAAATCAAATAATTAAATTTTTATTGAACATCAATACCATTGATATACAGTTAAATAAAGATTCCATTCCTGTTCAAAAATCCTCTTTGTGTATCTCTGTGACTTCTTTGTGCAGCTCTGTGTAACAACTTATTAGCTATGCCACTAAGAACCACAAAGAAGCCACAAAGTGACACAAAGGTCAAAATTAAATTATATTTCATTGACTATCAGATATGAGCTCAAAAAAATAATATGCGAAACTTGAGTGATTAGGGCCTAATTTACAAACACAATTCCAATCCAAAATCATTCATTAATTATTCAGAAATAAATTAGTTTTTTTTCAATAAAAAAATATTACATTTGCAGACCAAAAAAATGACCACCTATGCGGATGTGGCGTAATTGGTAGCCGCGCTAGACTTAGGATCTAGTGCCGAGAGGCGTGGGGGTTCGAGTCCCTTCATCCGCACAACATCAAAAACCTTAGTCCCAAAAGGCACTAAGGTTTTTTTAATATTTGAAAGTCAATCAGCATCATTTTTATATTTATCTTTGCACCTCCAATTTCAAAAACAAATTTTCAATGAACATTACTCAGGAAAACACAAGCGATCTTACAGCAATCATTAAGATTGAACTCTTAAAAGAAGATTATCAGGAAAAAGTTAAGACCTTATTAAAAGATTATCAGAAAAAAGCCAATGTCCCCGGATTTCGTCCCGGAAAGGTTCCTTTTGGTATGATAAATAAATTGTATGGGAAATCTGTTTTAGCAGAAGAGGTTAATAAACTTATTTCTGATTCGCTCAACCAGTATATCATTGATAATAAAATTGACATTTTAGGTTATCCTTTGCCGAATACAGAAAAAACCACTGAATTGAATTTTGACACTCAAGAAAAATTTGAGTTCTTTTTTGATATCGGCTTGACTCCTCAATTTGAAATCAGCCTCGATGATAAATTCAAAGTGAATTATTATAATATTAAAGCCGATGAAGATATCGTAAACAAATATCTATCAGACTTAAGAGGTCGAAACGGAAAAACAAGCAAACCTGAAACCGCAGAAGAATCAGATAAATTATTTGGTGATTTTGTTGAAGTTGATACAAAAGGAATAGTGATAGAAGGGGGATTAAAAGGTTCATCTCAACTAAAACTCGAAAATATTAAATTAAAAACTGCCTTGACTAAATTTGTTGGTGCCAAAAAAGGCGATCAAATTATCTTTAATCCTGCTAAGGCACTTAAAAGTGATATTGAAGTGGCAGCCTTACTTGGGTTAAACACCGCTGAAGCAGCAGATTTTAAAAACGACATTCAATTAACCATTACTGAAATCGACAGAACAGAACTTGCTGAACTGAATGAAGATTTTTTCAAATTAGTTTATCCTCAGGATAAAATTGAGGACGAAAAGCAGTTGAAAGAAAGAATCAAAAAAGATGCTGAAACCTCATTCCAGTCAGAAAGCGATCGTCAGTTTATGAACAACGCGGTTGAAATGTTGATTGAAAAAGCAGATATTTCGGTACCTGATGAATTTCTGAAAAGATGGTTGCTTGAAAATAACCAGGGTAAAGTCACGCCGGAACAATTAGAACTTCAATACGATAGCTATATAAAATCATTAAAATGGCAGTTGATCGAGAGTAAAATTGTTAAAGGACATAGTATAGAGGTTAAAGAAGAAGAGGTGAGAAATCACATCAAAGGTTATTTCATGAATATGACCATGACAAGTTCTGAAGAAAATGACGAACGCATGAATACCATCGTTAATTCTATCATGGAAAACAAGGAGGAAGTCAGAAAAATTTACGATCAGCTTTATGATAAAAAACTTCTGGATTTCTTTAAATCGAACATTAAGCAAGTAAAGAAAGAAGTCAATTACGAAGAATTTGTTAAATTAGCAACACAAATTAAATAAGAAATTGATTATGGATTCCAACGAATTTAAAAAATACGCGCTCAAAGAACGCGGAATAAGCAGCCTTACATTAGAAAGATATACTTCTGTTTATGGCAATTATATCTCTCCTACCATCATTGAAGAACGCCAAATGAACATTGCCACCATGGATGTTTTTTCAAGGTTGATGATGGACAGGATCATTTTTCTGGGAGTTCCAATTAACGATTATGTTGCCAACATCATTCAAGCTCAGTTATTATTTCTCGAATCTGTTGATGCGAAAAAAGACATCCAGATTTATCTTAACACACCCGGGGGATCAGTTTATGCCGGATTAGGCATTTACGACACCATGCAGTATATTTCATCTAACATTGCAACTATTTGTACCGGAATGGCAGCATCGATGGGAGCTGTATTATTATGTGCCGGCGAAAAAGGCAAACGAACAGCCTTAAAACACTCTCGTATTTTAATTCATCAACCGATGGGTGGCGCAGAAGGGCAAGCTTCGGATATTGAAATTACAGCAAGGGAAATTCAAAAGCTTAAAAAGGAATTGTACGATATCATTGCTAAGCATAGTGGTCAGAAATATGCCAAAATTTGGAAAGATTCGGATCGTGATTATTGGATGACTGCAGATGAAGCAAAGGAATATGGGATGATTGATGAAGTATTGATTAAGAACAAAAACTAAGAAAATTTAATTATGGCTAAACATTCGCCTGATAAATGTTCGTTTTGCGGTAGACTTAAAGAAGAAAGCGGAATTCTGATCGCAGGTATGAATGCTCATATTTGCAATCATTGTGTTGAGCAAGCACAGATGATCGTTAGAGAGGAGTTTTCTACTAAAGAATATGATCAATTATCGGAGATTAAACTTAGCAAACCTAGTGCAATTAAAGCTCATTTGGATAAATATGTTATCGGACAGGACGAAGCAAAGAAAGTCCTATCTGTAGCAGTTTACAACCATTATAAAAGGATTACCCAACCCGTTGACGAAATTGATGAAGTTGAGATTGAAAAATCAAACATCCTCATTGTTGGAGATACCGGAACAGGAAAAACGCTTTTGGCCAGAACCATTGCCAAATTCCTGGATGTTCCATTTTGCATTGCTGACGCCACAGTATTAACTGAAGCCGGATATGTAGGAGAAGATGTGGAAAATGTACTCACTCGTTTACTTCAAGTGGCCGACTACAATGTTTCTGCTGCTGAAAAAGGCATCGTTTTTATTGATGAGATTGACAAAATAGCTCGAAAAAGCGACAATCCTTCTATAACCAGAGATGTTTCGGGAGAAGGAGTTCAACAAGCTTTATTAAAACTACTTGAAGGTTCGGAAGTGAATGTTCCTCCACAAGGTGGCAGAAAACACCCTGAGCAAAAAATGATTAAAATTGACACTACAAATATTTTATTCATCGCCGGAGGCGCATTTCATGGAATCGACAAAATTATTGGATCCCGTTTAAATACCAATATGATTGGCTATGGTTCCGACAAAGAAAAAGACAATATTGACAAAGAGCGGATACTCCAGTACATTTCACCTTCTGACATTAAAAAATTTGGACTTATTCCGGAAATTGTTGGAAGGTTACCAGTACTTTCACATTTAAACCCGCTCGAGAGAGCCACGCTCCGACTAATTTTGACCGAGCCCAAAAATGCACTGGTTAAACAATTTGTGAAATTATTTGAGATGGATGACATCAAACTTTCTTTTGATGAAGAAGTTCTTGATTTTATTGTTGATAAGTCAATTGAATTTAAGTTAGGAGCGAGGGGTTTGCGTTCTATAGTAGAGGCAATATTAACGGATGCTATGTTTGAATTACCTTCAAAGAAATCAGTGAAAAGTTTGAATGTTAGTCTTTCTTACGCAAAACAACAATTTGTAAAGGCCAATCTATCAAAATTAAAAGTGGCTTGACCCTGTTATTTTTTTCAATCTGACTCATTCGTATTTTCACATCTCAATTAATAACAGAAAGAAATCTTCCGTTGGCACAAATATTGATTTGATCTAGTCATGAGAAAACATATCCTAATACTATTTTTTGTCCTAATTAACTTGAGCCAGGTAATGGCTCAAGATAAAAAAGTAGTTTCTTATGCGAAAATAGTTAATGGAGATACCATTCCTGTTGTTCAACTAAAAGAAGTTAATGTATCGGCATACCGAATTGTTGAAAAAAATGAATTTCGGCAGATGACCCGATTCATAAGAAATGTTAAAAAAGTTTATCCATATGCCAAGATTGCCGGTTTAAAACTGAAGGAATATAACGATATTCTTTTACAAACTCCTGATGAGAAAGAACAAAAAAAAATCCTAAAGCGTGCCGAACAAGAATTAAAGGATGAGTTTGGCGAGGATTTAAAACAGTTGACTTTTTCGCAAGGAAAAATTCTCATAAAGCTTATTGATCGTGAAACAGGAAATTGTTCTTTTGAATTGGTTAAAGAGCTCAGGGGTGGTTTTACCGCTTTCTTTTATCAAGCATTTGCCCGAATATTTGGTTATGATTTGAAAGAAAAATATGACCCTAGAGGCGAGGACAGCTTAATTGAACTTATCGTGATGATGATAGAAAATGGCAGCATTTAACACTTCTCATTTTCCTCTGCCCTGAAATACAATCAATATCGTATAAATTAATATCCGAAAGTCAACGGCTAAGGACATATTTTCAATATACAAGATATCATATTTCAATCTTTCAATCATTTCATCAACCGTTGAGGCGTACCCATACTCGACCTGCCCCCAAGACGTAATCCCCGGTCGCACTTTCATTAATAAACGATAGTGAGGCGAACGCTCCATAATTTTATCAATATAAAATTGCCTTTCTGGACGAGGGCCAACAATCGACATTTCTCCTTTAATAACAGAGAAAAATTGAGGAATTTCATCAATTCGGACTTTTCGAATAAAGCGTCCAAAATTGGTTATTCTGCTATCCATCTTACTTGAAAGTTGTGGCCCGTCTTTTTCAGCATCATGATACATGGATCTGAATTTACGCATTATAAACGGACGACCCTTATAACCAATTCGTTCCTGAGAATATATAATTGGCCCTTTAGAAGAAATTTTTACACCAATGGCAGCAAACATATAAACAGGAATTAATAAAACCATTGCCAAAATTGAGACTACGATATCAAATATTCTTTTGATTGACTGCTGCCAAGCAGGCATCAAGATAGGGGAAATCTGAATCAATGGCGCATTAAAAATGGAAGAAACCCTGACTGCACCAATCAAGAAATCCTGCATGACGGGAATAATTTTAATTATAATATCAGCATCCTCGATGATGGAAATAATATTATCAACTGTTTCCTGCTCATTTCTTTCAATAGCGATAATAATTTCTTCAATATTGTATTTTTTTATAATCTCATTCAGTTCTTTATAATTTCCCAGATGAGGGGTGTATTCTTCTATTTTATATGCAATATCCTGTTTTACATTTACAAAGCCAACAATGATGTTCCCGGTTGATTTTTCTTGATTCTCAAGTGCCTTATATATTTCAATCGCATTTCCATTATTACCGACTATGATGGTTTTAAACCCAATCTTACGTTTATGAATTTTATGGGCTGTAATTGAGGTAATAAAAAATCGGGGCAAAAAATTAACCGCAAGAAATATCAACCAAAGTGTTAAAAACAAAATAAATGTAGGCTGATATTTAGCTCCTATTGGTAAATTATCAAAATAAAAAAGTAAGGCGAATGTCCAAATAAATGATACAATTAAACTCTGGCCCAATTCGCTTAATCTCGATTTACGATATATTCTTCTGTAATTACCGATGATGGTATATAGAAATAGCCAGATCAATGAAAACCCAATTAAGCCATATAGATAGTTGGAATTTTGGATTAATGAAAAGAATGATGAAAACTCACTCTGCGTATTGTTTAAAATAAAATATGAATAAAAAAAATGCCAGCAAAGAATAACAGATATCAAATCTGAGATTACATATTTCGCTGTTTGCCATTTTTTATTCATCAGCTTCATTAATTATAGGACTGTCTAAAATACCAAAGTGAATAATTACTAGTCAAATCGAGCACCTGCCTGCCGCAGTGTCATACTTCATAATTCGGGTAACAAATTAACGATTTTTTTCAGTTTATCTAAAGTGGTATTATAATTTAAAGCAGAATGCCTTCTTTGATAGTTATATCTGTACATAAATCCATTTAATTCCAACTCTAATTCTTGTTTATTAATTGTTTTGTTGATTGTCAATAAACATTCATTATT
>Ga0180007_10005378_pt1 | contig 12990 bp, 7 predicted proteins | sample MM_PC_MetaG_FD_121122 | JGI IMG/M metagenome (GOLD analysis project Ga0180007, IMG submission 121122) | Groundwater microbial communities from the Aspo Hard Rock Laboratory (HRL) deep subsurface site, Sweden - MM_PC_MetaG | ecosystem: Environmental > Aquatic > Deep subsurface > Groundwater... | reverse complement strand
TTCGGCTGTTGCAACGCCGGAAAAAGCTCGCTGCTGAATGCGCTTACCGAAAAAAATCTGGCCATCGTTTCGGACCAACCCGGCACTACTACCGATCCGGTGGCAAAATCCATGGAACTGGGCGAGCTTGGAGCGGTCTGCCTAACCGATACGGCCGGACTGGATGACAACAGCGAACTCGGTTCGGCCCGCAGCGGTAAGGCGCTGGCGGTTCTGAATACCTGTGATGTAGCCATTCTGGTGACTCCCGGAAACCGTCCGCCGCAGCCGGCCGAACTGGCAGCACTGGAGCGGATAGCGGCGGCCAGCAAGCCGCTGCTAATCGCACGAACCTTTGGCGAGCTGCCGGCCGATACGGACAAGAGCGCCTGGCTGGATACCCTGCTTGCGACCGGGGCGAAGCAGACAGGCGATACAGCGAAAAAGGCCACAGAGGTGGAATGGGGGACCAGTCGATCTGCGACAGTACAAGTAAGTGCGGTAAAATCCGATCAAGCCGCCGACCCGGGTTTTAGCATCCTGCATATTCTGGCTGTCTGCCCGGTAGATTCACCCAGCGGAAAAGGTATAGCCGAACTGCGCGGCTGCCTGAGCGATATACGCGCTGCTATCGCCCGACAGAAACAGGAGGGTCTCATTCCGGACAAGCTGCGCCTGGGTGAACCGGGCCCTCTGGACGGCCTGGTAAACCCCGGCGATCTGGTAGTTCTGGTTACCCCCATCGATTCGGCAGCACCGCGGGGTCGTATGATTCTGCCTGAAGCCCAAACCCTGCGTGATGCCTTGGACAAAGATTGTATAACCATAACGGTACGCGAAACGCAGCTGGCCGCCGCCCTGGCTGCGCTGGCCAAGCCTCCCGCCTTGGTTGTAACCGATAGCCAGGCCTTTGCTGAGGTAGCCGCACTGCTGCCGCCGGAACAGCGTCTGACCTCATTTTCAATACTGTTCGCTCGTAAAAAAGGCGAAATTAATAGTTATACCAAAGGCATGCAGCGGCTGGACCAGCTGGCGGATGCAACCACGACCGCTGAAGATAGGCCGACGGAACCGCTGCGCTTGCTGGCTATCGAAGCCTGTGCCCATAACCGCACCCACGAAGATATTGCTACGGTTAAAATTCCGGCACTACTGGAACAACGGCTTCAGCGACCCGTAGTGTTGACTCTCAGCCGCTGCATCGAAGATGAGTTGCCGGCAGGGCAGTTCGACCTTGTACTGCTCTGCGGCGGCTGCATGGCCACTGCCAACACTGTAGCACAGTTGCATGGGCGACTGACAGCAGCTAGCCTGCCTTTCGTCAACTTCGGTCTGGCTCTGGCATGGCTGAACGGATTGTATCCACGGGCGGTGCGCGGTCTCGGCACACAACAGTGATATTTGCTGAATTATTTGATTTTCTTGTCTTGAATGTACTACACTATCGGTATTGATTAATTTTTGCCTGATCAGCTCATGTTCGGATCGGGAGGGACTTTATGGCAGTACAACCCAAAAGCAGCCACCGGGCAAGCAATAGGCTGCTCCTTCTTTTTGTAGCCCTCTGTCCGGTCTGGGCAACGTACACCTGCAGTGCCAGAACAATCAAAATTGGCGTTCCCCTGGCACTCACCGGACTTACCTCAAGGCTGGGGGTAAGCGCCCGTAACGGCATCGAGCTGGCCGCCGAGGAAATCAACAGCGCAGGCGGGATTAAAGGCCGGCAGCTGGAACTGCTGATTATGGACGACGGGGATGACCCGCAGAAAGCCGTCGCGGCAGACAGGGCCCTGCATGCGGCCGGCGCAATCGCCCTGCTTGGTCATATGTCCAGCAAATCCGGCCAGTTGGCGGCGGGGCTGGCATCGGAACTGCAAATCCCCCTCTTAAGCCCCACTATTTCCTCGACCGATCATAGTGGCAAGGACGACTGGTTTTTCAGGATAATCGGAGCCAATGACAAACAGGGCACTGCCCTTGCAGAATGGGCGCTCAGTCAGGGCTGGACAAGAGCAGCCGGAGGTTGGGAACAAAGCAATCAATCCTATACCCGTGCGGTCTGGACCGGTTTCGAAACCAGCTTCGTTGAGGGCCGCGGCAAAATGGCACCAGGCCTGTCCTTTGTATCATCACAGGAAACCTCCTATGACAAGCTAGTTGAAGAGTGGCTGAAGACGGAACCGGATTGCCTGCTGGTAGCCGGCAGCTCGTATGACGCAGCCAATATCGCCCAGGAACTGGCCAGGCACGGTGTATCCCTTCCGATACTGGTTTCCATGTGGGCAAGGACTGATGACCTGATAGTATTCGGCGGAAAAACAGTAGAAGGCATAGTCGCGGCCGCCGGGCTGGATCCGGAAATGATTAATCCGCAGATGGACCGCTTCAGGGATGCCTTTAAGAAACGTTACGGGGAAGCGCCGGATTTTGGTGCGGTATACGGGTATGAAGCCACAATGGTTCTGGCCGCGGCTTTAAAATCCGCAAAGCAGCTTAACGGACCCGGAATACGGGAAGCCCTGCGTCGGCTGGAACCGGTGGCCGGACTACAGGGCGCAATAGAAATGGACCAATATGGGGACAGTAATCGCCCTTACTATCTGTATCAGATACGGGATGGCCGATTCTACCGGATGGAATGAGACGTGATTAAAAGAAGCCTGGGGACAACCTTGCTGGTCAGCCTTTTGCTGGCAACAATCCTGCCGCTTTTGCTTACCATGGCGGCAACGCTTTTTACCATTTCGTCAAGGCTGCAATTCGACGCCTACGCCAATATGCGGGCAGTAGCCGAATCCATAGCAACGGTAGCCGACCGTTATCTATCCACGCCAGCAAGAGTACTGGAAAGTATAGATACTTTTCTAAAGATTGAATCTGACCACCAAAAGCACCAGGAATTACTATTAGCCTTGGCAAAACCGCGCAGCGATATTGATGCCATAATTATTACCGACCCTGAAGGAATAGTAATACATTACAGCCCGTATGAGCTGCGGCACATAGGTATAGACCTTTCAGGCGAACCAGGATTGCTAAATGCCTACGAACAGGATACAGTCATCTACTCACAGCCCTACCTTGCCATAAGCTCCGGCCGGATAACTGTCTCGGCCTATGCCAGAACCGGCAATGAAATCGGTGTTGTGCAGCTGAATCTGGACAAACTCTCGGAATCCATCCAGGCTTTGCGGCCGGATCCGGAGGACCGGATAGGCATCATCGACAGCAGAAGGCGGTTTTTGGCCCATACCGAACCTGATTTTGTAACACAGCAACGCCACAGTCAGCCGCTTTCACAAGCGGACAACGCTGTACCGTTATTGATTGAAGACGGCAGGAAATGGCTGGTAGCCGAGCACGAAATACCCGGAACCGAGTGGCGGGTACTGTACTACCGCCCCCGAGAAAAAGTTTTTGCAGTACTCCAAATCCTTAACCTGAATACGCTGAATATCGGGATACTGGCTTTAGCCGGAGCCTTGATCGGAGCCTTGTGGCTTAGGCGGCTTATATTACAGCCCCTGTCAACGCTAACGGCAAAAACCACGGAAATTGCCTCAGGACAGTATGACCATCGCATCGAGGGATCCTTTCCCCGGGAAATTGAGGCTTTTGCCGAAGCCTTCAACAGTATGGCCAATTCGGTGCAGAAACGCGACGCAGCACTGCAGTCGAGCGAAGCCCGTTACCGCCTGTTCTTTACCCGGATGGGGACTCCCGCTCTGCTTGTACATGCGACAGAAGAAACAATCATCGACGCTAATCCGGCGGCGGTTCATTATTATGGCTACCCGGCAAATGGACTGAAAAACATGCCAATGGGCAAAATCAGTATCGACAGTGAAAAGGCAACAGGCAATTATCAGGCCAGACACCGGCTCGAAAATGGCGAGATCCGCGATGTCATTATTTCCAGCGCGCCTATGGAACTTGAGGGTAGAGATTATTCTATGCTGCTGGTATTTGACATAACCGACAGACGCATAGCCGAGGAGCGCATTCAGCAGGCATTATCCGAAAAAACCATCCTGTTAAAAGAAGTACACCATAGAGTCAAAAATAATTTACAAATCATAACATCCCTGCTCGAATTGCAGGTACCCTCCCTGCATAACGAGGACGATGTAGAGCTATTCAGGACCAGCCAATCCCGCATAAAATCCATGGCCATCGTACATGAACTCTTGTACAAATCCAGTGATCTGGCCAGCATCTCCATGCGCTCGTATTTTGACTGTCTGATCGGCGAAATAAACGCCATGGGCAGTACTACCGGCATTTTTATACAGACCAAGGTTGACGACCTTTTCCTACCGATCGATACGGCATTACCGTGCGGACTCATACTTAACGAACTGCTGACCAATGCGGTTAAATACGCCAAAAAGCCGGATTCAGACTGTCAGGTGCTGGCGAGCTTTGTTAAAAAAGACGCAGAATTGGTTTTAACGGTTAAGGATGACGGCCCGGGTATTCCAGCACAAGTGCAGCCTGAAAACAGTCCAAGTCTGGGATTCAGTCTTGTGATGGCACTTACCTCACAGCTTGACGGCAAAATGGAATGGAAGCCGGCCGCTCCGGAGGCAGCATACCCCGGAGCGGAAATCACGATTTCGTTTTCCGCATAGCCAACGACGGCAGAGCATATTTCTGCCAAGCTAGTTTACTATCCGGCTTATGCATATAGCATGAGGGAAAACCCGGACCTCTTAGCGCCTTATAACCGAACCGGTACCGGTGTCCAGCACCCAAGAAATACCATTGCCATAGCAATACAAATTTCCGGTGCCGGACAAGGTTCCACTGATGCCACCACTAGTGCGGATATATGCGGAACCGGTACCGCTGCAGGTGACGTTTGCCGTCGACACAGCCAGCTCACGGCCGTCAAAATCGCCGGTGCCGGATTTAGTAAGGCTTAGGGTACTTGCGCTGCCAGTCACAGTAGCGCTGCCGGTGCCGCTACTAGTATAGTTCAGTCTGCCGCTGAGCAGCACATTGTTTAGTGATACCCCGCCGGTTCCGGAGGAGGTAAAAACTAGGGAGTCGGCCGCGAGAGTCTCAATTGAACAGTCGCCAGTACCCGAGTTGAGTATCACCAGGTCGCGGCTGTCCGCCGATATGCCTGCAGCGGTAAAATCACCAGTCCCGGACAGCTCCAGAGCAAGCAGTTCCGGAGCATAGACGGTTATAACATCCTGCACCGTGGGAATAATGTTTACAAACAATGAAGTATCTATAGTCAGCTGGTCGCCATTTTGCTCTACTTCGATATACTCCATCAGATTGCTGTCGATGGTGATTTCCACCCGGAACTCGCCCTTGGTCTGAACATATACCAGATCGGAAACTCCAGAGAACTCTACAGTATCGAAAGCGTCGAGATTGATAGTTCTGGTCTGGGCATCACCATTGCCGACGGCCATGAACAGCAAGCTGCATGAATTTATAACAAGCTGGGTAAACAAAAGAGCAGACAGTAACACGATTGAGCGTAGAATTTTCATAGTGACACATCCTTGTCGCACTGGCTTATTTCCGCGGAGACACAGCCGTACTTTGATTGTGGTGCATTATTACACCACGCGCGCACTGCGCGCCGCTACCGTTACCCCTAAGGCGAAACAGCAACTGTTACTGTCAGTATAACGCAGTTATTTTGAATAATCAGGTTAGCTTATACCTTTCTTCAGCCTTTTCCCCCAATGATAGCGATATGTAATTCCTGCAGTGCTGCATAAGCCCGGGAATTGGCTACAGGATCATAGCGCTGCAGGGCTCCGGATAAGTCGTTCACAATCTGCCGCAGGCTGGTTTGCAGTTTTTCCAGCTGGTGTACCGTTTTGGCATATCTGGTTTCGAGCTCGTCATACTGCTTCCAGACCAGCCGGTTTTTATGCAACTGCTGCTGCAGATCCTGCCAAGCAGCAGTCTCCATAGTAGCCTCCTCGGCCAACTGCATGGTCAATCGGCATTCCTGTGTATATAAGGCCGGCAGCGATATTGCCTCAAGATCGACTGCGTTAGCCTGCAGCTGCCGAGCCAGTTCATGGCTATACCTGGCTACAGCCATTGCCGCCTCCCTGGCTTCGCTTCCATAATCGGCTAGAAGATCGGCCAAGCGCTGGCAATCGTAGACGATACTGCGCGAGATATCTGAAGCCACTTGTCCAGGATATTCAGGATCTACTCCTGCAGGCACCGAACCGGCCAGGTCGCGTTCCACCGTCCCAGCGCTTAGGCCGCTTTCATGGCAGGCCACCAAGATATCTGAACCGCATGGTTTAAAACGCTCAGGACGTCTGGTACGCAGCAAGGGAGATTTTTTATTGGCCTTCCTTTCGATCTTGAAAGCATCCTGACGATCCAGATGCAGAGGGTCAAAGCCCTTTATCTCCAGGGATTTAATGAGCCTGACAGCCAGATCGGGCTGCAGCCAGTTGATAATAGGATACGGCAATTGCAGATATTGCTTCAGCTCTTCCTTACCGTACATTCCTTTTTCTTCAGTAACAAAGCGGTAACTTAATTTCGATTCTCCGGTCCAGGCACTCAGAAAACGGTACAGGCGGTTTATAGTGTCGGCATTTTCAGATAGCTTGGTTAGTACGATGGCCTCCGCGTCCTTCTGCCGATATTCGTCTAGATACAGATCGCTCTCGCCACAAGACGGGCAGAAAGGACTGTCTTCGGGCATGAGGGCATTGCAAAAAAGGCAATGCTTCCCGGCTTCAATCTTGCTGCTAGCGCTGCCGTCAAGGAGCTGTCCGATAAGGGATGCACAGCCCGGCCGACGACCAGCTGGAGTCAGCAAGCTGTCAATCACTTTGCACAGGTTGGCGGGTAGTTCCGGATTACGTTCGGCAAGCGGGATATAGGAATCGTCTCCGTTAGACAGCAATGCCGACAAGCTGCTGTCGCGATGCGCTGTACCACCCAGAAGCAGATAAAATACCGCTCCCAGGCTGTACAGGTCGTGGGCCGGCCGACAGGGATCCCCGGCCATTACTTCCGGCGCAATATACAGAGGGCTGGCTAGATAGCTGGTGGAGGTAGTAAGGCCACTGAGGTTCTGCAGCCGGGCGGCACCAAAATCAGCCAGCCTTATCCGGCCATCCGCGTCGAACAGGATGTTTTCCGGCTTTATGGCACGGTGCACCCAGCCTTGGCCATGGGCATAATCCAGTACAGCTGCCAACTGTCGCAGCCATTGCTCTGCCTGCTCCGCGCTGAAGCATTTGGCCGCGGTGGCATCCGACGGCAGATAATCGGCCAGACTGCCGCCAGGGCAATATTCCATAACGATGGCCTCGCGGTCATCGTCCTGCACCAGGTCGTACACCTGCACAATGGCCGGATGTTTTAATGATCGCGCCAAAACCGCTTCCTGGCGGAAACGCGCAAGAATAACCGGATCCGCGGCCAGGCTGCGGTGCAGTATTTTCAGGGCTACCTGCCCCTGCCCGTCATCTGCCAAAAAAACACGGCAGGTAGCTCCTTTGCCAAGCTCTCTGAGCAGCCGGTAGCGGCCGAACATTCCGGTTTCAATCATGTACCGCTCCCTTCTCTAGATCATCGAGCATTACTCGTGCCTGGTCCAGCCTGCTATTCAACTCCGCCATATCCCTGAGCAGTCCGGCCTGACCGGCTCCAACCACCGAAAGTAGCAAGGCATCCAGGCTGGTATTAAAAGACAAGAGCCTGTCAAATATATAATTATAACACTGCTCAAGATCACGTCGCCTGGCCACCTCGGACGCTAAGCCGGCCGAAACCGGGTCTGCCTGCCGCAACATTGCACTTTCCGGATTCTGCCGTAAAAAGCGCTCTATATCCTGGGCAGCCAGACAAAGCTGCACCCAGGCATCAAGATCTGACAAAAAGTCTGCCAGCTCGGATTCAGACAACTTGTCCAATCTGCCTTCATCCAGCAGACGCTGTAATTTCTGTACCACGGCTGCAGCCAGACCCTTCAGCGCAGGCACTTCCAAAGGCCCGCATAAAGGGTTCAGGCTGCGCTGAACAAGCAGCCAACGGTTACCGACAGCATTTTTCTGTAATAATCGTGCCTGATTACGGCGGGAATTTAGCCGGGTCGCTACAGCAACACCTGCAGAAGCAATAACAAGCAAGGCAATAATGCCAAAAAATCCCCTCTCAAAATTTTCAAGCACCCGCCCCATATTGATCCACAACCAAGTGGAAGAACCCGCCAGCACCACCAAGCGGCGTAATACCAACGCTTTTTCTTTTTCACGGAACTTTGCGTGCGCGGATTTTTCTTTTGTGAGCAGTTCCGGCAAGGCAACAGCTTCAGGAAGTCTAATCTGCCGCAGGCTACCGGCGACAGCCTCAATGCCAAGAGCCTCTATTCTTTCAGTCAGCTGCCTGGCCGATAACGGAGTAAGTCCGGAAATCAGCACAAAAGGCAGGCGGGGCAGCTTTTTTCTTAGTACGGCAGTATCGGCTCCGCCGGATTCCAGCAATTCTATGAGATTCTGCCTGTCCTGTACGGCAATCTTGGAGCCAGAGGAACCTGGTCCGAGTATGTATACACTGGCAGTATCAGTACCGGCCCTGGCTGCCTGCAGGCTGCCAACGTTTTGAGCACAAGTAAAGCAATACGGTAGAAGACTACTTATCTTCTGACCGCAGTTCGGGCAATAGGCTCCGTTCAACGCTTCGGCAAGTGGCTCGCCATCGACCTGTTTTGCAGAAACTTGAAATAGTCTGGCTGATGTATTTTGGCGGCCGCCCTGTTCCAGAGCAAGCCGGAACAGGGCGGCACTCTGAAAACGGTCCAGCGGATTTTTCTGCAGGACTCGCATAAGCAGTTCTGCCAGGGCAGCCGGCAACTCAGGCCGGAAAGTCCGTGGGTTCGGCAGTGGAGTATACACCTGGGCGTGCAGAATTCCCAAGGCGGAATTAGCGCTGAAGGGAAGTTTTCCGCAAAGCAGTTCGAAAAGGCTTATGCCAAAGGAATACAGGTCGCTGCGGGCGTCGGCGATCTGGCCAAGCACCAGTTCGGGCGGTGTGTACTCCGGCGTGCCGGCATTGACCTGCCCGCGGGCGTGATTCTCGCCGCTGGATAGCCGGGACAGACCGAAGTCGCTCAGCTTGGGCCTGCCGTCTAGAGTAAACAAAATATTATGCGGTTTGATGTCGCCGTGCACGATGCCTTTGCTGTGAGCCTGTTCCAGTGCGTCCAGAATGTGCAGACCTATATCCACCGCCATAGACACTGGCAGAAAACCGTCCCGAGTAATGCGCTGTTTTAGATCTCCCCCGGCCATATATTCCAGCGTAAGAAACTTAAGGCCGTCGGTATCAAACAATTCATAATATTCCACTACATTCGGATGCCGGGCCAGACGGTTTATCGACAATTCCTGACGGAAGCGTTCCAGAATAGCCGGATCGCCGGCCAGATGTTCATGTATCAGTTTCAAGGCTATGTCGGCCTGCATAAGCCGGTCTCTGGCCAGAAATACGGTGGCCAGCCCGCCATGCCCCAGTTCGCGCAGCAACTCAAAACGTTCGGCTAATATTTTCATGAGCATCCTATTCTACTTTGATAGTTTTTTTGCATGTGTGTGTACGTATGCTTTGTTTATCGTATCAGGAAATGGCTTTGTTTTCATCCAGAGCGCCAAGGATGCGTTTGGCAAGATACAAACGGCTTTCAATGTTGCGCAGGCGCTCGATAACTTTTACCCGGCGCAGCAGTTCGTTGTCGCCGTCCTCCAGGATCAGCTTCCGCAGTAAATCTATCTTTACATACACAAAGCGGATGGCCTGAAGAACATTCTCGTATTTCTGCATCTTTTTTTCATTATGCCCTAGCACGTCGTTCAGATTCTGGATACGGCCTTTGGCCGACAGCTTTTTATATACTTCTTCTTTTTCGTTGCCGAGCAGCACCAGTTCCATAATGCTGGTTTCGAAATTCTTGATAAAGAAAACGATGCGCCGGTCATTCCACTGTATTTCCGCATCCTTGCTGTCAATGAGCACAGCCAGCAAGTCCAGATCCTTGCATATTTCGATATATAGAAGCCGGATTACCGAGGCAGTCTGCCGCTTTAGCTGGTTCCAGCTTTCAATTTTTCCGGCAATGATGCTGATGGTGTCAAAGGCAACTTGTACGGTACCGGCAGCTGTTCTGATGCTGCTATTTAGTTCTTCCACCATGACAACTCCTTGCAAGAAAAAATTTGGGGAACCAGGCTGCCGGATGGAAACCGCGCGAGGGATCGCAGCGAAAATCCTTGGCCGGAGGCGCGTGCCGCCGGCCAAGATTGCAGCGCAGAGCCCGGTCTGCCCGCCGTTCCGGCGGGCAGACGCGCCCCTCTATAGTACAATTAAATCAGGCAAGTCCGCGGGCACGCAACAGGGCAGCTACTTCCGGATCGCGACCGCGGAAAGCACGATAGGCTAAGGCCGGGTCCATGGTGTTGCCGGCGCTGAGCACGAACTTCTTGAATTTGGCGGCCAGCTCGGGGTTGAACACGTCGCCGCTCTGCTCGAAGGCTTCAAAACCGTCGGCATCGAGAACTTCGGCCCACATATACACGTAGTAGCCGGCGGCATAGCCGGAGTCGGCAAACAGGTGGCGGAACTGCGGCAGGCGATGACGCATGCCCACGGCGGCCGGAATGCCCAGACGCTCGGTTTCGGTTTTCTCGAAGGCGGCGATGTCGACAGTTGCCGGATTCGGATGCTGGTGCAAAGCCATGTCCACCAGGGCACAGGAGGTATACTGCACGGTCAGGAAGCCCTGATTAAAGTGCTCGCTCTCCTTGATTTTTGCTATAAGTTCGTCACTTATCGGCTTGCCGGTCTGGGCGTGCAGCGCGAACTGCTTGAGGATGGAAGTTTCCAGACCCCAGTGTTCGTTGATTTGGCTGGGCAATTCTACAAAATCGCGCAGCACGTTGGTTCCGGCCAGGCGGCTGTAGGTAACGTCGGACAGCAGGCCGTGCAGGCCGTGGCCGAATTCGTGAAACAGGGTACGCACCTCGTCGAGTGACAAAAGTGTAGCTTTCCCCTCGGGAGCCTTGGCGAAATTATTATTATTAATAATGATCGGATAGGCAAAGCCGTCACCGCGGTTGCGCGACTGCTCGCGGAACTCGCTCATCCAGGCGCCACCGCGTTTGGTGGGGCGGGTAAAATTGTCGCTGAGGTACACGCCAACCAGGCGGCCGTCGGCTTTGTCCAGTACCTCAAAGAGGCGAGCGTCGGGATGGTGCAGCGGTACGCCCTTGATTTCCTTAAAGCTGATGTTATACAAACGTCCGGCGGCCTCAAACATGGCGGCCAGCATGTTATCCAGCTGGAAATAGGGTTTTAATTCAGCTTCATCCAGATTGTAGCGCTGCTGGCGTACTTTTTCGGAGTAATAATTCCAGTCCCAGCCCATGATGGGGCCGCTAAAACCTTCGGCGGCGGCCAGTTTTTCCAGATCGGCCTGCTCCTGGGCGGCACGGGCTTTGGCCGGTTCCCATACCCGCGACAGCAGGGTATCAACCGCGGCGGGGGTCTTGGCCATGCGGTCTACCAAGGCGTAATCGGCATAGTTTTTATAACCAAGCAGCTTGGCCATTTCGTCGCGCAGCCGGATTATGGCGGCGGCAACGGGGCGGGTATCGCGCTCGGCGCAGCTTTCACCGCGGGCTTTAAAGGCCCGCCACAGTTTTTCGCGCAGGTCGCGGCGTTCGGAATAGGTAAGGAAGGGTTCCACCATTGAAGGCGACAGGTTTACGGCATGGCCGTCCAGCCCCTTCTGTGCGGCTACACCTTTGGCGGCGTCCAAGAGAAAGTCCGGCAAGCCGGCCAGATCTGACTGATTCTTCAGGTGCAGGCAGAAGGCCGATTCGTCACCCAGTACCGCCTGACTGAAGGTGGTATACAGCGTGGCCAGTTCTTCGGCGATTTCGGCATAACGCTTGCGCGCGTCACCCTTAAGCAGGGCTCCCTGCAGCTCGTAATCCAGATGGAAGCGCTCCAGCAGCCGCAGCTGTTCGGGATTCAGCCCCAGATCGGCGCGTTTTTCGTACAAGGCGTGAACCCGGGCAAAAATGCCCTCGTGCAGACTCAGCCAGGTATCGTGTGCGGCCACCAGCGGCATCAGGTCGCGCTCGGCGGCCTGCAGTGCATCGCTGGTTTCGGAGGCAGTCAGATTAAAGAAGACTCCGGCCACCCGGCGGTAGCCCTGGCCGCTGCGGTCGAGGGCGGCGATGGTATTTTCGAAAGTCGGAGCTTCGGGATTGGCGGCAATGGCATCGACTTCGGCCTTGTGTTCGGCCATGACTTTCTCGAAGGCGGGAGCGTAATGCTCGGCCTTGATGAGGTTAAAGGGGGGAAGACGATACACTGTCTCCCAGGTGTCTAAAAGTGGGTTGTTGTTCATGGTTCAGGATTATGGAACAGCATCGGCATATCGTCAAGTGAAAGTATAAATTGAAACGACTACGCCTTCCGGCTCTGCCTTTGACAAGGCTTTTGGCCTTGGTATACACTGAGTCTCTGCATTTTATCCGAATTTATTGAGGTTTCCGTGTCCGGTAGAAAGAAAAAGCGAAAACAGGCATCAAGATCCGCCGCAATTGTTGGCAATAAACTGACGCAGGGCAACAATCCAGCACATAAAACAGAAATTGCCGAGCGTACTGAGTATCAGGCTGTGCAAGCGCCTAATCAAAGTTCAAATTCCTCTTATTCATCGGTATTACATCGTTCGGCGGCTTTTTTTATGGCCATGGAAGCACTGGTACTGCTCAGCTTACTGGTTTACCGACTGCGCAGCTGGCTGATCATACGTGATATCTACCCGGAATTACGCGACCAAAGCCCTCTTGTCCAATTTCTGAAAGCCGCCGCCAGTTCGGACGCCCTGGCAATTGTAACTGTAGTGGCAGTACTTACGGCACTGTGGTTTCTTAGGCCGCGGCTGGGCCGGCTGACAGCCGTATTGGCAGCCGGGCTAAGCCTCGGGGCTTCGGCCTT